>Ga0326728_10008189_pt1 | contig 26151 bp, 24 predicted proteins | sample MB3enrmetagenome_FD_207602 | JGI IMG/M metagenome (GOLD analysis project Ga0326728, IMG submission 207602) | Lab enriched peat soil microbial communities from McLean, Ithaca, NY, United States - MB31MN | ecosystem: Environmental > Terrestrial > Soil > Wetlands > Peat | place: USA: New York... | reverse complement strand
TTCTGACAGTATGCCCAGCTTCTGCAAAATACTCAGCTATATGGGAGCCTATAAAACCTGCTCCCCCTGTAACCAACACTTTCATGCTTCCAGGAAAGGGGAAATACAAAATAAAATTTTCTATGCTTATCCTGAAATTTATAGGATGGAGTTGAAAATATTTCGGAATATGCCAAAAATAACTCAGGATGGGAAGATATCTATATATGAAAAATTTTTCATATGATAACCACCTATTTATCTAATATATAGATAAAATAAAAACTTGATAGAATAAGTTTGTCAAACTCGAAATTGAAATTTCAAAATCGAAAATATTATAATATGTATCTTTCATACGATATAAAAGCATATCTCCCTATTTTCTTGCAACATGAACACCTGAAACGATAATTATGATTCGGAAAAGCTACATAAGATATCAAATTAATGGAGTAAGTAAATAAGTATAAATTCAAAGAAGATAGATTATAAAAAATTTTATTAGTGGTGAAAATGGCAGAAAGAAGACAAACTCCTAAGGATCTGCTCCTAGTCGCAGGTCTTGTACTTATTATTGATATCTTAGTGCTTGTGCCTACGCTTAATGGAAACTTCCTGCGCACATATTTAGGCATTCTACTAGTGCTCTTCTTGCCAGGTTATGCCCTGACTGGAGCCATCTTCCCGTCAAAAAAAGATCTAGAGGGAATTGAGAGAGCTGTAATCTCCCTTGGACTTAGTATTGCAATAGTCCCAATAATGGGACTTGTACTGAACTATACTATATGGGGAATCCAGGAAATTACTTTACTGACTAGTCTTTCGGTTTTCATACTCCTAATGTGCGCAATTGGATACCATCGGAGAAGCTTATTGCCTGAAGAAGAAGCTTTTGAAGTTCCATTCAAAGCTTTTTTCCTGAGAATGAAAACCGAAATTATGAAAAAGCCCGAATCCAAAATTGACAGAGTTTTGGCAGTTCTCCTGGTCCTTTCCACACTTGCTTCTGTTATCTGTCTGGCCCATATAATCGGAAATCCAAAAGAGAGAGAGCACTTTACCGAGTTTTACATCCTTGGAGCTAACAAAACAGCAGATGGCTACCCTACAGATTTAGTACTTGGAAAAACTGAGACAGTTATTATAGGAATAGTAAATCACGAATACAGGCCAGTAGATTATACAATGGAAATGAGACTTGAAAATCAATCTTTGCCTCTTCCAGAGGACCAAAAACAAATAAGCCTTGCACATAATATGTCCTGGATTGAACCAGTAACTTTCACCCCACCCTTCAAAGGAAATAATATGAAGCTAGAATTTCTTCTGTTTAATGAAACCGGAAAACAAACGCCTTACAGAAATTTGTATATTTGGATTAACGTTACTAAGGAGACCTGAAAATGGCATCAGTAGACTCTTCGCCTTCTGAGATAGAAGTAGGAAAAATCGCTTTGCCGGAACTAGTAAAAACCTTTGAAATTTTAACCGAAGAAAAGATCGGATTCTTGAAAAAGATGCTCTACGCAGGTATCCCTATAATTACGATCATTTTTTCCGAACTGTTGATTTTCGAAGGAAGATTAATTGAGGCTTCTATAGCTTACACCTTGCTTCTATTGATCCTTTCATTTTCTACAGCAGTTACAAAAAAACAGGAAGTACGTGAAATTCACCAGGCTTTTCTGCTTCTACCAATTTTTCGCCTGGTAAACCTTTCGATGCCTATTTTTTCCGAGATTAAACTTTACTCTTTTGTATTCATTTATGCGCCCCTGACAATTCCTTTAGTAATCGCTATCGGCAATCAGAAGATCGCAATTGAGAAAAAAAAAGATACTCTCAAAAAAATATTGAACCAAGTTCCTCTAGCCATCCTTGCAGGCCTGGTTTTTGGGGAAGCAGAATATATGTTAATTGGAAACAGTGCCCTTATCCCGGACATCTCTCCAGCAAATGTACTTTTATTCATAATCATAATGATATTTATAGTAGGTCTGATAGAGGAATTTATTTTCAGGGCAATCCTCCAAAAGAGGCTGGAAAAGTTCTTAGGGACGACAGGTGGAATCCTTCTAGCAAGCCTTCTTTTTGGAATAATGCACTCTGGCTACGGTACTCCCTTCGAAATAGTATTTGCTTTCCTTGTAGGGGGTTTTCTTGGCTATTGCTTTTATAGAACCCAGAGCCTTGCATTTGTAATAATGATTAATGGCTTGATAAACATTTTTTCCTTTGGGATAATTCCAACATTAGGCCCAGGATTAGGATTTATGTAAAAATGCGGTTCTCTGAGCGAATTTAGAGACTACTGCAATTGAAAAGTTAAATTCAGAGAAGACGAAACTCAACTACAGATTCAGCATAAGAGCATTCTACAAATAAAATCAATCAAATAATGTAGGGAGACAAAAAATACCTTCATTCCACTATTTCACTAGTCATAAAATATCTTCTGGCGACTCTGTAAAGACCCTATAAGTTGTGCATTTCCCCATATTTTATAAACAGTGTTTTATAAAGTATTTCTATATTTTCCCACAAAAAAACGACCGAAAACACAATATTGAAATCGAATGAGTACAGTAAATTTGTTGATACCAGCCTTAAAACTATTAAATCTTCCACAATGAGCATTTATTCCTGCAAATATTCCAAACATGTTTATACCCAACACCAACTTCTTGTTCTAGTTTCATAGAAGGGGTATATCAGCACAAGTATCTTGATGTTGTAGAACTTATTGACCTACTGAACGATAGAAAAGAAAAATTCGATCTTAATAAGACTCCCTATTTTACTACCCTTCAAAAGTTTGTATCCAGAATTCCCTCTTCTATATTTAATCTTCCTTTGTCAAAACTCTAAAGTTGTTTTGCTCACATGGAGAAATGATATCTATTACGGCAATTGATGCAACAGTATTTACAAGCTCCTATACAAGTTATTATTATTCCCGCAGATCAGGGAAGCTACGAAGGAACTTCTTGAAAACTTCAAGATCAGTCGACCTAGATAAAAAGGGAGCATTAGTATGGGAAATTAGTCACAAAAAATATCACGAAATTAAACATACAAATGCTCTGGTAAGACAATCAAATAGGATAAGAAAATCTCAATGTTATATGATGGATAAAATATATGATTCCAAAAAAATCCATTCCCTAATTAGAGAAGAAATAAAATCAGATTCAATCACACATTTAAGAAAAAAAAGAAAAAGAAAGAGAAAGAAAATTTGGGGAAAATACAGAAGACAGATTCGCTTAATCTTTGATAAAATTAAATACAATCAAAGAAATATGGCGGAGACGATGTCTCTATTGTCAAAAGGAAGTTTAGAGAAGTACTTAGAGCAAGAAAGTTCCATAATCTAGTCAAAGAAGTAAAACTTTAACTGATAATCTATAACGTAAAAAAATAGTAGAAATAATTTGCATTAAATTAAGGATTTCTCTAGAGCCCTTCTGTCCACTATTAATATGTGACTTTAAAACTCACAAGAGAAAACAGAACTGATAATACTTTATACTATAGAACCTACGTAGTTCTGTATCTACTTGCAGTGACATACTTATCAATTTACCCTGATTTCCTGAAAAATTATTTGGACACGGGATCAAAATACATAAAACTCCTATCCATCAATTCAATAAAGGAACATAAAGTGTGAATTGGAAATGAAGACGGAGAGATGAATGTACTTAGTAATTGCGATGTTTGCCTATTTTGTAGTTCTCTTTTTGACCCTTCGGGATGTCCGGATCTTTAAAAGGACAGGCTATCGTTCCTACAGAAGAGGAGCCCTTAAGGGACTTGCAGCTTCTACAATGATACTGATAGGAGCAATTATTGTTGGGACAAATAGATATCTAGGCCTACTTATTGTTCTTATAGGGCTCTATATTAACAGTAAAGGAGAAAGAGAGCATGTCTTCACTGATGCAAGCACTCTTGATCGTTTCCTTGGAAAGACGAACTATATAAAAAAAAGTGAAGATTAAATCCAAAAACAAAACCAGGATTTAAGCATTTGAATCTTCACAAACTCATAACCATTTTGGATATATTAACTGATAAAAATTATAAAAATTATTGAATTTATGTCCTTTAAACCTATCCGAATGTACTAAATTTGATAATATTAATTTGGTATGAAAGTACATGAAGTAATTTTTATCACTTACTCTTCCTGGTCTTTATTACCACAAGTGTAATTATACCACTAATTATATTTATACGCGTATCAACTGATTACGCCTCAGTCTCAACAATCTTTCTTTCATGAATTACTCCATTTTCAAACTTTTTTAATCTCATAAATCTCATTATTTGAAATCAGATGCCACACTATTGTGGCAATTTTTCTTGCTAGAGTAATAATTGCCTCTTCTGGATGTAATCGAAAGAATATTGTCTTATTACTTAATATTTTTATAGAAGAAAGGAAAACAAAAATTTACTGTCTTAAAAAGAGGACAAATGTAAGTGATTTATACTTATGTTAATATATAGTTATTAAAATTTTATTATAATGGATAATAATAATTCGAGATTCTAGTATATTAAGCATGTGAAGATGGAAGAAGTACTAAATGTAAATAATACTCATGCAAACTATGAATAAATATGGAGTCAAAGTGAACATAAGAAGTCTACTAACTATTAACTATTAGATATTATGAAAAAATCAAATAGACAAAAATGGTCGTTCAAATTATTTGTTTCTTAGTTATATTTCCACTTATATTATAGTATATGTATAAATATAGTATATGCGTATAATATGCATAATGATATGCAATTGATGCTTTAAAGTTGAACAAAATTTATCAAGATTTAGGGGGATAAACAAATGGAGAAACAGTTATTTAGCAACGAAAGTAAGAAGTTGGCTATTTTGCTAGTGGTCTTTTTTTCAATTTTCGTTTTATCTGTAGCTTCGGCAGCTCCTGTACAAAGTTCATCGCCGAAGGCTCCATATGCATATATTACGAACGACGGCAGCAACAATGTCTCGGTTATTGACACATCCACTAGCACTGTTATTGCCACTGTGGATGTGGGATCATCACCTGAAGGAGTTATGGTCACGCGTGATGGAACAAAAGTATATGTTGCGAACGAGGGCAGCAACACTGTATCTGTAATTGACACTGCCACAAAAAAGGTCACAGAGACGGTAAATGTAGGATTCTGTCCTGCGGGAATTGCAGTAACTCCAGATGGAACAAAGGTATATGTTACGAATTCAGGAGATAACAATGTCTCTGTAATTAACACAGCAATCAAAAGGGTTACAACCACGGTGAAAGTAAGCGGTGAACCGGAAGGAATTGCAGTCAACCCAACGGGAACAAAGGCATATGTGGCAATCTACGATAGCAACAATGTCACTGTAATTGACACAGCTACAAACGCGGTCACAGGCACTGTGAATGTGGGACTAGGGCCGAAGGGAGTTGCTGTCACACCAAGTGGAAAAAAGATATATGTGACGAACCAAGAAAGCGGCAGCGTATCTATAATTGATGCAGCTTCAAACACTGTTACATCCACAGTAGATGTAGGAAACACTCCTTGGGAAGTTGCAGTCACACCTGATGGAACGAAGGTATATGTAGCTAATGAGGGAAGCGGCAGTGTATCTGTAATTGATACATCCACTAACACCATTACAGCAACAGTACCTATAGGATCTAATCCTGTAGGAGTTGCAATCACCCCCGATGGAACAAAGGCATATGTGACAAACCCTGGGGACAATACGGTCGCTATAATTGACACCGCAAAAAACACTGTTACATCCACGATGAATGTAGGAAACATGCCTTTTGCCTTAGGCCAATTTATAGGAGGACCTGCAGCATAAAACTATTTCTATAATTGACACATCCAAAACAATGCTACAACCGAGGTACCTGTAGGAAGCTCTCCTATTACATTTGGCCAGTTAATTTATGGGAACCAGACCTCATCAAAAGTTTTGTTATAGACAGACCTTCTTTCAGGCAAAGTACCGCTCAACAGTGAAATTAACGTAGTTATTATACATATGCATCTGTTTCTTGGTCTTCGAGCTTTTGTGATAACAGCCCATAAACAACTGAGAAGCTGTGCATAAATACAATAAGTGGGAAATCATACTTTACTTTAATACCAAAAAACTCTGCATGCAGTAGTGCGACAAAGTTGAAATATATCAGAGAAAATTTTGATAAGCATTTAAGTATTTAAGTATTGGAGATTTTTAATCTCTTACAAAGAATTCTTACTTATGAAAACTCTTACTGATTTTGCTCTTAAAGGTGAATACAAACTTCTTCAATCGTTTGGAGCCAGACTTTATGAAATTGATTCTTTAATTGATTGAATAATCTTTTCGTATAATTTTGGAGCCCATATAATAAAAATCTTCACGAAGCCGACATGAAGATGAAGTAATCGTTTTTTTAAAATGCTTGTTTTAAAGCAATGGAATGGTCTTTAACTTTGTACTAGAGAAACAATGTATGTTCGAATTTCTTTCAGGAATTTTTTTGGTTTACCTAATTACATACCCGACAGTACAACAGTCTTATCATTCATAAAAATAATTATCGATAACTGCAGAGAAGAATAAATATAGAGAAGCTGCAAAGCCAGCTTAATTGCCTTGGCTTGAAAATAAAAACGGGAATAATTCATGCGCTACTTTTATCCATTCAGACCCTGACATGCAAAAGCGGATAAAACCTCGAGAAAATGAAGCAAAAACATTTATGCACTGAAGTCCATAATCAAGGGCAATAACCTATATGGTTAATAAATGCTTAGATACTTATTTAAAAATCAAATTAAAAGATTTCTACACATAGTTTTTTATTTTAAAACTTGTGTATGGAAAGATTGCACTTTAGCAAAGTGACCATTAATTCTCGAAGGTTTTAGGATATTTATTGCATCAGATCTATGACAATTTCTTATTTTTACAAAAAATTATGCATGCTCCTCCTGACCTGATTAGAAAGTTCGAATAAATCATAATTATTATAGGAATTAATTATTAATACTTTTGCAGTTAATTGATCTCAAATGGCCGAGAAAAAAATTGATGAATCTTCACTCAAAAACAAAGGTTTTCTGCCGCAGAGACAGGAGAATATGTTTTCAATGTGGCTTAAAGTTGTGGGTGGAAGGGTGGACGCCAAAAAGTAAGGGCAATTATGGGTGCTACAAAACCCGAAATTCTTGAAGAGAATTGTATTGGCGCGGGAGCTGTGAAAAAGCTTGTAAAATGGAAGCAATAACAATCACGGAAGAGAAAGTCAGGATAGACAGAGAAAAGTGCGTTCTTTGCGGAGCCCGTATTGCAGCTTGTCGGAAAGATGTATTGAGAGCGGAAAAAATCGGATATACGATTTTTGTTGGAGGCAGTATGGGACGTAAACCAAGGCACGGAATAAAAATTTTTGAACTTATTAGTGAGGAGAAGCTATTTTCAATTCTGGAAAAAACTATTGATTATTACAGAAAAGAAAGCCTTGATGGAGAAAGATTAGGAGAACTTTTTGACAGGCTTGGAATTGAAAAATATAGGGATGAGATTATTCTCTAAAATTACCGAAAAAGTCATAACAGCCTATAGGTGTAGAACAACCTGCATGTGTACAAAACAACCTATAGGCGTAACTATAAATATGCTGATGGAGCTAAAGAGTACTAATGGTCACAATGATCAGCTCGAACTTTACCAGGATAAAGTTATTATCAAAAGAAAGGGATTCAACGGGAAATTACATTTTGGGTTCCACAAAGTAGACAAAACAATTTATTTGAGCCAGATATCTGGAATAAAACTGAAAGAACCTGAGATTATGATGGGATATATACAGTTTATACATCCAGGAAACATCGAACGCACAAAGGACTCATTTTTTGGGGGAAGTGAAGTAAAGAATGACGAAAATATCATTTCATTTCATAATAAAGACATTGATCTTGCCAAAAGAACAAAATTGGAAATCGAGAATAGGATCATAAATTATTCTCAACCACTTATAAATTCGAATTCCGACGGTCCGGACAAAATACTGAAATATAAACAATTATGTGGTAATGGCCTAATTACCAAAGAAGAATATGAAACAAAGAAAAAAGAAATATTCGGTCTTTAGGATTCTGTTAAGTTTTCGTCTGTTGGAATTTTCGTAATTTTAATACATTTGACCGTATTCTGTTTTAAAATATTTATATAATCAATTTGAGCTTCGCCACGACTGAATTTAAATAACATCTACTTACCGAACTTGATTACTGTAAACATTAATAATGTCGTTTGCTGCAGCTATCATGTATTCTCGCTTGTTGGCGAAAGAATTTAAATAATTTTTAACTGGGTTATCATCAGAGTCATCGAGCTTCTTTACATTGATTGAAACCGTCGCAGGTATTATATTATACCTACAAGATAAGTTGGTATGAATAAAACATTCAACATATGTGGACCTACACTTAATACAGTTCTTGATGGTGGAGATATAAATAAAAGTTCCAGGTGCTGAAGCGATTGCAACTGTTATATAGACTTTAAAGGATAATATGTAAATCTTTTTATAAATACTTATTTTATATGTATATATATATATAGATATCTATAAAAAAGCTATGATCGATTATTAAATTTCGTCATGCTCTAGATCTTAACAAACATCCTGAAGCTGAAGAATGAAAAAAGCAAGATATAATATAGTAAATAGAAGGCATACATCCCTACCTCTTGCTGGAATCGCTTTACTAGCGTTTTTAATCCTCGTGAGTATCGCAAGCGCAGCACAATCTTTAAATGCTCCAAACTCCGGCGGTTATTTTTTAAAGAACATGTATGAAAAGGATATAAAAATCCAGGACGAAGCACTTGAATTAACCCGCAGAAAGAAACTGCCTGGATAGAAAGAGGACTTGCTCTTGATATTTTAAATAGACATGATGAAGCAATAACAACCTATGACAAAGCAATTGAAATTAACCAGCAGAATAAACATGCTTGAACCAGTAAAGGATACTTTTTTCTCAACAAGGTAAATACGATGAAGTAATACATGTGTATAACAAAGTAATTGAAATTAACCGCATATTTCATTAGCTCGGTATTATAAAGGAGTTACTTTAAATAGACTAAATAAATCCGAGTTGTAGGTTGAATAGTTACTTAATTTTCATTTATTTTATCCCTCGCAAGATAAATATAGTAAATTTTTGGGTTTTGAACATTACATATATTTTAATAAAAACCATGTATATGTTACACAATCAAGTAAAAATATCCGATAATTTTGGCTGAAAAACGAGAAAAAACATAGGTTTTCATACAAAAAAAACTGTGCATCGGTTAAACTGAGAAATCTTGTTTTTTAAAGAAAGAAAAGGATGAAGAACAGTAATATACTACAGAATTTTCGATAGACTACCATGATTTGCATTCCATATTTCTATTTTATGGTACAAAGGTACCTTCAAGTATAGACTCAGCTATTTGTTACTAGTTCTCTGATAAGCTTTCCATCTGGAAGCAAACTATGAATGATTCGACTGAAATAAATTGCAACTTCTGCAAGAATGAGTTAATTCAACGATGTCAAGTTAATAAAGTTAGGAGTCTTCCTCGCGTTGTAATGAGCTGATGACTTCTTTATTTTTCCTTTGTTTCTATGATCAGCAGTTCTCAAAAAGTCTCAAATCGCTTGAGATTCGATCATATTTCAACTCAAACAATCAAAAAATTGGCTTTATTCATCAAAGATTAATGAGACATAAATATAAGATCCACAGATATCAAATTAAAAAAATTATTTGTGTTGAAGGTTCTTCAAAGTCGCTTTTTTTGTAATTGATCAATAACTCACGGATACGATCCATTTTATACGATGAGCTGATCCTAAAATCCATCTTATAGTCAATAGATTTGGTTTTATAGGACTACTGTCATGATCAGAAACTCGATTGCTTACTCAAAAGATGAAATCCAAAGAACAAACTTTGTGTTTTGGGATAAGTTCGATAACAATAAATTAACATAACTGTGCAATTTTCATTTACCCAGTTAGTCTTCATCACAACAAATTATTTACTATAATTAATATAAACGTATTAATCATTGTGGTCTAATGTTTTCATGATGAGTTTTTCGACTTTTCATTTTTTTATGGATTTTTAGTTAATTGCAGTCAATTGTCAGTGGAATTAATGCTAAATTTTGATATTTCAAAAAAATGTTAAAAGGCCTCTAAATGTTACGGTAACAGAATCATTAATTTGCTTCACGGTATTATATTAGTCTTTTTCATTGTATGGTTACCTGCGAAATTTGTTACTGTTGATCTAGCAGTATATCTTCCAACATTAGTGAAAATACAATTCATAGTGACTGCATTTTTAGCTGATACCATCACTGAAGTCTCAATATCAAGAATACTGTTTTAAGCTTGTACTCTTCCAGTAATGTACATACAGATACTATCAGAATCTGACCACACTACTACATTGTCTGAAACAACAGGTGTTTTTGCAGTATTACCAGAAGACAATTGTTTGCTATTTCCAGTAGCTATATTGTAGATATATACATCACCTAATTCCATATTAGAAAGGTCATTGTGTTTTAAATACACAACCTCGTTGCCATTTATGCTAGTTGCACCACCAGTATCATAGCCTGTCATAGAATCACCAGTTGTGACTTCTATCTGTTGTTTTGTAGCAATATCGTACATACGGACATTGCCTAGCCTGGTGTAGAAATCTGACCATATAACTTTATTACCAAAAATATGTGAAGCTACGTTATCACCATATTGACTAACATCTATTGCTTTTTTAGTGTTAATATCATATACATAAATCTGTGGTGTATATCCAGCAGAGTCAGAATCATATGATACCTTGTTACCATAAATATCAGGATTGCTTCCAGCTGCTATTTTAGTCTGTGTGCATGCAGATATATCACATATGTAGACATTGGAATTTGCACTCCACACGATTTTATTGCCGTAAATAGAAGGAATACTGCTAGAGTCTACATCTTTTATAATGTAAGACCTAACCTTAGTCTTTAGATCATATATAGTAAGTTTCGGCGTTACAGTACTTTCATCATGCCATACCAATTTGTTTCCATAGATAGCTGGATGAGAAGCTGCAAAAGAGCTAATTGTGGTTCCTTTTTTAGTTGACAGATCATAAATGTGGATAACGCCATTATTTGTCCACACTACTTTATTTGCATCGACAGCGGGGTCAGATCCACTACCAATTTTTGTATATCTCACGGCTGAAACCACTGTCGATGCCAAAATCAGAAATAGAAGAACTGAATATACTGGAAGGAATCTATTTTTCATTTTATACCTCACAAAAGATCATTTATAAAACCCAAATATTTTTTGACCTATTATAGAAGATTTCTGTAAACCTCTGATTTTCACGAGTTATTCAGATAGGAATTATAATCATATGACTAAATTTAGGGTTTATATAATTTTTCTATAATAATAAAATCTCAGATTAATTTAAATTTACTGGAGATAATTCAGTCAAGGTTTTTATTTTTTTTGCTTGTTATCATATTAATGTAAGTATTGCCCAATATATAATTAGATAAGTAACTTTTCTTCTAATTTTAGATACTTATCTATATAGATTCTAAAAACTTAATAAGTTTGCATCAATCTATTCCATTTTCGGTCCTTTTTAAGAATGAAAAATTAGTCCTGTGTTTTCTGTACCTTTGGTTGCCTTTTCTTTCTTTTTCCAGGCTTTAGAATAGGACTTATTTGAAATATATATTTGATAAAACTCGCTTTCATTCTCTGTACCAATAGTTAATTATTTTTGACTCTAAAATACAGATGTACATATATCAAAACCTGAATAGACCTCATTGTTTCATTCTGTTCTCCATCAAGCCTTGGCTAGTGTTACAACAAATTAATTAGTAGTTGTCTCAATAAACTCAAAATTCCCCAAAATCCGATATTTAGAGGTGCAAATAAGTGTAGATTTTACTTGCCTATTTACCCACGATTATTCATTGAAATTTAGATTGATTCTTAATCTACTTTCATTTTGCGAAAATATACGGGATTCGCGTATGCATCTGTGGGAAATGAGATGGTGAAGTTTTTTTTGAACTATTGAGGGAAAATTGGAACATAATAGCATTAAACTATTAAGAACTGAGCAAGACAAACAACTTTATTCATAGATACCTATATATACAGTAGAGTATTATTATTTATTGACAGACTCTTAAGTCTGTAGCCATTATCCACCAAAATAAATTCTGCATGACTACCAAGAATCAAACATGGGCACCAATCTAAATTTCGGTGGCGTCCCCTTTGCTTCAACGGATTATGTTCGCGCCATCGTTCTGCCCATAATAATTATTCAAAATCAAATCTTTCAATTTGCTTATATGTTCTTTTCGTCATGGCTTCCCTGAATTTAAACATCGTTTTTAAATACTTCGGAAGTTGTCCCATCTCCCCAATTCCAATGTAACCACATCATTCATTAGTTCATCAACTCATTATTATTTTTTAATCTCATAGTATTCTTTGAAGATTTTCCTTGCTATGAAACTTTTGACAATTTACATCACTCTTGAAGGAAAATATTTCGGTTAAGAACAAACGAAAAGATGTAAATGATGAACATAAATCTCAATTGCATAAACTCAAAATAGTATCATTTACCAGTTTCAAAGCCTATATCTTTAAAATAGCTTATGATTTCATTGTCTAAAAAAATATCGGATACTTCTACAAAATATCCTAAAATTCACAGAAAATGAAGACAAGATGATAACATTTCCTGTTCTATAGGTGGTAACAACGTCATAAAATTTACGTAGGGCTCTAAGTCAAAAATGACCGATTGTGGAGGATTTAACCACTTTCTGGAGTAGGGTTATTTTCCCCAAATTGGGTGAATTAAAAACTACTGTACAGATCAGGACCACGTAATGTTAATACTAATTAGTTCAAGTTAGTACTATATATCCTAAAAGTATATAATAAATTAAATCTAATTATAATTTATATTTTCCCCGTACCTTCAAATAGACATTCGATAGGGCTATAGGCATTTCCCCCGCAGCTCACAAGATCAACTTTTTAACATTTTAGATCAAACGGATCATCTAAACTAATAAAAAGAAAAAAGTAGAGATAAAGGGAATCCTCTACAGTTTCAAATTTCTTTGCTTATTATTTCGTTCTTGCTCATGTAAGGTCTAAGGACCTCTGGTATCTCTACACTGCCATCCTCACGTTGGAAGTTCTCCAGTATCGCAACGACGGTCCTGCCGACAGCTAGGCCTGACCCGTTAAGCGTATGAACGAACTGCGGGCCTTCGGGAGTTCTGAAGCGAATATTCGCCCTTCTAGCCTGAAAGCTCTCGAAATTCGAGCAAGAGGATATCTCTCTGTATTTTTTCTGCGCAGGTACCCATACCTCGATATCATAAGTCTTTGCTGCTGAGAATCCCAGGTCTCCTGTGCAAAGGCTTACGACACGATATGGTATCTTCAAAAGTTTGAGAATCTCTTCTGCATCAACAGCAAGCTTCTCCAGTTCTTCATAGGATGTTTCGGGTTTTACAAACTTTACGAGCTCAACTTTGTTGAACTGGTGCTGGCGGACAATGCCTCTTGTATCCTGACCATGTTTTCCTGCCTCACGTCTGAAGCAGGCGGTATAGGCTGTAAGAAATACTGGCAACTTTTCTATGTACTCATCCATGAAAAGATTAGTTACCGGAACTTCTGCGGTCGGTGCAAGATAATAGCCGTCAGAGCATGCGTACATGTCTTCTTTGAACTTTGGTAACTGTCCTGTGCCTGTCATGGCTTTTTCGTTAATGAGCACAGGCGGGAAAACTTCTAGATAACCGTGCTTTGTATGTACATCAAGCATGAAATTTATGAGCGCTCTTTCAAGTTTTGCGCCCATGCCTTTATAAACTGTAAAGCCCTGGCCTGCTATCTTGGCTCCTCTCTCGAAGTCAAGTATATCCAGCATTTCTCCTATCTCCCAATGAGGCTTTGGAGTGAACAGAAATTTTCGTGGCTCTCCAATAACCCTTATAACTGGATTATCGTTCTCATCCTTGCCTATTGGAGTCGTAGAGGATGGGATATTGGGAATGCTAAGCATTATTTCTTTTATTTTTGACTTACAGTCACGTATCTTTTCATCGATCACTTTTATAAGATCATTGATGCCCTGCATTGCGTTTATCTTTGATAAAGCATCTTTATTTTCTTTCTTAAGATTTGCTATCTCACGGGTGACCACATTACGCTTATGCCTTAGCTTATCACCTTCGACAAGACATTCTCTCCATTCCACATCATACTTAAGGAGGCTATCTATAAGCTCTGTGCCCATGTTTCTATCAATAAGAGCCCTCGAAACTATATCGGGGTTGTTACGTACAAATTTAAGTTCCAACATTTTAAGCCCGAGATATCCTGCATGCTTAACAATATATATTTTGCGATTTTCGGACTATAAGGCTGTTATGGAAAAGGGAATGTGCCTATTTTTAGGCAAACTCATAAATTTAAAGAACACATTGACTAGAGAATATAACTGAAGGAACCGTGCAGGATAGCGACGTTAAGGATAAAAGGCAGCCATCAAGAAAGAAAAGAATCTACAAATATGAGTTTTGTTTAAGAATATTAAATATGCAGTAAATTGTATTATTAATTAAACATAATTTAACTGGTTTAATTATTAACAAGTAAATTAACTTGTATTATTTATTACAGGTAAATTAATATGTATTTTTAATTACAAATAAATTGTTTGTATTATTAATTATAAGTAAAAAATGATGGCGTTGTATCATTATGGGAAAGAAACTGTTTGTTGTACAAGGTGATATTATAGATTCCAGAAAAATAAAAGATAGGGATGAATTTCAATATAAACTGGAATCTGCTTGCAAGCTCATAAATCAAAACTTTGAAGAAGATATCTACGGGAATTTAAAAATAATAAAGGGTATAGATGAAATTGAAGGAGTCTTTAAGAAGATATCAAGCATTTACAAAATAATCACTATTATCCAGAAATCAATTTCTCCGCATAAGATTCGCTTCACTGTAGTATATGGGTATATTGATACTGCAGTGGATTCAAAGAATGTAGAAAAAATGGATGGTCCAGCAATGCATAAAGCAGCAGATCGAATTATGAAGTTGAAAAAATCGAGTTTTTTATTTGACATTGATACAGGAAACGCCATTATTGACCCCCTTTTAAAAGGGCAGATAAATCTTTTAATATTTTATAAAGCGAGGTGGACACCGAGAAGAAGCCAAATAACAGAAAATTACACTGTATATAAAAAACAGGCTCTTGTCGCAAATGAATTGTCAATAACCCAGCAAGCTGTGTCGGATTCTCTTAGAAAAATTAACTGGGAAGAAATCAATTTAATGGAAGAGGAATTAAATCATGTGCTGGAACTCTACAATGATTCCATCTTGAACGTAGGGGATTTTGATGGGCTTTGAAAATATTCCAGACTATATACATACTTATTCGCAAGTTGTTTTGCTGATATCAATATGTTATTTATTTCTGATTTTAACAAGTGGGTATGTCCTTAAGTTCATTTTGTCGTATGTTTCAACAAAAAGAAAAAACGAAGTTCAAGAAGATGTTCTCCCTGCTGATTCAAAAATTAGAGATACGGGTGTTATAGTTGGGAAATGTGAAAATTTACTTATACCCACCTTAATACTCTTGGATGCTTACACAGCTTTAGCGATTATATTCACCGCAAAAACGATTGTTAGAGCTGAAGACATGAAAAGTGAAAACACACTATATTTTCTAGCTGGTACAATGATCAATTTTACATATTCCGTCTCTATTGGGATTATCATGAAAATGATCATATATATTTACTTTGGCTAAGGTTAATTATAAATCTCGAATTTAGAATAAATGATATTCTTATTTAATCAGGACTTACGCGATTGAACCGAGAATCAATAGCATAAGCTTTTAGCTGATAAGATTACGCACATGAAGTACAAAATCAAGTATAATCAACTTTATAGTTGAAAATAATTCTTCAGTTAAAAAGGAACTATACAAATAAATAAACATTGATAATGAACGTGATTCCCCTAAATGACAGTTGCCAAATATAAAATATATTATGTCACATTTAGAAAGTGATCTTAAATTACACTCGAAATAGCAAAGAGCCATATATTTCTTAATTCGATACTTCAAATCACTTTATCTGACATGACTAAGTTAAGTGTTTTATGAGATGATTCGTTCCCTCTGTTTGCTTATTCCAACCTAAATATATTCCTGACATAATTTTTTAACCTTTCTCAGTGCAAACAGTGTAAGAAAATGATATCCAGTCCTTTTTAATTCGCTCATTGTAGAACAAACACTGTGTAATAGATGACCTAACCATAGCTATGGATAAAGCTGTTTCATTCAAATGTTTATCACATCCCCTGTGGTTGAGGGCACCATCTCTGACAAGGTATCAAAAACAGACTCGTTTTACAGATGAGCTATAATTTGGAGCATTACCCAAAAAAAGGCGTGGTTACCTTCATTACCCAAAAAAGAAATGGATTTTCGTCGTCAACCAGATTCTCAGAGTAACAAAAAGTATCTTAACTTGAGAATGTCGCGTCGTTAACGGAAAAACAAGGACTAAATGGTTTTATTTTATTGAATGGGAAACGCTTGCTAAAACGCAGTTTAATATCAATTAAATAAAATAAAAGAAGTAATTATAGTAGTAATGGGGAGAATAACGTAGTCAATAAAGCTTGAATTTCATTTTTTTTCCCAGAACTCCTCGGCTTCTTCCTCCATCTCTTCCAACCTGTCATAGTAATCCGAAAACTCATTCAAATGAGCCAAAGCGATTTTTCCTGTCATTATAGGATCATCATTAGTAACGTTTGTCCAGGGGTCTCTAGTTCCGTGTTCCAACTCTACATCCATGCCCCTGCGGAACTGGTCAACATCGAACTTATCCCATTTTATTACCAGTTCATCCCCAACTGCCTTTGCTTCTTGTGCCGTAAATTGCTTCTTTGTCAAGCTAATTCCTTCGACCGAACATTCAATTTTTGATTAATTATTTATTTTTAATCAGTTTATATGCATTTGTACTTAAAGATTATCCTACAAAAACCTTTTGTATTGTGAACTACCGTCGAGCTATAAATATAGAACTGTGGCATGCTAAATGACCTTCTGAGATGTCGATAAATTTGGTTACTTTTATATAAATATATAAAATTTAAAGTATAGAATTTTGATTCATATTTTCTTATGCCTGTTACAACACTTCCCCGTGATCACCATGGAATCATTAAGATCAAGCCAAAAGTCATCATTCTTGAGATCATTCTAAAATTGGAACAAGAAACAACAATTCGGCTATTGAAGACTCAAAAAAGTCTATGAAAAAATGTATTGGAAAGCATATACAGTATGGAGTGGGAATATTTCGCATCTACTATAGGCAGGTTAGCAAAGAAGCGGCCGAATTTTGCATACGGAACCAGTATTGAAGTTGACGCGTACATTCACTGAGCTGGATCCCTAGTGGTTTTACGCTTTGTCCTATAAATTCAGGAAAAATTTCGCGTAAAATTCAATGAAAGGATCCTTCACTCCCTTCTCGACTTCAATTTCCACTTACTTCAAGCATCTTATCCAGCGCTTTTTTCGCTTTTATCCTTATATGGCTAGGGACGTGGAGCTCGAATTCCATATACTGAAGGCTGTTAAGAATGGATTCGAGTGTGATTTTTTTCATGTTGTAACAAAGAGCCTTCTCAGATGCAGGATAGAATTTTTTATCCGGATATTTTCTTTTTAGGTTCTGAACAATTTCCTTTTCGGTTCCGATTATAAACTCCTTTGAACCTGATTTTCCAGCTTCCTTTATAATCCCCGAGGTACTTAGAATATTATCTGCAAGGCTCAGAACTTCAGGCCTACACTCAGGATGTGCAAGGAATTCAGCATCAGGATACATTTTTTTTAATTTTTTTATATTCCCATCACTAATGCTATCATGAACGTGACAAAATCCGGGCCAAAGATGTATTTTTTTTTTGGTGTGAAGGGATACAAATTTTCCCAGGTTTTTGTCAGGGATAAAAATAATTTCCTGGTTTTCAATAGAGTTCACCACATTTATTGCATTTGCAGATGTGCAGCATATATCAGATTCTGCTTTTACTGCAGCTGAACTATTAACATAACATACAACTGCTGCATCAGGATTTTTTTCTTTCAAACATCGGAGAGACTCCACAGTTACCATATCCGCCATTGGGCATATGGCATCTGGAACTGGTAAAAGGACTAGTTTTTCAGGGGAAATGATTGATGCCGACTCTGCCATGAAATGTACACCTGCAAAAACTATAACTTCAGCTTTTGAGTTCAATGCTGCCTTACAGAGTGAAAGAGAATCTGCAACAAAATCTGAAATATCCTGAACTTCTCTCCGTGTGTAAAAATGTGAAATTATTATTGCATTTTTCTCTTCTTTAATTTTGTTTATTTCCTCTGCAATTTCCTGGTTTTCCATAATAATCTTGTTCCTCAAAATGCAGGAGTAGGCCTGCAGTAAATCTGGTTTTCAATCTTTTACTCTCTTTTTCCAATTCCACTTACTGTACCATTCTCTGCCATATCAACATTTAATTCGCTAAAAGAGAATAAAGACCTCCCATAACAAGAGACTATTTCCCAGAAATTTTCCCCGCTTGGATATGTATTCAATCGCTTTTTTGCCTGAATTGTACTTATACCCTTGGTATTACCCAATATTATAAATATTTCTTTTTAGAAGTAATTCGGAAAATACAGCAAAAAAATGAGATCTTTCCTTAGATTATTGTTGTTACCTGGCCTCGATACCATTAGAATGCTCCGTGAATCAGAAGTTTCTTTTGCTTCATAGCACGGTTTTTCAAAACGTCCTTACATCCAAATTACCCAGCGCATCTATTTTCAGGTCACAGGTAGTAACATATTTAACTTGCATTCTCATCAATTATTTTTCCTTTGATTGTTTTTAATTTTATTTCCCAAATTTGGAGAAAGCAATTTTTACTCTTCGGATTTTATTTTATTTTATTTTATCTATTCCGATATACAGTTTATGGTGGAGAATTGCCTGTAAATTACTAGGATCCACTAATCAAAATCTGCAATTATTATTCCCAAAACACCTGCAACCGCAAGGGAGGTTCAGATCGGAGAACTTAACTCTCCTATCCCATCAACAAAGACCTTTGCTTTCCTTATTTTTTCCTGATCCTCCTACAAAAAGCATTATTTTTCGAATATATTTTCAGCTATATTTTCCTCCATTTATAGCTTCTCTATAGTTTTAATTCGTGGCATTTTCAAATAACAGGACTTACGCGATATAAGTCCAAAATTAAAAACAATGAAAATTGTTATTTTAGCTTATATATTAGACAAATTAATACTTGTTGCTACTGATTTCTCAGTTAAACCGCATCAGTCCTAAATAAATCAGTCTATCGAAGTCTCAAGAGGATTTCGATGAATCTTAAATTTAGTCATGTGTGCATGAATCGTATATAAATGATTCGTGAAGATCAGAGGTTTATCAAAATCCTCAATATTTATCTCTTTGTAGCCGATTTTTCTTGTATTCTTTATCCATATCCTAAATATTATACATAAACCACAAAATCGTCCTTTCCCCCCTTAAAAAAGCAGTTTTTAGGGTATTTTTATCTTGAAAGGTCATAAAAATACATAAATAAAATATAAGGTACAAAATTCTAATGCTTAAATATATAAATTTATACAACAACCATCTTAACGGTGAATACAATGGTAAAATTAACTGAAGAGATGAAGAATGCTTTCTCAATGGTGAAGATCTTTCCTGTGGCTACTGCCTCAAAAGATGGAATTCCAAATGTAGTGCCGATAGGGTTCTGTCGGCTCGTAGATGATGAGACAGTCTGGATTACAGATAATTTCATGATCAAATCGCTGGCAAACCTGGAAGAAAATCCTGTTGTTGCATTCTATATATGGGGTCCAGATACAGGCGGCTGCTTCCAGATAAAAGGTAAAGCGGAAATTATTAATGCTGGAGAGAAATTTGAAAAAATGAAGGAAATTGTGCATGCAGCAAAACCCGGACTTCCTGCAAAGAATCTAATAGAAATCAAGATTAGTGATGTCTTTCAGTGTTCTCCCGGCCCGGGCGCAGGTAAAAAATTGATATGATCTGAACTGAATATATGGCTAAACAGAGGTTATTGTAACTAAATAAGCATCCTAATGTATATAGATGAAAAATGATAATACATCCGTGAGTTGGTAGATAGCTGAAGTTAAAGGAAATTCCGATTTTAGAAAATCCCCTTCTTTGTTGTGAAAAAATTTGCATATTTTATGAGGGTGCAAAGAAAGGGGATGAAATTTGCAAGGCCATTCAGAACGTTGAACTGAAAATTTCCTGGAAAAATGGCTGTATCAGGAGAGCCCCGAGGCCCAGATATTGCAGAGCAGCTATTGAAACCAGAACTCTCTGAATATTCAACGGAAAATAAATGAATAAACAATAGTAGTTACGATTTGTTGTAGTTCCAAATGCCTATTCTTATTCGTTCACAATCTAATATACTAATATTTAATATGAGGCCATTTCTGTAAAATGGAATAGATAAATATTTGTAGAACCACTAAATTATATATATTGAAACCTGGCAAAATAGATTGGTCCTCAGGATAACTACCAGACACTGATTGCTTTATGGATCTTTTTCTTCTGCATTGACGCATATGCTATCGATGTTGGTGAATTCAACGTGTGGGTAGTTGTGGTGGTGCCGATCTTTTAGGGATTATGTGCGATTTTAAAGAACATCTTCAATGCGATTAATCCTTGTACACAGGAAGAAACAAAACTGAAGCAAAGTCATAGCATAAAAACATTCGTACAATAGAATTATAACTCCATAAAACAAATAACTATTAAAAAATAGATAATGTATTTATATTCGATTTTCATTTCTACATTTTTTTCACTTGAAAAATAGGTTCGAAACCTAATCAATCAGAAAGTAATTGAAGCACGAAGAACTAGCAATTTATCACTTGATCAACTTTTTGAAATGAAAACACTTTATGATGTAAATTCAGGAGAATAATCCTTTATGCAAATTAAGGGCATAGCTAGTGATACTCTCAATTTTATACTCGAAACCAGCAAGTCCATAGCCCCGGGGGAGTTTTCCGGACTTCTGCAGGAAAATGATGGAATCATCACTGAAGTGCTTGTACTGCCGGGTACTGAATCCAGTGAACAAAACACAGTTCTAAACCTTTTTATGATGCCGAACATCACAGCTACAGGCTCTATTCACAGCCACCCAGGTCCAAACCGAAAACCTTCAAAAGCTGATTTGCTATTTTTTTCAAAAACAGGAAATTGCCACATAATAATTTGCTATCCTTATGATAGACAGAGCTGGACATGTTACGATAATGAAGGAAATATCAGGAAACTACAAGTGCTTGATGTGAAATTTGAGGACTTCGAAGAAGCTAACCTTGACGGGGCTAACTTTGAAGGAGCTAACCTTGAAGGAATTGATTTTAAAAAAGCTAATCTTGAAGAAGCTGACCTTGTAGGAACTAACCTTGAAGAAACTGACCTTGAAGGAGCTAACCTTGAAGGAGCTAACCTTAAAGGAGCTAACCTTAAAATAGCTAACCTCAAAGGAGCTGACTTTGAAGGGGCTAACCTTAGAGAAGCTAACCTTAAGAAAGCTAACCTTGTAGGAGCTAATCTTAAAGACGCTTACCTTAGAGAAGCTAACCTTAAGAAAGCTAACCTTGTAGGAGCTAATCTTAAAGACGCTTACCTTAGAGAAGCTAACCTTGAGAAAGCTAATCTTGAGGAGGCAAATCTTGAATTAGCTTTCCTTGGAAAGGCTTACGGATTATCACTTGATCAACTTTCTAAAGTGAAAACACTTTATAATGCAAAATTAGACGACAAGTTTCTCATACCACTAAAAGAAAAATATCATGCTCTTTTTGAAAGTTTGTAGTTGCCCTTTTTATCACTTCTTCGAAATCGGAGTCAGGGTCTTTATCATCAGAAAAGAGAATCATGCCTGGAGCAAGGTCCATAAAATAGGCTGCTTTTGCAGAAAGGCTAGTTTCTCTTTTCCATTTTTTTGGAACCAGATGCAAATGCGTTTTTAGACCATGAGATTTTCCGCTCCCACTTTCTCCATTTACTGATATCTGCAAACCCCCGGTGTTTAGACAGGATTGGCAGGAATTGATATTGCAATTGCTTCCTGTGTTTTCTCGTCCCCCGTATATTTTTTCTGTATTGTTGTGAGTATATATTCTACTGGATCTCCCTCAGCAAGTATTCTGTCTGCCTCTTCTTCTGCTTTCTTTAATAACCCAGGACTTAGATCCTCCTCATCGAAATCCACATTAAATGGGTCCAGTTAATTAGGCACGCAGGTCTTCTGTTTTTCTTTCTCTGACTTTTTTGACTAATTTTTTAAACTCTTTTAATGTAATAAGGTTTTCTTTATATCGTTCAGGTTCATTGCCTCTATGTGATTGTTTTGATATGATGACTTTTCTTTTATGCGTGTTAAAGGATTAAGGCAGGAATTAAGAACAAGAGAGGATTGGAACCATGAGCACAGGTAATATACAGGATACGTCGGTGAATTTCGAGAAAAAGCTTCGTGGATACCTTTTTGGCACTGCCTGTGCGGATGCACTTGGGCGACCAGTGGAACACCTGACTCTTGAACAAATACAAAAGAAGTATGGAGCAAAGGGAATTCTTGAAGTGGAACCCTCTGCTTCCTGGACTGATGATACCCAATTGATGCTTGTAATTGCAAGAAGCCTGCTTCGGGGAGCAGAATGTGAAATTTCCGAGCTTATGGAATATATTGCACAGGAACTTGTGCTCTGGCTGGACGAGCCTGACCTAGGAGCAGGACCGACTTCAAGAGGCGCAGCCCTGAGGTTAAAGGATGGGATTCACTGGAGCAAATCAGGAATCAAATCCAAAACATGTGGGAGTCTGATGAGAGTTGGAATTATAGTTTTTATCTACAGAAATAATCCTGAAAAACTGATTAAAGCTGCTCTGTTTTCCGGAAGAATTACTCACTCACATCCAGTTTTAGACGCTGCATCCATTGCAGGAGCATATGCAGTAAAACTGGCTCTTGATGGAATAAATCCCGAGGAAATGTTTGAATCTCTTCATGGCGTAACTGAAGGAATTTCTCAGGAATTTACTGATGCTCTGAAAAATTCATATCAAATAGTTTATTCTGGGTTGGGAGATGAAGAAGCTTTGAAAAAACTCGGGCAGGGATGGTATGCAGATGAAACCTTTGCCCTTGCATACTTCTGCATTTTGCGTTATCCAAAAGACTATAAAAAAGCAGTGCAAACAGCCGTGAATATCACAGGAGATTCTGATTCAGTAGGAAGCGTTGCAGGAGGAATTCTTGGAGCAAAGCTGGGTATTGAAGAAGTTCCTGCTTCCTGGACTGAAGCTCTTAAGGAAAAAGAAAAACTTGAGGAAATGGTCAAACCTTCGCTTGAAAAATACTTTCAGATTTCAGATAATAAAAAGAGGTCTTGAAATGGATTTTTCCGAAAAAGGGGTTTACTGTCTTATATTTGAAAACCAGGATTGTAAATTTGAAGTAGGGAAAAAATGTGAGTTCTCATTCGCTTCAGGCTTTCATATATACGTTGGTTCAGCCCTTGGGTCGGGAGGTCTGAAGAGAGTAAAAAGGCACATTAACTTTTTTGGGAACAAAGACAGAAATCCCAGATGGCATGTAGATTATCTCCACCTAAATCCTTCTCTCAAGCTGGTTTTGACAGTTTATGCCATTACCTCTACAAGACTTGAATGCGCACTTGCCAGCAGGATAGGAGAGGAATAAGTTTCCGGTTTTGGGTGTACGGATTGTACCTGCAATTCTCACCTTTTTTACAGGAGAAAAAGCCCTATTGGTGAGATCACTGAAATTTTTATAAATCTTGGGCTTTCGCCTATTCTGATTGAACTATGAAACTTCTGTTTCTTTTCTTTGACATCAACAGGAAAGCTTAAGGTAAACAGGATTTATTCTAAGTTATCAGAAATAGGGCTTTTTGATCAGGGGACGGCGAATGGAACATTTTTCTTTTATTGCCTGCATGCCTGACAGCCAGGAGCATTACACAGGGCAGCCGAGATAATAAGCCGGTAGAAGGAAATATTAATAGAATTCAATATGACCGTAGGATCGACAGACATACTATTTTTTTTGAAGTGACTGCCGTTCCACAGGTTTATGGCAAAATCCGTGAGGAACTGGAAAAAATAGGTTATCTCCAGACTTCCCTCCAGCCTGTAGCTTTTCTAAAATTCTATGTATATCTCCCGAACTGTTCTGGCGCTTTATTCGATTTCCTTAATTATATTACTTCATCGGGGGCAAATATCACTTTTCTTGATTTTGATGATCGGGGACAGCATCCTGAAAGACTTGTTGTAGGTCTTAATATTGAAAATACCAGCCTAATCGATTCCCTTCTAAACCAGCTCAAATCACGGTACAGTCTAGAGATTATCGAGTACGACACAACCGGTGAGAAACTTGATGACACGGTATTTTATCTCAGGCTGGCTCAAAAACTTAGATCTTTTATTGGAAGCGCTGAAGATGCATTTCTGATGAGGTTTTTGCACGATATTAACCATATTGCACAGGAACTTTCAAACCTTCGGAAAGATCCTGTTGAGGTCTTTGAAAACATCCTGAAAATAGGGGACTGCCTGAACCGGACTTCGGGGGAAAACTTTTATGCTGATGTGCAGCGAATACTAATTAAAAATGACGTCGAAATATTTTGTTTTCAGCTTCCATGCGGGGGAAATATCTACCTTTTTGATACCCCTTCCGAAAGGATCATGATTGATACAGGTTATGGCGTTTATTACCAGGACGTTGTGACTATGCTCCAGCACTACAGGCTTGGGGATTTAAGCCGGCTCAAAAGGATTTACATTACCCATGCTGATGCAGATCACTGTGGAGCCGCAGGCTTTTTTTCTGCTCCTTCTTATCTTAATCATGAAACTCTTTTGATTACACAGGAAACAAGCAGAGCATACGGATCCTGCAATCAGGGATGTATTCTTGAAGAAATCTATACGAAAATAATCAATCTTTTTTCCAAGTTTACTCCGCCTTCGAATGTAGTGCTTTTTCCTGAAATCTCAGCATCTGATGAAAACATTGAAAAACGAGGGGCTTTCTCTATAATTGCTCGGTTTCACATAGGAGATTTGAACTTTGAAGCCCTTGCAGGATTGGGAGGGCATATGCATGGGGAAGTTTTCTATCTTTGCCCTGAGGAGGGGTTGATTTTCCCTGAGGATGCTGTCATCAATTTTAAAAGTTTGAGCTCTGATAAGACGGAATATAACTTGCTCGCTGATTACCTTATGACCTCTGTAAATGTTGACAGTAAGCTTGCTCGGGAAGAGCGAAATTCCCTTCATTCCCTGATCTCCGAAATTGATGAAAGGCTCACAGGAAAGGGTAAAAAATGCTTGATCTGCTGTGGGCATGGCTCGGTATCCGTACTTGAAGATGGAAAACTCATCGAATACACAGAGCCAGAGAGATACACTGCAAAGCAAAGAAATATTTCTATCTCTCAAGAAGATTTTTGCGAAGAGAACTGAGGTGAACTACTCCTCCCTGCCTTCTGATGAAGGCTAGGAAGGAGCTTCATGGTTCATCCCTTAAACTTTTGTTCACAAGTCCCCAATCTCTTCCCCACGTTCCATAGGTGTCATATAACTATTAGATTTTGATCTTGAAGAGATAATTTATTGACATTGATTGCTGCGTTCATATCTCTATCATGCTTTATCTTGCAATCGGTACATATCCATCTATCTTTCAAGGTTAGATTCGAATTATGGAATCCGCAAACATTACAAAGTTTAGAAGATGGTTTAAACTGTCCTATTCGAAGAATAGTTTTTCCTAACCATTC
>Ga0326728_10008187_pt1 | contig 26155 bp, 21 predicted proteins | sample MB3enrmetagenome_FD_207602 | JGI IMG/M metagenome (GOLD analysis project Ga0326728, IMG submission 207602) | Lab enriched peat soil microbial communities from McLean, Ithaca, NY, United States - MB31MN | ecosystem: Environmental > Terrestrial > Soil > Wetlands > Peat | place: USA: New York... | reverse complement strand
ACCAGGAAATCCTACATCTCCTTGAAGACGGACGTGGCCGCTCGACAGCGGAGATCGCCAAGACTGTTTCCCTGTCTGCGCGTGCTACTCGTACGCGCCTTGCTGATTTGGTGAAACGCGGCCTTGTTATCGAGGTGGGGAGCGGGCCGCAGGATCCCCGGCGCCAGTACTTTCGAGCCGAGAAATAAGGCGAAAGAGTCGTGTCTGACTGCCGTGCCAGCCCAACTACAGTTCAGCATTTGGCGGCTTGATGTGATAAAGCCCGCAAGATCGCGTCCAGAACTTGATCGAGATACTTACCGACGTCTTCTGCCAGGAAGCGGAGGACCCGATAGCCGTTCTCCTGAAGCAAAGCATCCTTGCGACGATCGCGCCGGTAGGCGTCCGGATCGCCCAGATGCTGGCTGCCATCCAATTCGATCGCGAGGCGTGTTCGCTCGCAAAGCAGGTCAACTTCCATGCGGCCCCATCCATCGAAGGGAATGGGAAGCTCGACGTTCAAATGAAACTTTCCGGCTGTTTCCGTCAGTGTTTCGAGTCGCCGGTATATAAATGCTTCCGTGGCGTTGCGCGCTCGATCGGCGCCTTCGGCATTGGGCGTGACAACCACCCCGCCCTTCGGGCACCCCTCCTTAACAAGGAGGGGAGTTCGCGGGTTCCCCTCCTTTCTAAGGAGGGGATTAAGGGGTGGTTCGCGACTTATGGCAACATCGACGAACAGACTTGCTAGGGGAGAATCTACGCCATCGCGCACCAAGCGACGCACGCTCGAGGCGTATTGGCTCTTCCATACAGGATCGACGGGAAGTGGCACATCCGCAGGCCAGCCAGGCACAGCGCTGCCGGGCAGTTCGATCGCGTAGCCAATCGCTTCGTAGCCACGACAGCGGCGATCAAACATCCGCGCCAGCATCGGCACGTTCGGGCGCTGGCGCCTGTACACCATGCCTGTCAGTCCGGAAGCTCGTACCAATTGCTGTGTGGTATTCCGTTTTTGTGGTCTCCCCCGAGGATTTTCTGTAAGCTGCGCACGCAATACTCCGGGCTTCTCCGGGATCCGTAAGTACGGTTAGGCCCAATCTTGAACCGCTCGTTGCAAGCTTCGCATGTAACCTCGCACCATGTGTCGTGGCCAGGAGCGCAAACTTTAGTCTGGCCCAACTTGATTGCCACAGGCGAAAGGCAGTTTATCTCGTTCGTGTATTGGTCATGGGCCATGTGAACTCCCTCGACTCCTGATTAGAAATCTGTGTGGGCAGGGGCGGTCGGCATGTCATGATGCCGAAGCTCCACCGTCCTCCGGTTCGTCAGGCTGCTTGACCGCGCGCCTTGTCGGCAGCCCGCTCCAGCCCCGACCTTATGCTTGATGCGGAATCGCCGGCCATGTACTCAATGAACCGCTCCCAGGTCCCAAAGCGCCTGCCAAATGTGCTTGCGGAGATAAAGACATTCCCTTTGTATTTCAGGTGATTCAATATCGTGTGGTTGACCTGCAAACCCGAATCGCCCTCCCTGATCCTGAAGGCCCTTTCTAGCAGCAGATACATAAGAACCAGCTCGTCTTCCTCATACGTCCTTCGCTTGACGCGCCCTTGCGGTATTCCGATCTCCCGCAGAAAATTATCAATGTTCCCCCATCTTGCCCTGTAGTAGCTGGATCGGTATTCTCCCCTTTCATCGAGATCCCTCAGCGTGGGTGTGCGTCCGAGGTCGCTGTTCAGCTTCTTGAATGCCTTAATCAAAGCGTCCTTTGAGACGCCCCTTTCATAATTGGGCCGATCACCGCACTCCTTCTGAAGCTTCGTGAATGGATAATCTTTGAAGCAGTTCCGGGGGAGCTTTGAACTTGCGGCCATATCTCGCAGGGTCGGTACTTTACACATCAGCTCTTTCACCCTCTTGTACTCCTGTCGTATCTCCTCGTCGCTTGGTCTTCTGCTATACGGTTTGTCTCCGAGCAGCTTGGCCAGATTCGTAACCCCTCCATATTTGTGCACGATGAGATGGAGCGTTGTCCTGTCAAAGTCCGAGTTTCGTGGCGTGTGCCCAAGCCTGTGTCTCGCGTCCTCATATATCTTGATCAAATCCGGGTCGTGTTCAACGAAGCGGACGTCCGGGAATTCATAGTCCTGAATAACCTCGTTGAAAGTCTTGCCCTGTTCTGCCGCAGAAGACAAGATGTTGAAAGTAAGCAATAGACAATAGTTGGGGCGCGCCAGCACGTAGGCGGACTGGCAAAAATCGCTCTGAGAGATCACCGCGCAGCGATGCGCTGCGTAAAGGCTTTTGGCAGCGATTGCTTCCTGTACCGCGCCGTTTCCTTGCCTTCTTTTTTCGTTCTTGCATTGGAACACGTATTTCGTCGCTCCAAGATAGGCGATCAAATCGGCCCCTTGGTCCTTACTGCGCTTGGTTGTCTCGACTCTTTCGAAGCCAAGCCGCTTTAATGTTTGCTGGCAAGCTATTTCAAACTCGATCCCTCTTGCGCTGTTGTCCATTCATCACCTCGCACTAACGCGGGGCACAAGGTATCCACCCTTCCGCACCTGAGAGTGTAGCCCCTTTTATGAAACTTCCGACATGGATTTTTGTCGTGCACTAACGCGGCTTTCGAAGTGTGCTGTGCGGAGTTGGGAATTTTCGAGCCATTGATCGAGGCATTTACGTGGCTGCCATTTCGACTTCGTGGCTCTCAGGCGCTAAACGCACGCCGATCACTTTACCCCTGGCCTCGGCGAGACGGACTATCTCTTCAACCTCCCGGCGGGTGATCCTGCGGATCGTGGACAAGAACTCCCATTGGTCAGGATAGGGTGCAAATCGCTCGTCCACGAAAACGCTATTGCCCGAATCCCGCGAGCGTTTCTGAAGGGGCAGGGCAATCAAGTTGCCGAACCCACCTGGCGGCAGCGTGTCTTGATTCGGAAAGAAGCGGTCGTAGGAATCTAAGCCGATGTCCGGACGGCGTTCCATGGTTTCCGTCAGAAGGTGCGCCCCCAACTTGCGCGCCAAGCTGGCAGGAATGGCCTCCTCGAAAAAGAACCAAATGTGCCCGCCGTGGCCCGAGCGCGATCGCTCCAAGGCAGCCGGCAAATTCTTTTGGCGGCAGGTTTCCAAAAACGCGCCGGCATCGTCCTGCCACGCTGCTTTGTCAAAATCGGCGGCCAGGAAGAAACAGGTTTCGTCCAGCAGCATCGGATAGACGCCCATGACGAAACCACGGCCCTGGTCGTCCTGACCCGACAGATGCCAGTGAATCACCTCGTCGGTTATGGGAAGAAAACGCTGGTGGGCACATTCAGAACATTTGATCCTTGGTTTTTCACAGATTCCCGGAGCCCACTCATTGGCGCACGCCGGCGAATAGCCGGCCCGGCCAGTCTTTCGGCTTTCGAAACGGCGCGGGTAGACATCTTCGCGTCCGTGAAACAGAGAACGGAACAGGGTGATTTTGGCCTCGGCGGGTGAATGCTGATCCACGCCAACTTGCGGCAAGACAGGCAAGGGGACGGGCGTGTCCATCACTTCATTTTACCCTACCATTAACACTAAAATACAAATGACGTTTCAGGAGGTGGCTCATGACTCTGGGTGAAGCGTTGGTTTCAGTCTGGCGCCAGGTGTTGGGTGAGGGGCGCGACGATATCGAACTGGAAGGCGAGAACTATCGTGTGACAGTGGTAAGGACTAAAGGACTTCGCATGGTGGAATTCAACTGTGGTCCCTACCGCATGGTGGGCATCCAACAAAACCCCAGGACAGAGTCACGCTGGGCAGAGTTGGCGCGCCAAGGCAACCGGATCATGCAGTTTCGATGCAATGGGCGGTACGTGGCTAACGTGTGCGAAGGAAAACTGCTGCGCTACCCGGCTTGGAAGGGTTTGGAATTGCCGGAATGATGGGATCCATTAGATCAATCTGTTAAGGGCGGAGGGTTAGCCGCCGAAGGCGGCGGTGCGCCACCCGGGTTGGGGGTTGAAGGTTGAGAGCCGGCGCCCGGATTGGCGGTGGAAGGCGGAGGTGCGGCGCCCGGGTTCAAGGTAATGGTCACCGGATTCTTCAAGGTAAAGTTAAGCTTAGTCTCCGAGGGAATCTTCACCTGTTGGCCGTGAGTGCGAGCTTCCACTGCGGCGCCCGTGCCCGCGCCCGCCACGGAGCCGATGGCTGCGCCCCTCCCACGCCCCGCAATGGCGCCGAGGAGGCCGCCCAGGACGGCTCCTCCGCCGACGGCCTCCGCCGTGCGCGTGCTGCGCGAGGCCCCAGCTTCATCGTAGTAGTCCGTCTCGAGCGGATAGGTTTGGCCATCAGCCGTTACGCTGACCAACTCAACCTTGAGTTCGGAGCGGCCGCTCATCCGCCCGGCGCTCGTGGCCTGTACCAATCGAACGCGTGCGTCGGCATGGCGTGGTAACACCACGCGGTTGTTTACCAGCAGGGGCACATCGAGGGTGGCCGCGAACTCATCGCCCGTTCGGTTCCGAGTCGAGTCGATGCTTTCAATCATCCGCACTGAGAAAAACGTCCCCGCGGGAACGGTAATCGGCTCGGGCGGCCTGACAGCAGGTGTCGGCGGAGCAGCCGGCGCCGGTGGTGGAGAGGGCGGAATAGCCACAGGTGGAGCGGCTTGTGCGGCTATTTCCTGTGGGTTTTCGGCTGGGGTTTCGGGAGCAGGAGACGCCTCGGCCGGGGACTCATCTTTGGCCGAACTGACGGTTTGACGATAGCGTCGGGGGGCTCGAGGGCGCTCGGTTTGGGCAGCAGTTGGCTGGAGCGACTTCGACCGTGTTGCCTCGTCCGTGGCAGCAGGTTGCAGGGTCGCCGGCGCCTCCACCGCGGGCCCCGCAGATACCACAAGCTGATTGACGACGCCTTTTACGCCCTGGGCTTGGCCGGCGATGCGCTCCGCAGCCGCCTTCTCCAGTTCGGTGTTTACCGTCCCGGTGAGCGTAACGGTTCCGTTGTTCGACGCCACACGGATGTCGCGCATCTTCAGTGTAGAATCGTCAAACAACCTGGCTTGAATCTGCGTCGTAATAGTTTTGTCGTCCGTAGAATGGCCAAGCTTCAAAGCGTTGCATCCCGTCAAGAGAACGGCGCCAGCCACCAGGATAATGCCCCCGCTCGATCGCAGCCTCGGTATATTCACCCTCAGCATCCGTGTCCTCCCCGGAGACCACCCGCAGCGCGTCAATCTGTTTGGATTCAATCCCATTCCCTTAGGATGCACGCCAGACTCCTGAGCGTGTTAGAATTACACGACTGCAAGATAATAGCGCCGGACCGGGATGGTAGGTTAGTCCAATGTTCGACGATACATTGAGCGCAGGACCCGAGGTGGGAAATATCGCGTTGAGTGTCGTCATCCCCGTTTATAACGAAGCGGAGAATATCCAGCCGCTTGTCGAGCGGCTTGCGTCCGCTCTGGCTGGCGCCCCCGGGCAAGTCGAGCTGTTGTTTGTGGACGACGGAAGCACTGACGCGACTCTGGCGTTGCTCAAAGAAGCGCAGGCGAGGGACGCGCGGATCCGTATCGCGCACTTCCGCCACAACCTCGGCCAAACCGCTGCCATGGCAGCGGGGTTTCGACTGGCGCGAGGAAAAGCGGTGGTGACAATCGACGGAGATCTCCAGAACGATCCCGCGGAAATACTGGGCTTGGCTGGGATGCTCGGCGAATGGGACGCCGTCTGCGGCATCCGCGCTCACCGCCGGGATACGCGTTGGAAACGCATCTCGTCACGCATTGCGAACGGTTTTAGAAACTGGATGACGGGCGACGACATCGTTGATACAGGGTGTACGCTCAAGGCCTACCGGCGTGAGTGTGTGGAACGGCTGGAGCTTTATCAAGGCATGCACCGGTTTTTGCCCACGCTTCTCAAGATGCGCGGCTTCCGAGTCACGCAAGTTCCAGTGACTCATCATCGGCGCCTGGGCGGAAAAACCAAGTACGGGACGTGGGGCAGGCTCAAGAAGGGTCTGGCCGATGTCTGGGCTGTGCGCTGGATGAAAAGGAACTGGATCGACTATCGTGAGATCCTCGAGATTGTGGAGCCGCCCGGCGCCTCTGGCGAGGCGGAAAATGCTGCGCGACGCGCCTCCGCCTTACTGGAGAGACATTGAAGCTGGTCTTCCCTTCGCTGTTGCTTTTTGTGCTGGCGGGTTGCCTTTTCTTTGCCGGACTGGGAAGCTTGCCGTTGCTGGAGCCTGACGAGGGGCGAAATGCCGAGGTGGCGCGAGAGATGCTCGCCTCGAGTGATTGGATCACTCCCCATTACGATGGCTTGCCCTATTTGGATAAACCGCCGGTCTTCTTCTGCCTGGTAGCCTCCTCGTTTAGGCTTGCGGGGCTTCACGAATGGTCGGCGCGCGCGCCCTCCGCCTTGATGGGGTTGTGCCTGTTGCTGCTCTCCTGGTTCCTCGCGCGCAGAATGTTCGGCGAGTCTGCGGCCTTGCGTGCAGGAGTCGTTATTGCTTCCGCCCCCCTGGTGATTGTGTTCGCCCGCTTAGTCATTTTTGATATGACGCTTGCGTTCCTTATCACGCTAGCGATGGCGTGCTTTTGGTTTGCGGAGGCAGCCGAGTTTCGCCGTCCAGGCCTGGACGTACTCATGTTTCTGGCGATGGGAGTGGCAACGATCACCAAGGGCCTGGCCGGTCTGCTGCTGCCGCTCTTTTCGATTGCGGTTTACCAGGCCTTACGTGGCAAGTTGCGAGAACTGAAACGCCTGCGCTGGGGCCTGGGGTGCGCCGTGTTTCTTGCCGCCGTGCTGCCCTGGTTCATTTCGATCTCCATTCGGCGCCACGACTTTCCACGCTATGCGCTTCTGGAGGAGAGTCTCGCAAGGTTTTCCGGCGGCTTGGTGCATCGCAAGGGTGGATTGCTTTATTACTTCCCAGTGTACTTGGTGGGGTTCTTTCCCTGGAGTATCTTTCTGCTGTGGGGTGGATGGAGTCGACTGAAGCGGTGGAAAGAAATCAGACTCGAGCAGAACCGCTCCGCTCTATTTCTCCTAACTTGGTCACTTGTGACCCTCCTTTTCTTTTCGCTCTCGCAGTCGCAGCTTCCCGGCTATTTCCTTCCTGCCATTGTTCCCTTGGGTATTTTGACGGCGAGAGCCTGGGATGATGTGGCTACGCCGGGCGCAACACGATCGCCAGATTGGCTGACGGCGGGATTCGCCTCGCTCCTGGGTGTGGGTCTTCTGGTTGCGGCGTCCTCGCAGTTGGCGCTGTTCGGCTCACCGCATTCGCATTGGGCGAGGCAGTTGGACCCCACGGTCTTCGCCATGCTGAAGCCTTCCGCGCTTTACACGGGATTGATTCTGGCGGCCCTGGCTGTGGTCGGCAGGAACATTGCGGCCCGCGCACGTGGAGCGTCACTTTCCGTCGCCACCCTTGTGCTTCTCACCCTCACCGCTCCCGCACTGCTGGGGCGCTGGATTGCGCCTCTGAAAGCTTACGCGGAGAACAATTCGAGCCGCCGCCTGGCGGACACCATTCTCTCCAGCCCGGAAAGAGAGTTGCCCATCTACGGGTATTACTATTATCGCACCAGCCTGCCCTTCTACCTTCAGAGGACCGTGGGTCTGGTGACCACCGACGGGAATGAACTGACCAGCAACTACCTGGCGTGGCGGGTGGGCCTGATTCGGCGCAGGTCATCACTAGCGGCGGGCCAGGAGGTCTTGCCGCGCACATTTAACGTTCTTGATCCCCTCCCAGTCGACCAGCGGCGGTTGCTGACTGTCCTCGAGTTCATTGACTTAACCCGTTCTTCACCTCAAGCCCGGCTGGTCTTGGTCCGTAACACTCACGTGGGCCTGCTGGCCAACGACGTGGAGCGTGTCGAGCCGTTGTGGACCGGCGGGGGCTATTCGGTGTGGCAAATTCCTGGGAAGAAGATAGAAGACAGGAGCCAGAAGTCAGAATTCAGAATAAAGACCTATGGCTCCATTGCGAAGTCGCTGCAGTAGACGGGAAGACAGAGCTAGGGAGCAATGTCTTCCGACGTTTGGCTCCAGGGATTCAGAGCGCTGGCCTTAATATTCTGACTTCTGACTCCTGACTTCTGACTCCTGCTTTTCCATGTGCGGCATTTGTGGTCTCCTCAATCTGAAACTCGAGCCCGTGGCCGGCGCGGAGCGGATCGATGAGATGTCTGCCAGACTCGAGCATCGCGGCCCCGACAGTCATGGCAAGTTCGAGTTGCCTCATGTGATCCTGGCCATTCGGCGGCTAAGCATCATTGACCTTCAGACAGGTGACCAGCCGCTCTCGAACGAAACGGGGGATGTCAGCCTCGTCTTTAACGGCGAGATTTATAACTACAGGGAAATCCGCCGCCAGCTTCTGGAACGCGGTCACCGCTTCAAGACCCATTCGGATGGGGAGGTGATCGTCCACCTCTATGAGGAGCAAGGGCCTGATTTCGTCAGCGAGTTGAACGGGATGTTTGCCCTGGCGCTCTGGGACAATCACCGGAAACGGTTGGTCTTGGCGCGTGACCGGGCTGGCGAGAAGCCGCTCTTCTACTGGCAGCGGGATCACACCTTTGTCTTTGCCTCTGAGATCAAGTCGCTGCTTGCCTACCCCGCGATTAGCCGCAGCCTCGACAACACGGCCTTAGCCCAGTATTTCCTTCACGGATACTTCCCCTCGCCGCGCAGCGTCTTCGCGGAGATTCGAAAACTTCCCGCCGCGCACCGAATGGTGATCGAGGGAGGCAAGATACAAATCGAAGCCTATTGGCGGCTGCAGGACTACCTTCTGCCAGCGGGCAAACCCAGGGTTACGGTCCAACAGGAAAAGCGGCTCGTCGAAGAACTCGCCGCAGCGCTTCGCGAGGCCTGCATTTCCAGGCTGGTCAGCGATGTCCCCTTAGGCGTGTTCCTGAGCGGGGGAATCGATTCCTCGAGCCTTGTGGCGATGATGAGCCAGTTGACCCCCGGAAACGTCAGTAGCTTCTCGGTAGCCTTTGAAGAAAAGTCTTTCAACGAGCAGCCTTATGCAGAGTTTGTGGCTCGGCATTTTCATACGCAGCATTACGTGACGACGGCCGACGAGCCAACCCTGCGCAAGGCTCTGCCGACTCTGGCGGACCACCTGGACGAACCTCTCGCCGATCCCGCGATTCTCCCCACCTACCTCCTGTCCCGCTTTGCTCGCCAGCACATCAAAGTGGCTCTGAGCGGAGAGGGTAGCGACGAGCTTTTTGGCGGGTACCCGACTTACATCGGGGCTTGGCTGGCGAGCCATTATCTCCGCCTCCCGCGCCTCCTGCGCCATGGATTCCTGGCGCGGCTCAAACGCTTTCTGCCGCTGTCAGCGAGCGCCGTGCCGCTGGGCTGGTACCTCCTCCAGTTTTTGAATTATGTGGATAAGCCTCCCGCTGAACGACACGCAATCTGGTTCGGGCTGACAAGTCCCAACGAACTGGATCAGCTCCTTTCGCCGGGGTGGCAATCTCCGCAGCCACCCAGCCGCCAGGCCCTGGAGCCCCTCGAAAGAGCACTCGATGGGGCGGCTTTCGAGAGCGTTCTGGCGGAAATGCCCTATATCGACTTCCGCCTTTATCTGGAAGATAACCTCTTGGTGAAGGTCGACCGCGCCAGCATGGCCTGTTCCCTTGAAATGAGGACGCCGTTTCTCGATCACCGCCTGATTGAATTTGCCGCTGGCCTGCCTGCGGAGTTGAAAGTCCGGCGCTTCGAGCTCAAATACCTTCTCAAGAAGGCAGCAGAAAGATGGTTGCCGCGCGAGATCGTCTACCGCCAGAAGCGCGGATTCTCCGTTCCCATAAGCCGTTGGATGCGGAACGAATTGCGTCCTTGGTTGGACGAGGCGCTAGGAGAAGAGAGACTGAAGCGGCAAGGGATGTTCAACGTCCCGTTTGTGCGCCGGCTTCTGGAACAACATTGGAGCGAGCGCGCGGACCACAGGAAACTGCTTTGGGCACTCTTCTGCTTCCAACTTTGGTACGATCGGTGGGGAGCCAATTAGATCGGGTGATCTGGAGATCGGGTGATCGGGTGAACATAGGCATCCGGAGACCTGGGGATCCGGAGATCGGGTGAACAAGAAACAACAAAATTGGATTATCGGAAGAACAAATCCCACGCTCCGCGTTGTTTGTTCACCCGACCGCCCGATCACCCGATCACCCGATACTGCCCGCCGCCCGATTACCCGATCCTCCGATCATCCGATGCTCGGGTTTCGTCCTAAGGAGTGGTCCCTTATTCAAGAACACCGGACCCCGCGCCAGGTCCAGAGGTTTCTTCGCGACTTGCCTTACAACTGGGAAAAGAGCGGAGAAACGCTGCGCACCTTTCGCGGTGTGGTGCGCCACTGGAGCGCTCACTGCCTCGAGGGCGCCCTCACCGCCGCAACCATCCTCGAACAGCACGGCTACCCACCCTTGCTTCTCGATCTCGAGTCGCAAGATAAGCTGGACCACGTCTTATTCCTATTCAGGCATCGCGGACTCTGGGGGACGGTAGCCCGCTCACGCGATGCCGGCCTGCACGGGCGCAAGCCGGTCTTTCGCACCGTACGGCTATTGGTGATGAGCTACGTGGATCCCTACGTGGATGGGTCGGGACGAATCACGGGCTACGGGGTTGCCGATTTACGGACTTTGGTAAAGGGTGATTGGCGGCTCTCCGAGAAGAACGTTTGGGAAGTAGAACGCGCCCTCATAAGGATGCCCCATCGGAAGCTCAAGACCTCCGACCGCAGATACGCCACGATGTTGAGCGAGTATCGCTCCTACCGAGCAAAACATCCCACCGGCCCTGTCACGTTTTACTCCAACAAGCACCTGTGGCTGTAAGGCCGGGATTCAGGAATCAGGATTCAGTGTTCAAGCGCCGAGAGCAACAGGGAGGCCTTACGCGCCAAAGTGAGGGCGCGTTGAAGGTCGCCTGCGTCCAGAGCCTGGGTGGACTGTCTGAAGAAGGTACGGGCATCATCGAGGGTTTTGCGGTTCACGCCGGAGAGTCCCGCGTGGCTGAGCTTCGTGATTCGCTCCCGCACGTCATCTTGCAAACCCTCGATCTCACGGTGTAAGGAAGCCTGCTCCATTGAGCTCTCGTGCGGTTCCAACGACGGCACCTGAGGAAGGGGCTCGACAGTTTCAGGGGTATTTTCAGGCGTGCTGGCGGGCGGTTCTTTCCGCACCACGTGATGATGCGGAGGCGGCGTTTCCTTAGGGGCGGGAGTTTCTGCCGGCGGAGCCGGCGGGGGTTCCGGCGGCGCCGGTTCTTCAATCACCATGGGGGGCGCTTCCGCCGCAGCCGGAGTCTGAGTCGCCGCAGGGGGTGGCGTGCGAACGTACACGATCCGCGGGGGAGCCTGCCGTTTCGGGCAACCTCCAATGAGGAGCGCCAGACTACACCACAAGAGTGGCCGGGTCTTGGTATTCACGTCGCCAATGATTTTATCATTTCCTCAAGGAAAATGCGGTCCAAGCATCGACACGCCACTTGCTAGTTGAAATCACTTGCTCGAATAACCTCTCGCAATTATTGACCGCGGCGGTGGCATGCGCCGATAATCTGCCTTGTTCAGGGCGAAGACTAACAAAGCTCACAGCAAGGACTTCAAATCATGAATCCCATTTTCTTGAAAGGGCTGCCCCTACGGCCTCAGACAGGTTCACTGTACCTCTTCTCCCGTATCAAGCGAGGAGCAGAGGACTTCAAGGGACGCAGAGCGCGCGGCGATGAAGCGTAGGCTAAAGTCCTGAAGAAAGACCTGCCCGGGCATACCGACCGTGCTCAAGAGGAGCAGCAACAGAGCGCTCAGCAAGAGCAACGCGGCGAGCGCCAGGCTGATGGTGGAGAGACTCCATACCCAGGCAAGTCCCACCCAATGCAGCGCCAGGACTACCACCGCCGCTACAATGACCGCGCCGGAAAACAGCCCCACGAGTAAAGGGACCAGGAAAAGGAGGACGCCGACGCTGACCCCGACTGAAAGCAAAAATCGCAACAAAATGTAAACTGCGAACGAGGTTGGGTCATGGCGCATTTTCTGCCATAGGTCCCGCCACGCCGAAGGCAAGGGCAAGCGGTCCGCGTACATCAGGGGAACAACCAGATCATCTGTGAGCATAATCAGGAAGGCTGCAGCGAGTCCGAGAACGACGATCAACGAGAGGATCAGTGCCAGAGATGCCGTGGCAAACAGCTTGCCTGAGCCTGAGGTGGAAGCGGCCTGGAGGCCGGGAAGCGCCACAATCACGATGAGTGAGAACGCTATAAGGAGTCCCCCCAGCGTACCCGCCAGCCAGCGGAAATAGGATTCTCCCAGGGGTCGAAGGGCCGACCACGCGCGGCCAAACGACACCTTCTTCTTGACCAGTGTGTCCACCAGAAGGAAGCGAAAAACCGACCTTAAGTAAAGCATACAGAGCCCCAGCGCAAGGGCGAAAACGATAAGTAGAAAAATGAGCCAAGGATGTTGCTCGACGAACTGCCGCGCACGGCTCAACAGAGCCGGCAGCCTGAGATCACCGGGCAGAGCGCCAAGGCTCCATTGGAATGCGGCCGTGGGCGTGCCGCCTCCCAGTAAAAGACACAGCAGGCTGAGCTTAGCCCACCTCCAAGGATCGAAGGGGCGAAACAACAGCCAGAGAGTATCCTCGAGTGCAAAGGAAATGGCGGCCGCCGGCGAAAGTGCAGTGCCTTGACCCTTAGTCGGGTCGGGGGGCATGGGCACGAGTGGTGGGGGTGGGGCGTTCATTCCAAGTCTCGAGTCAATCGTGAAAAGTCGAGAGCCGAAGATGCAATAAACCGCAATAGTAGCACCTAAACCCGAATTCGCAAGGGGCGCAAGAACAAGTCAAAAGGCAAAACGCAAATCGCCAAGGTCAAAGCCATTTTGCCTATTGACTTGCCCTTCAGATTTGACGGTTCAGGTGACGGGAATGAGGACGCGAAAGGTGGTGCCGTGTTGCAGTTCGCTGGAGAAATCGATGAACCCGTTGTGGAGCTGAAGGACGCGGAAGGCCATGGCGAGTCCAATGCCGCTGCCACCCGGCTTGGTGGTGTAGAAGAGAGAGAAGATCTTCTGACGCGCCTCGGGCGGAATACCCTCGCCCTGGTCGGAAACCTCGAGACTCAGATAGTGACCGTCGGCTTGCGGTTTCACCGTAAGTTGCCCACCTGCGGGCATGGCCTGGCAGCCGTTTAGAACCAGGTTGAGGAGTGCCTGTTTCATCAGGTCGCGGTCAACGTTAATGGCCGGAAGGTTTCCCTGGCGCTCAAACACCAATCGGACGTTATTCTTCAGGGCCTGCGGCTCAGCCAGCAGAAAGACCTCGCGGACCAACCCTTCCACATCAGTGGGGATGGGGTGGAGCTCGACAGGGCGAGTGAAATCGAGGAAGGTTTTCACCACCCGATCGAGCCGCTGGATCTCGTTGGAGAGGATCTCCAAATGCCGGCCGACGTTGTCGCCCTGGCCGGTCAGTTTGGATTTCAGGAGTTCGAGTTGGAGAACCATGGCGTTGAGCGGATTCTTGACCTCGTGCGCCACCCCAGAAGTGAGCCGGCCCAGGGCTGCCAGCTTCGCGGTGACGTCGATCTGGTCCTCGAGCTGAGCGCGCATGCTGGCATCACGCAGCGTGACCAGGCATCCCATAGGCTCGCCCTGTTCGCTGATGAATCGCACATTCACCGCCAGGCGCGCCGGGGGATCGCCGCCCAGGTCAAGAGTTCGCCAGGGGGTTGACTGGCGTGAGGCAAAGGCTGCCCGCAAGAGATCATGAAGGGGATTTTGGGCGGTGAATACCTCCTGCGCCTGGCGATGGAGGATGGTTTCCGCCCGGCAACCGAGCAGGCGAGCGGCGGCGGGTGTGGCCAGGACCAGGCGGTCCTGGCGCTCGAACAGCAGCAGGCCATCGCTCAGCTTGGAGAAGAGCTGGTCAAGGTTCTCCTTCAATTCGACAAAGGCGGCTTTTTCGCCGCGCATCTGCTCGCCCAAGAGGTTCAATTTTGAGGAAAGCATGCCCCACTCGTCGCTACGCTTCAGGCGCACAGGTTCGGAATACTGGCCGCGTGCCAGAAGGTCAACGCTTCTGGAAATGGATTCCAAAGGTTGCAAGACGACATAGGAGAGCAGCCCGGCAGAGAGAGTGGTAAGAATGACGACGGCAATCGCAAGGGTCAGGGCAGATCGCAATTCAGGAGTGATTTCGTTCCCGACGAAGAGGGTTGAGACGCCAACCCGCACATCGCAGAACGGCTTTTCACCAATCTCCAGCGGCAGCACAACTTCATACACCTTGGCGGGGCCGTAAAAAATCACCCGAAGCTGCTTCAATAAGCCGGCATGAAGCAGATCGTCAAAGGACGGAGCGACGGCCAAGGCCTGCCCGATTTCTGCCGGATCGCTGTGTACCAGAATCTGTCCTCGGGTGTCGGTGATGGCCGCGTAATAGACGGAAGGCGAGTAGCCGACTGCGGAGTCCAGCAGCGCGCTCAACCCCGCATCACGAGCAAATTGGGTTTGCACGAAGGTACGCAGCGCCTGGAAATCGAACGGGTTCGAGCCTGCCGGCATGCGGGCTTGAGAGAGGAGCGTGCTGGCCTGATGGAAGATCTCCATGGCCACATATTCCCCTCTGCTTTTGACTTCGCTGAGGGCTTGTCGAATCAGATGAGAGAGGTAAAGCGTCGAGATGCCCAGCACCATGAACAGGACCAGGAGGGTGGTGAGCGCGGTAAGCTTAATCTTCAGACTGAGCCCCATATTCCTTCAGCTTGTTATGGAGAGTTTTCAGACTGATGCCGAGCAGCTCGGCAGCGCGCGTCTTGTTATTTTGCGTGGAGGCCAGGGTTTCGAAAATAAGGCGGCGCTCCGCCTCCGCTACCGTCATGCCGGGGCGGAGGCGGAGTTCGTCTTCGGCTTCTGCAATGCCGGTCTGGCCAAAGCCGTGAGGCAATTCATTGGCGGTCAAGTGGTCGCCGGGACAAGTCACCAGCATGCGCTCCAGAACATTGCGCAACTCGCGCACGTTTCCGGGCCAGTTGTAATGGTGGAAGGCCTGAAGAACCCCGCTGTCTACACCCTTCACAGCGCGGTTGTGTTTCTGGTTCAGGTCGTCGAGCAGGGCCGCGGTCAGCTCCTCCAGATCTTCCGGGTGAGCGCGCAAAGGAGGCAGAACGATGTGGACCACATTGAGGCGGAAGTAGAGATCGCTCCGCAACTGACCCTTGGCGACCGCTTCCTCCGGTACTTTGTTGGTGGCGGCCAGGACGCGCACATCGACGGAAATCTCTGATTTGCTGCCTAGGCGGCGCACCTTGGAGTCTTCCAGCACGCGTAACAGTTTGGCCTGGGTGGCAGAGGGCATTTCACCGATCTCGTCGAGGAGCAAGGTGCCCCCGTCCGCCAGTTCGAAGCAACCCACCCGCCGCTCAAGAGCCCCGGTGAAAGCTCCCTTTTCGTGGCCGAAGACTTCGCTCTCCATTAGAGTCTCCGGGATCGCCGCGCAATTCACGGCCACGAAAGGCTGGGCACGGCGCGGGCTCAGGTCGTGAATCGTTCGGGCCACCAGTTCCTTGCCGGTGCCGCTCTCGCCCGTGATCAATACTGAAGCGCGGGAGGGCGCGACCAGTGAGACCAGCGACGTCACTTCCTGCATTTTCTTGGATCGCCCCACGATGTTGCCGAGAAATCCCAGGTCGCGCAGCCGCCGGTGGGCTGCCTCGAGTTGCCGCTCACTTTCATGCCGCTCCAGGCAATTTCGTAACTCAACTTCGAGCCGCTTGGTGTCTACCGGCTTCTCGAGAAAATTAAAGGCCCCCAGCTTGGTGGCTTCCACCGCCTCCTCGATCGTTCCTTGTCCGGTGAGCATGATGAAGTTCAACCCCGAATGGACTTCATGGACTTGCCGCAGAAGCTCCATGCCTGTCATACGCGGCATGCGAAGATCGGAAATCACCACCGCAGGGTTGAAAGAGGAGACCTTTTCCAAGGCTTCGGAACCGTCGCTGGCAGTCTCGGTCTCGTAGCCCCAGAGGGAGAGGAGATCGGCGAGTCCCTGCCGTTCATGCGTGTCGTCTTCAACGATCAAGATTTTGGCGTGTTTGGCCACAGCAGCAGGTCTTCCCCTTCTGAACTATATTACAACGTATTTCCGCTTCTGCGAACCCCGTAGTGCCTGAATCCTGATTCCTGCCTTTTCCCTTTTGACTGTTCCTGTGCGCGCCGGTATATTAGCCGGTTCACTGTAGAGGCACGCCCTGGCGTGCCCCTGCGCTGGAGAGCAGATGGGAATTCCGCAGGCAGCTTCGAGCGTTTACGCCGATGAATACCAAGGGGACTACGCGGGCTTGAGCGGCGCGTCAGCGCGGATGCAGAAGGTGTACCACATCATCGCCAAGGTCGCCGTGACGCGCGATCCGGTCCTCATCCTGGGGGAAAGCGGCACCGGCAAAGAACTGGTGGCACGCGCCATTCACGAGAAAGGCCCCTGGCGGGACCGGCCGTTCGTCCCGATTGATTGTGGGGCGCTGACGCCCTCCCTGATTGAGAGCGAAATTTTCGGGCACGTTCGCGGCGCCTTTACGGGCGCGACTCAGGGCCGGCAGGGCTTGCTGGCTGCCGCGGGTGAAGGGACGGTCTTCCTGGATGAGATCGTGGAGCTTCCGGTCGAGCTTCAGCCGAAACTCCTGCGCGTCCTCCAGGAGCGTGAAATCAAGCCGTTGGGCAGCAACGAGCGGGTGCCCGTGAAAGCTCGCCTCATCGCCGCTACGAACCAGGACCTTGATGCCGCCATCAAGCGCGGCGCCTTCCGAAAAGAGCTCTACTTCCGGCTCAATGTGGTTTCCATCAAATTGCCGCCACTCCGCGACCGCCGGGAGGATATTCCCGGTTTGGTTCGATTCTTTCTTGCCAAGCACAAAGCCAGCCTGGCCAACATCACCGGCGTTTCTGAGGAGGTTATGGCGCGCCTGATGAGCTACGACTGGCCCGGGAACGTCCGGGAACTGGAGAATTGCATCCAACGCGCCCTGGCGCTGGGAAGCGCGCCTCAAATCCGAGTTGTCGATCTGCCCTCGAATCTCCTCTGCTTCGTGAGCCAACCGCGCCGCGACGCCACGGCTCTCGCAACTCTTCGGGAACTCGAGCAGCGCCACATCCTTCAGGCACTCGAAGCCACCAAAGGGGACCGGCTGCGCGCCGCCAGATTACTCGGTATTGGGAAGACCACCATCTATAGGAAACTGAAAGAGTATGGTCTGGATGATGCGGCGGACTCTCCACCGTGACACACCAGGTTTTGATCGGGTTGTGCGCTGATGTCGACTATCGCTTTGGATGCCACCTACACGGTCGAGCCCGAACCCTCCGGCATCGCCGTGTACTCCCGTAAGCTGATCGAAGGCCTGGCCTGGCTCGAAACTTCGCATCGATTTTTGCTCTGCTATCGTCTATCGAGATTCGGCCGGCGCCGGGAGTTTTTGCGCCCTGTTCCAAAGGCCGGTTCTTTAGAATCGCATTTTTCCGTAAGGCTATTTCAAGAGCCTCTGACTTTCTGGTTGCCCTGGCAAGCGGAACTGTTTCACAGCCTGGCGCAACGCCCTCCCGCCTTTCGTTTCAAGAAAGAGATCGTCACTGTATTTGACATCTTTCCTATTACCGGCCATGAGTATTCGAGCGCCGGCTTCCGGCGCAAATTCTCCGCTTTGCTTCACCAGGCCGTAGATCGCGCCACTCGCATCATTACCGCGTCGCACTATACTGCCGAGCAATTATTGGCGCACACTTCGGCCTCTCGGAGCAAGCTTCGCGTTATACCCCTGGGAGTTGATCCCCCTTCTTTGACTTTGTCGCCGGGCGAGCGTTTGTTGGCCCGGAAGAGGCTGGTGGGGAAAAGGAACCAGATGATCCTGAGCGTGGGGGTGATTCAGACTCGCAAGAATACGTTGAACGCACTGCGGGCTCTCGAAGCCTTGCCGCAGCACTATCGACTTGTTCTCGCGGGCGGTGACGGTTACGGGAGCGAACAGATCCACGAATATATACGCCGCCAGGGGCTCGGGTCCCGAGTACAAGTGCGGGGATATGTGAGCTTGGAGGAATTACGGGTTCTCTATCAGTCGGCCAGAGTGCTGCTGTTTCCTTCCTGGGAAGAGGGCTTTGGGCTGCCCGTCCTGGAAGCCATGGCGAACGGCTTGCCCGTGGTCGCCTCGCAAACGTCTTCGCTTCCTGAGGTAGGGGGGGAGGCGGCGCTCTATGTTGATCCCCGCGATCCTCGCGACATCGCCGACAAAGTACGCCGCGCCGTCGAGGATTCTGAATTGAGAGGAAAGCTGATCCAAAAAGGCTTCGAGCGGGCGCGAGAATTCTCCTGGCGGCGAGTGGCGGAGGCGACTCTTCAGGTTTACGAGGAAGCACTTTCGTTGTAGATGGAACGATCCAAACGCGAACAGAAGCGGAAGAACAAGTCAAAAGGCAAAGCGCAAATCGCAAAAGGCAAAAGTGAAGCCGAACTGCGGATTCAATCGGCAACGACAATCACCAATGTTCATGATGATGCAAACGCGAACAAGCGCGGAAGAAAAAGTCAAAACGCAAATCGCAGAAGGCAAAAGCACCCACTGTCATTCCGATCCCGCAGCCGCGGGAGAGGAATCTCGCTCCGATCTTCTGAGGAAGGACTCAGAGCGAGATTCCTCGCTCCGCTCGGAATGACACCCCCAAGGACAACTGCACGGGGATTGCGGTCCTTGCTCCGGCTTTGCCATTTGCGATTTGCGTTTTGCCTTTTGACTTGTTCTTGCGCGCTTTCACGAGCCCGTACTGCTGTAATTCTCTACCCCCTTGTTCCAAAGAAACACGGCAAGCAGAAAGAAGCTCGCTGCCACGGCCGGCACCAGATAAAAATAAGTGGTGAACGCTCGCCGCCCCAGGAAGTGTGTCGTGGGGTAGAAGGAGGCAAAGGCAAAGGGGATGATCCAGCTCAGAAAGAATTGCACGAAGACGTTGTAAATGGTAAGGGGGTAGCGACCGAAGGTAAGCATGTTGAAGACCGGCGGTACAATGCCCACGCGGTCCTCGAACCAGAAAGACACCGAGGTGAGAATGAGAAACACCGCGAGATAAATCACCGCCCCGCAGATCACCATCAACAAAAACCAGAACGAGTCCGCCACGCGCCAAGTGAGATGCAAGCGACGGACGCAGACGGCGATCACGACCGCACCGGTTACAACCTCCTGCAGTGATTCCAGCCGAAACTTCTCGAAGACAACCTGAAAGAGCGTGTGGGCGGGGCGCAGCAACAGGCGGTCGAACCTGCCCTGGATAATGTAAATGTCACCGAACTCGTACAGATTCCAACTGATAACGTTGAACAAGCCCAGAGGGATCAGCGAGAACCCGTAGAGAAACAGGATCTCATAAAACGACCAGTCCTGGAGCTTGGGGATCTTCGAGAAGAGCACCAAAATAAAACCGAATCCCAGAACCGTGGCAGTCATCGAGGAAAAGACGGCGATGAAGAAATCCGCCTTGTACGCCAGGCGCACCTTGGCGTACTGGGCGAAGTAGAGAGCGAAGAGTCTGAGATGCCTTTTCATCTTAAGACAGGGGCTGGGGGCTGGGGACTAGGGGCTGGAGAGCTATTGAGTGATTGGTTCTTCGGCTCGGCCGCATGTCCTGTCTCCCGGAGAACAAGTCAAGAGGCAAAACGCAAAACGCAAAAATCAGTCCCTAGCCCCCAGCCCCCAGTCCCCAGTCCCCAGTCCCCAGTCCCTAGCCCCCCTGTATGGTGATCTTCCGGCTTGACCATTTCCACATGGCGTCACCGGCAACGAAGAGCACCGCCACCCAGAAAAGTTGCAGGCCGAGCGATGCGGCGATGGCCCTGCCATTGATGTTCCCCAAGTAGAGCAGCACCGGGATATAGCTGATGTATTGAAACGGCAGGAACTTGAAAATGTGCTGAAAGACCGGCGGGAAAAAGGAAATCGGCAAGAGCAGGCCGGAGAAAAGTTCCAGCAGAAAATACTTGGCGCGCAGCAAGCCCAGAATGGATTTCAACCGTACCGCCAGCGTCCCGACCGCGAAATTGATGGCCGCCACAATGAAAAAACTGAACAGCACGCTGAGCAGGAAGGCCAGGAAGTGGTGCAGGCTGGCGGGCCGGCGCAAGGGGTAGATGAGCATAAGCACCAGCGCCGAGGGCAAACTCAGCATGCCGGCGCGAAACAAGCACTCTCCAAACGCCTGGGCCACGTACATGAATTGAATGTTGACGGGCTTAATGAGGTCCATGGCCAGCTTGCCCTCGATGACCTGATTGGCCATGTCCTGGTCGACGTTATTGAAGTAGAAGGAACGAATGATCCAGCCGACGGCGATGTAAGTGAGGATATGGCTGAAGTCGAAGCCCGCGATCTTCGAGCTGTGCTCGTAAATGGCTTTCCAGATGAAGTAATAGACCGTGACGTAAATGAAGTAAGTTACGATGCCGGTGTAATAGCGCAGGCGGTAAGCGAGCGTGTTGATAAATCCCACGCGGATGAACTCCGCGTATACCCGCCAGAAGCGCTGAAGCGTTGGGCGCCCGTGCTTTCGAGAAAATTGATGCCACGATGTCATTCCGAGCGGAGCGAGGAATCTTGCTCTGATTCTTTGTTCCGCAACCCCCCGGAGCGCAGAGCGAGATTCTTCGCTCCGCTCGGAATGACATCGGCTAACATGCACATCATCCCACCTCTCCGCTCAGATAGATCCGTTTCACAATGTCCTCGATCGGCTCTTCCTCGACGAAGATATCCCGCACCTGAAGCTGGTTGACGATGTCGCGGATGACTTCGGCGGTGGAGTGTTCGTCCCGGTCAAAGCGCATCAAGTAAGTGAGCTCATCGACGCGCTCGCAGGCGATGCCGTTGCTCGTGATTTGGGCCAGCCGCGCTATCTGCGAGCGGTCCTTCAAAAAGAATTTCACCTGATTGTATTTGGCCAGGCGTTTCTTCATGTTTTCCAGGTCGCCGTCGAAGAGGATGTGGCCCTTGTCGATGATGAGGATGCGCTTGGAGAGTTCCTCGATATCGGAAAGGTCGTGGGTGGTGAGCAGGACCGTTGTCCCGGCGCTGCGATTGACCTCTTTCAGGAATTCCCGGATGCGGTCTTTGGCGACCACATCCAGCCCAATCGTCGGCTCATCCAGGAAAAGCAGGGGCGGGTTATGAAGCAGCGACGCCGCCAGGTCGCAACGCATTCTTTCTCCCAGGCTCAGCTTGCGCACCGGCGTATGAAGGTAATCCTTCAGATTCAGGATCTCGCAGAAGAAATCCAGCCGCCGGCGGTATTGCTGCTCCGGCACTTCGTAGAGTTCTTTAAGGAGTTTGAACGACTCGATGACGGCGAGGTCCCACCAAAGCTGGGTGCGCTGGCCGAACACCACCCCGATCTGTTTGGTGTAACGTCGCCGGTCCCGGTAGGGCACATATCCGTTGGAAATCACTCGTCCGCCGCTCGGGACCAGAATTCCCGTGAGGACCTTTATGGTGGTGGACTTGCCCGCGCCGTTCGCCCCGATGTAGCCCACCATCTCTCCGGCCCGGATGGCGAAACTGATACGATCGACGGCGCGAACCGTCACGTACTCGCGCACAAAGAGATTTTGGATCGCGCCCTTCACGCCTTCGCGCCGGCGGAAAGTACGGAACTCCTTCGTGAGGTCTGCTACTTCAATGATAGGCGGCGTGACCAAGGGGCTCCAAGGCTACGACACATTCAGGGTGAGGTTCACACTACGGCTCACGCTGGACGAACCGGAAGTCACCGTTCCCGTCACCGTCAGGGTGTAATTACCTGTGGGCGTGCCATGGTTACTGTTAGGAGCGGGGCCTCCTCCGCCGCAGCCGGCAAGCGCTAGGGCCAGCAACAATCCCGCCGCCAGCGGCAGAAAAGCTGCGCGCCGTCCCGCCCTGGCTCGCCTCGAAGCGAGCAAAGGCCCAGCGATGCAAGCCAAAAGCATGGCCAGCAAGGAGAAAACTTGCGGGCGGGGCAAGGGCGGCGAGGGGAAGGTGCGCGGCGCAGCGGACGACGGGGCGGTGGTGGTGACCAGAATTGTGAGAGTGGCGCCGGGGGCGACCGTGATTGGAGAGGCTACGCACGTAGCCTCTGACGGCACTCCGGCGCAGGAGACACTCACTGACTGGTTGAATCCCGCCACACTGTTCACACCCAACTTATACTTTGCTGTCTGCCCGGGCGTGACGGTCGCCGTCGAGGATGAACCGGAAGGCGTGCTGAGCGTAAAATCCTGCCCTGTACCGTTCAGTGTGACCGTTTGGGGGCTGTTGCTGGCGTTGTCCGCCAGCGTAAGTGCGCCACTCCGAGCGCCACTGGCAGTGGGGGTAAAAGTGACACTGATGGTGCAACTGGAGCCGGAGGCCACCGAGCCGGCGCACGTGTTGGTTTGGGCGAAGTCACCGCTCACGGTGATCGTAAGCGGAGTCAGGGCTCCGCTACCCGTATCGCTCAGGGTAAGCGTCTGCGGGGAGCTGGTGGTGGAAACGGTTTGCCCGGGGAAGGTCAGGACCGTAGCCGAGAGGCTGGCCACGGGCGCAAAACCCGTGCCGCTCAGCGCCACCGTTTGGGGGCTGTTCCCGGCGTAGTCGGTGATGGTGAGTGTGCCGGTAAGCGGCCCGATCACCGTGGGCTCGAAGCTGACGTTGATTGTGCAACTGCCCTTGGCGGCAATGTAGGGCAGGCAATTGTTGTTTTGCGTCCAGCCGCTCGAGACCGCCACGCTGCCGATGTCTAGCTGCACCGAGCCGATGTTAGTCAGCGTCACGGGTTGCGGTGCGCCTTGAGTTCCCACATCCTGACTGGGGAAGCTCAGGCTGGTGGGGAAGACATTAGCAGCGGACACGATTCCAGTGCCACTCAAGGGCACGATTTGAGGGCTGCCCACGCCGTTGTAGATGATGCTGAGATTGCCGGTTCTGGCGCCGGTGGCGGTGGGCATAAAACTGACATTGATGGTGCAGTTGAGCCCGGCTGCCACCGTACCGCCCCCGTACGGGCAGGAAGTGGCCGTTGTTTCGAGCGCAAAGTCGCCGCTGATGGCGATGCTGGTGAGGCTTACGGAAGCGTTGCCGATGGGCGTCACGGTCACGATTCGTTCCGGGCTCGTCGTGTCCCCGGGCACCGTCCCAAAATTGAGGCTAGCGGGAAAGAAGGTTATCGCAGCGGGCGGCGAGATTTGGGCCACGAAGACCCCTCCGGGGCTCGCCTGGATGGGGGTAACCGTCGGAAAATCGGTCGAGGTAGTTGTCCCGGCCACGTAGGCGTCGTCTGAGGAGTCGATGGCAATCCCGTTGGCTTGGTCATCCCCGGTCCCACCGAGGTACGTGGAATAGGCGAGGGCTGAGCCGGCCGCGTTCAAACAAGCTACAAAGGCGGTGAATTTATCGCCGGAGTTATTGGTGGACTGTACCGCGCTCACGGTAGGGAAGTCGAGCGAACCGGTGAGTCCGGCCACGAAGGCGACCCCGGCGGAGTTGATGGCGATGCCATAAGCGCTGTCACCCCCGTCCGAGGGGGCCGGGTTGAATAAATGCCCGCTGCCTCCCAGGTAAGTTGAATAGATGAGGGCCGAGCCCGCTGCGTTCATTTTGACGACGAAGGCGTTCGAGCCGCCATATTTGGAATTGTTGGTCGCTTGCATCGGGGTGACGGTGGGGAAGTTGCTCGACCACGTCGTCCCCGTCAAATAAGCATTGCCGGAGGAATCAACCGCGATCCCGGCGCCTGACTCCATAGTGCTGCCGCCCAGGTAGGTGGAATAGACCAAGGCCGACCCGGCGGAATTTAATTTGGCCACGAAAGCGGTGCCGTACATAGTGGCGTGATTGGCCGGCTGGAACGCGTTGACGGTTGGAAAGTCGCTCGAGAGGGTGAACCCAATCACGTACGCGTTGCCCGAGGAATCCACGGCGATGCCGCTGCCTTCGTCCTGGCCGCTTCCGCCGAGATACGTGGAATAGACGAGCGCTGAGCCGTTGGCGCTGATTTTGCTCAGGAACGCGTCCTCGCCGCCGCCATAGCCCTGAATGGGGTTGACGGTGGGGAAGTCAGTCGACCAAGTCCCCCCCGTGACGTAGGCGGCGCCGGTGGAGTCGACAGCGATGCCCGTGCCCTCGTCACTCAGATTAGTGCCTGACGCATTGGCGCCGCTGCCCCCGAGGTACGTCGAATAGACCAGGCTCGAGCCGGCCGCGCTCAATTCGGCCACAAACCCGTCGCAGACACCCTTGAGGCTGGCTTGAAGCGGGGAGACGGTAGGGAAATCACTCGAACAGGTCGAGCCGGTCAAGTAGGCGTCTCCGGCGGAGTCTAGCGCAATGGCGTTTCCGCGGTCACTCACGCTCCCGCCCAGATAGGTCGAGTAGACGAGGGCCGACCCGGCCGCGTTCAACTTGGACACGAAGACGGTGCCGCTCTGGGCCTTGTTGTTCGATTGGTACGGGCCGACAACCGGAAAGCTAGTTGACAAAGTTGTCCCGGTTACGTAGGCGTTGCCGGACGTATCCACGGCGATACCCTTGCCTTGGTCACCGGCGCCTCCGAGGTAGCTCGAGTAAACCAGCACAGGGTCGATCACCAGCGGGCGAGTGTGATCGTAAGCGCCAAGCGCAAAGCGAACGCGATTCTCCGCGTCGAGCGTAAAGCGACCCTCAAGGAATTGTCGATTGTCGATTGCCGATTGCCGATTGCCGAGGGTCGATTGCTGATGGTCGATGGCCGATTGTCGATCGTCGATTGACAATTGCCGATTGCCGATGGTCGATGGTCGATTTTCGAATTTCAAATCTTGAATTTCGTCCTTCGCTCCTGAGTTTTGATAACCGGCGCCTGGCTCGATTTCTTGGTAGACAACAGGCCTGAGGATACGCACCTGGCCACTCTCAGTCGCGAGCACCAAGTCGCCATCGCGCGTGATTCGTAGCGGCGACCCTTGCGGTCGTCCTTGGCCGGACACGAGGCCGGCCCGTACGTCCAGCCCGATGACACCCGGGTCGGCCCCCGGCGCCACGATGAAGTCATACTCCAGTTCTCCGCCCTGCTTGCCGTAGTAAACCAAGTCAATGCCGCGATAAACGTTCCGGCACTTCACCTCGGCGTAGGTCGGGATATTGGTGTGCCAGTTCCTGGAATCGTTGCCAATAAGGTAGTTGACCTTGCCAGGCAGTTCACGGCCGCCGTCGATGGCGGCATTCTGATTCGCATTGACAAGCTTCAGCCGCCAGCCGTCCGTCGTCCGTGGTTCGTTGTCCGTGTTCTGTGACCGCCGGACGTCTGCGGTTGTACGATCGTTTTCCGTGATCCGCGACCCAGGTGTTTCCGGCCCTGAATCCTGACTCCTGAATCCTGAGTCCTGTAGTTCCAGCACCGCTTCATCGGCGGTCAAGAACAACCCGTAGCCCCGCCCGTGCGACAAGAACCGCACGCGCTTGTCGGTTTGGCCTCGGTTGGGCTCAAAACGCAAAGGCAAGTTGACATAGGACACTACAGGCTTCCGGGCTGGCAGTCGGCTCGCATCTGCCTTCGGCGGTCGGGGTTCGAGTTTCGCACCCGGACCGGAATCTCCGACTTCCCGGACGTTAGGCCGAGCGGCGCCGGGCCTGGACCGGAGGACACTCGTCCCCACAAGTGCCTGCCATCCTGCGCAGACCAAGAGCATGAGAACGCATAATTGCCAGAGAGCTTTTCGATGTTTCATAGAGGATACCTGAATACCACGGAATTAGAAGGAGGGTCAAGTCTTGGAGTGCAGTCGAGTAGTCGAGGAGTCGAGAGTCGAGGAGTTAACAAACACCCCCCAAGGCGCCGGTCGACCTTGCTCTCGCATTCAACTCTGGACTTCTTCACTTCTCGATTCTTCGACCTTTTGACTCTGTCCTTTGTTTTCATAAACATTCCCGGTTTGTTCCGTAAGAAAGCTATCAGATCTCAGCTATCAGCCGTCAGCGTTCCTCCGCCGTAAGAAACATTCCGTCCTTGTCCGCGAGGCGCGCTCCTGGCTTCTGACTCCTGACTCCTGAATCCTGATTCCTGAATCCTGCTGTTTGTTTTCATAGACATTCCCGGTTTGTTCCGTAAGAAAGCTATCAGCTCTCAG
>Ga0326728_10008186_pt1 | contig 26158 bp, 26 predicted proteins | sample MB3enrmetagenome_FD_207602 | JGI IMG/M metagenome (GOLD analysis project Ga0326728, IMG submission 207602) | Lab enriched peat soil microbial communities from McLean, Ithaca, NY, United States - MB31MN | ecosystem: Environmental > Terrestrial > Soil > Wetlands > Peat | place: USA: New York... | reverse complement strand
GGAATTCTGACTTCGAAAACCAGTTTGAGCCGAAGAGCGTGGATAAACGCCGATACGAGAGCACCCGTTGCAAGAGGGAGTGCCGGTTGCAAATTTTTCAACGATGTCGTTTTAGCCGATTCGCTTTTCTTGGTTCTGATCCTGCATTTGTCGGCGTTCATCTGCGCGACTCGCTTCTCCGCCACTAAGGTTCGCGTGGCGTCCGATCCTCGACCTCCACCGTGGGCGCACCCACGGGCGAAAATCGGTTGGCATGAAACACGATGCGCGCGCTGGTTTTCTCGACTTTTACGCCCACCCCGTTGTCGGCGAAATCGTTGCCGGTGATAATCGCGTCGTAGGTCTGGTTCAAGAGGAGGCCCAGCGTATTTCCAGCGACGGTATTCTCCAGGATCGCGTAATGAGCACTGGGCTCCGGCCGCGGCTGGCGACGAAACAGGCGGATGCCGGCGCCGCCGCTGTGAAGGATCTGGTTGCGTGCGAGGATGTTGCCGCTGCCGTGCTCGATGGCGATACCGTCGTGCTTCGAACCCTCGACGTGATTGTCAATGACGCTCGTGTCGCGCGAGAAGCCCATCCAGAAGCCGTAATCGCTGTGGTCAGCGATGTTGTGGTAGAACTGGTCGCGGCTCGTGAAGGTGGATTCAAAAGCGTTATGGGGCGAGTAGCTGCCGTCGTTGAAGGCGACATAGTTATCGTCGCTGGTGGCGCCTGTTTCCGGCTGGCTCACGAAGTATCCGTCGCCCGAGTGCGTGAAGCTGTTGCCGATGATGCGGTTTGAGTTGCTGCCGTCCATCAGCAGAACGCCAGCGGAGTCGCACCCGGCTGAATACGTCTTACCTTCGCAGCGCACGTCCCAGTCGGCGTGATTGTCGAGCAGATCGTTCCAGGAGGAATGAAATAGTGCGATTCCCCAGCCGGAGTTGTGCGAGAGGTCGCTGTGACTGAGGGTGGCGTGCGTGGTGTTGGCCAGCATGACGCCGTTCTGAGCGTCGTGCGCCTCGACGCTTTCGATCCAAGCTCCCTGCACATCTTTCAAGTAGAGGCCGGCGCCGTAGGATTCCCAAGCGTCCAGGTGGAAGATGTCCACCCAGTCGCGGTCGTCGCGGTGAGTGTCAGTGGAAAGAAGCCGCTGCGTTCGGTTTCCGCCCACGTCGACGCCGCTGACGGTGATATCGTCGCCACCTTGGACGAAGATGCCGAAGCGGTACCCGTGAATGGCGCCGCCACGGATCGTGATGTGACTGTGTCCCGCGGAGTGGACGCCGATGCCTTCGCGTTCCCACGGGGGGCCGTACTCGCGGGAGTCCGAGGCGACCGCCACGCCTCTCGTACGCTCCAGGGAACCGGTCAAGGTGACCTTGGTGAGATCGAGGGTCACGTTATCAGCATCAATCTCGATCGCTGCCGTTCCCGCCGGCACGGGAACGCGATACGTTCCCGGCGTGATACGCGTGCTTGCCGTAATTCGCAGCGGCCCAGTCAGAGTGAGCGGCGCTGCTTGGCTTTCCGTCGGGCTTGAATGAGACGCCTGGGCCTGCAGGCCCCCGCCCATGCCTGTGCTTAGCGCGGCTCCCGCCAGAAGCGCGAGCCACGGGCCGCGCATGATCTCAGTCCAACTCCAGTGAAGCGAGAAGCTCTTCAACATTGGTTTCATCCGCCATGAGGCTGGGACGCTCCTCGCGCAGCCTCTCGTCCTCATCGAAGGCACGGAAAAGCCGCATCTTGGCAGCGGCATACTGCTCGCTTAGTCCGAGGTCGCGTCCGTGGGCGTCGCGCCAGGCGGCGAGAGCGCGGTCCGACAGGAACACGCGGAGGGTGAAGGGCGGATACTGGTCGGCAATGACCACAAAGCTGAAGTCGCTGCCCGGCCCCCGGCCCTCGGGACGCACCACACGCCGACGAGTCACAAAGAAATACTGATAGGTGACTCCCGTCTCCCCCGAGTAGGTCTTGTAGCGGCGTCCCACCTTTGGCATGAGCAGCCAACCCCAAAATAGTGAATAGTGAATTGTGAATGGTGAATTGCGACTGACCGCGCTCGCTTGGGAATTCAGAATTCACCATTCACTATTCACAATTCATTATTCACTATTCGCTCGTCTCCTGGATCAACTGATCGACCACCGCCTTCAAGTCTCCGGTGCGCTGGTAGGTGGCGAGTTGGCGGTCGGCGCTCGAGCCGTTCTCCAGGATCGTGTAAGCGTATTCCACCTCTTTGCGGCTGCCCAGCTCGTCCACCACGTCGCCGATAAACCACTCGATCAGCTCCCGGACCAGTTCGCGGGCCGGCTTTTCTTCCTGCCTCCCCAAGTCGATGAGGTTGCCGTCGAGCCCGTAGCGAACTGCCCGCCACTTGTTCTCGTCGATCAGCTCGCTGTCGTAGATGCGGAAGGTCATGTTGTCACGGCGCAGCCGCCACAGCTTGGCGATGATGGCCTGGAAGATGGCGGCGAGGCAGATAGCTTCGTCGACACGCGTGCAGGCATCGCAGACGCGAAACTCGATGGTCGGGTAATTCCAGTTCGGCCGCACGTCCCACCAGATCTTGGTTCCGTTGGGAATGCAGTGGGTGCGGGTCATCGCCTCGATCAGGCCGGTGAAGTCGGCCCAGGAGCGGAAAACGCGCGGGATGCCAGTGCGCGGGAAGTTGCGAAATATCACGCTGCGATACGATTTCAATCCGGTATTGCGCCCCATCCAGAAGGGCGAGCTGGAGGAAAGGGCGAGCACGTGAGGCAACAGGTAGCGCGCCACGTTCATGGCGTCGATGCGGAACTCTGGGTCCTCGATGCCGATGTGGACGTGCATGCCGAAGATCAAGAGGCGCTGGGCGAGCTCCGCCAGGTCCTTCTTCACACCCACGTAGCGCTCGAGGGGCGTGATTTCCTGTTGCAGCCAGGAAGAGAACGGGTGGGTGCCGGCGGAAGCGATGCGCAGGCCGCTCTTCCCGGCCACATCCATGATCATGCGACGCAACTTCACCAGCTCGGCGCGGGCTTCCGCCGCCGTGTTGCACACCGTGGTCCCGACCTCGACGATGGATTGGTGCAGCTCCGGCTTCACCTGCTCGCGAAGCAAGAGGTGGCCGTCTTCGAGGATCTCGGTAATGTAGGAGCGCAGCTCGCGCGTCTCCGGATCGATGATCTGGTACTCTTCTTCAATCCCGATGCTGAAGGACGGAGTTTTCATTTTCGAAACTCGAAACTAGAGATTGGAAACTCGCGCGAAAACGCAACGCTGAAACAGACGTGCGACCAGCACTCAGCTGTCAGCTTACAGCAACCGAGGAGGCGGCTCGCCTTTCCTTTGCTGATCGCTGATCGCTGACGTCTCACCACTTCCCCCTTGGTTTCATCTCTTCTCCGCCAAAAATGTCGCCACACTGGACCCGCCGCCCGCCGTCACATTCACCAATGCAGCCGTGGAAAGGCGCGTGAGGCAGCCATCCACATAGTCGCCGTAAAACACGTAAGGATTCGTATCCAGGATCCGGTCGATGAACTCCACCCGTCCATCAACCATGCTAGGGAAGGCCTCCTTGGGAATCGTGGCGCGCTCCTGCACCACGTAAGGCACCGCGAGCGCGTCCTTGACGTTCTTCTCCCATTCGCCGGCCGGTGTGAGCCAGCCGAGGACGATCCCCTTGCCGCCATACTCGTCATTGGGCTTGAGCACAAACCAGTCGCGGTGTTCGATGACGAAAGGGACCAGATCGACCGTACTGCGGCGGTAGACGGTATGGCGCTCCTCCACCCGGCGCGTCCAGGGGATGTGGGCGTCGATGGCGTCCAGCTCGTCGGCGGTGAAGAGGCCGGCGTTGCGCTCGTCGCCCAACACTGCTAGGCTAGCCTTCTTGTGCAGGATCTTGCAGCGGAAGGAATTCACCATGGCCACCGCGCCTTCCCGCACCGCGCGTAGCACCGGCTGCTCGCGGCCGCCGCGTTCGTAAAGCTCGCTCAGCAGGACCCGCTTGTAGATCAAGTTGATGGGCAGATCGTGCGCATAGAGGTGCCCGTTCTTGTATTCCACTTCGCGCGGGTCGACGATGATGCATTCGAGGCCCTGCGACTTGATGTATTCCGCAAACAAGGTGAATTCACTGTAGGTGGGCACCTCGCGCCAGTCGACGATGGCGACGCGCGGCGCTTCGCGGCGCCCCGTCCACTGGTGGTAAGCGTCGAGCAGGGCGTGGACCACGTTGTGCCGCGCCAAGAGGGGCCGCACGTCGTACTTTCGCAGAAACTCCCGCATCACCCGAAGCCCGTAGAACACTTCGGAAAGCGAGTCGGTGTAGGCGACGCCGGCCGGAGTCTCGGCGTTGTACTCGGTGAAGCGGAGTTCGCCGGTCCCGGGGACGAAAAAGGCGTCCAGGCGCGAGGTCGGGCTGGCATCGCGAAAGCCGGGGCTGTACTGCACCAACTCTTCTTCCCAGTCCGTCAGACCAAACTGGGAGCGGAATGTCTTGTCGGCGATGGCGGCACGCTCGATCTTGTCGAAAGCGCCCAACAGGATGCTGCACCGCGCCTGAAGATAGCGATACTGCTCGGGGGTGAGAAAGCGAGGCCGCAGCACGGTGCACACCGGTCGGTCGCCGAAGAATAAGCCTCGGCGCTGGAGCTGATCGTCGAGCTGGGCCTGCGACTCAGCCGCCAGGTCGTTGGTCAGCAGATCGTGGTAAGTCTGGATGGCGTCGTAGAGGGACATGACTTCTTAAGTCGAAACTGGCTAAACCTGTCGGCTATCAACCCCCGTCGAGTTTCGATTTCCGATTTTCCAGTTTCCAGTGTCCAGTTTCAATTCTCCAAGTCACAAGTCCAGCACCAAGCGCATCCCGGCTTCAACTTCATTCATCAGCGTCGAGGGCAAGCTTCCAATGCGTTGGGTAAGGCGATCCTTGTTCACCGTGGCCGCTTGGGACACGTTGATCACGGATTCCTTGGCTAGGCCAGTGCCCTTATCGTGGCAAAGCACGTTTCCAGGCGCGCCCGCCAATCGCAGGTTGGAGGTGATCGTCAGCACGATCACGGTGCGCAGGCGGCTTTGGTTAAACTCATTGGCTTGGACTACCAAAACGGGACGGCGGTAACCTGGTTCAGAGCCCACCGGCTCGCGCAGCGACGCCCACCAGATTTCCCCGCGCCGGATCACCACTCCTCCTGCCCGAGAGCCATCGCCTGCAGTCTGCTGATGAGCGGATCAACTTCCGATGACTCCTTGTCATAGATGGCATTGAGAGCTTCTGTGATTCCTCTTGGTCTTTGGTCCCGTACATAGGTCTCCAGGGCCTTGGCGTAAAGCTGACTGCGTGGAATGCGGAGCCGCTTCGATAACCGCTCCGCTTCTCGAAAAAGGTGATCCGGGATCGAGATTGCTGTTTTCATGGATCCAGTATAACCGAGGTTATACCAACATGCAACGGCGCTATGGTTGTGGGCTCGGGGCGTTTTCCGGCTTACGGACCTGCTTGGCCATCCAGGCCTTAAGCTCAAGGTCGTTGTCCACGCTTTCCGCCGTTGGCTCCCACACGTCGGGCTCGCCCACATACCAGGTGTACTGCTTACGGCTCCACGTCTTGCCGGCCACATCCATCGCCTTGGCGTTGGCCAAGCCGGCACCGTGCCGACGGGAAATTGGCTTTGTTCCGAAAACCGAACCCATAATGTCCTTTGCCATCAACAAAGCTTGGCTTTGTTCCGCAAAAAACATAGATTCGAGAGGACCGTGCCTGGGTTGGGTTCTCGCTAACCCCTGAACGCTACTGCTCATCAATGACCCTTTCTCCCTTCCGCGAAATCGGGCACCCGTTGGCGACCGGAAATTGGGTTTGTTCCAAAAACCGAACCCATAATGTCCTTTGCTATCAACAAAACTTGGCTTTGTTCCGCAAAAAAACAGGGACCAGGAGGTTCGCAGAAGAAGACGGGGGGCTCGGGATTCGCAGAAGGTCGTCAGGCTGGCGTGTTGCTCCGCGATTCCCGAGCCCCCAGCGCTCCTCTGCGAACCCCGACTCCCACGACCCGAATCCCGTCTTCGGCGAACGCCGAACCCCGACTCCCAAATCCGGTCTTCCTCTGCGAACGCCGAACCCCGAAATCCCTAACCCTGCACCAAACATCATTCACCGCTCAACCTTCCCAAGATCTCCTTCCGGCGATCGGGGCGACGCCGCATCAAAATCTTAAAGCCCTCCGGCATTTCTTTCCTCAGTTGCGCCAAGCGCGACAGATTAAGCTCCGGGTCGCCCGGCCCCCAAAGCTGTTGCGCCAGTTCGGCGCATCTTCTCAGAAAACTCCTGGTGCCCGGAACGGGTGGTCGCCCGCCATTGAGCCCGTTGATCTTGGCGAAGAACTTCCCCCGACCGGTCTTGGGTCCGGTGGACTTCTTGGCATTGGCGGCGTTCGCCGCCAGCCGTTTGGGGGTCATCGTTCGTCGCTGGCAAAGGGGCATCGATTCTCCTCTCGTCAACTACCAACGAGTATATCCTGAGAGGCTATGCAAAATCAACCAGGGAATCAAGTTCAAGTCAAGGATCGTGCGCGACCCAAAAGTGAAGGGGCACAGAAAAAGCAGATGCATGACCACACGTAAGGACAAGCCGCGCAGGCAGGATGCCCGCGCCACAGCGGGCGAGACGCGCCCCGGAGTCTACCTGGCGATTGTAACACTGGCCGGGGGATTATTGGCTGCGGCCGCTCTTTTTTGGTCCTTCGGGTGGCTTTTTTCTTGCCTCTGGCCGTTGGCTCTCGGCGGCTTCCCGAAGGGCCTCAACGTCGGCAAGGTCGCGGGTCCGGCGCGAGGCCAGTTTCGCTGTAATTAAGTCGTCCTTGGAGATAAAGAACGCCTTGAGACCGCTCTTCGTGTCGATCACGCCTTCAATGCGCCTTTCCCATGCCGCATCAAAATCGACACCGGGAATATCGGGAAGAATATCGATCCCGCGCGGTTCGCGCCCAAAGCGGATAAAGCCGTTGCGGTCAGCAAGATCTTCCAAACGGATGTTTTGGAGAGGTGCGCCAAACTCGGTAAGCGCGGCGTAGGCCGCTCGCGCGTTGGCAGGGTCCGCGCCTATGAACAGATCCATGTCCCTCGTGGCGCGGGGTTGCGCATGAAAGGATACGGCGTAGCCCCCCACGATGAGGTATTTAACGCCATGGGCATTGAAGGCGGACAAGAGGTCTTTGTAGTCTTGGTACATCCGGCTCCAACTCCACGCCTTTCATTGCGTAAGCGTCAAGGGTGATTTCTTCCACCGCGTCCATCCGCTCATGCACAGGCCGACTTTGCCAGTACCGGTATTCGTCGGCCTTCGCCTCCTTGTGGCTGGTGTACTTGCGAACGGTCATATCCATGAACCAATTATAACACCTAGCGCGGCCTGGGCCGCAACCAAATTGGACGAATTGGCGAGTGACTAGTGGCGAGTGGCGAGCCAGAAAAATCGTCGCGCCCGGCAAAGAAACCAGCCGACAGTAATACATACGGGGCTTCACTTGAAACACGCAGCGTTGGGTTGGTTTGGCGCGGTTTGGGGCAGAGGAATTGGCGAATGCAGATTCGCGGTAGGGGTCATCGTTCGTCGCTGGCAAAGGGACATCGATTCTGCTCTCGTTAGCTACCAGCGAGTATATTCTCAGAGGCTATTCAAAGTCAATCAGGGAGGGAATTAAGCATGGCATCGGCTGTCGTCGATGCTTACTCCTTTCCGCGCTCCAGTGCCCTCCGCCCTGCGCCTTCCGCCTTCACTTGGAGGAAGAAGCGCTTTGGGGCATCGCGTCCGGTATCGAAAGCGGGCTGAGCGGGATCTGGAGTATCAGGACTCGCGGTACCGGATGCGGTCGTGTTCAACGATCCATAATTGCCCATCCGGTGATCTATCCTTTAGCGCCAGGATGAGGCGCCGCAGCATGGAGAGGAGCGTGATCTTATCCTGAGCCTTGGTTCGAAGAACTATGATGCCGGGGTAGTCCTTTGGCGGGTAGGAGCGAATATCTGAAAAGCCGAGGTCCAGCGTCACCAATACCCGACCCTCTTTCTGTGTCCGTTCCGAAATTATTAGATCATCGGCGCCGCCGAGCCCCTCATCGTCGACGGTGTCGGCTAGGAAGCCCGCCTCGCGCAGCACCGTTCCGTATTCAGCCGGAAGATGTTGGTCGATTTTGAATCTCAAGCGTTGATTTCCAGGGGCAAGTCCGCCGCTCCTTCACGAGTCAGTTCAGCGGCATAGGCGAGGGCGGCATCGATATCGGCATCATCCAGGGCCGGATAACTCGATCGAATTTCGTCGTGCGATACGCCGGCGGCGATGTTGTCGACGATCGCGGAGACCATGATGCGTGTCCCCCGAATGCAGGCCCTTCCATGACAGACCGCCGGATTCACGCTGATGCGTTCCTTCCAGTTCTCCATGCACGAATTGTAGCACCGGAGGCTGTAATCTGTGCGTTCCTTTCTTTCAAATGACAGCACCTCCGAGGCCGCCCTTTTGCGAGAACGACGCGGGAAGCGGGTGCGCCAACTTCTCTATGGCGAGGGTCAGGGCGTCTACCGCCTCCTTTACCGGGTGCAAGACGCGAGCGTGCAAAATCCTGACCATCCGCCATGCCCGCAGGAAACCGATGCGGCGGTGATTTGGCGAGGCCTCCGGACCGGCTATGGCCGATCTGTGCCCTTTCGCCCCATCACTTGCACACGAACGGCGTGGTCTTTACGACCTTCTGTTTGCTCTTAAGCTGTAATTGAGTAAAGTACAAACGACACACGTTCTGCATCGCATCTGCGCCCAAGAGGCTCTTTACGACCATAGATCGTTTTGCTGGATCGGCGAAGAAGTCAGATTCGCGCACCAATGTAGTGCCCTCAGCGTGTGCCTGAAGTCCCGGACCTGCCTCATCGCTCGGCGGTATGCTAAGTCCGGCCGCCCACTTCTCCCTTTCGTCCTTCAGCTCCTGCGTTCGCACCGCCTTTTCCTGCGGACAATGCAGCGACCGCGATGTTGTAAACTCACCCGAAAGGAGCCCTTCACTGTAGCTGGCTGTGATATGCCAAATTCCGGCCGCACACATCTTTGATTTCATACCAGGACGCCCTTGTATCCCCTGCACAAGCTCATTCAAAAAGTCTACCCTATCATCCTTGCGTTTGAACCTTTCCGTCTTAGGCGACGACACGTTCAAAGCGTAATCAGTGTCATCGTACGATGCCAACATGTCGTCGCCATTCTCTTGAAACTGCATCGACATACTGAGAGCAAGCGCTTCTGCCGCTGATGTATCTCGTGCCGGTGGCGAAGGCTCTTGCTTGGTGTTACCCTTGTCGCCGCCTTCTTTGTTACCGCGTTCCAGGAGCCAACCGATAAACCCGAGCGCCAGCACTGCAATCACAACAACCAAACAGCCCGTGCCTGGACCTTTACCGGATTCTTTGTAAGCGCGAAGTGCCATATACACCCCAAAACTGACGTGTCGCCGCTTCTTTGATTCTGAGTCACCGCCGCCTGGCCCCAGATTCTTGTCTCCCCAGCTGCTCCGAAAGGTTCATCACTTGCGCCAGCAGCTCAGCCTGCCTTGTGGCGAGAGTGGGGAGGTCAGAAAGTTCAAGCTTATCGTCGTCTTCCTGTTCAAACGGGACTGTGCCGTTCTCCCTCCATTTCGGCCCTTGCTTGTTCAGCGGCGGCTCGAGGACTTGAATGACGAGCGCCTCAATCTCATTCAAAAATTGCTCGGTAGTTCCAGCCGCGTTAGGTGCCCCGCCACCGTATTTGGCCAGTGAACCTTTAGGGTCCCTTCCGACGACCTTCCGGAAGCCAAACCAACTGAAGTACTGCCACCTGTTCCAGAGCTCGCGGCTTTTCTTATGCGACTTGAGCCGACCAAATAGAGTCTCATTCCCTGAGCCCACTTGGCCCACATAGACGACTTTAAGGTCCCTACTATGCAGTAGGTACACGCCCTTCTGATCCCTGAAGTTCACCACTCCATGTTTCGGATGGCGGCCGAGTAGCGTTCCTTCCACGCCGGGCCCTCCCCAAAAGACGCGATCGCGGTCCCAAAGATAACCAGAATTCCATATTGCGGGCATTTGCCGCTACCTCCTTATCCCATGATTGTACTGCCAGTAGGGCGTAACTGCCAAATGTCAGGCCGTGGCGGCGGCGCTTTGCGCCGCACCGAGTTCCGGTTCGGGCCTGCGCCCCGTCATCGCCGCATCCCATCGCAAAGCCGGTCGTGGCCGCGGCTCCAGCGCCAGGTGGATGGCCATTTCCGCCATGTGCTTCACGGCCCACTCGAAGTAGTGGGGCGTGAGCGAATAGAGATCCATGTCGGGAGCTGGATTCATGAAGTCGATCGCATAGGGCACGCCGTCGCGGACAGCCCACTCCACCGTGTTCATGTCGTAGCCGAGGGCGCGCACCAGCTTGAGCGAGTCGTCCACGATCCGGCGGCCGAGTTCGGGAGTGAGATGGGCGTGCTCGATATGGTACTTGCGCTCGTTCGGATCGTATTTGATGGGCAGGACTTCTTCCTGGCCCAGGCAAATGCAGCGCACGTAGTGGTCCCAGCGGATGAACTCCTGCACGATCATGGTGAGCAGGCCGGAGCCGTTATAGGCGGCGAACAGCTCGTCCAGCGAATGGCAGATGTGGACCTCCTTCCAGCCGCCGCCGTGAGCGTCTTTGAGGACGCAGGGCAGGCCCACATAGTCGATGATGGCTTCCCAGTTCATCGGGTAAACCAGATTGCGAAGGCTGTCCGGGTGGACGATCCCCGGCACGTAGTCCTTGTTGGGCAGGACGACGGTCTTGGGGCTGGCGACGCCGAGACGGGTGGCCAGCGAGGCTTCGAAAAACTTGTCGTCCGCCGTCCACATGAAGGGATTGTTGATGACCGCGGCGCCCTCGAGGAATGCGTGCTTGAGATAGGAGCGGTAGTAAGGCACTTCGTGAGAGATGCGGTCGATGAGGACGGCGTAAGGGCACGGCTCGTCCATCCGCGTTCCGCCCAGCTTCACGAATTCCGCTTCCACGCCGGCGTCGCGCCGGTTGACCTCCTCGATGAAGGCAGGGGGAAACGACCACTCCCGCCCGACGAGCAACCCTACTTTCAGCGCCATAAGCTCTTCTCCGTTGGTAAGTCCCTGACCCATACCGGATCGAATTGCCGATTTACGATTGATGATTGCCGATTGACTCAAAGAAGCTTTCAGCCGTCAGCAATCCGCCAAAGCAAGACGCCACTTGCTGGTTGTGTGGCTGAGCACTGATAGCTGACGGCTGAAGGCTGTTTTTCAATCAGGCAATCGGCAATCAGCAATCGGCAATTCTAATCGTGCCCGCCAATATACAACGGCAGCATCTGCTGCCAGTACGGCCAGTCGTGCGCAAAGCCGTCCCAGAGGCGGAGGGCGTGCCAGATATTCTTGCTCCACAAGATGCCTGAAAAATACATGTTGTTGGCGCAGCCCGAGTCCGTGCGGCCGCCGGCCAGGATGATGTCGATCTTGCGCATCGCCGCCAGCCGCTCGGGGTCGTGCTCGTGCATCATGAAGTCGCAGGGATTGTTGAAATAGACTTCGTCGTCGGAGTAGCCGTCGGTAAAGCGTTTGATATCGTAATAGCCGCTCATGGCAAGCACGCGACCCACCAGCGTCGGATGGCGGAAAGAGAAATTGACGGCGTGGTAGGCGCCGAAGCTCGCCCCCGTGGCGATCAGGAACGGATTGGAGTTCATCTGCGTGCTGAAGGGCAGGACTTCCTCCAGAATGTAGTGATCGTATTGGGTGTGCCGCCGCGCGCGTTGGGAGGGTGGAATCTGCTTCGCATACCAGCTCTCCGTATCCACGCTGTCCACGCAGAAGAGCTGCAACCGGCCGCCGTTCAGGCGCTCGGAGAGTGCGGCCACCAAGCCCCGCTCTTCCCAGTCGAAAAAGCGCCCCATCGAGGTCGGGAAAGCGACGACGCGGGCTCCGGCGTGCCCGAAGACCAGCATTTCCATGTCGCGGTCGAGCGCCCGGCTCGGGTGGCGGAAGTATTCCCTGTACATGGCTTCCAAACTCGAAACTCGAAACTGGGAACTCGAAATTGGAAACTCCGCCCCGGCATCTTCGACGCGTTTCGAATTTCGAGTTTCCAGTTTCGAATTTCGCTTCTCAGTGGTCCTGGAAAATGAAGGACTCCAGCATGTCGGCACGCGCCTTCTGATCCGAGGCGATCACCTTCAGCAAGTCCTTGGCGGAAACCAGCCCTCGATACCCGTGCTCCTTGTCGACCACCGGCAGGTGGAAGAATCCGTGTTGCTCCATGAGGAGCAGGCACTCCTCGAGTGGCGATTCCGGCGTCACGGTGACGAGTCCCCGGCTCATGATTTCCGAGACCCGCATCCAGGCGGGACACTTGTTTTCGGCCGCCACCTTTACGGAAATGTCGCTTTGAGACACCAGGCCTACCAACTGGCCATCGCTGCCGCGCACGCCGACGGCCCGCACCTGTTTATCGCGCAAGTAACGCGCCGCGTCATGCACGGTCATGTCTTCAGTGATCAAAAACACTTCCTTGCGGGATTGGATCAACTCGGAGACTTTCATCACAGTCCTCCCTTGTGGCGAGGTGACGGCCCAAGATTACTCGCACAATGATGCCGGACTTACAGACGATGGAAATGTTAGGCGAATCCGCGCGCGCTTGCAACTGCGAAAGAGAGGTTTTCACTTTCCAGTCTGACAGCCGGCAGTTATCAGTATTCAGTTCTCAGTTTTCAGTTCCCGGTAAATGTCGTTCTTCTTGACTGATGACTGAAAACTGAGGACTGAAAACTTGCAACGGTCTTCAATCCAAAATCTAAAATCCAAAATGCCTCAATCGCCGGGTCTTGGCCGCGAGACCTCCGTGACGAGGCCGACGACTGGCTTTTCAATCGGACCCGTCAGCCGAAGGTCCGCCAGGCGATCGTCCGACTCGCTCTCCAGCCAGCGGCGCGTCATGCGAGTCAGGTCCGCGCCGAGAATCAGATTGATGGTTCCGTCGAAAGCATAGGAGCCGCGCACGCTGACCGCCGCACCGTCAAAACTGAGCTTGAGGGGACTCAGCGTGACGTGGCGATCGTGGACCTCGAAGCTAAGGGTTGCCGAGCGGATGGAGGCTTCGCGGTGGAAGGCTTGCAGCGTTCCCCAGCCTGTGACACGGGCGATGGAATCGAGCGGATCATAATCACCGAGGGTGACGTTCTTGAGCTCCACGTTGGCATCACCCGTCAGGTTCAGGCGCAGTTCTTCGTGCGTCGAGCCGCTTGTTTCAAAATGCCCGGAGCCGTTCCAAAGACCGCGAATCTTGTGAAGGGCGGCGGGAAGCCGGGAAGCCACACCCTGCAGGCTCCCCTTGGCGAGGGAAAAATCAGCCGACAAGCGCGGAGGTCCATTACGGATGTCAACTTTCAATCGCCCCTGGCCGTGGCTGCCGGCCGTCTCAAACCTCGCCTCACTCACGCGGATGACCCGGTCGGCAACCTCCACCGATGCCCGAAAGTTACTCAGCGTCACGGAGCGATACGTCACCGACGGCGCGGCGAAAACTCCCTGGGCGTGGAGCGCCCCGAACAGCCGCGAGGCCTCTTCGCGGTCCCCCGCCAGGGAGCGCAGACCGGGAAGGCGCGCCAGGAACGAAAAAGGCGAGCGGCTGCCAAGATCGGCGAACCAGGAGGCCCCTTCCTGCAAGCTCAGCTTGCTGGCTACGAGATTGAACTTCCAGGGCTCGGCGCGGCTGCCCTGATGTTCGAGGCTTCCGGTAAAAACACTGGGACCAATCGAGGCGACCAGCGGAGAAACTGCCACCTGATCCCCGCTGAGGTGCACGTCAGCGCGAGAGATATCGAGAGGCTTGTTGAAGCCGGGAACAAGCAGGCGCGCTTCGCGAATCTCTAAACTCCCTTCCAGCGCAGGCGGCTGGAGAGGCCAAGCCGAGCCGGATAGGCGTAACGCCGCGCTTGCAGCTCCCTGGGCATCGACTCCCTGGGCCGCCCGGGCCCCAAGATCGCGAGCCAGCGCGAGCAGGCTCTTGATCGGCGCCGCCCTGGCTGTAATCTGGAGTTCGTAGCGAGGGCCCGCCACGCTCATGCCGGCGGCGGCCTGGAGGGCGCGAGAGGCCTGCCTGGGGCGATCCGCCCGCGAGGGGCGCAAAGCGGCCAAATGGTCGCGGGGCCCAACCTTGTTGGGTTTGGGCGCGCCAACCCCGCGCTCAAGCGTACCTTCCACGACCGCTTCCAGGCGCGGCGCGAGCGTCAGTTTCACCGGCGCCAAACGCGCCCCGGTGTTGTCGATTTGCACGGAAAGCAGGGGCGCAATGAAGTTACCGGCCGAGCCGGTGAGGCGCGCATCGCGCGCAGTCAAGAAGCCGTCGTAATGGAGCTCACCCCAAGGACCCTGAATCGTCAACAGGCCGTCCGCTCGGCCCGCCGCGCGGAACCCGCCAAAGGAATATCCCCACAAGCGGCGGCTGAGGTCCTCCAGGTCCCCTAGGCGCGACTTTTCCAGCGCCGCCACCAAGTCCAGTTCCGGCGAACCGGCGTTCCAGTCTCCTGAGCCCAGAACGTGCAGGTGCGAGCCGGCGAACGCCAGCTCCAATGTTTCCAGGGTAATGCGAGCGCTGTTGCGGTCGACCTCGCCACGGAAATGAAGCGTCACGGGCAGGGAGTCCGAAGGGGGCGGCAGTTCCCAGCGATGGAGCTGACTGACTTGGGCGTCTGCTTCGACTTTGACCATACGCAGCGAGCCGGTGAGCCGGATGTCCGCGTCGATCACCCCGTAGATTTCGGGGTTCCGCCCGCACAGGAGCGGCGTCCAATCGTACAAGAGAGACCTACGGGCGCGAAGCGTGGCACTGAGCGGACCGGCAAGGCCCTTGGCGGGCGTCCACTCTCCTTCCAGTTCGAGGGGGCCAGGCGTGGGAAGAGAAAGATCGGTGCGAACGGGGCTGCCGGTCAAGTGGTACCGCACCAAGTGTTGTGCGGCGTCGAAGCGGAGTTGCGCGCGGAGGTCGGTAATGGCGAAAGGTTTCTTGTTCTCGCCTACCTTGAAGTTGATGCGGGCGCCGGTGGCGTCCACGTCCAGGTCGCTTGCTTCGACGGAGGCCAGATGGGGAAGAGCAGCCGTAGAAGCAATTCCGCTTTGCACCAAGAAGGTCTCAAGGTTCCATTGGCCGCGCGCATTGCGCACGGCGTTAAGGGTGGGGTGGTCAAGATGCAGCGCCGAGCACTGGAAACCCGAGTGCCACAAGCTCCGCCAGCGGATGTCGCAAGCCATTCGCTCGATGCGCGCGAAGGGCTCGGAGCCGAAGGCCGGATCTTCACCCAACATGACGTTTTCGATGCTGAATCCCGGGTGAGGCAGGAAGCGGAAGGACAGGGCGCTGAACTGGGCGGGACGATGCAGCGTTTGCTGCAACCCTGCCTCCAGTTGCCGGCGGTAGCGCTCCGCGCTGAAGAAGGAAGGCACCCACCAAGCCGCCGCAAGCAACAGGGCCACGACGAGGATCGCTTTGCGAACGTATCCGCGGCGTGGAGAGACCATCAGCGCACCCGGCGAAGCGTGCGACGCCACCGAGTCTTGGGGATGAAGTGGACGATCAGATCAAAGGCCTGGGCGATCCGATCGCTGAACGATGTGCGCGTGTATTCTTCGTGCGGAGTCTCAAAGGACCAGTAGATGACAAGAGGCCGGCCACCGATCAGCTCGCGGGGCACAAAGCCCCAGAACCGGCTGTCCCAGCTCTGCTCGCGATTGTCGCCCATCACGAAAAAGTGGCCGGGCGGAACAACCACCTCCCCATCCTTCAGGTAGCTGGGAAGGTCGTTGCTCCAGTGAAGCGTGACGCCGGGCAGGTACTCGCCGGGCGGGGGCGGAAAATCATCGCCCGGCCGCTCGAGGCCCACATAGGTGTGATTGACAAATGGCTGCTGTTGGAGTTGGCCGTTGACGAAGACCTCGCGATGGACAACCTTAATCCGGTCGCCCGGCACGCCGATGACGCGCTTCACAAAGTGCTCGCCCGGTTCCTGCGCTTCCTCCTGGCTGTCGCCGGGGTACTTGAAGACGATCACGTCGTCCCGCCGGACGTCGCGGTAGGGAAGCAGGTGGCGCAGGAAGCCGTTCTGGAACCCAAACACGAACTTGTTCACCAGGAGATGGTCGCCGATGAGGAGGGTGTTCTCCATCGACCCGGTCGGGATCTTGAAGGCCTGCACGACAAAGGTGGTACCAAAAATGGCGAGTATCACGGTCACTACCAGCGACTCGAACGTCTCGCGAGTGCCCGACTTCCTGTAAGGCTCAGCCATGAACCTCGGCCTTCCTTCCCAGCAGCTCCAGCATGCTTCTCGCGGCCTGCTGCTCCGCAGCCTTCTTGGTCCCACCCCGACCGTGCGCCGCCCCGCGCTCTGCCACCGTCACTTCCATTACGAAGATCTTGCGATGCTCGGGTCCCTCTTCCTCGATCACCCGGTAACGCGGGGGAGGAAGGAGTTCGGCGTGCAGGTACTCCTGCAAGGCCGACTTGTAGTTGGGTGATATCAGTTCCTCGGCGCAGGCCGCCAGGTCCGGAGGCAGCACGAACCGCTCGACAAACTCCCGGCACGGTTCCAAGCCGCCGTCACGGTAAATGGCGGCTAGCAGCGCCTCCAGGGCGTTCACCAGAAGTCCGCAGTTGCTCCGCCCGCCGGTCTTCTCCTCGCCGCGGCCCAAGCGCAGGTAGCGGCCCAAATCGAGCCGTACGGCAACAGTGGCGAGATGCTCTGCGCCCACCAAGCGAGCCCGCGCCAGCGACAGTTTCCCCTCCTGGTACTCGGGAAAGCTCTCGGCCAGGCGAACACTCACCAAAAAATTCAGGACCGCATCACCCAGGAACTCCAACTGCTCATTGTCGTGGAGGTGTCCTGGAGCTTCCTGAGCATAGGAGGAGTGAGTGAGCGCCTCCAGGAGCAGTTGTGGCTCGGAGAACCGGTAGCCGACAAGCTGCTCGAGTTCCTCCGGGCTCTCTGGTTCCGCCATGTTGAAAGATAGGAACTAGGGGCTAGGGAATAGGGACTAGCACAAAGATCCACCCCTGATTCTTCGAGTCCCTAGCCCCTAGTCCCTGGCCCCTCTCTTGAGGTCGCGAGCTCGAATCTTGCTACTGCTTCGCGGGTGGCTGCGTTCCGGCCTTCCTCTTTTTCAGCTCCTGCACCTTCTGATCGGCGTAAGTCTGCAGCGGGCTCCCCTGACTGAGTTCGGAGCACTTGGAGAAAGCTGCAATGCTGTCGTCGATCTTCCCGTCCAAGGAAAGCGCCTCGCCCAGGCGATAGTAGTCCTGGGCGTTGGGCCGGTCCGTCGCGGACACCGCCTTCCGGTACTCCTCTTCCGCCTTCCCCAGCTCCGCCTTGTCGGGACCCGTCGAGCCTTCGGACGCCCGCTGCAGGTGCACCATGCCCAGCGCCGAATGAGGTTCGCCGCCCAAAGTGGTCTTGCGCTTGGCGAACTGATCGTCCGTTTCGTTGGCTAGCTTCTTGAGCTGGTCATTCGGAGCGCTGTCAATGATCTTCAAGGCCTCCGTGGCATCGGTCTCAGCTTCCGCAAGCCTCTTGTCCTTGTCGGCCGCGGAACGCAGTGCCTGCGGTTGCGGAAGAACGCCCGACAGAATCAGCAGCGCCATAAGGTTGTCCGGCTTGAGCTTGACGCTCTTCTCACCGTAATCGATGACCCCGTCGATGTTGCCCTTCTGTTGTGAGGCCGCGGCCGCAAACGCATAAGCATAGCTCAAGAGTTGGCTGTTAGGGTGCTTCTTCGCGAAGTCTTCCGCCAACTGGATCTGCCGGTCAGGGTCGAGTTCGTTCTGGATCGCCGCGAAATCCTTCTGCTCTGCCATCTTTTCTTGCTGCTCAGGGGTCGGAGCCTGCTGCTGGCCCTTCTCCCCTTTCTTCTCCTGGCCGCCTAAATTGGGCGTCGCCAGCCCGACCGCAAAAAGCAGCGACAAGCCGGCCGCCAGCCCAGTCTTGGTGATCGATTTATTCAAGTCCACGCTTCATCTCCCGATTACGATTCCCCTGCTGCCATGAGCCTACAAGAAAGTATCGCCGCTGTCAATCAAGGGTGCGCGGCATGCGAGTGAGAAAGATGAGGAAGTGACGACTGACGAGTGGCGAGAAAGAAAATCCCAATCCCGAACTTCGCAGCGCGCGAAGATTTTTCTTTCTCGTCACTCGCGTCACTCGCCACTCGTCACTATTTCGGTCACCGTCCGAACATCCCCTTGCCCAGCCACTGCCCGCCGTCCATGACGAGGACTTCGCCGGTAATGAAGTCGGCGAAATCTGACACCAAGTAGGCGCTGGCCTGCGCGATCTCTTCCGTGTTGCCGATGCGCCCGCGGGGAATGGCGTCGAGCATCGCGCTGCGGACCTCGGGCGTCGCCCACAGCCTCGATCCAGCGCCTTCGGTCTCAACGGGTCCGGGGGCGATGGCGTTGACGCGGATCTTGTGCCGCGCCCACTCCACTGCCAGGGTCCGCGTCATGCAAACCACGCCGGCCTTGGCGCACGCCGAATGGATGGTGCCGGGGCCGCCGGTCCAGGCGTAAGTGGCGACGAGGTTGAGGATGTTGCCGCCCCGCCCGCTCTCAATCATGCGCAGGCCGGTCGCGCGCGAGCAGTAGAACGTGCCATTGAGCACGATGTTGATGACGGCGTTCCAGCCGTTCACGGAAAGGTCCTCCGCCCGGCAGATGAAGTTGCCCGCCGCATTGTTCACCAGGATGTCGATCGAGCCAAAACGGCGCACTGTCTCGTCGCAAAGGTGGTCCACCTGTTCGGGGATTCGGACGTCCGTGGCCAGGCAGAGCACCTGCGCGCCCTTTGACTCGAGCTCCCTCGCGGTGGGTTCCAGGTGGTCCGCGCTGCGACTGGCCAGTACCAGCTTCGCGCCCAGCCGGGCGTACTCGAACGCAATCGCGCGTCCGATGCCGGTGCCTCCACCGGTGATGATGGCGACGCGGCCCTGCAGCGACTTTTCAGGTAGCATCCTGTTCCTGTTCCTTTCCGTTGGAAGAGCGGGGCGGGTTCAGGCCGGCTTCAGCGGTGACTGCGACTTATCTACTTAATTACTGTAAAACAGGGTGAGTGCTCTTTCCACGGTCCCTGTATTTTCATACACCTAATGGGTTCGTTCCGTAATTAACGGCATATTCCGCCGATTTTTCGTGGTTATTTGTATGGTAAACAGATGCCAATAAAGAAGGGGTGGGAGGCCCGGCTACGGCAATCGGCAATGAAGCATCCATCCCTTTTCCCTCCGGACACCGGGCCCGTTCCCAATCTTGACAATTTGCCATTCACCAGCCACCGTCCACAATTCACTACCCCCAACATCTGGCCGGTCCGGCAACAACGCCCGCGTCGCGTCTGCGCGTTCCCACAGGAGCACATTATCCCAAACTCTGCTCGGCGTGGCAATACTTTTTTATGAACCAGACTCTAGCCCAGGCGAGCGGTAGGCACGCCGGCCGGGGAAAAGAATCTTGCTGAACTCGATACGGTTATCTGGCTCGAGTTTGGAAAGAAGAACTAAGGAACGCGCATTCCGTTCGGTAGCCTGAGAACACTTTGATCTGGGCCACTGGCGCAACCATGAATCCAAATCAGGGCACTACGAAGCGCCGTTTCCCGTAGACAATTCGCGCTTCTCGCGGTAGAGTAGAGCTTCACGGACACTGAGGGATAAAGCCGATGACCGTCACCCTCCATTTGAAGCCGGAAGTCGAAGCGGGCCTTCTCGCGCAGGCACGGGCCAGCGGCATGACCTTGGAGGAATACCTTCTCTCCCTCGCTGGGGAAGCAGCCCTTCAGGCAACGCCCTCGAAAACAACCCTCACCGGACCCGGGGCGCGTCAGGAAGCCGTTCGACGGATGCTCGAATTCGGGGAGAAACACCATCTCAGCCTTGGCGAGCCGATCACACGCAAGCTCATCCATGAAGGGCATCGTTTCTAATGGCGGTGTTTGTTCTCGACGCCTCCGTTGCAATTGCATGGTGTTTTCCGGGCGACCCAACCGAGGACACACCTTACAGCCGCCACATCCTGACTGAACTGGCGGCGAACGACGCCATCGTTCCGGAAATCTGGGCGTTTGAGATCGCCAACAGTATCTTCGTTTCCTACAGCAAGCGGAAAAGGATCACGGAGCACCAGATTCAAGAATATCTGGACCTTCTCAAGGCCCTGCCGATTCACGTGGAACCACAGAGTCTCTGGGCCAACGTCGATTTGCAGTCGCTGGCGCGCCGCCGGGACCTCGCAGCCTATGATGTCGCCTATCTAGATTTAGCGTTGCGCACCAACCTCCCACTGGCTACCTCGGACCGTTTTCTCAGGGACGCAGCGGTTGCAGAAGGCATTGCGATAAAGGTTTAGGCCCTAAGGCGGGAAGGGGCGCCAGCCCATCGAGGTTCCTCTCCCAAAGCCGGCGGTCTGATGGCAACGTTACCGCCGAGAGGACAACGGACAAGCCGCGAACCACTCGGCACTAGACGAGCCGGGCAAGCAGACGGCTCATCGCTGTGACCTCGGACCTGAAACGGCCAGCGGCCTTTACACCTGCTTCGTCTCCACCGGATCCCACTTCACCACTTTGCCCTGCTCGTAGCTCAGATTGGCGAGCAAGGCGGCCCCGGCGGCGCGGAAGCCAAACACGGGATCCTCCACCACCGGCTGGCGCGAGCGAACCGCTTCGAAGAAATTCTTCAGGTGGTCGTAGCTGTCACGATATCCCTCCGGCGCCGCGTACCTCTCTTCGGCCCCGTACGGTTCACCGGTGGGATGAACCATGGGATACTTTCTCAGGTACTCCTCCAGGAATTGCTTCTGCATGACGAGGCTGAAGGACTCGATATTGTGGCCCGGCTCCTTCTCGCGTGGCACCCGCGTGACGGTGACGCCGTCCCAGCCGATTTGCAAGGCGCCTTCTGAGCCCGTGAACACGAAGCCCTCGCTCTCCGAGCCGCCGCAAACGAAGTTCACGTGCAAGCTGAGGTTGAATCCCTGCGGGTAATCGAACAACCCCATCAGGACATCGGGAACGTCGCGGCCATCCTTCCAGAAGCGCAGTCCGCCGGTGGCCAGGGCGCGCGTGGGTCCGAAGCTGTCCATGACGAAGTGGGTGCCGCTGAAAAGATGGGCGAAGAGGTCGCCGGCCACACCGCTGCCGTAGGCTTTCCACTTGCGCCAGGAGAAGAAATGATCGGCGTTAAAGGGAATCTTCGGGGCCGCGCCCAGGAAGCGCGGCCAATCGACCGTTTCCGGCGACGCGTCGGGCGGGACAGAGTAGTTGAACGCGCCAATGGAAGAGTTGCGGTCCCACCACGCAGTGATCATGTTCACCCGGCCGATGGCGCCCGACTGGATCAACTCCTTCGCTTTCCGATAGATCATCGAGCTGACGCGCTGGCTGCCCACCTGGAGAATGCGGCCCGCGAGGTGCGAGGCGGCGATGATCTGCGGCCCGTCGGGATACAGGTGGATCATCGGCTTCTCGAGGTAGACGTCCTTGCCGGCCTTCATGGCGTCGATTGCGGCTCGCCGGTGCCAGTGGTCGGGGGTGGCCACGATCACCGCGTCGACATCCTGGCGCGTCAGAATTTCGTTGTAGTCGCGCGTCGTCAGGATGTCCTCACCCCAGAGTTCTTTCGCGTGCTCGAGGCGGCCGTTATAGCAGTCGGCCACCGCCACCAGCTTCACGCCAGGCACCAGGAGCGCCGTCTTGGTGTCGTACTGGCCCTGGCCGCCGGCGCCAATCAAGGCGATTTGGATTTGGTCATTGGCCGAGCGCGGCTTTTCCGGCTCACCCTGCGCCTCCGCCAGCAGATGCGTGCGCGTGCCACCCACCATGAAGCTTCCCGCGGTGACGATGGTTCCACGCTTCAAAAAGTCCCTGCGTTTAATTCCGTTTGCCATATCGGCCGCCTGTCTTTCTCTCGAACTTTATCCACAGATTACGCAGATTACACAGACTTCACCCTCAAACGGAATCTCGTCTCGTGCTGGTGGGCCAGTCTTCCCGCCGTGTATTTACACTTGGATTTCCGCCGCCTTTCTTGTCGATCTGCGAAATCTGTGGATTCCCTTCTTTACTTCATCAGTTCCAGCACCGCCGCGGTCATGGCCCTCACGCCGGTTCGAATCGTGGGCTCGGGCACCGGCGCAAACAAACTGGAATGGAGCGCCGGCAGCGGAATTCCGGTCTTCTCACTTTCAGCGAGCTTCGCCGGGTCGGCGGCGCCCAGCCAAAAGATGCAGGTCGGAATCTGATGCCCCTCGAGCCCGAAGAGACCGAAGTCTTCGCTGACCATGACGGGCGGCGACTCAACAGCGTTCTCGATGCCGAGCGTTTGTTGAAAAACCCTGGCCAGCCGCTCCGTCAACTCAGGGTTGTTGTAGGTGGCAGGCGTCTGCTCGCTCGCGCTCGGCGTCACGATCGGCGCCCGATCGTCCGGGATCCCCGCCGCTGCCGCGATCCCTTGGGTGATGCGCGCAATCGAGGCCAGGATGTGCTGGCGCACTTCCTCCTTGTAAGCGCGCACCGTGAGCTGTAAATGGACTTCATCGGGAATAATGTTGTACCGCGTCCCGCCGTGGATCGACCCCACTGTCACCACCGCCGGATCCAAGGGCGAGTTCTCGCGGCTCACGATGGTCTGGAGCGCCAGGATCACCTGCGCGGCGACCACAATCGGGTCCTTGGTAGCCTGGGGAGCGGCGCCGTGACCCCCGATCCCCCGGATCAGGACATCGACGGCAGTTGAGCTCGCCAGCGCGTAACCGGGAGTGTAACCGACTTTACCGGCGGCAAGAGCATTCGTATCGTGCAGCGCGACCGCGTAGTCGGGGCGGGGAAACCTTGTATAGAAACCGTCGTTCAGCATGGCCCTGGCGCCATCGGTCGCTTCCTCGGCGGGTTGGCCGATCAGGATCAACGTGCCGTGCCATTGATTCTTGAGCGCGGCGAGCATCTTCGCGGTTCCCAGGAGCGAAGTCATGTGGATGTCGTGCCCGCAGGCGTGCATCACGCCGACGTCCTGGCCGGCGTCATTCTTGGTTCGAACCGTGCTCGCATAGGGCAGCCCCGTGCGCTCCTCCACGGGCAGCGCGTCGAGCTCGGTTCGCACCAACACCGTCCGCCCATCGCCATTCTTCATCACCGCGACCACGCCGTACCCGGTCGCTTCCGGCTTCGCGTACTTGCCGACGTGTTCCGTGACGCTATAGCCGAGCGCTCGAAGCTGCTCGGCCAGGAAGGCCGACGTCTTTGCTTCGTGGTGCGACAGTTCAGGGGCAGCATGCAACAGCTTGTAGGTGGCGACCAGCGAGGGAAGCTCCTGATCGACCCCTGCGGCGATCTGGCTGGCAGAGGTTTGTTGGGCTCGCGCTGCGGCGGACAGCGCCAGAATCACGCAAAACAGAGCTGCGCAGTTCTTAGGAACCATAGCATCTCCCTACGGATAAAGCTCGTCCCGCGATGGCGCTTCCTTCCGGAGCGAAAGCGAGCGGGACCAAAAGTATTGAATTAGGTCAACCCCGAAATCAAGGGAAAAGCTTTCAGCAGTCAGCCGTCAGCACTCAGCTATCAGCCATCAGCTATCAATCAGGAGGCTGAGAACTGATAGCTGACGGCTGACGGCTTCTTCAGCATTTTTCCGTTGCCAGCCCGGATTCGCTGGCCTATGCTTTGCCTTCAAATGCGAAAGGGAGCCAATCCATGAAAGGACCCAGCGTTTGCAAAGGCGAGAGGTTCGTGAACGCCGGAACGAGGAGGATCGCCCCATGTTGAAGCTGAATCGAAGTTTTCTTGGACCGCTCCGGTGGACGTCGGTAATAGGTTGTGTCCTGGCTTGTTCGCTTCAGGCTGCCGCCCAGCAGAAAAGCTTCACGCTCGAGCAGGTGATGAGTGCGCCGTTTCCCAGTGAGCTGACGGCAGCGCCTTCGGGAGGCGTGGTGGCCTGGGTGTTTGACGCGCGAGGGGTGCGCAACATCTGGGCGGCCGAGCCCTCCGGCGACGGTTACAAGGCGCATCAGGTTACTTCCTACACCGATGACGACGGGCAGGAGATCGCTCAGCTTGCCTGGGCGCCCGATACGCGCTCGATTGTCTACGCGCGCAGCGGCGACTTTGAGGGCGACGGTTCCGAGCCGAATCCAGCCAGCGTCCCGCAGGGAGTCGAGCAGGATATCTGGGTGGTGCCGCTCGCCGGCGGCGCGCCCAAGAAGCTGGCGGAAGGTCACTCGCCGGCAGTTTCGCCGCGGGGTGAGCGCGTCGCATTCATTGCCAAGGGGCAGATCTGGCTGGTGAAGACCGATGGAAGCGAGAAAGCAGCGCAGCTCGTTCACACCAAGGGCGACGCCGACGACCTGAAGTGGTCGCCGGACGGCTCGAAGCTGGCGTACGTCAGTGGGCGCAGCGATCACAGCTTTATCGGTGTGTACGATTTCACAAGCAAGAGCGTCCGCTATCTTGATCCCGGCGTGGACCACGACTGCGAGCCGATCTGGTCGCCGGACGGGAAAAGGATCGCTTTCATCCGAATCCCATTTTCGAGTCCCTTCATGTTCGGGCCGCATCGCAACGGCCAGCCGTGGTCGATCCGGGTGGCCGACGTCGCGACCGGCCAGGGTCGTCAGGTTTGGATGGCCGATGAGGGCGCCGGCAGCGTTTTTCATGGTTTCGAGGCCGACCAGCAGTTGTTGTGGGGCGACGGCGACCGGCTGGTCTTTCCCTGGGAAAAGAGCGGCTGGGTCCATCTTTATTCCGTGCCGGTGGCAGGCGGTCCGGCCACCGAACTCTCGCCTGGCGAGTTCGAGGTTGACCATGTCTCGCTCAGCCCAGACCGCATGGAGATCATCTTCTCTTCCAACCAGAATGACATCGACCACCGTCACATCTGGAAGGTTGGTGTCGCTGGCGGCCCGCCGAGCGCGGTGACCGGCGGCGCCGGTCTGGAGTGGACTCCGGTGATGACGAGTGACGGGAAAGCCATCGCGGTGCTGCGCTCGGACGCAAAATGGCCGGCACGGCCCGCCTTCATCGCCGGATCGGGCGAGGTACGCGATCTGGCGCCTGAGACCATGCCCGCGGACTTTCCGGGCGACAATTTGGTGGCTCCGCAGCAGGTAATCTTTTCCGCTGCCGACGGGCTGAAGATTCACGGCCAGCTTTTCCTGCCATCCACCCCAGGGAACGGCGAGCGTCATCCGGCGGTGGTCTTCTTCCACGGCGGATCGCGGCGGCAGATGCTGCTCGGCTGGCACTACATGGCCTACTACCACAACGCTTACGCCATGAATCAATACCTGGCGAGCCGCGGCTATATCGTCCTCTCGGTGAACTACCGCAGCGGCATCGGCTACGGCCTCAACTTCCGCGAGGCGCTGAACTATGGAGGCGACGGCGCAAGCGAGTACAACGACGTGCAGGGAGCCGGGCTCTATCTGCGCGGCCGTCCGGATGTGGATCCGAATCGCATCGGCGTCTGGGGCGGGTCCTACGGCGGGTATCTCACCGCTCTCGCGCTGGCCCGCTCCTCGGACCTGTTCAAAGCGGGCGTCGATTTCCACGGCGTGCACGAATGGAACCTGGAACGACGCAACTTTGTTCCGACCTATAACCCGAACGCCAATCCGGACGCGGCGAGGCTGGCCTGGGAATCGTCGCCACTCGCCTCCGTCGCGAATTGGCATTCGCCGGTGCTTCTGATTCAGGGCGACGACGACCGCAACGTGCCTTTCTCGGAGACGATTCACTTGGCGGAGGCGCTCCGCAAACAGGGCGTGGAGTTTCGGTTGCTCGTCTTTCCCGATGAGATCCACGATTTCCTCCTACACCGAACCTGGCTGGCGGCGTATCACGCGACGTCGGACTTTTTCGACGAGCACTTTGGAATGAAGCGCTGAGCTGCGGGAATTGACGATTGTCGATTGACGATTGACGATTGGAAACAGTTTTCAGCTCCTGAAAAACGTCTATCGATCACTCGATGGACTTGAGCAAACCGAGATGAATAGGCAATTAAATCGGGTACAATGGGTGCTCTCACAAAGCTCCTTAGTAAGGAGGTTTGTGAGGAACGCCCAAAGGTGCCCGCAAATTCTATT
>Ga0326728_10008181_pt1 | contig 26168 bp, 39 predicted proteins | sample MB3enrmetagenome_FD_207602 | JGI IMG/M metagenome (GOLD analysis project Ga0326728, IMG submission 207602) | Lab enriched peat soil microbial communities from McLean, Ithaca, NY, United States - MB31MN | ecosystem: Environmental > Terrestrial > Soil > Wetlands > Peat | place: USA: New York... | reverse complement strand
CAACCCGGCACAGCGACCGGCAGAAAGCTCTACTACTTGGAAAGAAGAAGCATGTCCCCCTGCTTCAAGCCGGCTGGTCAATCTATCCCAGCAGAGCCTGCTCAATTTATCTCAGCGGTATAGAGTGCGGGGTGCTGTGCTCGGGCGAGCAGATGCGCGTTGCTCTGGCGAAGGCCATGCTCAACCAAGCGGCCCAGAACCGAACGCTCAGAGCCTGGGCAAACCTTCCGTTTGGAACTTCTGGTCGAGTTCGGCGAACGCGGGATGATGGCCCGGCCAGAACGACGCGCGCTTGGTCGGTTTGGGAAACAGATGCGAATCGAACCGCAGCAACCGGTGCATTTGGTGGAAGGCGAGGCCATCCATCCCCAGGAGATTCTCGATCTCCTGGCCGGTGCGCGAGGTCGTCACGGGACGGTCGCTCTTGCCCCGGAAGGCCGCGTGGTTCATGAGGTTGACCACTCCGGCCTGCCAGTCCAGTTGCTGGTAATAGTAGGACCGCATCAACTCCGGGCCGATCTCCCACTCTGACTGGCTGAGGTGGTTGGACAGACGCAGGTTTCCGCCCAGCCAGGAGTGGGTCAGGTGGTTGGCGAGCGGGTAAGCGCGGAAGTTGGGGGCGGCAGAAATGTTTTGGATGAGCCGCATGAAATTGGAGTAGTAGGGATCGACGCGCTGGAAATAATTGAATCCCCGGATGGCGGCGTGTTGGGTGAAAACGGCGTAGGAGCTGAGATCGCCGGGCCGGTCCAGTTCCATTCGCCAATGGGTCAGCACGAGGGCGAAGACCAAGGGCTGCAGGGGAGCCGGCAGGGAGAAGGGCAGGCCATCGTGGGTGACCGCCCCTCGGAGCAGGCAGGTGGCGTCTTCAAATCCCTCCTGGTCCAGCCCCAACTCCTGTTTCAACGCCGGGTCCAGGGTGGCGTAAGCGCAAGTCTCGCTGTGACGCGCGACGACCCGCTGGCCGCTGGGCAGCAGCATCGGCCTGTCCTCATGGTCGTGCAGAGTGAAGTCCTGCATGGAGTCGCCTGCCGCTCGGAAGGGGTAGCCGTAATAACGATCCCCGTTGCCGAAGCGGGCCAGCACGCGCCATGGGTCGGGTTCGCAGTCCACGCACGGGTAGGCAAACCCGCCCGTGGTGGGCAGGATGTCCGCGAAGATGGGGGCTGGCAGGTTGGCCAGCCCGCCCAAGTGGGCGTCTGGATAAAGGTAACACGCCGGGAACAACTGGGCCGGGCCCAGGCCCCGGGCCAGCGAACCGAGGAACAGAAACACTTTCTCAAGCTGAATGTGGGGCGTGAGGGCGAACCCAATCTGGGGCAGGGCGAGGACAAGGGTCGTATGGACTCCTTGCAGCACCTTGGGCTTGAGTTCCTGCCAGAGGCTGTGGTGATAACGCACATGGCGGGCGTTGATGCCGAGCCCGGTGGATTGGGAGGGTGATTCAAACCAAGGGAGATCCTGCAGGGTGGCGGCTTCCGGCGGCAGTGGCGCCAACTGCGGGAGTTGCGGCTCCGAGCAGAACTTCGGTTGGTATTTCCAATCCCGGAGCGAGTCAGGGAAATTGCCGGTGACGGAGGTGGTGATACAGTCGCCGGCGGTCAATCCGGCGGGCATCTGGAAATCGGTGAGTGCATGGGCCCGCGCCAGGGGGACCGCGCAGTTCAACACCTTGCGCCCCCGACCGGAGCCGCGGATGAAATCCGTGAATGCCTGTTCGGTGTGCTCGGCGCCGGGATTGGCGATGACGTTCCATCGTTCTGCGAAGTTTTCGGTTTGTTGCGGCATTGGTTTGTTTGTCGGAGCGGCGCTCGCCAAGGAGTGTGGGCTGAAGAAACGACCACCGCCCCGCCATGTTAGAGTATTTTTGAGCGTAAGCATTTGACGAGGAACCGACGCACTCCTCCTCCCAAACGCTGTCAGGCTCGCCATCCCCGCAGCCTGGAAAATGTACCGCGGGCGAGGAAGGTAATCGCGGTGGTCATGCTTGAGGGGTCTGCTACCCCATTCAATGGCCATCATAAATGTGTGGCGAGCCTTTGATGTCTGGGACCGTCTGGCTAGGCACCATTGCTTTGAGTATAACAATTCTGCCCTGCAAATCCAACTGCCTATCCGGGTCCCCCAGGTCCCTGACATCCCCTTGCTTTCCATTGTTGAACGGCCCAGCACCCTGTCTGTTAACCCAGCAATATGGCAAAGCGCCCGGGTCCCTTTCCGTCCGCGACAGGGCAGGACATGCTGGAGCAAGTCGGCTTCCGTCAATTCGATGCGATGGCCGGCTCAAAACAGGGCCACGCAACAATGGGTGAATCGGTGGTGTCGTGCGGCATGTGATTTTTAATTCGGGCTGTGGATGAAATTCGCCACGCAACCTTGCTCAGGGTCAAAGTACAGAGCCTCCGCAGCCAAACGCGCGTTGTACCCCATTGCCGAGTGCCAGGCATCCGGCGGGCAAAGTGAAGGCAGAATTCGAACCAACACACCGGCCCGATCGAAGGAAGGCACGAACATTTTGTGTTTGCGGCTGTGGAAATGGCCCAAGTGAAATTCCCTGTGACGGCTGGCAGCCCATCCCTCCGGTTGTTCCGTGGCCAGAAGCAGCGGCAAGTCAAAATGTTTTTCGTTGTGGCCGTGAGTAAACCCGATGAGATTTCCGTGATACCGAAAATACTTTCGCTGCCGCGGGCTGTTATCCACCGCCACATCTTTCGTGTTGCGGAACCACGCCTCCAGCACATCGCCCAAATAGTAGAGGCGTTGCGTGTCGTGATTGCCCGTGACCATTACCACCTGCACCGGAGCGATCTGGCGCAGACGGTCGATCGCGCGCACCAGCAATTGCCGGCCGCGCAGGAACGATTCCTGGTAACGGATCGCCTCGTCCTGCGGCGTCCCCGCCGTGGTCGTGCGGCCGAGATGATCGGTGTTCAGAAAATCATTCCCGCACACGAACAGGATTTTCTCCGCAGGCAGCGACGCCGATTTGGCCAGCAGATCCTCCAACGCGATGATGAACATGCGCTCGCTAATCTCGTGGTCGTAGGCCCGGCCGGTTTCCAACTCGGAACAGTATTTTCCGAAGTGGTGGTCCATGATGGATATTTCGAGCAACCCCTTGGGGCCTGCACGATGAGTGAGCGGTGGCTGGATCGGCGCGGCTTGACGGAATTGCGCCAGTATCCCCTGCATGAGGTTCCGGAGTTTTTCCTCGGTCATTTTGCGCCGCAACCACGCCTTGATCTGGAATAACATGCTGGTCGTCATTCCCTCCGGGGTCTTGGCGGCCACTTCGTATTTGTTGATGACGTGCCTTTCGACCTCCCAAATGATCGTGTCCACCTGGGCGTACACAAGCAGGTCGGCCAGGGTTTGGATGCGCGTGCCGCGATACGAAAGATCCCGTTCACCATCATGCACATTGTCCTGCAATTCGTTGTCGCGCGTGGACGGCATCTCCAAGGTTTCTGTGGTCGGAGCCACTGCCGGGGCCGGAATGGTGCCGGCATAATTTTGCGCGCCCAACCAGCGCGCCAGATGGACCTTTGCATGGTCGAGCGTCAAGCCCAACGCCTGCGCCACTTTGACCGCGCCCCAATCGGGGTGTATTTGCTTGAGTTGCTGCACCCGCACGTAGTCGGGGCGGGTGCTGTGGCCTTGTGTTTCCCCCCACCACCGCTCGCGGAGGCGGCGGGAGGTTGGAGTTTTAACCCCCAGCAAAGCTGCCAGGCGGGCTTTACCGATTTCGGGCTGGGCTTGCAGGATTTGCCGGGCCCGCACATAGAGTGGATCAGGTTGCAGGTTCGATTTGTTGTTCATCATCGGAGGCGCCTGCACGCGGACCTGGAGGTGGGAGTCTCCTTCCCACCCTCAGGCAGCACCGCACTACCCTCCACCTTATATAAGCTGACGAGCCGGGAAATTTTTTTATGGGGCTGACTTTGGAGCGCCGGTCACAGCAGCATTTCCAAGCCCGTCACCTCCCCGGGTTGAATTTCGCCCGCCAGCTCCCGGAAAATCCGCCGCGAGTGTTGGCGAACCCGGTACACCAGGTTGGGGTCAAACTCCGGGCCGGCAATGCGGTCGGCAACATAGAAGAGCTCGGACCAGTGGCGGATCACCGGCGTCAAAGCCGGTTCATTTTGCAGTACCAGTTCGAGCCGGGCGAACAGCTCACGCTTCAAGTCGCGGAGCTCCACCAATCTTGCGAAGTCAAGTGGTTCCGGCACTTCCACCGCGCCCGGTTCGGTTTCCGGGTCACCCAACGAAACGTGCGGGAAGGCAACTTCACATGAGCGGACCGTGTTGGAAACATCGCTGTTGATGATGCCACGGACGAATACCAGGAAGTCGTCCGTGCTCTGACGGTCCTTGACCGACAGCTTGCGACCTTCCTTTGGATGGGATTCGCCCAGAAGCACCTTCTGCAGGGAGTCGTGGACAATGTCGTCCGGCGACTTGCGCGCCAGACAACGCTCCATCTCCGGCACGCTCAGGAGTCGCCTCATTCGTTTGGCGGCGTGGGCAAGGAGGCGTTGATGCTGATTTTCCGTGAGCGCCGTCACCAATTGAAGAGCAGTCGGAAGTGAACTGCCTGATTCGTGCGGCCCGCTGTTGCATGCATTGGTTCGCATGCTTTTTGTTGGGCATTAATTTTCTACAGCGACCCGGCAACCACCGCACCTGTTGGTGCCGATTGCAAAACCTCGTCGGGATTCGCCAGATAACCATCGGTGCCCGCCGCGCAGAAGAGTTCGAGCGCATTTCCACGCGCCAAGGTGGGCATGCAGGCGCTGCTCAGGCTCCGATTTGTGATCATCCATGGCAGCCTTTGATTTCCTGTTGCCATCGTCAGCGTTGCCAGCCTCGTGGCCTGTTCCTTATACTTTACAACACCGGCCCTCAGCAGCAAATACATGCGGCGGTCGTGGCCACGAAGCGATTTCCAGGTTCCCCCCGGACATATTCGCTCAGGGCCGCCAAGTCCTCCTGGGATGCTTGACTAAGTTGGTCAAGGTGAAGCAGCAAAAATCGTCCGTTCAACTCGCGCTGATACATCGCCAAGAGAGATTACCACGGACGTTGGAAAGTCAGAAGACCCGTCATGCACGACCGTACTATTCAACGGGCGAATCACACCGAAAGGTGCGGTTCATCTGGCCAGAGAGGTGCGTTTGTCGTCTCCCTGTTGCGATTGCGCCGTTTCGTCACCGCCAAGCATTTTCTTCGGGTCTGTTTTCTGGCCTGGTTTTGGGAGGAAATCCACTGTTTTGGCCTGGGCCTGCGAGTGCGTCTCGCGCAGATGCCCGTAAACCATCATGGCAGTTCGGCCACCGTCCTTATGGCCCAGCCAACTGGCCACCGTTGGAATATCCACTCCGGCTTCAATGCAGCGCGTAGCGAACAGATGTCGCAAATCGTGGTGCGACAGGTGAGCGAGATTCAGGTGCTCGCATGCATTGGCAAGAACCGTCTGGAGCGAACGAGTTGGCAGGACCTTACCATCGGGCTTCGCATTTGGGTATTCCTTCTTTATCCGGTCAAGCAACTCGCGCAACTGCGGGAACAAGGGAATTTCGTATGGACCATATTTCGCCGTCCGGAAATAGAGCTTGCCATTTCCGTTCGCATTCCATTTCACATCCTGCCAACGAACATCTCCAGCGGATTTGATGCGGCTGCCGCTGAACAACAGGAAATCGAAGAGCCAACCGCCCAGCGTGCCCGCCAGTTTGCAGCGGTGGTAAACCTCGCTGCGCAATTGAATCACTTGCGGCGGCTCGGGCAGGTTGTTCAGCAGTCTCTTGTAATCGTATTGGACCCTCACGTAGCGCAACCCCGGCAGGACTGCAGTGGAGGTTTCTTTGGTCATGGCGTTCTTTTTGACGGCTATGGCGATCATTTCCCGAAGCACCGTTGTTGCTCCGTTTGTGCGCGTTGCGCAGTATTTAGCTCGATGCGTCACCTGCCAATTGGCAAGTATCTCCTCCGTCAACTCGGCCAATTTGGATGCATCGAACTTTCCCCAAGTGTTGCGGATGTTGTCGATTAACTCCTCTTTGTATTCGATGGTGGAGTCCGTTATCTCGCCCTTAATCTTCTGACCTTGAAGCCAAACCTGGTAAGGTTCGATGACGGCTCCCCAAGTCCCTCCGGCTGCTTTTTTGGTGATTTGGAGGGAGAGCAGCCAATCCCGCAGATTTTTCTTGGCGACGGTGAAAGAATTTGTTTTCAGGCTCTTGCGTATTTGTTTGCCGCCTTTGACTTTAACCCTGCCATAATAAATGCCAGACTCTTTCAGCCGAAACAGATTCGGGATCTTGGTCGGCTCCCAGGTCTGCTTTCGTTTTAACTTGTTCATGAGCTTTCGTCGTTGCGGCAGCGTCGAGTCCGGTTGGGTTTCGGTGTGGTGAGACCTCCAACTCGCACGGCTATCTATCGGACGCAATTCACTCAAACTTTAGCTAACCGATTGCAAATCAAATGGTTATCCATTTCTTGCCGGACTCGCGATAAATCATGGTTGGTCAGGCCTGGTGATTCAAGAGCCGGGAACATTTGTTTAAGGTTTTTAGTCGTTAAAAGTCATGGCCGATATCAGCCACCTTCAACGACTTCAAGTGAGTACTTGCCGCGACATTACATACTTGCCGCCTGCCACTGCGGCCAGCGTTCAGCGATGGCAGCGGGCCGGATGCCGGCGCCCTTGCAGAGCAAATGAACGATTTGCACGCCCTTGAGATTCTTCGTTTTCAAGGCAAATCAAAGCTCGGCGCCACCTTCACGACAGCTCGTCCAAGCGTGACCAGGAGTCGGATGCCTTTACTCGGGCCAAGCCTGCGCCACCAGGTGGACAAATCCTTCTGGGAAAGGCCATTCCAATTACGCAAATTGCATTACGCAATTTGCGTAATACCACAACCCCACCAATTATTGAGAGAGGCCGCCGCCGTTTGGGATTCGCCGGACTTGACATCCCAGGATAAGTAAAGCCGCCCCAAAAATCCCGTTTTCGGACGGGAAACCTACTCGCCCAAAAAAGGAGGGACAGCGCGGCACCGCGTCCTGATCATCCGAAGAATCCATCTGGATTTTCAAACCGGCGCCAACATCGTTTCCGTCAGGCGTCTTTTAGGTTCTGTTTGCTGGCCTGTTTATGGGAGGAAATCCACTGTTTTGGCCTGGGCCTGCGAGTGCGTCTCGCGCAGATGCCCGTAGATCATCATTGCGGTCCGGCCACCGTCCTTATGGCCTAGCCACCTGGCGACCGTCGGAATATCCACTCCGGCTTCAATGCAGCGCGTAGCGAATAAATGTCGCAAATCGTGGTGCGACAAGTGAGCGAGATTCAGGTGCTTGCATGCGTTGCCAAGGACCGTTTGGAGCGAACGAGTTGGCAGGACTTTATCATCAGGCTTCGCATTCGAGCATTCCTTTTTTATCCGCTCAAGCAGTTCGCGCAGTTGCCGGAACAAGGGTATTTCATATGGGCCATATTTCGCCGTCCGGAAATAGAGCTTGCCATTTGCGTTCGCATTGCATTTCACATCCTCCCAACGAACATCTCCAGCGGATTCGATGCGGCTGCCGCTGAACAACAGGAAATCGAAGAGCCAACCGCCCAGCATGCCCGCCAATTTGCAGCGGCGGTAAACCTCGCTGCGCAATTGGACCACTTGAGGGGGTTCCGGCAAGTTGTTCAGCAGTCTCTTGTAGTCGTATTTGACCTTCACGTAGCGCAACCCCGGCAGGGCCGCAGTGGACGTTTCTTTGGCCATGGCGTTCTGTCCGACGGCTACGGCGATCATTTCCCGAAGCACTGTGGCTGCTCCATTTGTGCGCGTTGCGCAGTATTTGGCTCGATGCACCACCTGCCAGTCGCTAAGGACTTTCTCCGTCAACTCGGCCAACTTGAATGCGTCGAACTTGTCCCAGGTGTTGCGGATGTTGTCGATTAACTCCTCTTTGTATTCGATGGTGGAGTCCGTTATCTCGCTCTTTATTTTCTGGCCTTGAAGCCAAGTCTGGTAAGGTTCGATGATGTCTTCCCAAGTCCCTCCTGCCGCTTGCTTGGCGATTTGGAGGGAGAGCAGCCAATTCCGCAGCTTTTCCTTGGCGACGGTGAAAGAATTTGTTTTCAGGCTCTTGCGGATTTGTTTGCCGCCTTTGGGCTTAACCCTGCCGTAATAAATGCCAGACTCTTTCAGCCGAAACAGATTTGGGATCTTGGTTGGAGTCCAAGTCTGCGTTCGATTTGACTTGTTCATTTTATGCTTTATGGATGATCTCTAACTTCGTCTTCCGATACTTCCACCATGCTGTCATCCATTGGGCTGTCTCGGCTGCAAACGCAATCTGTCTCTTCGGGGATTTTATTTTGCCGGAGATAATCCATTTTTTGCTCTCATAATCCAACTCTTTGGATTGTTTGCCTCCGCAGCCACATTCCTCAAAACTGCGCAAAATGGATCGTGATTCGATTACCAGGCAACTCCGAAACCGAAAGGAGCCGGCCGGGAATCCGGGAGGATCCCAGCCTCCGGCGCAATGTGTGTGGGTCGAAGTGCGTATCGTCGGCGATTGCTACGTGCCGTGTCTCGGCCGCGGCAAGCAACTGCTGCTGAAAGTTCGGAAGCTCGCACCAGAGGCCGTTGATGAGCACCAGATGGCCCGTTTGCGCTAACGGCCAATGGGCGCGGATCAGGCCTTGTATCTCAGATGAGTTGGACGGGTGGCGAAAATACACCACCCCTGGGACAGGCACAAACGCATCCTCTCCGTTGACGTCCAGGCCCGCGACTAGCCGCAATGCCGAACCACTCCGGGTTGCCGATTGGCCAAGGGCACCGAGGACAAATGATCTGAGGAAGTCGCGTTCCGCCTGGATGAAAGTCAGCCCCTGCTTCTCGTACAGTAGTGAGCGTAGCCCGTGGACGGCAATCGGGTCGTGGGCGAGTGCGGGGGAGTCCAGAGTCGGGCACACTCGTAGAAATGAGGTGAGAAAGTCCGACCTGGCTGTCTCCGGCAGACGCTCCAGGAGCCTGAGCAGCGCCTCAATCTGAGTCAACTCGGTGGCGCCGGCCGTCCAGTTGCTGAAGGTCGTCTCAGTCAGGCCGCAGTATTGGGCAATGGCCTTCTGGTCGAGCCTGCGGTGTTCGGTGGACTGCAGCAGGGACCAGCCTGAGAGCAGGAGTTTCATGGCCCGTGAACCAACTCCGGGCCGGACTGGTGAGAGTGCTTGCATGTTGTCCATTTGTTTTGAAGTTTGGCGCCAATTCGGTGTTGATCTGTTACCTTGTCTGGCTACGGGATTGGCGCTTTATTGTTGAGGGCGAGGTTCTAATGTTTTCGCAGGCGATTGCGCCTCCTGCTCACCATCACCTTGTACACTGCGTCCAAGGGGTCGTAGTAGAAGCTGGTTTGGAGATTTGCGAACAGCTCGCCGGGAATGATTGGGAAGTCGGTTACGCTGGCCCATGAAGGTGAAAGCACTCGATCGCCGTCATCCTGCAATCCGTCGGAAAACGGGGTTGGATGGAGACCGTCCAGCCTGCTCTCACTCAATCGCATCCCATCGGGATTTGCAGGCATACTACGCTCTGCCGAATGGCCCGGCCCCGAGCGATGGCCGCCGCCAAGCGTGGATCAATCTTTTTTTGGGGGTAGCAGATCGGGCGCTGCGGAATGCTTGTGATCGGTGAGGTTATGCCGGTTGAATCCTTTCGATTCTGTAGTTTCGGCCATAATCACCTGCCGTGCCATCGCTGGTTTGCGTTTGATCATGCGCTTCATCCCGGTTCCCCCGATTCCAGCTCGTAGAGCATTCGGCTCACTTGCACCTCCGTCATCCCGTTCAATCTCCGCCGCAGGGCTTCGGCAATGCTCTCTCCTCGGTTCCGCTGTATTTTGCCAGCGTCCAAAAGAGCTGCCAGCCGGTACAAGGCGCCAGACCGAAAGTCCTCTTCCGGGTCCGTGCCTGTTTCAGGTTCAAGAAATGAACCGGTGACACCACTCGGGCCCCAGCCGAGATCTTCGTCAATCTCCGCCCCGGTCTGGCGATCAAACTCCCAACCGCCGCAAATAATGCGATCCGCCGTGAGCTGTGTCACCTTCAACCGCATCGGTTTTGGAATTCCCCCGAACCAGCGCAAGACAAAATCCCCAACTGCTATTTCTGCAAGTTTTTTGCTCATAATTCTTTCCGGGTGCCGGATGACTGCTCAACCGCCGTGACGGCTGCGGAGGGCCCCCTCGGTGCTTCCAACTCGACCGGCTTGAGAGTAAGCAAGTGTTCGTGTAGCTGGTAATCAACCAGAAGACCCTCACCGCGAAGCACATTTTTGATTTCCTCCGCCGGTAGATCGGGGAACCGTTTGACGAACTCTCCAACGCTCCCTCCCATCGGCCAGCGCTTCGAACAGAGCGCGTAGCGGCACTGTTGAACGCTTGAAGACCCAGACCCTCTGGCCGGTTCGTCGCGAGACGACCTTGCCAGGCGGGCTTTTCACCCTGCCCGATTTTGGTTTGTTGAATCGCATCATAGCTTCTCCTGTTGGCATCTCGTCCACAACTCAGCGAGGATTCTCCACGACCTCCGTGCTTTTTGCAAAACGTCCGAACAACCGCCGCCGCGCATTGGCAAGAACTTCCGGCGCAGAAATGCCACAGGGCCAAAACAGTCCCACCACTTCGCCCGCCTGGCGCAAATGGATGGACGAACTGTCCCTGTGCCATGTGAACCTGACCGAATCCAACCGTCGGACGGTGTGGTCATACAGGATCGCCGGGACGGCGGCGCCGTGACTGAACCAAACATAGGCCAGCAGTCCGACGCGGTGGTAAAACACAGGACGCACAGGGCGACCCCGGGTTTTGGAGATTTCAGCCGTGAAAACCTCGTTTTCATCCGTCGGTCGAAAACCCCTGGGTGGGCGGCCCAAAAGTTGAACGACTGGTCCTGACATGTTGCGACGGCTTTCCCACTCCGGGTTTTCCCACAAGTCCACAGAGTAGGCGGGCCGATTTTGCCAACGGCCCAGGCGGCAACGCAATCGAACCCGCTTCCTCTCCAGGGGCCCAGAATTCATGGGGAGAAAGAGGTCCTCGTCCTCCTGATGGATCCGCGTCCACCAGACCGCGTCCCGCAGGACCCGGGACATCGGTATCGAACCGGGTTTCCAAAAGGGACTCGGATCGTTCTCGTAGAGCACGTAGAAGTTCTCTCCCGCGGCGCGCGCTGCCTGCGTGAGCTTCTCCCCGTCCAACGTCAGGTCCAGGTCGGCCTGTTTGAGCAGCCGACCGCGGATGTTGCAAACCTGCGCATTGAACACAACAAAGTGGCTGCGGTGCCGCTTGCAATAGCCGCTTTTTGAATTCGCGATCAAGCGTCCCTCGGCAAAACCATGTTCCCGAAGGACGGCTATGATTTGGTTGTGGTGCATGGATCTAATATTGGGTCTCCATTGAGCATCTCATCTAGCCAATCACCGAGGATTTTCCATTGTCCTCGTTCGATTGGTCAGCTGGAGCATCTCCTTTCAACCGGGGATTCGGTCGTTCCAGCCAGCCGATGAGCACTCCGTGACGCAACCTTCGGTCATAAAATGCCAGCAACAACATCGTCCGGACAATGGCGCATTTTCCTCGCCATCCGCGCATTTTCACGATGTCCGGTATTCTTAACATGTCTTCATCGGTTCTGATCGCATGCTCGTACTGCAACTGCCGTTCAGCCCGTGTTTTTTCTTCGTAGGTTTTCACGTATTCAATGACCCGATCTGTTTTGCCAGACCGGATCAGATCCAGCGGACGTCGATTATCCAAGGCGTGGCATTTCCCCAGGAAAAACTCCATCACAACCCATTCGTGGCGGCTGCGAAAAACACGTAAAACGGCTTCGACGCCCGCCAGCACCTTTCCGTCTTCGAACTGCCAAACCGGGAACCGAATAGTCAACCCTTCCTCCCATGAAACCAAACGTCCGTCACGCAAACGCTCCAGCACTGCCGATTCAGATATTCCGAGCATACGGGCCGCATCTTCAACCGACACTCCGCCTCCGTCAGCGAGCTGCATTGTTCGCCGGGCTGCCTGGCATTCAGCGATGGGGTCCATGTGTGGATCGATCGTTTCTGGCGTGAGTGAATCGTCCTCCGGAGGAGGCGTAGCATTGGCTGCGGGCATGGGCTCCTCCATTATGATATCGTTCACCTCATCGGCGAGTCTTCTCCACCGCCCTCCCTGGAGCAGATCGACAGGGGACTTTCCAGAGAGCCGGGGATTTGGTTTTTCCAGCCAGCTTCGGAACGCCCCAGCGACCCAAAAACTCTCCAGGTCCACCAGAAACAAAATGGCGCGAACGACCTCGCGGACATCTTTCGACTGGAGCACTTTGACAGGATTAGATTCCTGTGCGATGTCTTCAGCGCTGGCTATTGCCGGCTTCGATTTCGAGCGCCGCTTTAATGCGGTGTTCTTTCGTGGAGCACCTGATTTTTTCTGCATAGACATCATGGCAGTCGTCCTGCTCAACCGGCAGGTCAATTTCGATCGTGGCCTTCAATCAAATTTGGTAAAATCGTGTTCAATCATCACCAGTGGACTTTGTCGGAAAGCTGATGCCGGTGAAAGTGATATCCAACCACATGTATTTTCTGCAGTGTGCGGGATTTTCTCCAATCCATCGAGGGATTGGCGGCGACTATTCAGCTGCTCTCAACATCAACCACCAGCCAGGAAAGATTCTCGCGCGCGGTGGAAACTCTGAGTGTATGGAATGGTTGGGCGGCACCGGGGGCCAATTTGGGCGCCGACAGAACATCTTGATCGGCCACGATGACATGCTTTCGCCCGGCCAATGCGACGATGTCTTTCTGAAGTTCGGGAGCCGCTGACCAAATGCCATTTAGCAAGATCAGTGGTTCTTTCGAAGAGCGTATGGTCGGCCAAAGCACCCGAATCGCATCCAGGGTTTGGCCTGGGCGGTGAGAATTCGTGGCGTAAAGCAGGGTCCCGACTGGGACGAACCAGCTGGGCTCATGTAAATCCAATCCGGCGGGGGTGCGATGCAGCCGGTCGGTGAGACAGAACGCGTGTCCAAAAGCAGTCAAAATAAAGGTGCGTTGAGGAGCGGTACCCCCGGTTATCAGGGTAAGTCCAACATCCTGAGCGATAAGGTTTTTCAACACCCCGACCGTAACCGGATTGTGTCGCAACCGGGGGTGATCAAGAAGCGGCAGATCCCGGCACAGTTCATCGACGACACGGTGGCGATCTTGTGGAGCGAGTTGTTCGAGCAAACAAAAGAACGAGACGAGGTGCGGTTGGGGATAGACGCCAAACCAGTGGCTGGCAGTGCTCTCCGAGCGTCCCATAAGCCGGGCAAACTCGATGTTGCTGAGGGAATAGCCGCGCGAGGCGCCAACGGCCGCACCGATGCGCTCGAACAACTTATTTCCGGCGATGGGATAAGCCGGCGGTTGGATGAACCCGGAGTCGTCCTTGCTGCCACTATGCTTTATCTTCATGGCTTGTGTTTGGCGACAAACTCATGGGACCGTCTGGCTCTGGAAAAAGCCACCCTCGCCGCCCTCGCCGAAGCGGACGCCGTGTCCTTCGGTACCCTGGCCCAGCGTCGCGAGTCGGCGCGCGGGACGATTCAGGCGCTTCTGGCGGCCGTGCGCCCCAGCGCGTTGCGGATTCTGGACTTCGACCTGCGCCAGAATTATTTCTTGCGGGAGATCATCGAGACATCACTGCGCCTGGCCAACATCGTGAAATTCAATGATTCCGAACTGCCTGTGTTGGCGGACATGCTGGGTTTGCTCGGGAGTGCGCGGCAGCAAATAGAAGGGCTGGCGCGGCAGCACGACCAGCGCCTAGTGTGCCTGACGCGCGGCCCGCACCTGCATGGTTTTGCAGACCACTGCCTCATCTGCTCGGCCAACGGGACGCACTTCAGATTTCAACGACCAATGAAGGATTAAAACCCTTGCAGCGCTCATCCGGGTATCCACGCTGATTCGTCAAGACGCGGGTTGAACCAATCATGTAGTCCCCGTTGTAATGCGTGTGTCCGTGAATCCAGAGAGAAACACCGCTCTGCTCGACCAACGAGTCCAAGTTGGAAGCGAACGCCGCTTTGAGCGGACTGTCTGCGTGATACGGAGCTTCTGAACGGGCACTTGGCGCGTGATGCGTTACGACGATGGTGCGGGCGGAAGCTTCCGCCTCCGCCCGCGTTGTTCGCCTCTTGGCGTTCTTGAACCGTTCGCTATTCGCGAACAAAGTCCGCAACTACAGTCGGAACGGTCGTGTCGAAGCCGACCACGTCCAGCATGCCGCGGTTGTTCGGGGCGGCGAGGGTGAAACCGTTGCAGGTCATGCCCACAACGACCGCCTTCGCGTCGCCGACGAACTCTTCGCGATACCGGCACAGTTCCGGAGACGGGTGGATAAGGGATTGCGCTCCATGAAGAAGTTTGTCATGCAACCGATTGGGGATCACTCCAACGATGTCCAACGGGACGATCCCACCGAGGCCCGCATGGGAAAGTATAATCCGACGGAAAACATAGCTTCAACCAGCAACAGCCATCTGAACCAGCCATAGTTCCAGGAGAGCGTCGCCAGCAACGCCAAAAGTGCCGAGACCATCATCACCCCGATCATCTTCAGCCCCCTTCCGGTTGATTTCGCCTCCTCGGTTGGCAGGGACAGCGGCACCGCGTCGCCGCCAAGACAGGCCAGCATGGCATAGACCGGCAAGGCGATGATTCCTGGAAGCAGGAGCGGGAGGTGCGAGTTCCCGCTTCCCATCAGCCGCGCCAGCAAGACAAACGCCCCCACCACTGGAAGGGTCAGAATGCACAACACGGCCCGCCTGGCGCCATCACACAACGCCCCAGGCCCCTTCATCGGGACCACGCGAAACAAATCCGCCGCCTGCCACTGTTGCGAGTAGCGCAGCAAATCCAGCCCGAGCAGCGGGATTATCCCAATAAATATGCCAGTGAACGCGATGGAAAAACCTGAGAAACCCGAGAAGTCCCCCGACTTGCCGATCTCGGATTATTGCTGCGCAAGAATCCGGCGCGTTCGCAGTCGTTTAGCCTTTTGTTCGGGCGGGCGCACGTGTTTTACCCGGAGGCGACACCGGAGCGATGCACCGTTGCCCTGCTGGTTGAAATTGACCCTGTTGGGCTGGTGCGGAATCGTCGGGGACCGGCGGGCGAAGGCGGTGCATTGGAGCAATACGTCAACGATCGTCCTTACGCCGCTTCGTTCGTGGTCAACGGGCTGAAGCAAAACGGCTTCGCGGTGGACCATGCGTCCGATGGCGAGAACGGTCTTGCGCTGGCGCAGGTCGTCACTTACGACGCGGCGGTGCTGGACATTATGTTGCCCAAGCTCGACGGGCTTTCGTTGCTGCGCCAATTGCGCCAGCACAAAATCCTCACGCCGGTGCTCATCCTCAGCGCAAAGGCCAGTGTGGACGACCGCGTGAAAGGCTTGCAGGCCGGCGGCGACGATTACCTCACCAATGGGCGAGTGAGCGGTGCGGAAGGGTTTTCAGGGTGAGGGACAAGCTGGAATCCCGGGCGGCCTGAGAGCGGCGGGTTTTGGGGAGCGAAGCGGGAGGCGAGAGGAGCGGAGCGCCGCTCTCAGACTGGCGGGGCATGGGATGGCGGCAGAATCTTGCAAATATGCGCCAACAAGTGTAAAATTTATTATCATTTCCCAAACGATTTGCCGGTTTGAATCGTCTCATTATGTGAAAATGAAATCTGCAAACATAAGGACGCCGTGACTGGCAGCCTGTTTGCCCGTGCGGCAGCCATGAGGTCTGCCGCATCGAACGCGCCGATTGCGAATTCGTTCCAATCAGGAGCAAGTGCGGCGCTTTGCCTCATGCCAAACGCCGAGCCGTGAGTTTTTCCCCAAGACACCAGCCAGAGGCCGGAGGTCAGAGGTCAGAGGTCGGAGGGCGGAGGGCGGAGACCTGAGACCGGAGGCCGGAGGGCGGATTTCCCGATTTCAGGTTTCAGCGTTTCAGCTTTTGCTTTGATCCATGCCAATTCAGCGTCCAGGCCGAAGGGAGCGAAGTCAGAAAAATAGGGTCAAAAAGATTGCCTGCCGGGAGCGAGGGCTTGTCGGGCATGGGCAAAGGGGATACGGTTAAAGTGGCGTTGATGCGGTGGTCGCACCGAGAAACGGCGATGGAGCCAGTAATGGATGGCGCGGCGGGTGTCTGCGGGCGGTTGGCCCCGCGTCTCGGACCTTTTGCTTTTTTCCCTATTTATGTGGCTATTCTTCATGTTGATCGGAGGGATCGCCGTCTTATGCGTGTTGCTTCACATTTCGGTTAGGGTTTATGGTATTCCCCCTTTGGCCATCGGCATTTTGGGGATAGTGTTTTCAATTCCTTGGGCCAGCCGGGTTATTGAGGCGGAGCCAATTACAAATGGGGGCGAGCGATCGTGAAAAAATCAAGGCACCAAGCCCGGAAAGCTGAATATGGATTTGATGAAAAAGAAGATATGGACGGCAGACCATAAAAGTGCCGGGTCTTGATTATGAATATAATTCCGAATTCAGTCGCATTCGCAGATTACGGTATAGTCGCATACTGCCTGCCATTGCTGGGTTACGCTTTTTATCTGTTTATGCGCGAGTTTGGCAGGAGGAGGCGGGAGGAACCGACTAAGATGCGAATTGAAAAGAGGGACATTCTGATCATTGCCATTTCCGCACTTGGGGGATTTGTTCTTGTGTTGTATGCTCTTGGCAGAAAGGATCTCCAGGCAGGAATTTTTGTCGGCGTGCTGTGCGGTGCATCGGGCGGAGCGGGCGGCGGCGTATTGGGGTGCATTTTCATAAGATTGGCGGGGCGTCGCCCAAAATGAGAACGATTAGGCTAGTTTTTGCAGTCGCTTCCAGGGCTCAAGCCCGGAAACCTCAATGGGATTTGATGAAAAAGAAGATAGAGACGCCAGACCATAAAACTGCCGCGCCATGATCATGAATATAATTCCGAATTCCGGGCTTGGCCCCGTTAGCGTTAGACGTTTCAGGCCGCGCTCGGTGGCCTGGTGGCCTGGACGTAATAATAAACAGCATTGACAAAGCGCAGGCGTTGCAATATTGTTCCCAGAACAATGAATTCTCGTCGCCATGCAAACGAAGTCCGATGTCAATAACTTGCCTCGTCTGAACACTCGGCTGCCGGACGAAATCAGCCGCGATATTTGTGCTCATTTTACGGCACGCGAAAAGCGAAAAGGGTTGCGAATAGGGATTGAACAAGGGGTTAAAGGTGGGTGCTGGCCGCTTCTATCCCTTTTCCTCGTATTTAAAATCCCTTTTTGGGCATTCTGTATTGTGGTGGTGGTTTTGTGCATTTTGTGCATCGCGTGGGAAGCTTATTTTTACAGCAGGGGCACGGCCCGGATGCGTGCTTTTCTGCTTTCCACGGACTACGCAGTCGCTATGAAGTATGATGAACGTTTTGCAAATGATGCCTAACGTCAATTCGCCGCCCGAGCTTCGGTTTCGGGAGAAGGCTCTCCGGCTTTTCCGGACGCTGGATTCGCCGCCAGCGCCCGTTCCCGGCGGCGGCCGGTGATGATTTTGTCCGTGCAACGTCCGAACCGGCGGCTGTATTTTAGGCAAGGCTCTTGTTGGTTATGAAATTATGAATGCGAAGAATATGGCATCCGGCTTTTGCGGGCGCTGGATTCGCGGCCAGCGCCCGTTCCCGGCGGCGGCCCAAAATGCACCATAAGCACTTTGATATGAATCATGACCTGCTGAAATCCAAAAGTCGCCTTGTTGGCTTGTTAGCCATCCTGGTGTGTTCCATTGTTTCCTGCGGACGCGGTACTCCGCCTGATGTCGAAAAGCTGAGGTCAAATCAGTTTCTCTCGGAAGATCTGTTCCTCTCGATAACCAACGGCTCATCTGTTGCCGATGTGAGGAAAATACTGGGAAGCGCGGTTCGCCACCAGTTTACGGTTGCAGAGAACGGCCACACTTGGACGCTCATCAAGTGCTTCCTGCACACCGGCGAGGAGGAAAGTTATAACTTCTACCAACTGCTCTTTCGTGATGACGCGCTTGTTAAAACCATCGGATGGATTCGAATGGAGATGGAGGCGTACTCATATGAGGGAACGGCAGCGTCACGCTTGAAGCCGTGGGATATCGAGGACATGAAGTATGTGAAGAAGGCAATCGAGGCGCCGGTCGTGACTCATGGGGAGATTCGCGCAGAACTCAAAGATGCGGGGGCGACAATGAAAAAATTCCAGGGAAAAGGCAACCTACCGGCGGTCGTAATTCTACCGATAGCTGCGGCCTTGTCGCAACGAGCTATAAAAGAATTTCCCATCAACGAGGAATTACGCCAGCGATACGATGGCTGCAAAGCATCCATCGGCATGACCATCAAAGAGGTTGACGCGCTTATGGCCAGCCGTTGCGGGTGTTTACCACAAGAACAGGGCGTGTGGCTCGGGTTTATGGGGAGCACCGATACTCAGGCGACGTTGATCCTTTTCTCCTGTTTCCGTATGTCGCCGTCCTGTTTGATGGCAGCGGGAATGTCGCCAACATCTATAGCGACGCTTTTTTCTGCAACGATTGGGATCCCAACATGCCACCAGACCGGCGCGATTAAGAATGAAAGTGACCAAATCACTGCGGCCACCGGCCCATCCTCGGTTTCGGGAGAAGGCTCTCTGGCTTTTTCGGGCGCTGGATTCGCTGCCAGCAGCCGTTCCCGGCGGCGGTCGGCGAGGTGAATCGTGTGGCGATGAGCCCTTGAGTATATGAAACGACCACGAAGAATTATGGCTGCACCGCATTTCGTCAACGTGGACTTGGAAATCGAGTCCAAGCATGACCTCGCGGTTCTAGAGGCTGAACTCGGCAAGAACGTATGTGTCCTTTTCGGAGACCAGATAAGCCCCGGGTGCTTATGGCTTTTCCGGGCGCTGGATTCGCTGCCAGCGCCCGTTCCCGGCGGCGGGCGGTGAGCTTCAACGTTGATCACCACAAAAGACCATGAGCCAGATGAATGCACTGTTGATAATTCTCGCGGGCGCCTTTGGGATGGTGTTTTTCACTGAGATGCGGCTGGAGGCTTGGCAGGTTGCGTCCTTTGGCTGGGCGTCAGTTTGCAGTCCGGGGGTTGGGGTAAGATCGACCCAATGCCAATTTTCCTTTGGATTTGCGTCCCCGGGCCTGTATTTGGTGTTCTTCCTGCGGTGCTTGTTGTTTGGCACTATCGGAAGAAACTCAGAGATGCCGGCCAGGTGGGTATCTTCAAGTCAACGGCTTAACTTCAATTACTAAAGTGACGGAGAATTCCGTGTTGGAACTCACAAAAATGGACGTTCACGGTGTCGGGCTGTCCGCGGACAGCGAAACGATACTCACGGTGAGTGGATGCGCTGGCCGTGAGCATTGCGGCGCGACACCTGGCCAAAAAGATAGGGCATGAAAGGCTTTCCAGCCATATTAGCATTGATAGCTCCTATTCTTTTCGCTATGGGATGCCGCGACTATCCAGAACGTTTGTCCAACAAGACCGACATCTCGCGTGCAAGTAGCAGCGCTAAGGCTATTGATATCTGGAAACTTCCAATTGGGGATTACCCGCTCCTTCGTAAGTTTACAAATGTGGAAGACATTTTACTAGATAGTGAGGAAGGTACTTTTGCGACAGATGAAAAATTGAAAGCTCTATCTAAGCTGGGATTTACCAATCTCTTAGGAATCTCAATATTCAACGGTCGATTGATCACAGACGATGGAATAACCGCACTCTCAGGCATTCATTCCTTGCATGGACTCGCTCTCGAGGGCACCGCGATCACTGATGTCTCTTGCGGGTTGATGGCCTCTCGGATGCATCTGGCTCAATTAAACGTTGCGAACTGCCAAGGTATCACGCTGAATGGGCTCAAGACGTTGGCAGCCTCTGTCTCATTGCAGGGGTTTGAGTTCTCAGCGGATAAGTTGACCCAAGAACAAGTTCTCAACTTGATCGCTAGCTTCAAGAACGTGACTAGCTGCGTGATCGTTGACCCAGACAGCAAATTGGATATTGCAACAATTACTGCAAAATGTGCGGAGAAAAAGATTCATGTCGCAATTAAGAAAACAGGGGCGCTTCAGGAGATATACGGCATCACAAACAGTGCTGCAAGTAAAAAGTGAATGACCTGTCGGTGAAATAGGACGCACCTTTTCATTTTGATAAGCGCCAAGAGTCAGGGGACTTGGAGAAGATCAGCGCTTGCAAGCGCTCCGGACCGCCGTTGCGGTGGAGGAATCGCTTTTGGAACTTGCGGGTGGTCATCCGGCTGCGGGGATTGTTTTTGCGGCATTCCTCCAGCCAGACCTGGGCGAAGCTGACCACCACCCGGCGAAACAAGCTCAACGCAAAGGCGGCCCGGGGATGGCGAACGCGGCTGTGATCTTCCCGCAGCGTGACGTCCAGCGTGTGATGCAGGCGGCTCTCAATAAGAATGCATCGGATTCTGAAGAAGCGCATTGAGATACCCGAGGTGAGCAAGCTCTGCTCCAAGATGCCGTGGGTAGCGGAGCTTTATACCCTTCTCATTCACCCATCTCGATGGGCAACGCTCGCTCGCAGGCCGTGGTCCATGAGCAAGGTGTTCTACGTTTCGGTGGTTGTTGGCGTCATGGCACCACCGCTCATCGGCGAAGGACGTGAAAGTCGGATGCAATTAATCATCGCGCAGCATGGTCGTGGCCGTGGGGTCAAACCATAATTTTCCCATAGATGAAAAAGTATTGCTTGCCCCTCCCCCTCGCCTCGATGAGACGCGTATGAGAAATTTTAAGCATCCTTATGTTACGGCTGCCCTCGTGCTCACACCGCTTTGGTTCGTTGCGTCATTTATACTGATGTTGAGACTTGTCGACGCAGAAGACCCCGGCCGGGTCATCGGAGGAGTTGTTACGCATGTGGATGGCCATGAAATTCATTCCTTCGACCCAAACTACAAAGGGGAGCATCAAGGCGAGCTTCCGCCTGAGCCTTTGTGGCCAAAGATAGCTTTCGTTGTTGCATACCCGATGCAATATCTTCTGCCAGAGGATGGATTCGTAGGTTTGCCAGAGCATGCCAACGCCCAGTTGTCTCTCTTTTTGATGTTCGTCAACAGTGTTTTATGGGCAATTCTGATGGTTTTTTTGTTCCGGCGTCTCGCGAGCCGAATTCGCCGCCGGCGCCCGGTCCCGGCGGTGGCCGGTGAGGTGTAGCACGAACCCAATTTGCCTCTATGGACATCATTTTTTACATTAGCGCCTGTGGTGGTATGGCTTTCCAGCTCGCGGGATTGCTGGTTTGGGGCGACAAGAGCTTCAACGTTGATCACCACAAAAGACCATGAGCCAGATGAATGCACTGTTGATAATTCTCGCGGGCGCCTTTGGGATGGTGTTTTTCACTGAGATGCGGCGGCGGCGGGCGTTGCGCGGATTTTGGGATCGCGCCTGCATGGGCATTCGGTGGCGCCGGCGTTTTCCAGACTCGCCCAAAACCGAGATTCGGGAGTTCTTGAGCGTGGTGGTTGGTGCTTTTGGCTTTCGGCCGTCGCGGCGCTGTTGTTTTTCGCCCGATGACAAGGTGATGGATATTTATCGGGCGCTGAATCCGTCCGTGGGCCTCCCCGACGATATGGAGTTGGAGACGCTTGCCGAGAGGTTGGAGGAGCCATACGGTGTTGACTTGTTCAAATCGTGTCGAGAGGACATCACCCTTGGAGATCTGTATGCGCAAATCAAAAAATCAGCCGGCTAGTTTTTGCGGCGGCGGACGCACCGCTTGCTCCTTGGCTTCTGTCTTTTTCGGGCGCTGGATTCGCTGCAAGCACCCGTTCCCGGCGGCGGCTTGCGATGACTTTGTCCTTGCAAAATGCGAACCGGCGGCTGTATAATAAGAATTGACATCATGAACGCGCCATTTCCAATTCACGCAAAGCTCATCGCGGCGGCGCTATCGCTCTCGGTTTCGTCTATCTGGTGTTTTTTTCACGAGATCGCGCGTAGCAGTAGCGGGTGGATCATCTTCATGATTGGATGCTACATTTTCGGGGTTTTTCTCGCTTTCTGGGGCGTTTTTCGCAGCCCCCAACTTCAGCTCTTGTGGGGCTGGCTTTCGGCACCCTTTGCTCCGTTAGCGATCATCTTTTTACTCGTCGGATTTATTCCAGGCCCAGAAGTGCTTTCGGTTTCGGTATCGGCAGCAGCCGCCGTCATCGGCGGTTATCTTCTGCTCCTCGACGCAGATGTCAAAGATTACCGGCGTCGTATCAAGACAAGACAATGTGCCTGACTTTCACTCCACGCGACACGCCGCCCGCGCTTCGGTTTCGAGAGGGCTTCCGGCTTTTTCGGGCGCTGGATTCGCTGACAGTGCCCGTTCCCGTCGGCGATCGGTCATGCTCGTTCGCCTGTAAAATACGAACCGGCAGATGCACAAATATAAACGACGCACCATGAGGAACCTTTTCGTCATATCAGTGACCTGCGCGTTGGTGAGTTTGCTCGCAGTCTTCTGCCTTTCGGCCATGAGTATAGTCCCTCGACCCGACGGCGAGATCTTTCGTGCCCACCTGATGCTTGTCGCCGGCGCATTTACAGTCGCTTGGCTCTGCCTTGCGTTTTGGGTGCGAGTGCGCCAGCGTGCGGCCATGCAACCCCTCCCGCCGCAGTGGCTGAGGAGGCTCATGGTCGGCGTCGGTGTTGTGTATCTGTTCAGCGTTTTCCTTCTTGTGATTGGATGAGTATGATTTCCTGGGGCAGAATGTTCTCATCCAATGACCGCCGCCAGCGGTTCGATTTCGGGAGGCTCACCGGCTTTTTCGGGCGCTGGATTGGCTGCCAGCGCCCATCCCCGGCGGCGGCCGATGATGATTTTGCCGCTGGAAAATGCGGACCGGTGGTAGTAAATTAGGCAAAGAACTGGCTGATTATGCTGATTATGAACAGCTTGCGACTTTCGAGTTCGGGCGGAGACCGGTTTCAATATACGAACCGCTGTTCGTGAATTAACAGTCAAATGTCACTCCGACGCACATTCCGATTCGTCGTGCTTCTCGCGCCGTTGCTGGCTTTTGCCTTGGTGCTTATGTCGCCCTATTCAGCCCGGCTTAGTCTGATGCTTCATGGACGCCCATTCGCCCGCATCGTCCCCAAAGAGAAGCTCGACATTTTCAAGTTCGTCAGCACTGATAGCTTTGCCGACCGGGCCATCGTTTTCTCGAATGACAAGGCAGTGGGATGGATTTGCCTGCCAACCCTCGGCGGATTCGCCTCCTTTGTGCCGTTCTCCGATAATCCCAATGTTGTAGATGTCCCTTTTGAACCTTGGTTTCAATTCCCCCTGATGATCGCGTGGTGGTTGCGCTGGTGGCTGTTGCCAGCCCAAGTGGTCATTCTGCTTTTATGGCTACACCAGAAGCGAAAAGAGCGCAGTATTCGAGTCCGTGCCATTAAGGGGTCAATGACTGCGGCAAGCCAGGAAAGCTGAATATGGATTTGATGAAAAAGAAGACTTGGACGGCGGACGGAAAAACTGCCGCGCCATGATCATGAATGAAGTTCCGAATTCCGGTCTTGACCCAGTTATGCTGATGACCCGGTTGTGCTGATGAAAAAGGCCCTCATGTATCTAGGGATCAGCTTGACATTGGCCTTCGTTTTCGCGATTGCATACGTGATCGTTTTGACGCTGACCCTGCCGAAGACCGACGAGGCTTACGGCCAGAACCCATTTCGGGACCCATTTGTATTTCCGATTATGGCGACGGTGGCGGTGGCGTCTGGTCTGGTGGGCTGGCCGCTGTTCGTTTTGCTGGGGTGGCGCAGCCCGCCTGCCACGGTGGCTAAAATCACCGGCATTACGACGCTGCTTTTTATTCTCCTGACCACCCCGCTGCAATCGAAGCTGGGTTGGTACGGCTCGTATGTTGTCTGTTTGGGCGCGCTGGTTTACTGTTGGCTCAGGCATCGGAACGCGGACAGCCATGAAGGGCTTAAGCCCGGAAAACCGCAAGCGTGAGGGAGCGTGCGATCTGGAAAGTGTTGGGAAGGCATCAGCGCCGCCAGGCGCAAGGCGCAACGGATGACCTGCGTGAATAATCTGCGGCAAATTAGTCTGGGCGTGCGCATGTATTCCGATGATTCGAATGATGCCCCGCCTTCCCCCGGCGGAAGCAACATTCCCAGCCTCTATTCCGGGTACAAGGCGCTGATGAAAAGCTACGTTGGTTTCAACGCCCCGTCGTCGCCCCAGGACCGGCTGTTTGCCTGCCCGGCGGATACGTTCTATCCCAAATTCGTTTTCGCCGATGTTGGGTCTTCGTCGGCATGGCGCTACGTGCGGGAGAGCCTGCGCGACCAGCCATTCTTGGACTATTCAAGCTATGCGTTCAACGGCGGTGACAATGCCACCGAGATTCATAAGAATGGCGAAATCACTCGCCCGGGCCTCACCGGCGTCAAGATGACCTCGGTTAAGAATCCCAGCCTGACGTTGTTGGTGACGGAAGGCTCGGCGCCCGCTCCCTGGTCATGGCATGAACCCTCGGCTCGGCTGATTTTCGATGATGCCCAGAATGGGGTCAGCTATGTGGACGGCCATGTCAACTACATCAAGATTTATCGGGACGACCAGGGGTCCACTAACGGGCCATCGCGATTTTACGCCTCTTTCTATGATCCGCCTCCAGGCTATGGCTACCTATGGAGTCCGAATTGATGAGCGAATACAAGCCAACCGTGCGGATTCAGGTCATGGTACTGGGGTCCTTCATGTTGATGGTGCTTCCATCCATCTGGGTTGCCGGGATGGGCTACATGTGGCTCGTCGAGCACGGGCTCAAACTCGACATGGATGCAAAACCCCAAGGCATTGGGGAACAGTTTATCATGCTGTCAACTGTGTTGCCCATGCTCCCGGCCATGCTTATGGCCATTTTGATCTCGGGGATTCTCTGGATGTTCATCATGTCGCGCGCGCTTTCATGGGCTGACCTCCAATATTTCACGCACATGAACGATTCCGCGAAAAAGAAACGGTCGCGGTTTCCCTTCGTCTCGGACTGGCTGGATCGGCTGTGGCAGCGCATGATTGAGTTCAAGCGGCCGAAGGGCGCGGCCAATCCGCCGCCGTGATCCGTGCTATGACCCTCGAATTGACAGCATCAAGCCGGGGGCGTAGGCTCGCTGAACCGGACCAGATGACGCAGAACCGCCGCGCGATGAGCTCTTCAATCCATCTTGGGCGCCGCCATTGGCGGCGGTGAGATTTATGGACGCGACATTCGATCCACGCCCAATTCCGTGGAATGAGTTTCCGGCCGAGTGCCTTTGGTATCTCGTGCCGATGAGCGTGGTGCATCTGGTCGTGTTCATCGTCGTCTGCTCGCTGCTGGCTATCTTGTCATGGGGTCAAGCGGACAAAATGTTTCGGCGCATCGGCCGCTTTGGGCTATTCATGATCCTGCTCCTTCTCGTCGGGGCGCTCTTCAATGGGTTTTGGAGCTGCACGGTGTATGGCCGGTTTTATCGCAGTTCGGACTATGTTTTTGGTTTCATTCCATTTTGGCCGCTCACCGATATTTGGGTCGAATCGCGCGATGCTCAAGGACATCTCTTGAAGGTTCCGTATCGTCTCCACGCGCTTTGGATGCTCTTTACGGCGGGGACTTGGGGCGTCACCGTAGTTCTTTATCGGGTGATTTGCGGCGGCAGCCTGCGGGCGCTGCGCTGGAGCCAACGCCGGCTGGGCCTTGAGTCTTAGGTTGAGACAATTTATGTCCTGGTACGGTTTGCTGGCTTGGGCAGTCTGCAATCGCTGCTGGATAAAGAGATTTCGGACGGAACGGAGATTTGTAGCCGCTTGGAGCGCGGCCGCCCCAAGTCGAAGGTTCGACGAAAAAAGGACCTGGCGGTGTTTTGGGCCGAGCGCAACAAGCATAAAACAGCGGGTGAGTTGCTGAACTCCGGCGCCAAGCCGTTGCCTCCACGTCGATGAACAAGACCCAGAATAACTCGCCGCACCCGGCCTCGGTTTGCGCCTTTTGGTCATTCCGAAGCCTTAGCGCGAGTTGGTGCCCGCAAATATGGCAGTT
>Ga0326728_10008180_pt1 | contig 26175 bp, 24 predicted proteins | sample MB3enrmetagenome_FD_207602 | JGI IMG/M metagenome (GOLD analysis project Ga0326728, IMG submission 207602) | Lab enriched peat soil microbial communities from McLean, Ithaca, NY, United States - MB31MN | ecosystem: Environmental > Terrestrial > Soil > Wetlands > Peat | place: USA: New York... | reverse complement strand
GCCTGTGCCTGGCGACCGGAACCGATCCCGAGGCGGTGTTCGCCGCGCTGGAGCGACTCGAAGGCGCGCCGGGACGGCTCGAGCGGGTCGGCGACAAGGACGGCGCGCCGGTCTTCGTCGACTACGCCCACAAGCCCGACGCGCTGGAGAAGGCGCTCGCGGCGCTGAGGCCTTTCGTCGCAGGACGGCTCGCGGTCGTTTTCGGCTGCGGCGGCGATCGCGACGCGGGAAAGCGGCCGATGATGGGGGCGATCGCGACCCGCGCCGCCGACTTGGTCTACGTCACCGACGACAACCCGCGCTCCGAGGATCCGGGGGCGATCCGCGCCGCCATTCTCGCCGCCGCGCCGGGCGCGCGCGAAATCGCCGACCGGGGCGAAGCGATCCGCGCCGCGATCGCGGCGCTCGAACCCGGGGATGCGTTGCTGATCGCCGGAAAAGGCCACGAAACCGGCCAAATCGTCGGCGATCGAACGCTGCCGTTCTCGGACGCGGAATCCGCGCGGGCGGCGCTCGAGGGGGCGGAATGACCGCGCTGTGGACCGAAGCCGAACTGTCGCGCGCGCTTGGGGCGCCGAGCGCGCCGCTCGCCGTGCCGGTCGGCGGCGTGTCGATCGACACCCGCACGCTGCGGCCGGGCGACCTTTTCTTCGCCATCAAGGGCGAAGCGAGCGACGGTCACGATTACGTCGCGCGCGCCTTCGAAGCGGGGGCCTCGGCGGCGGTCATCGCGCGGCCGCGCGGCGGCGCCCTCGCCGCGCATGAGCCGACCTTCGCCGTCGACGACACGCTGCAGGCGTTGGAGCGGCTGGCGAAGGCGGCACGCGCGCGCGCGGGGGCGCGTGTCGTCGCCGTCACCGGCTCGGTCGGCAAGACCAGCGCCAAGGAAATGCTGCGGGTCGCGCTCGGCCGCTTCGGGTCGACCCATGCCTCGGCGGCCTCTTACAACAATCACTGGGGCGTGCCGCTGACGCTTTCGCGTCTGCCTGCCGGCGCCGCCTTCGCGGTGATCGAGATCGGCATGAACCACCCCGGCGAGATCACGCCGCTCGTCGCCATGGCGCGGCCGCACGTCGCGCTGGTGACAACGATTGCGCCGGTCCACATCGAGCACCTCGGCTCGCTCGAAGCGATCGCCGACGCCAAGGCCGAGATCCTCTCTGCGCTCGAGCCGCAGGGTGCCGCCGTCCTCAATCGCGACGCGCCGCAGTTCGAGCGGCTCGCCGCCGCGGCGCGGGCGCGGGGCGCGCGGGTCGCGACCTTCGGCGCCGACGCCGCCTGCGACGCGCAGCTCGTCGAGGTCTCGGCGGCCGACGGCGGTTCGCGCGTCCGCGCGCGCGTCTTCAGCCGCGAACTCGAATTCACCCTCGGCGCGCCGGGACTGCACATGGCTGAGAACGCGCTCGGCGTGCTTCTCGCCTGCGACGCGCTCGGCGCCGACGTCTCCAGCGCTGCGGCGGCGCTCGCCGGATTCGCCCCGCAGCAGGGGCGCGGCGCGCGCCTGACGCTCACGAGCGCCAGCGGCCCGTTCACCGTCATCGACGAAAGCTACAACGCCAATCCCGCCTCGATGCGCGCCGCTCTGGCGCTGCTCGGCGCCGCCGAGCCCGCAGCTGCAGGGCGGCGCATCGCGGTGATCGGCGACATGCTCGAACTCGGTCCCGACGGCGCGAACATGCATGCGGCGCTCGCTCCGGAGCTCGCGCGCAACCGGATCGACCTGCTGTTCGGCGCCGGCCCGCTGACCCGCGCGCTCTACGACGCCGCGCCGCCGGCGATGCGCGCCGCCTGGGCCGAGCGGTCGAGCGACATTCTTCCCCGACTCGCCGACGCTCTGCGCGGGGGCGACGTCGTCATGGTCAAGGGATCGAACGGCAGCCGCATGGGGCCGGTCGTGGCGGGCCTGCGCGAACGATTCTCTTCCGCCCAAACGCGACGTTAGGAACTCTCGATGCTGACCTGGCTGGCCGATCTCTCGCACGTCGCGGGCGTCTTCAACCTCTTCCGCTACCTGACTTTCCGCACCCTCGGCGCGGCGACGACCGGGCTGCTGCTCGTCTTCTTCTTCGGGCCGATGATCATCTCGGCTCTGCGCCTGAAACAGGGCAAGGGCCAGCCGATCCGCGCCGACGGGCCGGCGTCGCACCTGCTGACCAAGAAGGGCACGCCGACGATGGGCGGCCTGATGATCCTGTTCGGCCTGTTCGCCTCGTCGCTGCTGTGGGCGAGCCTCGAAAGCCCCTATGTCTGGATCGTGCTGTTCGTCACCACCGGCTTCGCGGCGATCGGCTTCTACGACGACTATCTCAAGGTGACGAAGCAGTCGCACCGCGGCTTCTCCGGGCGCGCGCGCCTGGCCGCCGAGTTCGCCATCGCCTTCGTCGCCTGCTTCGGGCTGATGCATGTCGGCGCGGTTGGCGCGACGTCGCTGGCGCTGCCGTTCTACAACGGCTACGTCGTCGATCTCGGCTGGGGCTTCCTGCTGTTCGGCCCGTTCGTCATCGTCGCCTTCGGCAACGCGGTCAACCTCACCGACGGGCTCGACGGACTGGCGATCGTGCCGGTGATGATCGCCGCCGCGACGCTCGGGCTGATCGCCTATTTCGCCGGCAATCTGCTCTATTCGCGCTATCTGCTGCTCAATCACGTTCCCTACGCCGGAGACCTGATGGTGATCTGCGGCGCGCTGATCGGCGCCGGCGTCGGCTTCCTGTGGTTCAACGCGCCGCCGGCCCAGATCTTCATGGGCGACACCGGTTCGCTGGCGCTCGGCGGCCTGCTCGGCGTGATCGCGGTGGCGATCAAGCACGAGTTCGTGCTCGCGATCATCGGCGGACTGTTCGTCATCGAGGCGCTGTCGGTGGTGGTGCAGGTCGCGTCGTTCAAGCTGACCGGCAAACGCGTGTTCAAGATGGCGCCGATCCACCATCATTTCGAGCAGCTCGGCTGGTCGGAGCCGCAGATCGTCATGCGTTTCTGGATCATCGCCTTCGTGCTGGCGATGATCGGCCTCTCGACGCTGAAGCTGAGGTGACGATGACGCCGGTCGAGACCTTTTGCGGTCGGCGCGTCGCGCTGTTCGGCCTCGGCGGCTCGGGCCTGTCGACGCTCGGCGCGCTCGTCTCCGGCGGCGCCGAGGTCGCGGCCTGGGACGACGATGCGAAGGCGCGCGCGCGCGCCGTTGCGGCGGGTTTCGCGCCGGTCGATCTTTCCGTCGCCGACTGGCGCGGCTTCGCGGCGCTGGTGCTCGCGCCCGGCGTGCCGCTCACCCATCCCGAGCCGCATTGGACGGTCGACAAGGCCAAGGCCGCCGGCGTCGCGGTCATCGGCGACATCGAGCTCTATGCGCGCGAGCGCGCCGCCCGCGCGCCAGATGCGCCGCTCGTCGCGATCACCGGCACGAACGGCAAGTCGACGACCACCGCGCTGATCGCCCACGTCCTCAGCGAGGCTGGGCGCGACGTCGCGATGGGCGGCAACATCGGCGTGCCGGTCCTCGACCTGCCGCCGCCGGCGCTCTCGCGCGTCCACGTGGTCGAATGCTCGACGTTCCAGATCGATCTCGCGCCGTCGCTCGCGCCGACGGTCGGCGCGCTGATCAATCTCACGCCCGATCACCTCGACCGCCACGGGTCGATGGAGAACTACGCCGCGATCAAGGAGCGTCTCGTGGCGGCCGCCGGGACTGCGCTCGTCGGCGTCGACGACGACTGGTGCCGCGCGATCGCCGGACGGCTGCGCGCAGCGGGCCGGCGCGTCGTGACGATTTCGGCCGCGCCGTCGCCGCTCGCCGACGTCTGGGTCGAGGACCGTTTCGTCGTCGCGCGCGGCGCGCCGGAGCGCGTCGATCTCAGAGCCGCGCCCGCGCTGCGCGGGGCGCACAACGGCCAGAACGCCGCCTTCGCCTTCGCCGCGGCGCGCGCGCTCGGCGTCGGCGGGGCGGAGATCGCGCGCGGTATGACGAGCTTCCCCGGCCTCGCCCATCGCATGGAGCAGGTCGGCCGGCTCGGCCGCGTGCTGTTCGTCAACGACTCCAAGGCGACCAACGCCGACGCGGCGGAAAAGGCGCTGCTGAGCTTCAACGACATCTTCTGGATCCTCGGCGGCAAGGCCAAGGCCGGCGGCGTCGAGCCGTTGCGGCCGCTCTTTTCCCGCGTCGCCAAGGCCTATCTGATCGGCGCCGCGAGCGATGATTTCGCTCATACGCTCGACGGCGCAGTCCCGTTCGAACGGTGCGGGACGCTGGAGAACGCCGTCGCCGCCGCCGCGCGCGACGCGCTCGCGAGCGACGCAGCCGAACCAGTTGCGCTGCTGTCGCCAGCCTGCGCCTCCTACGATCAGTTCGCCAATTTCGAAGCGCGTGGCGATCGCTTCCGCGCGCTCGTCGCCGCACGGATCGCCGCCGAGCCTGAGACGGGACGAAGGAGCGGGAGATGATGTCGAGAGCCGAGCGCGGGCCGGTCGCCGATTGGTTCCGCACCGTCGATCCCTGGCTGCTGGGCTCCTTCGCCGCCTTGATGGTGGTCGGCGTGGTGATGGCGCTCGCCGCCAGCCCGGCGGTCGCCGAGCGGCTCAACCTGTCGACCTTCCATTTCGTCAATCGCCAGGCGGAGTTGCTCGCGCCCTCGGCCGCGGTGATGATCGGCGTCTCGTTCCTGACGCCGCGCGGCGTGCGCCGTACGGCGCTGATCGTCTTCACCATCAGCCTGGCGCTGGTCGTGCTGGCGCTGATGTTCGGGGCCGAGGTCAAGGGCTCGCGGCGCTGGATCGGCGGCGTGCAGCCGTCGGAATTCGTCAAGCCGGCCTTCGTCGTGCTCTGCGCCTGGGCCTTCGCCGAAGGCGGCCGCGTCGGCGCGCCGACGCTCGCCGGCAAGCTGTTCGCGCTGCTGCTGCTGCCGCTGACCATCGCGCCGCTGATCCTCGAGCCCGACTTCGGCCAGACGATGCTGATCTCGGTCGTCTGGGCGGCGCTTTTCTTCATGGCCGGGCTGCACTGGTTCTGGGTGTTCGGCCTCGGCGGCGCCGGCATGATCGGCGGCTTCGCCGCGTTCAAGTTGTCGCCGCACGTGCACGAACGCGTGCTGCGCTTCCTCGATCCCGACTCGGTCGGCGGGGTGGTCGACACGTTCCAGGTCGACACCGCGCTGCAGAGCATTCTCTCGGGCGGCTGGTTCGGCCGCGGGCCGGGGGAGGGAGTCTACAAACGCATCCTGCCCGACGCGCACACCGACTTCGTCTTCGCGGTCACCGGCGAAGAATTCGGCATGATCGCCTGTCTGGCGCTGATCGCTTTCTTCTGCTTCATCGTCGTGCGCGGCCTGTGGCTGGCGCTGCGCAACGAGGACCCGTTCTGCCGCTTCGCCGCCGCCGGCCTGACGCTGATGTTCGGCGTGCAGAGCTGGATCAACATGGCGGTCAACCTGCGCGCCATCCCCGCCAAGGGCATGACGCTGCCGTTCATTTCCTACGGCGGCTCGTCGCTGCTCGCGCTCGGCCTCGGCATGGGCTTCCTTCTCGCGCTGACGCGCAAGCGGCCGCTCGCCGTTCTCGGCGCGCGGCCGGCGGAGGCGGCGTGACCAAGGCCCGGCCGATCCTGCTGGCGGCGGGCGGCACCGGCGGCCATCTCTTCCCCGCCGTCGCGCTCGCCGCCGCGCTGCGCGCGCGCGGCGCGGCGGTCGAGCTCGTCACCGACGCGCGCGCGCTCAAGTACGGCGGCGAAATTCCCGTCGACGCGATCCACAACATTCCTGCGGCGACGACCACCGGCGCGGGCGCGCTCAGCAAGGCGCGCGCGACCGTGGTGCTCGGCCTCGGCCTGTTGGCGGCGTTGGCGCTGATCCTGCGGCTGAAGCCGCGCGCGGTCGTCGGCTTCGGCGGCTATCCGACCGTGCCGCCGCTGCTCGCCGCTTCGCTCCTCGGCGCGCCGAGCGTGCTGCACGAGCAGAACGCCGTCGTCGGCCGCGCCAACCGATTTCTCGCGCCTCGCGTGTCGCGCGTCGCGACGGGATTTCCAGAGCTCGAGGGCCTCGGCGCCGCGCTCGCCGCCAAGACGCGCTTTACCGGCAATCCGGTGCGCCCGGCGGTGATCGCCGCCGCCGCGATCCCCTATCCCGGCTTCGACGACGGCCGCTTGAACGTTCTGGTCACCGGCGGCTCCCAGGGCGCGCGGGTGATGGCCGACGTCGTCCCGGCGGCGCTCGCTTTGCTTGCCGACGACGAACGTTCGCGCGTGCGCCTGACGATGCAGGCGCGCGGCGAAGACAAAGAACGCGTCGCCGCCGCTTGCGCCGAGATGCAGTTCCCGATCGAACTCGCCGACTTCTTCGCCGATCTGCCGGCGCGCATATCGCGCGCGCATCTCGTCGTCGGCCGCTCGGGCGCCTCGACCGTGTCGGAGCTCGCGGTCATCGGCCGACCGTCGATCCTGGTGCCGTTTCCGCACGCGCTCGATCAGGATCAGGCCGCCAACGCCGCGATCCTCGCCGCCAGCGGCGGCGCGACGGTTCTGCCGCAACGCGAGTTCACGCCGCAGCGGCTCGCCGAGCTGCTGCGCGGCGCGCTCGCCGACCCGGCGGCGCTCGCCAAAGCCGCCGCCGCCGCCCAGTCCGTCGGCGTCGCCAACGCCGCGGATCGACTCGCCGACGTCGTGCTCGAGATCGCGCGACCGGCCTGAGCGGCAAGCTCCGGGAAGCGGCGGATGCCGGTTACGCCCGTTCGCAACGGAGACAACCGAAGGCTTAGTCAACTGACACGGCGGACCGTAATCCATCGGGGCGACGTAACCGGTCGAGGGAACGGGCCATGACACAGCAAGAGATCGAGTCGGAGCTGCGCAGCCTTCGTGCGCTGGAAGAAGCACGACGCAAGAATTGGCGTTCGGTCAGGAGGTCCGCCGCGTTTTGCGGCTGTCTGTTCGCGCTGGCCGGACTCGGGTTCGAGGTCGTTGGATTGATCATTTATCTCACGTCTTCGGTCAACCAAAGCCACGTCTTCCAACAGGCCGGCGTTACGTTCGTCCTGCTGGCGTTGCCGATGATCTTTCTTCGCAACGCCCTTATCGATCCCGTTTTGCCTGCTGGATCGACGGCTGACGCTTGAGAATGGAAGGCGTCCCGCCGCCCCGCGGTCGGCCGTCAGGGACTGACCGCTTCGACGATCCAGATCGCGGCGCCGAGCGGCACGCTCAGCCCGCGCTGATGCGGCGCCAGCGCGGCGCGGATCTCGGCCACCGCGACGGAACGCAACGCCTCGGGCTGGCCTTCGAGCGCGCGGCTGGCGGCGCCGATGCGCTGCGACATTTCGACCGCCGCCTCGAGACCGCGTCCGGCGGCGACGTCGAGTTCGAGCTCGACAGGCGTCAGCACGATCTTGTCGAAGCCCGCCTCGCCGAGAATCCGCCGCACCCGCGCTTCGTCGGCGAAGGAAAATGGGCCGGCGTCCTCGGGGCCGACCTCGGCTAGGCGCGGCGCATGTTTGCACGCCGCCTTCAAGGCGATCGTCTGCCAGGGATTGCGCCTGGCCTCGCGCCAGCAGGCGAAGACGAGGCGGCCGCCGCGCGCCAGGCCCTTGCGCAGGTTGACGAAACTCAGGACCGGATCGGCGAAGAACATCACCCCGAAGCGCGAGAACAGCAGGTCGGCCCATTGCGGCGTGAATTCGTGCGTCGTCGCGTCGGCGAGGACGAATTCGGCGGCGCTGGTCGTTCCCGCCTGCTCGCGCGCCCTCGCGATCATCGGCGCGGAAACATCGAGGCCGAGCGCCCGGCCCGCGGGGCCGACGCGCCGGGCGATCTCGATCGTCGTTGCGCCGCAGCCGCAGCCGACGTCGACGACCCGTTCGCCGGGCGCGGGGCGCGCTCGCGCGTAGAGCAACTCGGCGATCGGCGCAAAGACCGCCTCCGGCGCGCCCTCGCCCTCGGTCCAGCGTCGCCCGCCCGGGCCGTTCCAATAAGCGGTCTGATCGGCGGCGCCGGCGTGAGCAGGGGGAGTCGACAACGAGGAGCCCTTTCGAGGCCGAACGCTTAGGCCGGTCTCTCGCTCGAGGTCAACGTCCCGCACCCGTCGCGACGGCGACGCTCCGCCGGTTCTCAGCCGCCGTGCGCCTTTTGCGGCGCCCTCTCCAATGCGCGGTCGTGGCCGAGGGCGAGCGCGATGACCAGCGACGCCGCGGCGCAGGCGGCGATCGCCGCCAGCCCCCAGGCGAACGAGCCGGTCGCGTCCTTGATCCAGCCGACGGCGAACGGGCCGAAATAGCCGGAGAGGTTGCCGATCGAATTGATCGCCGCGATGCCCGCCGCCGCCGTGGCGCCGGACAGGATCGCCGTCGGCAGGGTCCAGAAGATCGGCAGCGAGGCGAACACGCCAACCGCGCCGAAGGTCAGCGCGACCATCTTGAGCAGCGGATCGTCGAGCGCCGCCGAGGCGCCGATGCCGATTGCGGCGATCGCCAGCGCGATCGACAGATGGCCGATGCGCTCCATGCTCGAATCCGAGCTCATGCCCCACAGGATCATGCCGACAAAGCCGACGGCGTAGGGAATGGCGCTGATCCAGCCGGTCTCCGCGATCGATGCGCCGAAGCCCTTGACGATCGACGGCAGCCAGAAGCTGACCCCGTAGAGCGCGGCGACGACGCCGAAATAGATCAGCGAGGCGGCGAGCACGCGCGGGTCGTAGAGGCTGCGGAACGCGCTGGCTGGCGAAACGGCGTGGCGCACCTTGTCTTCGGCCGCGAGCCGGGCGACCAGCCAGTCGCGCTCTTCCTCTTCGAGCCAATGCGCGTCGGCCGGCCGGTCGGTGAGGTAGAAATAGGTGACGACCGCGCGCGCGAGCGCCGGCGCCGCTTCGGCGATGAACAGCCATTGCCAGCCCTTGAAGCCGAGCGCGCCGTCGAGCCCGAGCAGCCAAGCCGAGACCGGCGAGCCGAGCGCCGAGGAGAGCGGGATCGCAGCCATGAAATAGCCGATGATGCGCGCGCGATAAGCGGCGGGGAACCACAGTGTCAGGAAGAAGATGATGCCGGGGAAGAAGCCCGCCTCGGCGAAGCCGAGCAGCACCCGCAAGACGTAGAACGTGTGCTCGCCGCTGAAGTCGCTCGCCTTGGCGATCGCCGGAATGAAGGCCATCGCGCCGGAGATCAGCCCCCAAGAGAACATGATGCGCGCGATCCAGCGCCGCGCGCCGACGCGGTCGAGCGCGAGATTGGACGGCACCTCCAACAGGAAATAAGCGAGGAAGAACACGCCGGCGCCAAAGCCGAACATCGTGTCGGTGATGCCGATGTCGGCGTCCATCGTCAGCTTGGCGAAGCCGACGTTGACCCGGTCGAGATAGGCGACGAAGTAGCAAAGCACTAGAAACGGCGTGAAACGCCAGGCGACCTTGGCCGTGACGCGTCGTTCGACGTCGTTGGCGTCCATAGGATTCCTCCCCCGTGGCCTTCGTCTGCGCGCGAAAGCTCTCGTGTCAGTTGAACGCGCTTTCGGGCGCCGCGCAACCGCTTTGTCGCGGTTACGCCTCGGCCGGAGCGGGGGCCGGCGCCGGCCGCGCGGCGACGGAAATCGCCAGCGACGCCGCGAGGCCGCATAGCGCCGCGAACGCCATCCAATAGGCGGGCGCGGCCTTGTCGCCCGTGGCGTGGATGAGCCAGGTCGAGATCGCCAGCGACGAGCCGCCGAGCGTGGTGGCGAGGCTGTAGGCCAGAGCGAAGCCCGAGGTGCGCACGTTCGTCGGGACGGACTCGGTCAGCGCGACGACCATCGCGCCGTTGTACCATGCGTAGAGCAGCGACAGCCAAAGCTCGACCAGCATCATCTTGCCGAATGTCGGGTCGCGCGCCAGCCAGGAGAGCGCGGGATAGACGCTGACGAGGGTCAGCAGCGTCGTGGCGATGAGAATGGGCCGGCGGCCGATGCGGTCGGAAATCGAGCCGGAGATTGGCAGCCAGAAGAAGTTCGAGGCACCGACCGCGACGGTGACCAGCAGGCTGTCGGATTCGGCGAGCTTGAGAACGTTCTTGCCGAAGGAGGGGGTGTAGACGGTGATCAGGTAGAACGACACGGTCGTCATCACCACCATGCCGACGCCGCCGACCACCAGGACCCAATTGGCGGCCAGCGTGCGGGCGATTTCGGCGAAACTCGGATGATGAACGCGGGCGAGAAACGCCTCCGTCTCCTGCAGCGAGGCGCGCAGCACGAACAGCAGCGGCACGATCAGGCAGCCGATGACGAATGGAATGCGCCATCCCCAAGCCGCAACGTCGGCCGGCGCCATCAGCTTGTTGATGGCGAAGCCGATCAGCGCGGCGACGACGATCGCGACCTGCTGGCTCGCCGATTGCCAGCTCACGTAAAAGCCCTTCTGCTGCGGCGGCGCCATTTCCGAGAGGTAGACCGAGACGCCGCCGAGCTCGACGCCGGCCGAAAAGCCCTGCAGAAGCCGGCCCGCCACCACCAGCAGCGGCGCCGCGAGGCCGATCGTGGCGTAGCCCGGCACGAAGGCGATCAGCACGGTGCCGCAGGCCATGATCGACAGCGTGACGATCAGCCCCTTGCGGCGGCCGACGCGGTCGATGTAGGGGCCCAGGACCAACGCGCCGATCGGCCGCATCGCAAAGCCCGCGGCGAAGCTCAGGAACGCCGACATCAGGGAGACGAATTGGCTGTCGTTGGGAAAGAACGCCTTGGCGATATAGCCGGCGTAGATGCCGAACAGGAAGAAGTCGAACATCTCCAGGAAATTGCCGCTCGTCACCTGAACGACGGTTCTGAATTTCCCGTGCCGCGGCGCCGCTGCGTCCACTTGGCCGTCCTCCCGAGGGACTCGCAGGCTCTTCGCCTGCATTCGACCCTCAGCCTACGCAATTTCGCTGGCATTCCAAGCGAAGTTTGGCGAGGCGGCCGGACCGTTCACGGCATGATGTAGGTCGCGCGGCCCTGGCCGAGCAAGGCGGCGCGGATCGCGCCGGGCTCGTTGATCGAGAAGACGACGATCGGGATGCCGTTGTCGCGCGCCAGCGCGAAGGCGGCGGTGTCCATGATCTGCAGATTGCCGGCAATCGCCTCGTCGTGGGTGAGGCGGTCGTAGCGCTTGGCGTTGGGATCGCGCTTCGGATCGGCGGTGTAGACGCCGTCGACTTGGGTCGCCTTCATCACCGCGCCGGCGGAGAGCTCGCAAGCGCGCAGCGAGGCGCCGGTGTCGGTGGTGAAGAACGGATTGCCGGTGCCGCCGGCGAGCATGATGACGCGGCGCTTGACGAGATGGGCGAGCGCCGCCTGGCGCGAATAGGGCTGGCAGAGCGACGGCATCGCCGCCGCCGACAGCACGCGCGCCGGCTGGCCGAGCTGCTCGAGCGCGCCCTCCATCGCCAGGGCGTTCATCACCGTCGCCAGCATGCCGATCGAGTCGGCGCGCGCGCGCTCGATGCCCTTGTCGGCGCCGAGCAGCCCGCGGAAGAAATTGCCGCCGCCGACCACCACCGCCACCTGGACGCCCAGATCCGCCGCGGCCTTGAGATCGGCGGCGATGCGTTGCACCGTCGGCGCGTTGAGGCCGAACGGGTCGGGCCCCATCAACGCCTCGCCCGACAACTTGACGACGACCCGATCGAACATCGGCTTTTCGCGCGCGCGGTCGTTCAAGCTCGGCTCCTGTCGTCGGCCCTTATGAAAAGGGCGGCCCGCAGGCCGCCCGGTCGATTCGGAAGCTTAGCCTTGTTCGGCCGGCTTTTCGACGCCCTCGCCGAGCGCGAAGCGGACGAAGCCTTTGACGGCGATCGGCGCGCCGACGCTCTTCTCCGCCTCCTTGATCGCCTGGGCCACCGACTTGGCGGGGTCGTGGACATACGGCTGATCGAGCAGGCAGACCTCCTTGTAGAAGGTCTTGAGACCCGACTCGACGATCTTCTCCAACACATGCGGCGGCTTGCCGGCGTTCTTGTCGGCCAGCACCGCCTTCTCGCGGGCGATCGTCGCCGGGTCGATGCCGGCCGGATTGAGAGCAAGCGGGCTCGCCGCGGCGACGTGCATCGCCACATGGCGGCCGAGCGCCCGCAACGGCTCGGTCGCGCCCGTCGAATCGAGCGCGACGATCACGCCGATGCGGCCGAGCCCGTCGACGATCTGACTGTGGACGTAGTGGGCGATGACGCCATTGGGGACGTGCAGCCCGGCGGCGCGGCGCAGAGTCATGTTCTCGCCGATGGTGGCGATGGCGTTGGCGATCGCGTCGGCGACCGTGCCGCCGCCGGGAAAATGCGCGCCCTTGACCGACTCGGCGTCGACGTCCGGCGCATGGTCGAGCGCGACCGCGACGACGCCGCGCACCAGCGCCTGGAAATCGTCGTTGCGGGCGACGAAGTCGGTTTCCGAATTGACCTCGACGACGACGCCGAGATTGGCCTCGACTGCGACGCCGACCAGCCCGTCGGCGGCGACGCGGCCGCTCTTCTTGGCCGCCTTGGCGAGGCCCTTCTTGCGCAGCCAGTCGATGGCCGCCTCGATATCGCCGGCGGTCTCGCTCAGCGCGGTCTTGCAGTCCATCATGCCCGCGCCGGTCTTCTCGCGCAGGTCTTTCACCAGCGCGGCGCTAATCGTGGCCATGGCAATTCCCCTCAGTCCGATTCATACGAATTAACGTGACGCCCGAGAGACGTCCCCGCGGCGTTCGAGCCCTTCCCCCCCTTGCGGGGGAAGGCGGCCACCGCAGCCCGAAGGGCGAAGGAGGCCGGCTGAGGGGTCGCGCCGTCGGGCGCTTTGGGCGAAGGACGACGCTGGCGCGCCGACACCTCGCCCTGGCCTCTCCCGCAAGGGGAGAGGGGAGAGCGATCACTCCGCGACGAGCAGCGCGCGAGCCTGGTCGACCCAATTGTCGCGGCCAACGCGGCCGTTGAGCTTGAGATCGGCGTCGAGCTTTTCGGACTCGTCTTTGGTCATCGCGGCGAGCTGCCAGTAGTGGTAGACGCCGTGCTCGTTGAGCTTCTTGACGATCTGAGGGCCGACGCCGGAGAGCTTGGCGAGATCGTCGGGCGCGCCGCGCGGCGCGGCGAGCAGCTCGAACCGGTCGGTCGAGGTCGCCGCTTCGGTCTCGCCGGCGGCGGCGGTCGGCTCGGGCAGGGGCTCTTCGATCGGCGCTTCGGCCGCGCCGACGTCGACGCCCGCCGCGCCCTGGCTGCGCGAGATGCCGTCGATCGCCGCCCGCGCGATGAGGTCGCAGTAGAGCTGGATGGCGCGGCTCGCGTCGTCGTTGGCCGGCACCGGAAAGGCGATGCCGTCGGGATCGCAATTGGTGTCGAGGATGGCGACGACCGGGATCTTGAGCCGGTTGGCCTCCTTGATCGCCAGCGCTTCCTTGTTGGTGTCGATGACGAAAACGAGGTCCGGGACGCCGCCCATGTCCTTGATGCCGCCGAGCGCCTTCTCGAGCTTGTCGCGCTCGCGCGACATCATCAGGCGCTCCTTCTTGGTCAGGCCCTTGGCGCCTTCGCCGAGCTGCTCGTCGAGCTTGCGCAGCCGCGCGATCGAGCCGGAGATGGTCTTCCAGTTGGTCAGCGTGCCGCCGAGCCAGCGCGAGTTGACGAAATACTGGGCCGAGCGCTTGGCCGATTCGGCGATCTCTTCGGCGGCCTGGCGCTTGGTGCCGACGAACAGCACCCGCCCGCCCTTGGCGACCGTGTCCGACACCGCCTTCAGCGCCTGGTGCAGCAGCGGCACCGACTGGGCGAGGTCGATGATGTGGATCGAGTTGCGCACGCCGAAGATGTACGGCGACATCTTCGGATTCCAGCGGTGCGACTGATGGCCGAAATGCGCGCCCGCCTCGAGCAGTTGGCGCATGGTGAAATCAGGCAGAGACACTGCGTCGTCCTTTCCGGTTGAGCCTCGGCGGATCGTGTCGGCCGGGCGAACCCGGCCACCGGAGCGAACCCTTGAAGCAGGGCGCGCGAAAATCCGCCTGTGGAATGGCCGCGGCTATAAGGGAGGCGGCCGCGAAAGGCAAGGGCGGAGACGGTTTTGTTGGCGCCGAGGCGATTTCAAGGCGTTAGGCGCCAAAAAGCGCGCGAACGCGCGAGCGCCGCCGCCGAAGCTGATCGGCCGAGCGTCGGAGAGACATAGGACGTCGTATTAACAACAATAAATTGTGTAATGACTGCCGTAGCTCCACCGCGTTTGCCGCGTCGTCGGGCGGACGGGGCGCGAGACCTTCGCCCCGTCGCGCGGTTCGATCCTCCTCGTCATTCGAGACGCGCCGCTGACGCGTCGCTCCTCACGGTGAGGAGGATCGGCGGCTTCCCGTCGTCAGGCCGCCAACGCCAGCCGCCGTGCGACGAGGTCGCGCAGCGCGTTGAGATCGCGGGTGAATAGGCGGATGCCTTCGGCGAGTTTCTCGGTCGCCATCGCGTCCTCGTTCATCAGCCAGCGGAAGCGCTTCTCGTCCAGTGCGATCTTCGCCGGCGCCGGGCCGGGGGCCTGCGGCGCGAGCCGGCGCGCGAGCATGCCGTTGTCGTCGGCGAGCTTATGCAGCAGGTCGGGCGCGATCGTCAGCCGGTCGCAGCCGGCGAGGGCCTCGATTTCGCCGGTGTTGCGGAACGAGGCGCCCATGACGACCGTCTTGATCCCATAGGTCTTGTAATAGGCGTAGATCGATCGCACCGACACGACGCCCGGGTCGGTCTCGCCGCTATAGGGGCCGCCGCCCGCCTTGACGTGCCAGTCGAGGATGCGGCCGACAAACGGCGAGATGAGGAACGCGCCGGCGTCGGCGGCGGCGATCGCCTGGGCGAGCGAGAACAGCAGCGTCATGTTGCAGTCGACGCCCTCGCGTTGCAGCGTCGCGGCGGCCTGCGCGCCCTCCCAGGTCGAAGCGAGCTTGATCAGGATGCGCTCGCGCGGCACGCCGCGCTCGGCGTAGGCGGCGATGATCGCGCGCGCCTTGGCGACTGCGCCGGCGACGTCGAAGGAGAGGTCGGCGTCGACCTCGGTCGAAACGCGGCCGGGGACGATGCGCGTCAGCTCGGTCCCGAAGTTGATTGTCAGCCGGTCTGTCACCGCCGCCGGCGAAGCACCCGCCTTGCGGCCCCAGCCGACCGCCTCGTCGAACAGATGGGCGTAGGCGGGAAGCTGGGCCGCCTTGAAGATCAACGTCGGGTTGGTGGTCGAATCCGTCGGATGGTAGGCGCGGATCGATTCCATGTCGCCGGTGTCGGCGACGATCGTCGTCATGGTCCGCAATTGGTCGAGCTTGCTCGGCATGGCTTGGCTCCCGAAGTCGTCAGTCGGATATTCGGCGCGACGGGGCGTCGCCGCAAGGGCCGATCGCGGACCGATCAGTTCGGCGTCGCGAGCGGCGTCGGCGCTGTAACGGGCGCCGCGGCGGAAGCTTGCGGCGTCGCGGCTTGGGTCGGGGCCGTGGCGGGCGGCGCGGTCGCCGTCGTCGGGGCCGCAGTCGAGACGGGCGGCGGCGCCGCGGCCGGAGTCGCCACTGGCGTCACAGCGGGGGCGGGGGCCGCCGGCGCCGACGGATCGACATAGTTGCTGGCGTCGATCGTCGACATCGTGTTGGCGTCCTGCGGCCGCGGCGTCGCCATCTGGGCGCCGATCGCGTGCAGCACGTCGGGCGCGTCGGCGTAGGCGCCGTGGTCGATGAAACCGTCGGAGAAATTGGTGAGGTCGTACACCTTGGCCCCGAGCGCCTCGAGCCGCTCGCGGTCCTCGGGTTTCGACGGATTGATCGCGCCGACCCGCTGGCGCGACTGGGCGATGGCGCTGGAGAGCGACAACGCGCGATCGTTGGCGGTGGCGAAGACGGTGACGTTTGCTGGTCTCAGCCGCGCCATCTGCCCGGCGAAGACGTCCATGTCGATGTCGGGCGAGGCGAGCATGACGTCGCCGAGATGGCCGGAGAGGTCGCGATCGCCGGCGATCGCCGCCTGGCGCAACGCCTCCATCGCCAGCCAGCCGCCCATCGAGTGGGCGAGCACGTGCACTTTGCCGACGCCGGGCGTCGCGCTGATGTCCTGCAGCAGCGTCTGCAGCGCGTCGCGCGAGGCGGTGGCGTTGTCCTTGTCGGAGACGTAGCCGAACAACTCGTGCTTGGTCGGCCAGGTGAACAGCACCGCGACGCCGCCGAAGCGGCTGTCGGCGACGATCTGCGCGGCGCGGTTGCGCGCCTCGTCGAACGGCGTGTTGAAGCCGTGGACGAACACGAGCACGTCGCGATTGACGCCGATGCGGCCGGAAACGTGCGAGGCGAGTTCGGAGCGGAACTCGTCGGGATCGAGCGTCCGCTCGTTGGCGAGGACGATGTGATCGTGCGGATTGGCTGCGCCGAACATCGGCTCTTCGATCGACCCGGCGTGGTGGCCGGGCGGGATCGTGACGATGTCGAGCGCGTAATGCACGCCGTCGGACGACAGCGCCTGCGCCGCCGCGCCGTGCTCGCCTTTGCGGGTCGAGGCGACGAAAACTTGCACCGGCCGGGCGGTCGTCGCCGCGACAGCCGGACCGCCGAGCGCGCCGGCGAGGTCGGTCTCGCAACCCGACAGCGTCAGCCCGGCAAGGCCGGCCAGACCGAGAAAAACAAGCCACATCGGCGCGCCGCGCACCCAAGCCATCGTTGTGAAGACTTTCCCGCTCGGTCGCTGCAGCCCCGCAGGCGCGACGCGATCCCACGCCGTTCCTTCGGCCACGGATGTGGCGAGAGTGAGACGCGACTGTCGTTGGTCCGCCACGCCCGCGTCGGCGCCGTCGTCCGAGCGCCAAGGCCGCGAGGCCGATGAGCGGAAAGGCGAAACCGATCGCGCCCGCCAGCCGCAGACCGCGTGGCCTGTGGCGCCGAGCGCCGAACCGAGCGCGCCGAACCTGAAGAAGGCAACGATGTAAAGGCTGTTGAGCCGTCCGCGCAAATTCCCGCCGAGGGCGAAGATGGCGCGGAAGCCGACGACCAGACTCGCCTGCGCACGGAAATCGAGCGGCGTCGCCGCCGCGGCCAACAACGCGAGCGTGGTCGGCGAGCCGGCGGGGGCGAGATTGGCGAGAAGAAAGGCGGCGATGGCGGCCGCCTTCGCGGCGCGCCGGCGGCGCCCAGGCAAGGGGCGGCTGGATAGGGGAGGACTGCGGCGCGATCAAGCGGCGCGGCGCGCGTCAGGCCGGCTGGCCGATCCGCACGGCGGCGCGGCAGGTCTCGATGTGCTGCAAGAACTGGCGCGCGCTCTCGCGCCAGGTGAAGCGCAGCGAATGCTCGCGCGCTTTTTCGCGCGGAATTTCCAGCGCGGCGAGACAGGCCGCGCCGAGATCGTCGCTGAGCGCGCCGGCGCCGCTGTCGCCGATCACGTCGAGCGGCCCGGCGACCGGAAAGGCGGCGACCGGAACCCCGCTCGCCAACGCTTCGACCAGCACGATGCCGAAGGTGTCGGTCTTCGACGGGAAGACGAACGCGTCGGCGCTGGCGTAGACCCGCGCCAGCGCTTCGCCATGCAGCGCGCCGAGGAAATGCGCGTGCGGGAAGCGCCGTTCGAGGCTGGCGCGCGCGGGCCCGTCGCCGACGACGACCACCGAGCCCGGCAGCTTGAGCTCGAGCAGCGCTTCGAGGTTCTTCTCCACCGCGACGCGGCCGACGCTGAGAAAGATCGGCCGCGGCAGGTCGAGCGCGTCGGCCGAGCGCGGGTGGTAGAGGCCATGGTCGACGCCGCGCGTCCACACCTTGACCTTATCGAAGCCGCGCCGCGTCAGTTCGTTGCGGATCGACGGGGTGGGCGCGAGCGTCGCCGCGGCGGGCGCGTGGAAACGCCGCAGCGCCGCGTAGGAGACCGCCTCGGGCAGGTGGGTGCGGGCGGCGATATATTCGGGAAAGCGCGTATGATAGCTGGTGGTGAACAGCCGCCCGCGCTTGCGGCAATGGCGGCGCGCCGACCAACCGATCGGTCCTTCGGTGGCGATGTGGACGTGGTCGGCGCCGGCGGCGTCGATGCGCCGCCCAACCTCCCACGGCCAAGCGAGCGCGAGGCGAATGTCGGGGTAGGTCGGCAGCGGCAGGGACGGAAAGCCCTGCGGCGTCAGGAAGACGAACTCGGCGTCGAGTTCGCGCGCCGCCGCCGACATGCGCTCGAGCGTGTGAACGACGCCGTTGACTTGCGGTCGCCAGGCGTCTGTGGCGACGAGGATCCGGATCAAGCCGCTTCCGCCTCCGCCTCCGCCTCGGCCGCGACCGGCGCTGCGAGGCGGGCGGCCTGCTCGCGCTCGCGGCGCGCCTCGGCGAAGGTCTTCGACCACCGCATCACTTCGAACCGGCCGTCGTCGTGCTCGACGATCAGCGAGCAGGATTCGACGAAATCGCCGGTGTTGATATAGGTGACGCCGTCGATTTCGCGGATCGTCGGGTGATGAATATGGCCGCAGACGACGCCGTCGACGCCGCGTCGCTTGGCCTCCCCCGCCAACTCCGTCTCGAACGAGCCGATGAAATTGACGGCATTCTTCACCTTCAGCTTCGCCCAGGCGGAAAACGACCAATAGGGGAAGCCGAAGAGGCGGCGGACGTCGTTGAAGCGGGTGTTGATGAACAGCGCCGTGTCGTAAGCCCAGTCGCCGAAATGGGCGAGCCATTTCGAGTGGCGGACGACGACGTCGAATTCGTCGCCGTGCATGATGAGATAGCGCTTGCCGTCGCCGGCGACGTGGATCGCATTGCGGACGATCTCGATGCCGCCGAACGACAGGCCGACGAACTGGCGGGCGAACTCATCGTGGTTGCCCGGGATGAAGATCATGCGCGCGCCGTGGCGCACCTTGCGCAGGAGCTTCTGAATCACGTCGTTGTGCGCCTGCGGCCAGTACCAGCCGCTGCGCAGCCGCCAGCCGTCGAGGATGTCGCCGACGAGGAAGATCGTGTCGGCGTCGTTGTGGCGCAGGAAGTCGAGCACCAGCTCGGCCTGACAGCCGCGCGTGCCAAGATGAAAGTCCGAGAGGAAGATCGTCCGGTAGCGCCGGGTCGTGTCTTCGGATTTTGCCACGCCAGCCTCGTTGGGTCGCGAGCGGAACGGGTTTGCGCTTTCCTTGCGCAGATTCTCATGTCGAGGGCATGACAGAGCGGCGGCGCGCCGGTTGCCGGTCCGGCGGGCCGCGGCGATAATTCCGGTCTGTAACGAGGAGAGCCATTGCGGTGAGCGAAGAGCCGTTGATGACGCGCCGCGTCGTCGTCGAAGGCCATGTCCAGGGCGTCGGCTATCGCGCCTTCGCGCGCCGCGCCGCGCTGCGCTTCAGCGTCGCCGGCTGGGTGCGCAATCGCCGCGACGGGGCGGTCGAGGCGCTGCTCTACGGGCCGGCCAGCCGGGTCGAGGCGGCGCTGGTCGAACTGATGCGCGGGCCGTACGGGGCGCACGTGATCGCGTTCAAATTCGTCGAGGCGGACGAGACGGAACGCCCGATCGGCTTCGAGATTCGCGGCACGCTGTGAGCGCGGCGCGCGTTTCGCGCTTACGCCGAATCGAGCAGCCGCTTCGCCCGCGTCAGGTGCGGCAGGTCGAGCATCTCGCCATCGAGCGAAACGACGCCGGCGCCCGGCGCGGCGTCGAAGGCGGCGACGACCGCGCGGGCGCGCGCGAGCGCCTCGGGCGAGACGGCGAAGATCTCGTTGATGACCGCGACTTGCGCCGGGTGGATCGCCATCTTGGCGACGAAGCCGTCACGGTGGGCGGCGAGCGCTTCGGCGCGCAGGCCGTCGAGATCGCGGAAGTCGGTGAAGACCGCGTCGATCGGACGCGCCCCGGCGGCGACTGCGCCGACCAGCGTCAGCGTCCGGGCCAGCGCGTAGGGCGCGGCGTATGCGCCGTCGGGCAGGCGGTTGGTCTCGGCGCGGAGGTCGGCGGCGAGGTCCTCGCCGCCCCAGGCGAGGCCGTCGAGCCGCTGGCTGGCGCCGCAATAGCTGGCGAAGCCGAACAGCGCGCGCGCCGACTCGGTGGCGATGGCGATGACGCGGGTCGAGCCGTCGACGAGACCGTTCTCGGCCTCACGCACCGCCAGTTTCGCGCCGAGCTGCTGCACGTCGGCGCCGCCGAGGCATTTTGGCAAGACCACGCCGTCGGGGGCGGCGGGGGTCAAAGCGTCGAGGTCGGCCTCGATCAGCCCGCTGGCGAGCCGGTTGACCCGCACGTAGAGCCGCGGTCGGGTCGCAAGCCGGCGCGCCGCGGCGACGAAGGCGGCGGCGGTCGCGCGCGCTGCCGGTTTGCGCGCCTCGGCGACCGAATCCTCCAGATCGACGATCAGCGCGTCGGCGCCGCTCGCCAGCGCCTTGGCGAGCTTCCTGTCGTCGTCGCCGGGGACGAACAGCAGCGAGCGCATGGGTCAAACCGCCGTGGTCGCCGGCGGCCGCCGCCGCATGAAAGCCGTGCGGCGGCATTCGGCGACCAGAGTCCCGTGCTGGTTGAAGGCGCGGTGCAGGAATTCGATCAGGCCGGCGTCCGGTCGCGACTTCGATGCGCGTTTGGCCGTCACCTCCGTCGTCGCGCTGACCGTGTCGCCTTCGAACAAAGGCGCGGGAAACTTGACCTCGGACATGCCGAGATTGGCGATGGTCGTGCCGAGCGTCGTGTCGTTGACCGAAATGCCGATCAGCAGGCCAAGGGTGAACAGCGAGTTCATCAGCGGCCGTCCCCATTCGGTCTCGGTGGCGCAGAAATGGGCGTCGATGTGCAGCGGCTGCGGATTGAGGGTCAGGCTCGAGAACAGCAGGTTGTCCATCTGACTGACGGTCCGGGTGAGGCGGTGTCGGAAGACCCGCCCGACCTCGAAATCCTCGAAATAGAGCCCGCCGCGCGGATGGGGGGTGTGTATATCGGCCATTCGCCAACTCCTCGGCCGGCTCTTAATCGCGCGTTTACCTTAAATCGGCGATGAATAGGCAATGCAAACGCTCGCCGAAATCGCCGAGCCGCCCTTCAGAGCCGTCGAACCGGTCGGCGAACGACCGCTGGCGCTCACCGCCGGCGGGCCCGGGATCGTGCGCCGATTCCTTGCCTGGAGGCAACGGGCCGACGCCGCGGAGCGCGCCGAAGCGGCGAGCGCGCTAGCGCGGGCCTATCTCTACTCCGATCTTGCCGCCGACGAACGCGCCGAGGCCGAGCTCGGCCTCGGCGCGGTGCTCGACGATCCCTCGGTTGTGGTGCGCCGAGCGCTTGCCGAAGCGCTCGCCGGCGCGTTCGACGCCCCGCGCCCGGTGGTGCTGGCGCTCGCCGCCGACCAATCCGACGTCGCCGCGGTGGTGCTCGGCCGGTCGCCGCTGCTGACCGAGGCCGAGCTTGTCGATTTCGCCGCCGCCGGCGACGCCGCCGCCCAGTGCGCCGTCGCCAGACGGCCGCGCCTGCCGGCGGCGATCGCGGCGGCGGTTGCGGAAGTCGGTCGGCGCGATGCGGCGATCGCGCTTGCCGACAACCTCGACGCCGACGTCAGGCCGAGCGCGCTGTGGCGGCTATTCGAGCGCTTCGGCGACGACGCCGAGGTCCGCGACGCGTTGGCGTCGCGCCCGAACCTGCCACCCGCGCTGCGCAACGAGCTTGCCGCCGCGACCGCGCGCGCGCTGGCCGACTTCGCCGCGCGCTGCGATTGGCTGAGCGTCGAGCGCGCCCAGCGCATCGCCCGCGACGCGCGCGAGCAGGCGACGGCGACCGTCGCCAGCGCCGCCGAAAGCGACGAACTCGCCGAGCTCGCGCAGCGCATGCGCTCGGCCGGCACGCTGACCGTCGCGGTGTTGATGCGGGCGCTGCTCGGCGGCGACCGCGATTTCTTCATTCACGCCCTGAGCGAGCTTTCCGGACTCGCGCCGCGCCGCGCCGCAGCTCTGGCGCGCGCGCCGAAGAGCCAAGGGTTCGCGGCGCTCTACGCCAAGGCGCGGCTGCCGGCACCGTTCCTGCCGGCGTTCCGCGCCGCTTTGATCGCGCTCGACGCCGCCGATCGGCGGCGCGGCGATCGGGTCTCGCGCGCTTTGTGCGAGACGGTGATCGCCGCGTGCGAAGCGCGCACCGGCGTCGGGCAGGGGCCGATGTTGGCGCTGCTGTGGCGCTTCGCGTCGGAGGCGGCGCGCGAGACCGCGCGCGAATACGCCGACGACGCCTGGCGCGCCCCGCCGCCGCGGTTCGAACGGCCGAACTACGCGCCGCTGCTGATTGAGGCGGTCGCCGCCGCGCTCGAAGACTTCGACCCGCCGGTCGAAGCCCCTCCGGTCGAAACGCCGGCGCTGTTGGAATCGCCGTTCGCGCCGCCGGTCGAGCTGACGCCCGCCGCGGGCGATGACGGGGCGAACGCCGCGCCGCCGGTGCAATTGCCCGCCGACATGCTCGCCGCCCTCGCCGAGGCGGCTTAGCGGCGGATCAGGCGACTTCGACGCCGGACTGGGCGGCGCGCGCCTTGGCGATCGCGGTGGCGAGGACGTCGGCGTCCTGCGCTCCGGGCACCCCGAAGCGCGACGCGAAGATGAAGAACGGCACGCCGGTGACGCCGATCGCTTGCGCCTGGGCGATCTCCGCCTGAACCGAATCGACGTCGTCGCCGTCGGCGTAGAGCTTCTCGACGATCTCGAAGTCCATGCCGCTTTCGCGCGCGACTTCGATCAGCAGCTTGCGATCGCCGATGTCGCGGCCTTCCTCGAAATAGAGGCGGAAGAGGCGGTCGACCACCGCGTCCTGCCTGCCGCCGACGGTCGCCCAGCGGATCAGGCGGTGCGCGTCGAGCGTGTTGGGCGTGCGCTCGATGCGGTCGAAGTCGTAGGCGATGCCGACGTCCTTGCCCAGCTCGGTCAAGCGGTCGTGGACCGCGGCGAGCCGCGCGTCGTCGTTGAACTTGGCCTTCATATAGGCGCGGCGATCCATCCCGCCGGCGGGGATCGAAGGGTCGAGCTGGAATGGGCGCCAGCGCACGGCAATCACCGCGCCGTCGCCGGCGGCGTGGATCGCCGCTTCGAGGCGCCGCTTGCCGAGGAAGCACCACGGACAGACCACGTCGCTGACGACGTCAATCGTCAGGGGCTCGGCGGCATCGTCCATCACGTCACTCCTCAGCGCGCCTGAGCGCCGCGCCCATTATGTAGGCGCGGTCTTCGCCCGCGCAACCGCGCTCGACGAGCGCGGCTGCAATGACGCCGCGATCACGGCTTGGCGCGCCACCACGTCTCGAGCGCGACGCCGAACAGAGGCGTCTTGTCGGGATGGCCGAGCGCCGAGGAGTAGGCGACCCACTGGTCGGGCGCGTAGAACAACGGCACGATATAGAACCCCGACAACAGCAGCCGGTCGAGGGCGCGGACCGCGGCGACGAAATCGTCGCGATGGCGCGCCGCGACGACGGCGGCGATCATCGCGTCGATCGCCGGCGAGGCGGCGCCGCAAATGTTGTAGGCGCCCTCCATCGTCGCCGCCGCCGAACTCCAGCGGTTGCGCTGCTCGTTGCCGGGCGAGGGCGAGGCGATCCACGAGCCGATCATCATGTCGAAGTCGAAGCGCGCGCGGCGGCGCTCGAACTGCACTTCGTCGACGAGGCGCACCGTCGCCTTCACGCCGATGCGCGCCAGATTCGCAGAATAGGCGAGGGCGAGCCGTTCTTCCTGACGGTTCTCGACCAGGATTTCGAAGTCGAGCGGGCGACCGCGCGCGTCGACCAATGTCTCGCCGCGCAGCGCGAAGCCGGCCCGGGCGAGCAGAGCGAGCGCCTTGCGCGCGAGCGCGCGGTCGCGTCCCGATCCGTCGGAGACCGGCGGCGCCCAGCGTCCCTCGAGAATGTCGTCGCGCACCGCGCCCGGAAATGGCGCGAGCAGCGCGCGCTCCTTCGCCGAGGCCGGCCGGCCGGCCGCGGACAACTCGCTGTCGTCGAAGAAGCTCTTCGAGCGCTTGTAGACGCCGGCGTAGAGATTGGCGTTGATCCACTCGAAGTCGAACATCGTCGCGAGGCCTTCTCGCGCGCGAGGGTCGGCGAAGATCGGCCGGCGGGTGTTGAAGGCGAAGCCGGAAATTCCCTTCGGCAGGCCGTAGGGCAGGCTCTCGCGCAACACGCGTCCGTCGCGCGCGGCGGGAAAGCCGTAGCCGTCGCGCCAGCGGGTCGGGTCGTCTTCGAGCCGGAAATCGACCAGTCCGGCTTTGAAGGCTTCGAACATCGCCGAAGCGTCGCGGTAATAGTCGATGCGGATCTCGTCGAAGTTGTAGAGGCCGCGGGTGATCGGCAGGTCGCGCGCCCAATAGTGGGGATCGCGAACCAGCGTCAGCCTCTGGCCGGGAACCACTGCGGCGACCTTGTAGGGGCCGGCGCCGACGGGGATCTGCAGCGTCTGGTCCTCGAAATGCGCGGCGTCGGTGTGGGCTGGCGACAACACCGGCATCAACGCGAGGATCAGCGGCAGCTCGCGGTCGCCGGCGCCGGCGAGATCGAAGCGCACCGTCAACTCGTCCGGCGCGTCGGCGCTCCCGACCAGGGCGTAGGCGGCGCGCTGCGAGGGCAGGCCCTTTTCCTTCAGCAGGTTGAAGGTGAAGAGGACGTCGGCGGCGACGATCTTCGTCCCATCGGAGAAATGCGCCGCCGGGTTGAGATGGAAGACGACCCGATCGCGCGCGTCGTCGGTCTCGATCGACTGGGCGATGAGGCCGTAGAGGGTGAAGGGCTCGTCGGCCGAACGGGCCATCAACGACTGATAGACATTGCCGACGAGACCCTGCGCCGTCGACAGAGCCTTGACGTTATAGGGGTTTAGGCTGTCGAAGGCGCCGAGGTAGGCGAGCGCGAGCCGGCCGCCCTTGGGGGCGTCGGGGTTGGCGTAGGGCAGATGGTCGAACCCGGCCGCCAGCGCCGGCGCGCCGTGCATGGCGATGGCGCCGGCGGGCGGCTCCTGGCCGCGCGCTGCGCCGGCGAGCGCCATCAGGGCCAGGACAATTCCGAGGAATCTCATCGCCGCATCCTAGTGAGACGCCGTCGGCCCGTCACGGCGCGGCGGGCCCGCCACAGGTCGTCGACTTCTGTAGCAGCGAGCGAAATTTCGGTTGGATTGTCGCCGCGAATGTGGAAAGAGGGCGCCGGCGCCGCGAACGCGGGCGCGCGCCCCTATATAGCCGCAATGACGCGACAAGGGACGCAGCGCCGCGCCGAACGCGGCTGCGTGCTGCTGATCACCGATCGAAAGGACGATTCATGACCTTCCCGTTCGAACGCCGCGGCGCCGTGATGCTGGCCGCTGCGGCGGTCCTAGCGGCGAGCGGCGCCATGGCGCAAGCGACGAAGCCTACCCCCGCTCCGAGTGCGCCGGCTGCGCCGGCTGCGCCGGTTGCTCCGGGGGCGCCGGCCGCCGGGCCGACTGGCCCGGTGAAGCTCGATCTGACGCCGATGCAGGCGCCGTGGACCAAGATCTGCGGCAAGGACCAGGGCTCGGGCAAGGAAGTCTGCTACACCACCCGCGATTTCGGCCAGGCCGTCGACCAGCCGCCGACCTTGGCGATCGCCGTCTATCAGATGACCAATGAGGATCGCCGCATCGCCCGCTTCCTGCTGCCGGTCGGCCTGTTGCTGCGCCCCGGCTTCCGCCTGGTGATCGATAAGGGCGATCCGATCGACGGCAAATTCGCGATCTGCTTCCCGAACGGCTGCTTCGCCGAAGCCGACCTCAACAACAAGTCGATCGCCGACCTCAAGAAGGCGCAGGTCGCCAGCGTCATCGTTCGCAACCAGGCGAACGTCGAGGTGACCTTCAATCTGCCGATGAAGGACTTCGGCGCCGCTTTCGACGGCGCGCCGATCGATCCGAAGGTGCTCGAGCAGCAGAATGAGGAATTGCAGAAGCAGCTCGAGGAGCGGGCGCAGGCTCAACGCCAGAAGTTGGAGCAGCAGCAGTCGACCGGCGCGCCGCCGGCGGCGACCCCCACCGCCCCCGCGACGCCGGCGAAATAGGCTGGATCAACGCCGCGGCGCGGGGTTTTCCGCCCCGCGGCGGCGGGCGAAACAAAACGCCGGCTCATACGGGCCGGCGGCGGAGCGACGTTCGAGCGCCGCTTTGACTCAGCTGGCCATCGGTTTGTTTCGCAAGCGATATTCGCCCTTTTCGGTGCGCACGAACATCTCGTCGACCTGCGGATGGGCGACCGGATCGCCGGATTCGTCGGGCATCAAATTCTGCTCCGAGACGTAGGCGACGTACTGGCTGTCGGTGTTCT
>Ga0326728_10008179_pt1 | contig 26178 bp, 22 predicted proteins | sample MB3enrmetagenome_FD_207602 | JGI IMG/M metagenome (GOLD analysis project Ga0326728, IMG submission 207602) | Lab enriched peat soil microbial communities from McLean, Ithaca, NY, United States - MB31MN | ecosystem: Environmental > Terrestrial > Soil > Wetlands > Peat | place: USA: New York... | reverse complement strand
GGTCTGTGCGTCCCCGTAACTCACTCACACTCCGCAGTCCGAATCGTTTCAATATTTCTACAAGTTCCTTTCGCCAGGCTGCATATAGATTGATAATCCGTTGTGTGCCCCATTCAAGATCAACATCTTTTGCAAGTTCCTGGTCGGTCGTAGCAATACCGCGCGGGCAACCGCGACCGCTTTCACAGCGTGAACATCTTATGCAACCCAGTGCAACCAGTTCGGAAGTGCCCACAACAACACCATCGGCCCCCAACGCAATCGCTTTGGCAATGTCATGAGGCGTCCGCAATCCACCGCTAACGATCAGCGTAACCTTATCACGAATACCCTCCTGCTCCAGAAAGCGATGGACTTTGACGATACCATACTCAATCGGCATGGCGATATTTTTCTTGGCGATGTCAGGTGCTGCTCCGGTTCCACCGTATCCGCCGTCCAAGTGCACGATATGGGTACCGGCGGAATAGCTTCCCACAGCAACCATATCCACATCATTAGGCGTGGAGACCTTGGTGGCAATCAGGGTCCGCCTGTTAACATGCTTAATCCAGTCCATGTGTTTTTGATGATCCTCGATGGAGTAAACGCTATGAAACGGAAAGGGTGAAAAAAGTGAAATACCCAGAACGGTTTCACGCATCCTGGCAACATCCGGAGTTACTTTATCGGCCAAAAGATGACCACCCAGACCGGGCTTGGCCCCTTGCGCATATTTGAATTCAACAATGCGGACACGCTGGATCGTCTCTTCACGAACACCGAAAAGACCGGTGGCAATTTGGGTGATGACATGGTTATCATATGGCTTCATGCGTTCCATGTATCCACCTTCACCGGTACAGGTAAAGGTATTAAACGCCGTGGCCGCACGTGCCTTGGAAAGTTGGATCACGTTACTGACGGAACCGAAAGACATGCCGCCGCCATACCAGGGAACATCGATTTTCACCTGTGGCCGGCCGTCGTTCCGCTTGTTGAGCACAATACTGGTGTCGATTTCATCGTCTCGTAATTCAACGGGTGGTTTTTTAGGAAATTTGAATCTCAACCGGTCCAACCCGCCTCCGGAAGCTCCGGTTTCATAATCATACCCGTATTCAGGTGACGGGGATTCCCCTGTTTCCGCCATTTTCCAGGTCGCTATGAGCATATCCGGTGTCCAGCGATAGTCACCCATCGCCTTCAACATGGGATTTTCAACCATTTGAAGCGCTTTATTTGGACACAGGTCAATACAATAATGGTCAGTCTTCTGGCAGGAAGGACCTATACAAACGTTCAAATGCGGGGCAGAAAATAATTTATAGCCTGGTTTCAATACATGCACGCCGTGCGTACAAACCTGAGCACATTTACCACAGAGTTTACAATCACTGCTCCGGCGAATGATATATTTGGCTATCTCATTACGATAGCGTGAGGGCGCCGGCTTGACTTCACGGGATACCTCAACATTCGGCACCAGTGTTTTAATTGTATTTTCAGGCAGGACTTCTTTAAGCCCCGACTCTTTTGCCAAAAAGCCTTCCAAAAGTATCCTCCTCGAGATCTTCAAAAAATAATGCACGGCCGGTTTCACCACGCAGACGGCGGGCTTCCCGCATCCCCATGGCTCCCATCACCTCAATCAACTGATCATGCCAAACAGCAATTAAATTCGTCATACGTCCGACCCCATATTGAGTGGTGATAGTCTCAATCTTCGCCGGACAGACAAAACCATCACGGCAATTTGTACAAAAGCGGCATTCAAGACCGATTAAGAGCGGCATATTAATCGTGATGGCATCCGCACCGCAAATAATTTCTTTTGCCATATGTTCCGCCAGAGCAATGCCGCCACTGGCGATCAGGGTGACTTCATCCCGGATGCCTTCTTTTACAAGAGACGTGTGGATGGTCCGTGTCATATCCTTTATAAATTTAGGTTTTTCTACTCCTGTTTGATTACCGTTTATATCGGAAACAATATGTATGGCTTCAACGATTGGGTTGTTAGCCAGCGCGATAGACCTCTGCACACCGCGTGCATCCAGTTCAACTCTGACCGAAACAACAAGTTCCGAATTAACAGCTTTAATCTCTTTGATCCGCTGCTCGGTTTTATCGCTATCGGCAATTTCAATAAGACGCAACTGTTTAAGTATATCCACCGTTGGCATAGGCGTTTCTTTACCAAGATAGAAAATTATATTCGATAAATGTTTTTCTTCATACTTTCCCAGTAGATGATGCTGTTCCCAGTCAAAGATAACCATTGTGCCGGTTTTAACAGCAACAGCCAGTAACATCGGCTGCAGGTTGGGAAAATGATATTTTTCAGGGAACATATCAATGATAATCGGAACCGGCAGATCTACCAGTGGCAATAATGATGTCTGCAGTTTGTTGTCTTCAAACGAAAGGTGTTTGGGTTTTCTTCCGATATCAACAGTGGTGCTGATATATTCCCGCCCATGAATTCCATCACGGGTCGGACGAACGATTTCAGACATATCCGTCCACATGGAATCAAATCCGGTGCCTGTAAACTTACCTCGATAGCCGGCGCCTGAAACGGGAATACCGGCGGTTTCCGCCTGATTCCAGGTTGTTAGAATAATATCAGGTGTAAAATAACCGTTACCCATTTGTTCGTATTTGGGATTTACTGTTAAAGCAAGTAAGCCTTTCGTGCATTTCTGTACGCAGGAGAAACATCCCATACATTCAAAGAACATTGCATTGAATTCATCCAGATCTTTGATATACTGCATTTCCTGTCGGTAACGGTCGTATACACAGGCTTTTTTCACGCAATTGTGACACCTGGCACAATCTTCACGCCAGTCAACAACGCCAAACTTACCTATTTTCGGCAATCTCGGTGCAATCTTTTTTGTTTCGATATGATATTTCTTCGGCATTTTATTCAGTCTCAATTATTACGATATGGACGATAATAATTCGTTAATATTTGACTCGTTGCCACCGGATAAAATATGGACGCCTTTCAGTCCCGGAAGGCCCTTGAGTTTTTTAATTATTTCAGCAGCTATTTTAACGCCCTCTTTTTCTTGAGCCTCAGAACCACCGGCAGCCATTAGCCGGTCAATGATCACTTCAGGAATCACGAAGTCGGTATGAGTATCGACTAATTCTTTAGCCTGGGCAGCACTTTTGAGCGGCAGGACACCGGCAAGAATTGCCGTCTTATCGGCAAGTCCTGCATTGCAGACGGCTTCCAACCAGACTTTAAATGCATCGACATCAAATACGGACTGTGTTTGAATAAAATCGGCGCCTGCAGCTATTTTTTTACTTAATCTTAAAATATTCAATTCGAGCGGCTTCAAACTCGGATTAGCGGCAGCACCGATCAGCATACAAAAGCTCCCTTGGATTTTTTTACCGTCCAGCAACTGACCGTTATTCATTTTTTTAACTATATCAATGAGTTGAATGGAATCAACATCAAAAACATTGGCTGATTCATTGCACCCTATAAGCGTTTGGTGAAAACCGGAAAGACACAATACGTTTTTAATACCAAGATAAGCGGCTCCCAGCAGATCGGACTGAAGCGCAATACGGTTGCGGTCTCTAGTTATGATTTGCAATACCGGTTCAATGCTCGCCTGGCTCAACGCAAAAGAAGCTGCCAGACTGGAAATTGACACTCCAAAGTGATTATCAGCGACGTTTACTGCTGTCACGCTGTTACCGAATATTTTAGGATCGATTTTTACCTCGGTACCGGCAAGCGGCAAATACTCGGCAGTGAAAATAAACTCTTTTCCGCTGGTTTTGACTGCTAATTTGCTATCATGTTTCATACCTTGTACTCCTTACCGTTATGGACTGAAAAAAAACTATTCCGCATGCGATATTTGCAAAACCGGAGATTTCTCAATTATTGTCTTTATTTGAAATAAGAATTCTTCTAACTCATGAACGGCCACTGTTATACCCCCGTCACCCATCTGAATTATTTTAGTTCGACCTTTTCCGAGTCCGGCTTCTTGCAGCAATTCATCGATGGCCTGTACCCGTTTTCTGGCGCGCATATTACCTTCCATGTAACGGCACTCGCCTTCTTTACATATCATAATGGCGGCACCATCCGCACCGGTATCAAATGCTTTAGTAAGGTACAGAATGTCCAATTTTCCTGAACAGGGTAATGAAATTATTTTAATTTCACCATTCTGCGGGGAATAATTTCGCAGCAATTCTTCTTGATCGTAGCTTATTGCACAATGGAAGAGGTATATTTTAGGAATTTTATTATTCAACGCTAACACCTTTTTTATTTGTACTGAATTATTCTGGCAATCTATCAGTAGATATGTAAAATATTCCGGTAGGTTACGTATCTGTACATATATATTTTAACCTGTTTTTACTCCTCGTTTTGTTTCTCGTGACGCAAATGACTCTACTGACACTCAACATCACAAAGCACCACAGTTAAATGCTAAAGTCGTGCCAATTTTATAAAATAAATTACATTGTTGTATATCATTTATTTTTAAATCTTTACGCTGTTTAAAAAGAATTATCTCTGTTTTAAAAAGCACATATTTGTTCCTTTAATAAATTATGGAACATTTTTGAACTAATTATGTACATTTGTCCTTATTTTGGAGCGGTTTCTGTATGGTTGCCGCTGGTTTCTTCCATAGTCTCAACAAAAATAATTCTTTCCTGCACACAGGAATGCAGACATAGCATACTTTTATCTTTCTTCTCAATTTCTTTTTCTTTTATTTGCAATAAAAAAAGGGAGGGGGTACCGACAGGCTTCAGTGTCCGTTTTTGATAATAAAGCGCCTCGCTTGGCGCATTTTTATCTTTGGGTATTATTTTAACAACTTTATAAAAAGTCGCCCCAAGAATAAAATTCTTTTTTGTGCTCTCTTAACTATTCATTTCTTTATATATTAACTAAAGATGATCCAATAAGAACATATTTCAGCGTAAATGAAGGCAGAATTTTATTTTTAAATTATGATTACCATTCACGTGATTTTACGTATCATTCCGCATAAAAACAGAGAACATATACTAAAATATCATATTGGGAGCAATCAAATGTCTCACCACACCAATGGAATATTTTAACTGACGCAGAAAACAAAAAAAATGACCTGTCGTTTGATTAAATCCCATTGATTGGAAATCATCCAATTTCTTTCAGAGGAACATTTAACAGTTAATGAATTGTATGGCTGAGGGACAAGGACTCGAACCTCGATTCACAGGGCCAGAACCTGTTGTCCTACCTTTAGACGATCCCTCAATTGAGAAATCAAAACAATTATCTATGTAATAAAACCTTATACTGTTTCTTCAAAAATCCTTAAATATTATTTTAATCATGCTTTTGGACGGCTTTATTGCTTTTGCGGAAGAGTTTAGGATCAATTCCCAGCTTGCCAATTTTGTATTGAATAATGCGTTTTGTTGTCCCTAAAATATTTGCGGCCTTGGTCTGATTGCCACTTGTTGCTTCCAGAGTATCAATAATTAATGATCGTTCCTGTGCTTCAACGACAGAAGATAATTTGCTGTGTTCAACCTTTTCTGCTTTTTTCTCTCTGACATGTAATGACGGCGGCAAATGAATACACTCGATCATATCTGTTTTAGTCAGCAATACCGCTCTTTCAATGCAATTTTCCAGTTCACGCACATTGCCCGGCCATTTGTGAGATAAAAATTCTTCGATCGCCGCTGTTGAAATCTTTTTAACACTCTTCCCCATTTCCTTGCTGTACTTCAAAATAAAATGGTCAGCTAAAAGAATTATATCACTCCCTCTTTCGCGCAACGGCGGCAAATAGATAGGAAATACATTCAAACGGTAAAACAAATCAGCGCGGAAACGGTCAGATGTAATATCCTGTTCCAGATTTCTGTTAGTCGCCGCGATGATGCGTACATTAACATTAATAATGCGGGAAGAACCCAGTGGTTGAAATCTCTTTTCCTGTAATACACGTAATAGCTTGACCTGTGCGGCAGCGGAAAGCTCTCCTACTTCATCCAGAAAAATTGTGCCGCCGTTTGCTTCTTCAAAACGTCCTCTGCGTTGATGCAAGGCTCCTGTAAATGCGCCTTTTTCATGACCAAACAATTCGCTTTCAATCAGTGTGTCTGGAATAGCGGCACAATTAACCTGCACAAGCGGTCCGTTTTTACGTGAAGAGTTTTTATGAATAGCGCTGGCGATTAATTCTTTTCCTGTGCCGGTTTCACCATTGATCAGGACCGTAGTATTGGAATCAGCAACCTGCGCCACAAGGCCGAATACTTCCTGCATTGATTTGGAATGGCCGATAATATCCAAAGAGGGAGCATGGGTACTGCCGACTATCTTGCGTAATCGCTCGTTTTCTTCTTCCAGCGCACGGATATGAACGGCCTTGGCCATTAACTCGGCAACAGAAGATAGTATGGCCAACTCTTTGTCCAGATCTTCGACCTGCTGGGCAATCTTATCGGTGGATAAAACGCCTACAACGTTCGCGTCATACATAATAGGAACACATAAAAATGAAAGCTCAGCGCGGTTAAGATGACGGCGCGCGCCGGTGCGATCCAGAAAATGTGTCTCTTTGCCCAGATTCGCCACTGCCATCGGACGTCCGGTTTCCGCTACTTTACCGGTAATACCTTCCCCCGGTTTATAGGAAACTTCCAAACCGTCAATATTGACATCATGGGCGATATCCAGCCAGGCTTCCTTTTTTTCGCGATCCATCAGGGATATCATCCCGCGCTGCATGCCAAGGCGTGAGCTCATTTCCTTCAGGGCCAGTTCCAGTTGATCACGCAAATCCCCCGGCTGCGCCAGAATCTTGGCGATGGCGTGCAGGGCGGCTAACTCTTCATAAGTATGTATACTCAATTTACGTTCTTTCTCAGAAAAAGATTTTTTTGTAGTCTTGCTCATAGATAGCTCAACTGACCATAAAGTATTTTGTTACAAAAATGTACCAATAGCAATATGTTTTTTCATATTCTTCCAATTAATTGCAAGTTCTGAACCAATTCTTAGCTTTTTGAATAATTAAACCAAAACGCCTATCAAGCATTTAAACCCAAAAATGGAATCATAAAACTAATAAAATTGTTGAAAAATTCAGATAATCACCATAGAGGTAGTTTGCTAAAATATCGGGGGTCTTTATGGTTTCGAAAAGAGCGTCTAAATTTACATCTTTTATTGTCATGGATGTCATGGCAAAAGCCGAGGATTTGGAACGTAAGGGCGAACACGTCATTCATCTGGAAGTGGGTGAACCTGATTTTTCCACGCCGAAAGTTATCACAAAGGCGGCAAACGAGGCTTTATCCCTCAACAAAACCCGCTATACCCACGCCCTGGGACTGCTGGAACTACGGCAAGCTATATGCGACTTCTATTTTAAAGAATACAGAGTTAATATAACGCCCGATCAGGTTATGGTATCTACAGGCACTTCTCCGGCTTTGCTTTTCGCGATGCTGGCTATTTTAGATCACGGTGATGAAGTAATCATTTCCAATCCGCGATATCCCTGCTATCAAAACTTTATTCTCGCCGCAGGTGGCAAGATTAAAGAGGTTAAAACTTACCCTGAAGATGGATTTCAGTATCGCCCAAAGGACATAAAAAAGAAACTCTCCCTCCGGACAAAGGCAATTTTGATCAATTCGCCTTCAAATCCCACCGGCATTGTCATGAACAAAGAGCATTTGCAAAATATCGCTGAATTCGACAAGCAGTATATTATTTCTGACGAGATTTATCACGGTTTAATCTATAAAGGCCGCGCTCATTCCATTTTAGAATTTACCGATAATGCTTTTGTCATCAATGGTTTCTCCAAATTATATGCGATGACCGGCTGGCGTTTGGGTTACTGCATTTTTCCAAAAGAGTTCACTGCCATCATGCAACGGATTCATCAGAATTTCATGATTTCCGCCAATGGCTTTATTCAGTGGGCAGGCATTGCGGCTCTTACCAGAGCGCAAAATGATGTGGCGGATATGATAAGCATTTATAATGAACGTCGTCAATATATGCTGGCTCGTTTAAAGGACATGGGTTTTGTTATCCATGTCGAGCCAACAGGCGCGTTTTATGTGTTTGCCGACGCGCGGCGCTTTTGCACAGATTCTTACAAAGAAGCGTTTCGTATTATTGAAGATGTAAAAGTGGGCGTCACCCCCGGTATTGATTTCGGCAGCGGCGGCGAAGGATTTTTGCGTTTTTCTTACGCCAATTCTCTGGAAAACATCAAAGAGGGATTAAATCGCCTGGAGAGATATCTTAATAAATATGCCTGAGTAATTTTTTTATTCAGCTGAAGCAATGGTCCAGATTGAATACATAAACCAACACATAGGCTTATTTATGATACCTTCAAAGATAATCCTTGCTATTTACTAATAATATATGTACAAACCTCGTCAGTGATCGCGATAGTTATTTGCCTCCCATCCTTTCTAATTCAGAAATTTCGGCAGGAAAATCCGGCTCATCGTAACCGAATCCAACTTTAGAGCTATGTTTGCGGCCTGTTATTCAGGCTCCTAATCATGGCACACAGCGGTGTGTTCTCAACAACCGCAACGACTAGACCTGGGTTCATATGTCACAAATACTGAAAAAAGAAGGAAAAAAGAAAGAAATGAGTTTTGAGAAGTTTAAGTTAGATGCGAAAATAATGGCCTCCGTGCAAGCGCTTGGCTATAAAGTACCAACACCAATCCAATTACAATCAATCCCGCCGATTATGGAAGGCCGCGATGTAATGGGTCTGGCCCAGACCGGAACGGGAAAAACAGCAGCTTTTGTATTGCCGATTTTGCAGCGGCTTATGCAGGGGCCGCGCGGCCATATCCGCGCCCTGATTATTGCACCGACACGGGAGTTAAGCGAACAAACCCACAAAGCAATAGGACAATTAGGACGCAGAGCACAAATACACAGTGCATCCATTTATGGCGGTGTAAACATTAATGGCCAGATAACAAGGCTCCGCGATAAAATTGACATTGTCTCCGCGTGTCCCGGCCGACTGCTTGACCATATCCAGCGCAACACTATTGACTTATCCCATATAGAAGTGCTGGTACTGGATGAGGCTGATCATATGTTTGACATGGGCTTTTTGCCGGATGTTAGAAGAATCGTGAAACATCTTGCCGCAAAACGTCAGACATTGCTATTTTCCGCCACCATGCCCGAAGACATCCGCTCGCTCGCCAATGATCTATTGATCAATCCGGTGAACATTAAAATCGGCCACTCAGCGCCGGTTGACACCGTTACCCATCATTTTTATCCGGTTCAAATGGCCACCAAAACAGCGCTGCTGAAAGATATTCTTGATAAAACGGAGATCGAATCCGTTCTTGTTTTTACGCGGACAAAATCACGCGCCAAAAGCGTGGCTCTGCAACTGGACAAATCGGGATACAAAGTTACTTCGTTGCACGGCAACTTAACACAGCAGAAACGACAACATGCCCTCGATGGCTTTCGTGACGGACGTTATGAAATAATGGTCGCGACGGATATAGCCGCCCGCGGCATTGATGTGACAAGAATTTCCCATGTTATTAATTATGATATGCCCTCAACTACTGATGCCTACACTCATCGCATCGGCCGGACGGGACGCGCCGCAAAAACAGGGGACGCCTTTACTTTTGTGACAGGAGAAGATGCGGGCCTTGCTCATTCCCTGAAAAGAGTACTTGGCGAAAAACTCGAATACCACAGCGTTGCCGGATTAACCACCGGCATGCCTGTTGACAACGAAGCTCCCGCACGCCGCAATAGCAACGAAAGAAAGATGAAACCCAATGATGGAAGAAAGCTTTTTTCTACCAAGCCGCGAACCAACAGCAGGCCCAAACAGCGTTCTTTTGATGCTTCAAACCGCAGCCAGTGGGCGCATTAAGCAAAAAACTGTTTTGGGGTTATGGTGCCTTTCCTTCGGAATTCATATGCGGCCATAGCCAAAAGAAATGCATTCTTTGTTATATTCATTTTTGTGAAGAGGTGTTGTTTGTACGCAGTAGCTCGGCAAATTGATCAGGCGCAACAGGTTTACTGAAATAAAAACCCTGCATCTCGTCACAGATGTGTTTTCTCAAAAACTCATCCTGTGACTGTGTTTCCACACCTTCAGCAACGACAGTAAGACTTAGATGCTTGCCCATATTAATGATCGATTCGATGATGTCTTTGTCTTCAGAATCTTGCGTGATATTTCTAATGAAGGATCTGTCCACCTTGAGCGTGTCGATAGGAAAGTGCGAGATCTGAGTGAGAGAAGAATAACCCGTGCCGAAATTATCAACGGCAAGACGGACTCCCATTTTTTTGATTTTGGTCAGCACCGTAATCATGTGGACAGGATTATGCATTAACATACTTTCACTGATTTCCAGTTCCAAAAGATTTGGCGTCATACCGGATTCTTTCAATATGGCTTTGATATCTTCTATTAAATTATCATCCATTAATTGACGAAGCGACAAATTTACCGATATGCGGACAGGAGGCAGATGCTGGCCTTGCCAGACCATATTCTGGGCACAGGCTGTTTTCAGCACCCATCTGCCGATAGGCACTATCAGCCCTGTTTCTTCGGCCACTGGAATAAATCGCGTAGGGGTTACTGAACCGAGGAAAGGGTTTTCCCAACGCAGCAGTGCCTCAACTCCGGTTATCATACCGGTTTTAAAATCCAATCTGGCCTGATAGTCCAGAAAGAATTCTTTTCTATCCAGTGCAAAACGAAGATTTGTTTCTATAGACATACGTTCGGTTGATTGTGTTTTAATTTCTTTGGAATAAAACTGGTAATTGTTCTTACCTTCTTCCTTGGCAAAATACATGGCAATATCCGCGTTTTTCATTAGTGTTTGATCGTCTTCTCCATCTATAGGAAATATACTGATGCCAATACTGGCCGTTACGCGGCACTCATTATCCAGAATCACCACTGGTTTCATAGTAGAGGCAAGTATCTTCTTGGCCAGGGTCGCGATTTGATTCAATTCGTTCACTTCCTCAATCAGGATAATGAATTCATCTCCGCCCAGACGACTGACAACATCGACGGCACGCAGTGACTGTCTAAACCGATCAGCAATTTCCCGAAGCATTTGATCCCCTGCCTCGTGCCCCATGGTATCATTGATTATTTTGAAGCGATCCAAATCGATGAAGAGGACGGCAAACTGCCGCTGATAACGCCTTGCTGCCTGGATGGCGTGATTGAGCAACTGGCTGAACATTAAACGGTTGGGCAGTCCGGTCAGGATGTCGTGGGTTGCCATATTTTCCAGTTCCTTCTCTATATGTTTGCGTTCCGTGATATCGCGAATGATTCCCTTAAATCCGGTTCGATTGCCCGATGAATCTTGCTTTAGTGATACGGAGGCTTCAATGTATCTTTTTATTCCATCCTTTCTTATAATAAGCCAATCAAGTCCTTCGTTGGGTTCTTTTGTTTTGTAAATTTTATTAAACGCCTGGAAAACATTTTCTGAAGTTTCTGTATCCGAAAAATCCCTGTAATTCGCACCGGCCAATTCTTGTCTGGAGGACCCTGTCAGTCGACATAATGAATCGTTGAAAAAGGTAAAATTGCCGGTTAGATCGACTTCAAAATAGGCTTCCTGAATATTTTCCAGAATGCTTCTGTATTTTTCCTCGCTTTGACGCAGTGATTCTTCAATATTTTTTTGCTCGGTGATATCTTCAACATGCACCATGACAAGATCATCAGGTACAAAGGCATATGTGGCTATTATATCCCTTCCGGGCATGAAATGCTTTGACTGCAATTCTTTTTTAATTACTGCTTTTTCTTCAAAGCATCTGTGAATATCCTGCAAAACATCCTGTTGATCACGATATATCTCCTGCGCCGTTTTATTGATGAATTGTTTAATGTTTTCTCCGGTCACAGCCAGCGCTGCATTATTGCATTCCAACAGCACAAAGTCCGCATTAATCTTTTGCCAGGTAAATGTCGGAATCGGGCTTCCATGATATTGTGCCTTAAAACGCTTCTTGCTTTCTCTGATAGCTTTCTCCGCCTGCTTACGCTCGGTAATGTCGTTTAAAATTCCTATAAATCCTATTGGTTTGCCTGATGAATCTTTTCGTAATGATATAGAACCTTCAATATATATTTTCGCATTATCTTTTCTCGCAATCTGCCAACTAAATTTTTTAATGGGTTTGCCCGTTTTATAAACTTTGTTATAAGCTTTAACGGCTTTTTTCGCGGTTTCTTTATCTGTATAGCGCCGGTAATTCATTCCCATTAATTCTTCACCGGAGTATCCGAGAATACGGCATATCGAATTGTTAAAAAAAGTTACGTTACCGGCAAGGTCTAATTCAAAACATCCATCGTGAATATTTTCCAGAAAATCCCTGTATCTTGTTTAGTGCCTTAACCGCAGGCCTTTTCAAAGATATAGTATCTCTTAAGGCGGATTTCTTTTTGCCTGTTTCTTTATTTTTCTTTTTTTCGTTTTCTTTTTTATTTGATAACAAAGATTTTTTGAGGAACGGAATTCCCTTCTTTGCGGCTTTAACCTGCTTTTTGTTTTTAGACATTGCTTCGATCTTGTTTTTCATAGCGCAATATCCCTTTAGGTTAGTTAAGGGTTGAACTGATATTTACAGAAGCGCCGCCGGCAACGAGTTGATAAATGAATGGCTTGAACTTTAAGCTTCCATTATGTTAATCGAACTTAAGGAGAAGTTATAATAAATACTGCATTTTACTCATATTTAAAATATATGATCAAAAATCACAAAGTCAATATCTTTTTAAAAGAATGTTTGGCATGACAGTAATGTTCACCATCTGCCATTAATTATCTTCATTGCGGGTTCAAACATTATATTTTCATAAAGGTTGACCATTTGTGTATAATTGTAAAAATGTTTATTTATTTAGTTGGCGATAAAGATTCATTATCGGGCTTTGCCGCTAATTTCCAGCACTTGCACACGAAGAATCAGGGTCTTTTTAAGTATTTCTTCTGTAAAATCCCGTGTGCCGCTTCCATATTGACGCATAATCCATTCAAGCGCATCTTTTTTAGCCTCTAAGTCCTCTAATATCTCGGCTGTCCCTGATCCAATGACGCTTTCGTATTTCGATCCCCATTTACAGGCCTCTTCAGCTTTCACAATATCATAGAGGATATCCAACTCGAAACAAACCTTGTTGTTTTTCTTGATGATATCTATCTTTCTTCCTTCAAGCGCCGCATGAAAATAGAGAAAGCTGCCGTCATAACCGAAGTTCAGAGGAACAATATAAGGCTGATCATCGTCACATACTGCTAGACGGCAAACCTGGCAACGCCCTATGATGTCGTCAATATCTTTCCTGTCTTTTATCTCCCGATCTGTTTTACGCATTATTAATTTGCTCTTTCAGAGGTATCAGGCTGTCTGGTAGTTATTTAGTTCCTATTGCCTTAAAAAACGTATAGCAAAATACTCCGTCGGGCTCCGCCGTCCGGTATAAATCCTTGATTCCTTTTTCAAAAATATTTTGTTGGATTATTCCCGATTTGATTGCCGGTTCACGGACACCCTCAATCATAGCCGTGAATGTCTTTTTCGTGAAACCTTCGACAAGTTCCGGTTTACTGGAATCAACATAGACCATTCGGGGAGATACTCGAATTGAGTCGAAGCCCGATTCGTGCAACAGCGGATAAAGCTCTCTACCCACCATGGCGTTGCCGCCAGCCTGTCGTTGCAGTTCGACCTGACACGCAATAGCCTTATGCGCAGACTCGCTGTCAGGATAAAAATAGGCAGAGCCATGATCTCCCTCGATTACCGTAATGGTACCTCCTCGCTTCAAGTATTTTTTCAGCATTTGCAGCGCCTCGACTGGATGCGATAAATGTTCCAGAACAAAACAAACGAAAATGTGGTCAAAGGAGTCCGGCTCATAAGGTAAATTAAAAATGTCAGCTTGTTCGAATTTAACATTGGTCAAACCTGCTTCTGCTGCTTTTTTCCCGGCTTCAACAAGCGAGGTCCCGGATATATCAATAGAAGTAATAAAAGCATTGGGGCTGTTTTTCGCGAGGGTGACTGTTTGCGCGCCAACGCCGCAACCGGCTTCCAAAACAAGGTTCCCTGCCGGATACGAAGTATCCGAGTGAAGTAACTCTACCAGCGTAGAGGCTTGATCCTGTAACCGTATATTTTCCCGATGATCGTAACCGTGGACGTATGATTTTTTCATGCTTCCTCTTTTGTGATGAATGCAGAACCGGCAGATATACTTGTCCGAGTTTGCAACCCCACGTCAAGCATCTATTGCCTGAGGTGATTTTATAACAATTTGATTCTGAATAACTACGGCTACAAGTTTTTCCTGTGAATCTTGAATTTCCGTATATAACAACATCAGAGTGCGTCCTTTATTAAGCAACTTGCTTCTTGCCGTTAATGTCTCACCTAATTTGCCGGGACGAATCAGATTGGTTTTGGATTCTATGGTACTCGTTCTGGAGTTTGGTGGTAGATTTAAAAACGCGCAGATGGCACCCATCGTATCCGCCAAAGCCATAATGGCTCCTCCATGTGCAATCTCACCTATTGTGCAAAGATTTTCTTTGATTTCTAAAGTGCCGACGACTTCTTCGGCAGTCGCTTTAGTAACTTGTATACCTAAATATCCTGGCAACAAATTACTGTGCGCTTCTTGAATCATTTTAACTATATCTTCCATATTCATACCTTTTTTGAAATAAATAGGGCAACACGATTCATTAGTCAAGCTCATTATCAATGAATCTCCTTGCCGCATGCAGCGGGGTATCATGATGGACCATCACTCTCTTCTTCCTTGTAAGCGACGGGGAATTGGATCCGAAGAGATTAAAAAACAAATTTGTTATTTCCTTTTTTTAGAGTTACGCTATAATTAAATTGACACTTGTGACCGGCTGATTGAAAATCTGCCGTGTTGGGATTTGACACAGGTAAAACAATCTTTATTCATCACGGTGGAGCTTAAATCTTTAAGGAAACTTTATGACGTACAAAATTTTAGGTATTTCCGGCAGTCCGGTAAAAAAAGGCAATGTTGAAACGCTGCTGAATCGCACGCTCGAAAGTTTACCCGTAAAAAATATTGAACATGACATTGTTCATCTTTCCGGCTTGAAAATTCGCGACTGCATCCACTGCAATTTCTGTCTGGCCAGACAAATGCCGGGCAAATACTGTTCAATCAAGGATGATGCACAGGCTGTCTTTGAAAAAGCAGAAACAGCGGATATTCTTGTTTTGGCAAGCCCCGTGTATTTCATGCGCACTTCCGCGCGGATGGCGGCGCTGCTTGACCGGTTCCGCGTATTTGTCTTCGGTAACCTGACGGCGGGCCGCATGAAAAACAAAATCGGCGCGAGCATGGCTGCAGCGTGGTTACGTCACGGCGGCGTTGAAACAACGCATCTTACGCATATATTGATGTTTTTGGGGATGGAGATGATTCCCGTCAGTGTTCATAAAGGCATCAGCCCCTTGGGCGCGTCAGTTTTGACAAGCATCAATGGTTCGGGAAATTTTGATCCGGCAGTTTCTCTGGGAATGGAAAATGACGAACAGGGCATCCAGTCCGCACAGCTGATTCTACGTCGGGCTATGGAACTGGCGAAATTAATTAAAAAATGAAAATCCTGTCGGGTAGGTTGACAAACCGGTTGATCAGTTGTATGAACCGACGCCGAAAAAATCGCTGTTATGGAAAAATTTTATGCCTATTTATTTACAAATACTTCTGCTGATTGCCGCCTTTATTATCTTTGCCATGCTGATAATTTACATGGGTGGGTTGGGCGTGCGACGTATGTGTTTCAAGATTATTGCCGAAATGGAAGAATCCCGGGCATTCAAAGAATCCAGAGCGGTTAATCTTCAGGATGAACGGAAAAATTTCTTTCGTGTGGGAACGGGGAATATTCGTCCCAAAGCGCTAAACCTTCTGATAGCCGACGGCCTGGTCATTAAAACGAATAACGGTAAATATTATCTGGACAAAGAAAAAGTTACCCAGGCAAAAGCTCAATTAGGTTCAAAAAATACAAAATAAGCCATGTTTTCTCTTTCTTCATCATGATCGATACTGTTGAGAAGGTTGCAGTCTTTCAAGTCAAAAGGTGTTTCAATGTTCTCGAAAGAAGGGCCTCGTTTTCAAGCACATCTTTCTGTGATAATTCTTTGTACCATTGATGAGTCCAGGAATTGTGCAGTCCTATGACCGTCTGATTCAGCCTGAATACTTTCTTTATGTCGATATGATTATCAAACCAGAACTTCCAATATTTTTCTTCAGGCGTCATTCTTCTCGAGGTAAAATAAAGAGCTTCGGGAATAAATCCGTATTCCAACCGATCCAGCATAGTCAGATAATGTCTGAAGACCGTCTGGAAATATAGTGCTCTCTTTCTTCGCATCAAAGCATTACCGATCCGACTCATCAGCACTTTCAACCGGGGCGCCGGCAATTTTTGATCTCCGGTGGTCTTCAAATGAGCAAGAACAAATTTATCGTCAACATGTTTTTGCATCATATGAAATGAACCCAAGTTCTCTATCATCTTATCCATTACGTCAGCCATCGCGCTGTTCGAGAAAAAATCCCATGGGAGTTGCGGCATTTTGTCCTTCATTTCTCTCAGAAAATTCAATTTCACCTGAATTTCTTTGTACCATAAAGTAAGGAGATATGAGCCCGGCTTTGCCGCCATAAATCCGCAATGAGTACTGAACATGACGACTTCTGTATCCGTTAACATACCCACAAGCGGAGCGATGTCTCCCGTCACCAGCGTATCGGCATCCATGAATATTCCGCCATGTTCCTTCAACACAGCAACCATGATTGCATCTTTCTGCATCATGAGAGGAAGGTTCTCGAGCACAGTCATGTCATAGGTCCCTTCAGGCAGATAGAGATCGATATTCGAATAGTCTAGAAAAATGATTTCGTAATCCGGGAGGTTTCGTTGCCATGTCCTTCGGCAGAGCTCCAAATACGGAATCATGCTTCCCCTGGGTTCCCAGAACGAAAATATTGTTTTCTCATAATTCATGCTTTGATTTGCCTGTACATTCTTTCTTTAAAAACCGGCAAGATACAAATTGAAGCAACGCCAATCATTCGGATCTTTGGTTACCAAAGACTTCAAAAAGGACCTGTAAGCTGAAAATAGTTTTGGGAACATAATTAAAATCCAGCGGTGCCACAACCTTTTTTATTTAATAAATTACTTTTTTACGACCTATGCAAAGCGTATAAGATCAGAATTTTTGTATGTCAATAGGAAAAGATACTTGATTAGCCCGGCAGGTTTATACTAGAAGCATAAATAAACACTTAGGAAATGAGCTTAATGTTTATTGACGCTAAGAATAAAATAAAATTCGGTAAAGAAAATTCAAAAAAGCTTTATAAAAAAGTTTGCAAAAAACTATTTTTCTATGAGCTGTGGTTTATAGCTTTCAAAAGGAAAGACTGTACTGGCAGTTTTGTCTTTAATGATTGTATTAAGATTATGTCTCCGCGAAATCATTTTTATGCGGATCCTTTTATAATTAAGAGGGATAAAAAGAATTATGTCTTTTTTGAAGATTTCAGTCTGTATGACAACAAGGCGCTTATCAGTTATATAGAAATATTTGACGACAATACTTACGGCAAACCAAAAAGAGCATTAGTAAAGGATTATCATCTCTCCTATCCCTTTCTTTATGAAAGGGACGGTAATATATATATGATCCCTGAAACACGTCAAAACAAAAGCATAGAACTATACAGAGCAGAAACTTTCCCTGATAAATGGGTATTGGACGCAACAATAATGGATAACATTAGCGCGGTAGATACTACTATTTTTATGAACAATGAGAAGCTGTGGATGTTCACAAACATCATTGGGTCACCTCAACAGGAAAGTAAAGAATTATTCCTTTTCTTTGCGGACACCATCCATGGTCCCTGGCACAGTCATCCTCAGAATCCTGTTGTTACAGACCGACGCTCTGCCCGACCGGCAGGAAGTTTGTTTTATCTAAAGGATAAATTAATCCGTCCCGGTCAAAACTGTGAAGGGAGATACGGACATTCTATAGCGTTGAATAATGTATTGGTATTAAACGAACATGAATATCACGAAGAGATAATCCGGACAATTGATCATGATTGGTATCCGGGCAATTTCTGCACGCATACATATAATTTTAATGATGATTTCGAAGTCATTGACGGGAAAGAATATGTTTTTGACTTGTTTAAAATTATATGGAGTTCTTTATTCAGAGCAAACAGACTTATTAAATTTATCAGGCACCACTTTTTAACAGTCCGGTAATCAAAGACGATCGTTTTGTAAAAGCCATTGGGCTCTTATTGGTAAGGAATATTTTCAATCATGATTGCGTCTCCCTTACGGAAGAGGCACCCCGGTCAACAGCCACTCAGTTCCTGTTTCTTCATCATGATCAACACAGCTGAAATTGCGCCTTCGGTCATGCCGGGAATGCGCTCCATCTGGCCGATAGTGGCGGGTGCGATACGGATAAGCTTGACCTGAAGCTCGTTGGAGAGGCCGGGAACGGTCGAGTAATCAAAGTCCGGCGGAATCTTCTTTTTTTCCTGTTCCTTTAATTTTTTCACGGCATCGAACTGCCGCTTGATATAGCCTTCATACTTGGTTTCAATTTCAATCTGCTGTTTGACAAAGGTATCGGTTTGCGGCTCCCATCCGGGGAATCCGGCCAGATTGTCATAAGATAATTCATAACGTTTTAAAAGTCCGTAAAGCGTGGTGTGATTGTTTAAAGGCGGAGTATTGAGCCCTGCCAATTGCTCGTTTGTTGCAGTTGTTGGTTTTATGGGCGATGCTTTGAGATGCTCAATGCCCTGCTCTATCTTTTTTATTTTGTCCTGAAGCGCAAGATATTGCGCTTGGTCAACCAGATCCAGTTCACAGCCCTTGCCCATTAAGCGAATGACTGCATTATCTTCCCGTAGAATGAGGCGATATTCGGCGCGCGAGGTAAACATGCGATAGGGCTCATCCACGCCGCGCGTAACAAGGTCATCGATCATCACCGCCATGTAGGCTTCAGAACGATCCAGAATAAACGGTGGCGAGCCCTGCACGGCACGGAAGGCATTGATGCCGGCCCAAAGACCCTGCGCCGCCGCTTCCTCATAACCGGATGTGCCGTTTATCTGACCGGCCAGATAGAGGCCTGAGACTAATTTTGTCTCCAGAGTAGGTTTGAGTTGTGTGGGCTGAACAAAATCATATTCAATAGCGTAAGCGGGGCGCATGATTTGAGCATTTTCCAGCCCTTTCACGCTGCGCACAATTTGATACTGCAATTCCAGCGGCAGGCAGTTGCCTAAGCCTTTGGCATATATTTCCTGCGTGTCCAGTCCTTCATGCTCCAGCACTACCGGATGACTTTCGCGCTCGCCAAACCGCATAACTTTATCTTCCAGTGATGGACAGTAGCGGGCGCTCACTCCTTTAATAACTCCTGAGTAAAGAGGTGAGAACTGAATGTTCTCACGAATTACGCGATGTGTTTCAGCGGACGTGGCGGCAAAATAGGAAGGCAGACGTTCCGGCCTCAGAGTTCTGGTGGTAAAGGAAAAAGGCTGTGGTTCGGGATCGCTATCCTGTCGTTCTAATCGGGAAAAATCAATGGAGGATGCGCGCAGGCGGGGAGGGGTACCTGTTTTCATTCGGCCTATATCAAAACCCAGTTGTTTGAGATTTTGTGCAAGTCCTATGGAAGCAAGTTCTCCGGCACGGCCAGAAGGAGTTTGCGAAGCGCCGACATGCACTAAGCCGTTCAGAAATGTGCCGGTGGTAATGATAACTTTTTTCGCGTCGTAATAATGACCGCTTTGATCCAGTACGCCTTTTATCACGCCGTTTTCAATCACGAGGCTCTCAACCATAGCCTGCCGGATATAAAGATTTTGTTGATTTTCGACAACCGCTTTCATCGTCAGGCGGTAGAGTTGTTTATCGCACTGCATCCGGGAAGAATGAACGGCAGGCCCTTTGGAAGCATTGAGCATGCGAAAATGCACGGCAGTCTTATCTGTAACTTTTCCCATCTCACCGCCGAGAGCATCTATTTCCTTAACCAGTTGTCCTTTGGCTAAGCCCCCGATTGCCGGATTGCATGACATCAGCGCTATCGAATCCAAATTGATATTAAATAGAATTGTCCGGCCACCCATGCGCGCACAAGCCAGGGCCGCTTCACAGCCGGCATGTCCGCCGCCGATTACCGCAACATCATAGTTATCAATTAATTTATTGGACAAATTATTAGCTCCTGCAATTACTCAAATCAAATCCTTGCGCTTGTATTAAATCAATAGTAAAAGTTTCCCAAATATAAATATTACTGAATCCTCGCTGCATTTTGCCCTTGCACAGGCGGGAGCGAGAATTACAAGTTTTTTACGGCATAGACCGCAAAAACACAACATAAAAAAGAGGCGGCCTTGATCAAACCGGATTTTTGGAAAAACAATAAAAGATATTATGATTTAAAAAGCTACTGGCGTAATTTATTTGGTTGTAATGTCCACAAATTAGCAATTGACGCGGGATTTACCTGTCCCAACCGCGATGGATTTGTAGCCACGGGTGGATGCATTTACTGCGACGGACGGGGATCAAAATTGCGCCAGAAAGGAGAACTGCCCTCCGTTGCCGAACAGATTGCCTCCGGTAAAAAATATTACAAACCGCATGTTTCAAAATATATAGCTTATTTCCAAACATTTACAAACACTTACGCTCCAGTGGAAAAATTACGGGCGATCTACGATGAAGCCTTGGCGCAGGAAGATGTCATCGGTCTTTCCATCGGCACAAGGCCGGATTGCCTGGGTTCAGACGTTATCGAATTATTAAGCGGATATGCGAAAAAAAATCATATCTGGGTAGAATTGGGCCTGCAATCCTCAAACGACAGGACTTTGCGATTCATCAACCGAGGGCATAATTTTCAACAATTCTCAGATGTGGTGAATAATCTTACCGGAAGCAATCTGAACATTTGTGTTCACTTTATTATAGGTCTGCCGGAAGAAAGCGACAAAGATGTCTTAACTTCAGCCCGGACCATTGCGGCAATGCCTGTAAACGGCATCAAAATTCATTCCCTGCTGGCTCTGGAAGGAACCGCTCTGGGCGAAATGTATAAAAAAGGAACTATCCGCATGATAACTAAAGAAAAATATGTTTCTTTAGTGGCCGATTTTCTGGAAATATTACCGCCCGAAATAGTAATTCAGCGTCTGACTGCCGATGGTTACCGCGATATTTTCCTTGCGCCTGATTGGGCAATGAATAAATTAGATGTACTGAATTCAATTAATAAGGAGTTGGAGCGGCGGGACTCATATCAGGGGAAATATTATGGGATAACTCCATAAAAATACTTATGTTGCGGTGCACTTTATATTTTAGTCATTGCGACCTGCGAAAAAGCAAGTCTCATTCATAAATATTTGCGAGCATTGCTATGGACATTTTACGAAATTATCAAATTTGCGTTTTAGTATGATAAAAAAATCTATGATATTTGCATAAAAATTGCTAAATGCATGTTTATGAAGAGTCGTTTAATGAGAGAATAGATGATTACAATAATAAACTATAATGCCGGAAACATCACGAGTGTGGCGCGTGCGCTGCAGAAAATCGGACAGGATTTTGTCATCACGGATGACCCTCAAAAGCTTGAAGCTGCATCGCATGTCATTTTTCCGGGCGTCGGTGCGGCGGGTGAAGCAATGGCTTATCTGCGTAAAAAAAAGATTGATGTCTGGCTAAAACAATACATTAAAACAGGTTTACCTCTTCTGGGCATTTGTCTGGGCACTCAGATTATTCTGGATTATTCCGAGGAAAATGATACCAGTTGCATCGGACTTATTGCCGGTTCAACAAAACGCTTCCCTGACAAATTAATTACTGAAGGTCTGCCATTAAAGATTCCGCACATGGGCTGGAATAGCATTACTTTTCGCCGTAACCATCCGGTTTTTGCGAATGTTTCGCCTGAGGCCGAATTTTATTTTGTGCATTCTTATTATCCGGCGCCGTCTGATGAAGCAGTCGTTTTAGGAACAACTGATTATGGTGTGAACTTCTGCTCGGTTCTGGCTAAAGAAAATCTTGTGGCTACGCAGTTTCACCCGGAAAAAAGCGGGCGTCCCGGCTTACAGATTTTGAGGAATTTCTGCGCATGGAGGGGCAATGCAAAGTAAATTTATGAATAATCAAAGTCCATATAATTTTAGACGACCTTGCAAAAAGCTCCAGATGCAAGGCGCGCAAGACCCGAGGAGTGAGGCGTACTTTTGTGTACGCTGCAACAACGAGGGACGAAGCGCAACACAGCATATGGACTTTTTGCGAGGCCGTCATGCTTAGTAAAAGGATAATTCCCTGTCTGGACGTGCGCGCGGGCTTGCTTACCAAGGGCATAAAATTTAAGGGCAATGTAGATATCGGCGATCCGGTGGAAGCCGCGCGGGAATATTATGAACAGGGCGCGGATGAAATTGTTTTTTACGATATTACGGCTTCGTCCGATAAGCGCGACATTATGATTGATGTAGTGCGGCGCGTGGCGGAAACGATTTTTATTCCCTTTTCCGTAGGCGGCGGCATCCGCAACGTGGAAGATATGCGCCGCGTGATTCTGGCCGGCGCGGAAAAAATCAGCGTTAATTCCGCCGCAGTGGATGATCCGAAAATTATAACCGAGGGAGCCAAAACATTCGGCAGCCAGTGTATTGTACTGGGTATGGATGTAAAAAAAGTGGAAGTATCCTGTAAAATTTCTTCAGGCTACGAAATAGTAATACATGGCGGCAGAAAATTTACCGGCATTGACGCCCTGTGGTGGGCAAAAGAAGCGGAAAAGCTTGGAGCCGGTGAAATTTGCCTCAATTCCATCGATGCGGATGGCACACAAACAGGTTATGAGTTGAATTTAACCTCACTTATTTCCGAAAATGTACGGATTCCTGTTATCGCATCCGGAGGCGCCGGAGTACCCCAACATCTGGCGGAAGTATTGACTAAAGGCAATGCAGACGCTGCTCTGATCGCTTCGATGGTGCATTACCGAACTTATACAATTGCCGAAATCAAACAATATTTAAACAATAAACAAATCAAAACGAGAATGCTTTGGTAGATTAATCATTTTTTTGCTATGCAACGCATTTGTTAAGTATTATAATAGATAAATTAAGTCAGGAGGCTAATTAAAGTGGATGCTAAAAGATATGAACTAAATGTCCAATTGGCGCAAATGCTCAAAGGCGGCGTCATTATGGATGTAACAAATGATAAGCAGGCAAAAATCGCGGAAGAAGCAGGAGCTGTGGCAGTAATGGCTCTGGAGCGCGTACCCGCTGATATTCGTAAAGATGGCGGAGTGGCCAGAATGTCAGACCCTGCGATGATTTCCGCAATTAAAAAAGCCGTGACTATTCCGGTTATGGCTAAAGCGCGTATCGGTCATTTTGTGGAAGCGCAAATTTTGGAAGCCTTGCGTATTGATTATATAGATGAAAGTGAAGTTTTGACTCCAGCTGATGAAGAATGCCATATTGATAAGACAAAATTCTCGATTCCTTTTGTTTGCGGCGCGCGTAATTTAGGCGAAGCTCTGCGCCGCATTGCCGAAGGTGCGGCCATGATCCGCACTAAAGGGGAGGCAGGAACTGGAAATGTTGTCGAGGCTGTTCGCCACATGAGAACTATGAATCGTGAAATCCGTCAACTGGCTCAAATGCCGGTAGAGGAAGTCACCAGTTTTGCCAAAACTAACGGCATTCCCTATGAATTAGCCATAAAAGTTAAAGAGTTAGGGCGTTTACCTGTGGTAAATTTTGCTGCAGGCGGTATTGCCACTCCGGCGGATGCCGCGTTGATGATGCAGTTGGGCTGCGACGGTGTTTTTGTCGGCTCCGGCATTTTCAAGTCAGCCGATCCGGCTAAACGCGCGCGGGCTATCGTCAAAGCGACAGCTTATTTCAGTGATCCCCAAAAAGTTCTGGAAGCTTCGATGGATCTGGGAGAAGCTATGCCCGGTCTGGAAATTTCTCAAATACCGCCTGATCAAATCTTAGCCGGACGCGGCTGGTAAATTTCGTATGACTTTGCGTTTAGTAAGCGACAAACCTTCTTTCATCGGCGTTCTGGATTTGCAAGGTGGAGTGCATGAGCACGTGGAACATCTGGAGCGGTTAGGTATCGCTTATAAAAAAGTGAAGCAAGCAAATGACTTTGCAGATCTGGCCGGGTTGATTATTCCCGGCGGTGAAAGTTCCTGTATTTCCAGGTTGCTTAATATTTTTGAAATCAAGGATGTATTGCTTGGAGCTTATAGCCGTGGAATGAAAATATGGGGTACTTGCGCAGGAGCAATTTTGCTGGCACAAAAGGTGGTTGGTGAAGCTCCTTGCCTTGGCCTGATCAACATAACCATTGAACGCAACAGCTTTGGCAGTCAACTCGATAGTTTTGTAAGCAAAGCTCTGATTCCTGCTGTCGCAGCAGAACCTATGCCATTGACTTTTATCCGTGCACCTAAAATTATTGATGTGGACTCTGGTGTTAATATACTTCTAAAAATTGATGATTACATAGCAGCAGCGGAAAGCGAATCCATATTAGTTACGGTATTTCATCCGGAGTTAACCGGCTGCCTTGCCCTGCATCGTTACTTCGCTATAAAATGCGGTGTGAATCCGGCAATTAATAGTCATGAGGATATTGATCCGCTTTGGAAAAGTTCGAGTTGGACAAAACATGCCGGCATCGGTTAAATGGATTTAATAAAACATATTGAAGAAAATTTTTTTGCCGTCAGCCGTTATTGGGGAAGTTTAAATTGTTCTTTGACGCAGATTGAATCAATCTGCGCAATGAACACCGGCGTGACTATTTCCGATATCAACTGGGCATGGAATGAAAAGCCTTTAAACAACGTTGACGCAAAGTCCATCGCAGCAATAAAAGAATATTACAAAAAATCAAAGCTGCGTTTCTGGTGGTGGATATATCCCAGCGGACAATCGCCTGAGACACGAAGAATGTTACAGGATGAGGGATTGCGTTTAATTAAAAAAGTCCCTTGTATGGCGGCAGATTTGAACGATTCATTGTCAGGCAGGCATTTCCCGGACAATATAAAAATCTCGGAAGTTAAAAACAAAAACGATTTGCATACATGGGAATTTATTTCTTTCCATGGCTTTGAAATGCCCACTCGCGCCAGAGAGCAGTATGGCGCTTTTGTTTCTTCATTTAAACTTGGTGAGCAATCTCCGCAAAAACTTTTTATTGCATATCTCGATGGAATACCGGCAGCTACCTCGTTACTTTTCACTTATAAAAATTCAGCAGGAATTTATTACGTATCAACTCTTTCTGCCAGCAGAAATAAAGGATGCGGCATGAGAATAACACAGGCCGCGATGCAATCCGCTAAAGAATCTGGTTTTAAAAATGTCATTTTACAAGCAACACCCGAAGGGGCAAAGGTTTACTTGCGAGCAGGATTCAAAGAATACTGCCATGCGGAAATTTATAAACTTTGAATTCCGAAATCAACGCATTTTCCTTGCCATACGGATAAAGAATATTAACTTTTTAACAACAAAAGTTTAGATGGCCAAAATCAAACAATATTTCATTGACAAAAATAAAGCCATTATTATACTATTTAAAATTGTTAAGTAATTTAAACAATAATTTTTTATCAATGTGGTGGAGGATAATATGGAAAATAAAAATCGTAAAACTTTTTTTATGTTCTTAATGGCGTTTTTGATCGCCTTTTTTATTGTTTCTCTTGTCGAAGTTCTGAGATCTTCTCTTATCCCTTCAGGAGCGCCGGAAATTCCGGCAGCGGTAGCAATAGAAGCAACCGTCCCCGGTTCTTTTTCCGACCTGGCTGAACGTGTTAAACCGGCAGTTGTCAATATAAGCACAACAAAAATATTTAAGGGAAGAAGCCAGGGTAATAATTTTGGCCGGTCGCCTTTTAATGAATATTTCGGAGATGAT
>Ga0326728_10008178_pt1 | contig 26182 bp, 23 predicted proteins | sample MB3enrmetagenome_FD_207602 | JGI IMG/M metagenome (GOLD analysis project Ga0326728, IMG submission 207602) | Lab enriched peat soil microbial communities from McLean, Ithaca, NY, United States - MB31MN | ecosystem: Environmental > Terrestrial > Soil > Wetlands > Peat | place: USA: New York... | reverse complement strand
GATGTAGTTGCCGACGAGCGTCGGAATGCCGATGCCGAGATTGACGTAGTAGCCGTCCTTTAACTCACGGGCGGCGCGGGCGGCCATTTGCTGACGGGTCCAGGGCATAAAGCAGCTCCTAGTTCTGAGTTCTTAGCCATTCGTGGCCATCGAAGCGGTCATGGGATCAAGAGGCATCGGGTTTCAGTGAACGGCGATCAGCCTTCGCGAACGGTTCTCCGCTCGATGCGTTTCTCGGGATGCGGATTGTGGACCAGGCGGTGAATGAAGATGCCGGGCGTGTGAATTTCGTCGGGGTCGAGCTCGCCGGGCTGGACGATAATCTCCGCTTCCGCGATAGTGACTTTGCCGCAGGTGGCGGCCATGGGGTTGAAGTTGCGCGCGGTGCGGCGGTAGATGAGGTTGCCGTGCAGGTCGGCCTTCCAGGCCTTGACCAGCGCCAGGTCGGCCCGGATGCCGCGCTCCAGGACGTATGTCACGCCGTCGAAGTCCTTCAGCTCCTTGCCCTCGGCGATCATGGTGCCCACGCCGGTGCGCGTGTAGAAGCCGGGAATGCCTGCGCCGCCGGCGCGCATGCGTTCGGCCAGCGTGCCCTGCGGGCTGAACTCGACTTCCAGCTCGCCGGTAAGGAACTGGCGCTCGAACTCGGCGTTCTCGCCCACGTAGCTGGAGATCATCTTCTTGATCTGCCGCGATTCGAGGAGCACGCCGAGGCCCCAGCCGTCGACGCCCGCGTTGTTGCTGGCCGCGGTCAGGTTGCGCACGCCGGTCTCGCGCACCGCCTGGATCAGCGCTTCCGGAATGCCGCACAGGCCGAATCCGCCGACGGCCAGCAGCATGCCGTCGCTAATCACGCCGTCGAGCGCCGTGCGCGCATCGGGATAGAGCTTGTTGAGGCCGCGCATGGGAGAAGAAACAGTCGCCATAGGGTCACACTCACTTGCTGTCCTGGATGCGTCGAATCGATCGCGGTGCCGGGACAGAACAGTCTGCAGGGAACCGCGAGGCCAGAGAGGTTGTCCCCCTACTTTGGCGTTCCCGTTTCGATGCAAGGGAGCTACGACAAACACCCTACCGCAACTCAGCGGCGGCTGTAAAGCCCCTATACCGCATTCTGGGTGGAATCCACAGTGGCGTCTCTCTTAACCAGGCGCGGCGGCGGCCGGAGTGGATTCTTTGTCCTGAAGCGCGCGCTTCTTCGGCTTCAGTCAGTTGTCAGTTTGCCCGAAGCGGGAACAGCGCGATCCCGCGCAACTTCTCCTCGAATATATTTGTCGGCGCCGCGGCAAACATGCGGCCTGACAGTCCCGCGATCTGGATTTCAGCGTCCAGTTCCGGTTTGCTTCTTCGGTTGCCAATCTCAGTTCGCGGGGCCGTCCGATAGAAAACCGCGAGCTCACCCCCGGTCGGGCGCCGGCTTGGCGAGCAGGACGCCCAGGGCGCAACTCGCCGTGCGGGCCAGTTCTCCGTCGGCGCGGCCGGTGAGAACTACCGGGACTTTAGCTCCCAGTACAACTCCGGCCGCTACCGCTCCGGCCAGGTACTGAAGCTCCTTGAAGAGAATGTTTCCGGCTTCCAGATTGGGGACCATGAGAAGATCCGGGTCTCCCGCGACCGGCGATTTGATGTTCTTGATCCGCGCGGCTTCGCTTGAAATGGCATTGTCGAATGCCAGTGGGCCATCGACGATGGCCCCGGTAATCTGTCCGCGATCGACCATCTTGCACAGAGCGGCGGCATCCAGCGTCGATGGAATGCCTGGGTTGACCGACTCCACCGCCGACAGTATGGCCACCTTGGGGTTCACGACCTCAAGCGTGAGCATCATCTCGATGGCATTCTGCAGAATGTCGATCTTGGTCTCCAGGTCCGGCATGAAGTTCATGGCCGCATCGGTTACGAAGAGAGTCTTGTGATAGGAAGGCACATCCAAGGCAAACACGTGGCTGATGCGCCTCCCGGTTCGCATCCCCCCTTCGCGCGACGCGACAGCGCTCATGAGTTCGTCCGTCTGAAGAGAACCCTTCATGAGCATCTGGACCTCCCTCTTGCGAGCCATCTCCACGGCCCGCACGGCAGCCGTCTCCCGATCGTCGATGTCAACGATCTGAGTGTTTCCCAGGTCCAGTTCCAAAGTGTCCGCCACGCTGCGCATCGTCGCTTCGCAACCCACAAGAACCGGAACGATCAACCCCTCTTTGTATGCCTGGATGGCGCCTCCGAGAGATAGTTCGTCGCAGGGCCAAACGATCGCGGTTCTCACCGCCGGTTGGGAACTCGCGCGCGCGATCAGGTCAAGGTAGTGACGATAGGGATTGTTCACAATGAGCTGGGGCACCGGGAGCGTGGACAAGCGGAGCTTTTCCAAAGGCGCGATGAGCTGTGCGGCGCCCGAAAAAATGGACGCGCCGGCGCCATTGCTTGCCTGGCAATCGAATGTAACCTTCTTTGTAGAATCGTCCTTGGCCGTAACCTCGACTCTGACGAGAATGCGTTCTCCGACACGGATGAGATTATGGAATTCGAGCGACACGCTCGTAAGCGAGCATCCAGGCCCCGGTAGACTCGTGGCGAAAAGACCGGAGATGAGCGAGGCGCACCACATGTTCGGTCCTGTCGGAAGCATGCTACTCACGGCGCGATCGATGAGTTCATCGGGGTCCAGAACGGAGTTGAATCCGGAGATCGAGGCCCAAGCCATCGCGTCTTGCGTGGTCAAAACGTGCTCTGTCCGGGCTGTGTCGCCAACTGAGATCTCATCGTATGTCTTGTTCTCAATAAATCCGAGATTCATACAAATTCCTTCCCCGCTCAAATGCCGGTAATGGTCCAGTCTGCAAGCCATCGTATGACCTGCGCGCGCCGTCCAATGTGACTGCAATCACGCCTGCCGAAGGCCGGCGCGCCAAGGAAAGGCCCCACTCAGGCAGGCTGGTCCCCATCCCCGCGGATGGACGAGGACTGAATGGGAGGCTCGATCTCATTATCCGGGATTTCCGTTTTGCGCTTCGACCGCCAACCAGTATATCCTCCGTTGCCTCCGCCCACGATCCCTGATGCGTTGCTTCCAGAGCCAATGACCCGTTTGTGCCCGGCCGGGCCGCTGGGATGAAGACGGATGCAGGAAACGGACCCGCCAGGGGCCGCTGGTTGTACACTGGTTAGCAGCCTGGAACACAAGACGGCAATCCCGGATTGCAGCGTCTCCGAGAACGCTGCAGGAGCAGAGAATGGCCACACACGATCCCGTGGTAATCGTTGGCGCGGCGCGCACACCGATCGGCGCGTTCCAGGGCGATCTGAAGGAACTCTCCGCTCCTGAACTCGGCGCCATCGCCATCCGCGCCAGCGTCGAGCGCTCCAGGATACCGTTCGATTCCGTGGACGAAGCGTTCTTCGGCTGCGTGCTTTCCGCCGGCCTGGGCCAGGCTCCGGCGCGTCAGGCCGCGCTTGGCGCCGGGCTGCCGGCTTCCACCGGCGCGGTCACCATCAACAAAGTCTGCGGCTCGGCTATGAAGGCCGCCATGCTGGCGCACGATCTGCTGCTTGCCGGCAGCGCCAAGATCATGGTCGCGGGCGGCATGGAGAGCATGAGCAACGCCCCGTATCTTCTGGATCGCGCGCGCAGCGGCTATCGCATGGGGCATGGCCGTGTTCTCGACCACATGTTTCTCGATGGGCTTGAAGACGCCTACGATAAGGGCCGTTCGATGGGCGCGCTCGCGGAGGAGTGCGCCGATCGCTACGCATTTACGCGCGCGGCGCAGGACGAATATGCCGTGACATCGCTCACGCGGGCGCAAAAAGCCACTGCCGACGGCAGCTTTGCCGCGGAGATCGTTCCCGTCACGGTGAACAAAGGCAAGGTCCAGCGCCAGGTGAGCCACGATGAGCTGCCGCTGAAGGCAAATTCGGAGAAGATTCCGTATCTCAAGCCTGCGTTTCGCGAGGGCGGAACGGTGACGGCGGCGAGTTCCAGCGCGATCTCCGATGGCGCCGCCTCGCTGGTGCTCATGCTGCGCTCTGAAGCGGACCGCCGCGGCCTCGCGCCGCTGGCGACAATCGTGGGTCACGCCACCTACGCCAACACGCCCGCGCTCTTTACCACGGCGCCCATCGCCGCGATCCGCCGGCTCCTGGAAAGGACCGGCTGGGCGCTCGAGACGGTGGATTTGTTCGAGATCAGCGAGGCCTTCGCCGTAGTCGCGATGGCGGCCATGCGCGATCTGGACCTGGCCCATGAAAAGGTCAACGTCCATGGCGGCGCATGCGCCCTCGGCCATCCCATCGGCGCATCCGGCGCGCGCATGGTTATGACGCTGGCTGCGGCGCTCGAAAAATACGGATTGCGCCGCGGGATCGCCTCCATCTGCATCGGCGGCGGCGAAGCGACCGCCATGGCGATCGAGCGCATCGGCCAACCCGACATGCCATGATTTCGCCGGGCCTTGGAGCGTGTGATTGACTTTGGTGGAAGTTAAACAGAATCAACAAGTCGCGGCGATCCGCCAGGAGGCCGTCTGGCCGGCAGGCGCTTTGGAATCGGCAGCTTGCAGGGAAGTCAATAACAGGCTCCAACTGCCGGTTTCTCGGCGATCGCGCTGTTTCTTGGTGTTTTGTTTCACAAATCGATCGGCTGTTGGGGGAAACGACCTCGGGAGCGGCAGTCGGCTCAAGAGCAAGAAGATGCTGCACGGCAGCGGCAAGACGGTACCTCGCAAGATCCTCACCAGCTTTATTATCGGGCGATTGCAGAGCTGAACACAGGCAAATCCGGCCAGGCTCTTGTCCTTTTCCGCGAAGCCGCAGCATCGGTACAGCGCCGCGCGCCACGCTTTGTCGCATGAGCGGAGCGATGAGACGACTACTTCTGGCGGCGGACCTGATATTCGGCAATCTGGCTGAGCGTGAAGGCCTGCATATCCTCGCCCCGCCGCCATGCGGCGAACCATTCCACGAGCCAGCGCAGAGCAATATCGATAGGCAGCGCCGGGCGCCAGCCGAGTAGCGAGCGCGCCTTGCTGGAATCCAGTTTCAGATAACTTGCCTCATGCGGAGTCTCCGCCGCATCGCGCACCCATTTGGCGCCATCGCCCCACAATGCGGCCACTGCATCGGCGATGCGGCTTACCTGCCAGGCATCGTCATCCGCCGGGCCGAAGTTCCATGCGCCCGCGAATCCAGCGGCGTCCTGTAGCAAATGCTCGGCCAGAGCAATGTATCCGGCCAGCGGTTCCAGCACGTGCTGCCAAGGGCGAATTGCCTGCGGAGAGCGGATGCGCGCCGGCTTGCCGGAAAGAAATCCGCGCACCAGGTCCGGGATCAGACGGTCCTCCGACCAGTCTCCGCCGCCGATGACGTTGCCCGCGCGCGCCGAGGCCAGCGCAACCTTGTGTTCCCGAATGCGCGCCGGCGGAAAGTATGAATTGCGATACGCCGCTGTCACCAGTTCCGCGCAGGCCTTGCTGTTGCTGTAGGGGTCGAAGCCGCCGAGCCGGTCCTGTTCGCGATATCCCCACAGCCACTCGCGGTTCTCATAACACTTGTCCGTGGTGACGATGACGGCGGCGCGCACGGAGGAGATGCGACGAATGGCGTCCAGCACATGCGCTGTGCCCATAACATTGGTCGAGTAAGTCTCGATCGGATTCGCGTAGGAGCGGCGCACCAGCGGCTGGGCCGCCAGGTGGAAGACAACCTCGGGCTGGAACGCCGCCATGGAGCGTTCCAGCTCCGCCAGATTGCGGATGTCGCCCAATTCGTGCTCGACGCAATCCGCGACGCGCGCTTCGGTGAAGAGGTTTTGCTCACCCTCCGGCGCGAGCGCATACCCGTGCACCGCTGCACCCAGACTCGCCAGCCACAGCGACATCCAGCTCCCTTTGAACCCGGTGTGTCCAGTCAGGTAGACGCGGCGGTTCTCCCACACAGCTCTCACCAAGTCTTCCAGGGCGCCTTGCCGCTGGCCCAAAGGGCCTGCAACAACTGCTGATCGCGCAACGTATCCATCGGCTGCCAGAATCCGTTATGCTCGAATGCCCTCAAATTGTCGTCCGCTGCAAGTGCTTCCATCGGCTCGCGCTCCCAGATCGTTGCGTCGCCCTCGATGCGTTCAAGCACGCCGGGCGAAAGGACAAAAAAACCGCCGTTGATCCAGGCTCCGTCCACTTGCGCTTTTTCGCGGAACGCGGTGACCGTATCGCCGGTCCTTTCCAGCACGCCAAATCGCTGCCGGGGCTGCACGGCCGTCAGCGTGGCCAGCTTGCCATGCCGTTTATGGAAGGCGATCAGCGCAGTAATATCCACATCCGCGACGCCGTCGCCATAAGTCATGCAAAAGCAATCATCCTTTGCCACATACGGGGCGATACGCTTGAGACGGCCGCCGGTCATCGTATCCTCGCCCGTTTCCACCAGCGTAACGCGCCAGGGCTCGGTAGTCTGCCCATGCACCTGCATACGATTTTCCTGCATGTGGAATGTCACATCCGCCGTGTGCAGGAAATAGTTGGCAAAGAACTCCTTGATCATGTATCCCTTGTAACCGAGGCAAATTAGAAAGTCGTTGATGCCATGCTGACTGTATATCTTGAGAATGTGCCAGAGGATCGGCTGTCCTCCAATTTCCACCATGGGCTTGGGGCGCACAACGGTCTCTTCGTTGAGACGCGTACCCAAGCCGCCTGCCAGGATGACAACTCTCATGCCAGGTAGTCTACTGGAAAGGCCGGTCGCCGGCAAAGTAAAATGAGATCAGCTGACTTCGGTTTTCCACTCCCATCAGGAGCGCCAGCAATGAGCACACGGGCGGCGGAGTTGCGCCAGCGCATTCTCGATTTGACCGCGGAGTATTTTGCCGAGGCGTTTCCCGCGCGGACTTTTGTTGCGGACGAGAGTTCCGTTCCCGTCTCCGGCAAGGTAATCGACGCGTCCGACTTGCAATCCGTGATCGATTCGGCGCTCGATAGCTGGTTCACCACCGGCCGCTTTGCCAGGGAATTCGAGCGCCAGCTGGCCCGATTTGTCGGCGTGCGCGGCGCCTCGCTGGTCAATTCCGGCTCCTCGGCAAATCTGCTCGCCGTCTCTGCCCTTACTTCCCCGCAACTGGGCAACCGCCAGTTGAAGCCCGGCGATGAAGTCATCACCGTCGCCGCTGGATTCCCGACAACGGTGAACCCCATCATCCAGAACCGTCTGGTACCGGTGTTTCTGGATGTGACGCTGCCTACCTTTGAAGTGGATGTTACGCAGCTCGAAGCGGCGCTCAGCCCGAAGACGCGCGCCATCATGATCGCGCACACGCTGGGCAATGTCTTCGATGCCGAGGCCGTTGCCGCCTTCGCGCGGAAGCACGATCTCTGGCTGATCGAAGACTGCTGCGATGCGCTCGGTTCCACGCTGAGGGGCAGGAATGCGGGCACGTTCGGCGACATCGCCACGGTGTCCTTCTATCCGGCGCACCACATCACCACGGGCGAGGGCGGGGCGGCGCTCACCGACAAGCCCGCGCTGCGGGTGCTCATGGAATCCTTCCGCGACTGGGGCCGCGACTGCTGGTGCGATCCCGGAAAAGACAACACCTGCGGCAGACGATTCGAATGGCAGTTGGGCGATTTGCCCCGCGGCTTCGACCACAAGTACACCTATTCGCACATCGGCTACAACCTGAAGGCGACCGACATGCAGGCCGCGCTGGGCGCTGCGCAAATCGTGAAGCTGCCGTACTTCATCGAACGCCGCAAGGAGAACTTCCGCCATCTGCGCGCCGCCCTCGAGCCCTATGCAGGCGTGCTCCTGCTGCCCGAGCCTACGCCCGGTTCCGACCCCAGCTGGTTCGGCTTTCCGTTCGGCGTGCGCGAGGCTGCGCCTTTCACCAGGGACGATCTGGTGCGCCGGCTGGAGGAGCGAAAGATCGGCACGCGCCTGCTCTTCGGCGGCAACCTGGTGCGGCAACCCGCATACGAGGGGATAGACTGCCGTGTGATCGGGGACCTGAAGAACACGGACTTCGTAATGCGCAACGTCCTCTGGGTGGGCGTCTATCCCGGACTGACAAGGCCCATGCTCGACCATGTGGCCGAGGCGATCGGCGAGGTCGCAACGGGCAGGAATTCCGCGCTCCGGGCAACGAGGTCGTAGAATGGACTCAAGATGGCGTCCCGGCCTGGTGCGTAGCGGAATCTCGAATCGAATCTCAATCAGACCGCCAGTTGCGGGAGCAGGCGAGCGGCTCCGCGCAGCGCCGGCATTGGCATGCGTAATTCGTCATAGCTGGGACAGCCGGGGCTCTTGAAGCGCGGATAATCTGCCGCGTTCGTCTTGGCGTTACGGAATCGGGCGCCTGCTCGGAGGTTCCTTGACTTTTCCCAGGCACCACACCATATCTGCCTTGCCCGCCCTTCCATCGCCGCAGTAGCTTCCCGACGCTGTTACCTCAAACCCGCAGGAACTCATCAGACCGGCTAACGCCTGCTCCGTAAAGAAGTTGATATGCTCGTGCATCATGTAGAGGCTGGCGGGGCGCAATACAGATCGTGCCAGGGAGGGGTGCATGAGGGACATGATTCCGATTTGCATTGCGCGCCTGACCAATCTATTCAATTGGAAAGGCGATTCTGCGGGAACTTCTAGAAAGACCATGCCCTCAGCGGGGGTTGCCCTCAGGATTTCTTCGAGCAGGCGTCGCGGAAACGAAACATGCTCCAACACATTGCTGCTGATTATCAGATCAGCCTCGCATGCGGCTGGATCGGTCGTTGACGTCACTCCTTCAACAGCCGGTACACCGGAAATGTCGTAGACAAAAGCCGTGGCGTCATTGAGCAATCCATGCACCAGATCGCCCCGGTCGCCTCCGTAATCGAGCACGCGCCGAATCTCTCGCTTCCCGGCATGTTGCAGAAGTATCGCGGCAAGCGTCTCCCTGCGGAGTTTGTACGAATCGTGCGAGGCTAGGTTTGCGTTGAAGCTCGCGGTATACCAGGGTTCAGATGCCTGGCGCATTCGCCGATACTCATCCGACCGGTATCCGGAATAAATGCGGCCCTCCTCGGATGTGTCAAGTCGCGGGTTGTAGAAGATGAATCCGCAGGCTTTACACTGGACCAGGTCCACGCAAAACGGTGACCGGCCCCAAATCCTCCTGGCGAGGAATGGCGCCACCAATGCTCGTTTGAGCCGAAGCATCTCGCCGTCGCAAATCACGCATTTCGAAACTTCGATCATTCCAGATCGTCTTTCCGTCCGCAACGCAAGGATTCAGATCGTGGGCTCTTCATTCTTGCGGCCTGAATTCCTGCCTTGATAGTGCAGTGTCCTGCCAGTTCCCGTTTCAGCGAAGGTGCAAGTCTGAATTGGCGCGCGGAGCCAAAGGCAGCGTGAGCTGCCATGCCTGAGCCTCGTCCGTCCATGGCTCGCGACAGGGGAAGGCAGACGCGACCGCGGCCTCGAAGACAAATATTGCGGTCCATTCAGGCCAGCGCCATCGGAGTCCTCCGCTCGGGCCGTGGAGTGTGAGGATGCGGTTCATTTTCGTTCCATGATCCAGACGCCCTGGTCATCCTCCACCATTCTATAGTGGGACTCCAGATAAGGCTCCATGATCCGATCGTCGGGACTCTTGGGAAGCGATCCAGGGAAGAAGTCCTTCTGTCTTGGAAAACCAGTATCCCAAACGACATATCTCACCCGCCTTTGCTCCAAGACACTCACGACCTCCTGAAACTGCGCGGGGGTGTTGTAGTTGTACGCCAGGCCGCTGTAGCGCGTGGGGTTTGTTGTCGCGGAGAGGAAATAGTACATCGGGTGATACGGATAGACAAACATTTCCTCACCCGCGGAGACATGTTTATCTATGGACGCGAGTACCGGATCGTCTCTGAATACGGCTACTGAACCTACTCGCGTCATTACGGAGTGCGCCGTCAGAACCCCTATAAGATTGAAGGTCGCCAGCCAGGCTGCGGCTATCGCAAGAAGCTGCAACGCATAGCCGGAAAACCTGCTCCGGTTCGCATCCAGGAAGTAGATGCATAGAACGATCAGCAGCGGCGATCCGAATACCAGATGAAATACATCCTTGCGATGGATCTCCGAAAGCCACAATGCCGATCCGCAAAGCCCATAGAGTGCAATCTCCGGCGTCACGGTCCTCCATTTGTTCCGGCCGGGGAGGATCGCCGGCAACGCGGAAAGGGGTATCAAAGCTGGAAGAGCCGCGACAAACAGCAAAGGCGCAATCAAGGTCGCCGCCACGGCGATCGCCGCCAGGTCGAAGGGCCAGTTAAAGGCATCCTTCATCAATATGTAACGATCCCAATACCAACTGATGATTCCCTGCGCATAGGGAACGGTATTCACTCCTCCGTAATTCCGATATGGCTGCACGACGTTGACATAAACCAGGCTGCCCAGGGCTCCCTGGGTCCGGAAGTACAGAAGCATAGACCCCACGACGCCCAGGAAGCCCGCGGTCACCATGCCCATCGAGAACAGAGGCGCTGCAATCTTCCGGCGCTGAAGCCAGAACCAAGCCAAAAATGCGGAAAACAGCAACACGCCTTTCGGTTGCAGAGTGCAAGCGGTCATCCCGGCCAGGGCGCCGGCGGCAATCAACAGGCTGTTGCGGTGCCTCTCATGCCAAAGAACCACGCAGGCGACCGACAGGAGCGCAAAGAAGTCGCTGTCCACGTGATGGCTGATTCCCGGCCAAAACACGCCGAAACCGGTGCCCGCCAGAATCAGACAGGGAAGCAGCCGGTATCGCGGGCATACGCGGCAGGACAGGAAATAGATCGACAGAGCCGTCCCGAGGGATGAAACGAACAGGCATATGCGCGAGGCCAAAAATGTGACGCCGAAGAGCTTGAAGTAGGCCGCCAGCCAATAGAATGATCCTGGCCCCATGACCTCTAAAAAGTCGCGCGCGAAGACCTGGCCGTGAACAATCCCCGCGGCGCCATCGAGAAAGAATCCTTCATCCAACCCCAACTGAAGAAGACGCATGAACGGCAGAAGATATAAGCCGGCGCACACGGCGAAGATCAGGTAGCTGAGGCACCGCTGCCTGCGCGCAAGCCACGCCTTAGCATGGGTCTCCGGTGAGGCTTCGATTGCCGTTTTCCCGCTGACCCCTGTCGATCGCATCTGTCAACTCTCTCGACTTATCTGAAGTTCAATCGCTGAGCGGCGGCCGCTGCCTGCTCAGGCATGACGTACGGAGACACTTTAGCAGGCTGAGTGTCCGGCTGCACCAGCCAGACCTGCCGGTCGCGGCAGTAGCGAATGAGTTCAAGGTTGTCGGCGGCATCTATCTCCCGCGCCCAGATGACCTTCGAGCTATCGATGTCCGCAGCATAGTAAACTCACTCGTCCATGGGGTAGTGTACCGGGGAATGCCGCACAATGGCCAGTTGGGAGCCGGGAAGCTGTTCCAATCGGCCGCCGGTCTTCGCCAGCCGCTGCCGCAAGCCGGTCAACGACCATGTTTCGATTCCCTTCGCCGCCACCAGGCGCCGCCACAGGTTGCCCAGGTTGTATGCCATCGCGCTCAGCCACAACCGCACCTCGCTTGACGGAAACCGGTGGCAGCTCAGCGATACTCCGGCCTCGCGTTTCTGCCTGGCCCGTGATTCGGCCGGCGTCAGATTGCGTTGAGCGGCCACCCGGGCAATCGGCAACTGCCGCCGATCCGTTCCGGCGCGCGGCTTGCGTCCCGGTTTTGGCCTGCGCGATACCATCCGCTACACGGCCGGGTGGCATCAAGGCGCGCAGCCGTTGCATGCATAACCCGTCTTAGAAGTTGATGCGCTCCTGCTCGATTACCAACTTGCGGTTCTGCACAGAAGTATGAATCGAACCGACGTACTCGCCAATGATCCCGGTTGAAATCAGTTGCACCGAACCCAGGAAAAACAAGCCGATCATCGTTGGAGCCAGGCCCAGTTGAAAGCTATTCCAAAAGACCAGCTTGGCCACCAGATAAGAAAATCCCGCAATCAGACTGAGGAAAGCGCAGACGAACCCGCCAAATGTCACCAGCCTCAGCGGCACCTTGGATAAATTCGTGATACCCAGCATCGCCATGTCGTACAGAGTGTAGAAGTTGTTCTTTGTAATGCCGCTCTCACGACGCTTCTGGTTGTAAGGCAACTGCTTGTGTGGGAGTCCAATCTCCGCAATCATCCCGCGAAAGTAGGGATACGGATCCCGAAAGTCCTGTCGCAGAATCTCGATTACCTTGCGATCGTAAAGCCCAAAACCTGTAAAGTGCTGAAGGACCTTGACGTCCGTAAGATGTCCCACCAACCTGTAATACGCGGAACGGATCGCGTACATCAGCGTCATTTCTTCGCTCGTCGTCTTGATCCCGACCACGATCGGATAACCTCCCTCCCATTCCCGCACCATCTCGCAGATCAGTTCCGGAGGATCCTGCAAGTCGCTCGTCAGCGCAATCACAGCGTCGCCCGCCGCCTGCATGATGGCGTGATGCGGCGACCGGATGTGGCCAAAGTTCCGCGCGTTCAGAATCACCTTGACGTTCTTGTCCCTGGCCGCGATCCCCCGCAGAATCTCCACTGTTCTGTCGGTCGAATGGTTGTCGATGATGATGTGCTCATAGCAATACTGCGGCATCGCGGCAAAGATCGCCCGGACCCGGTCGGTCAGCGGTTCGATGTTTCCCTCTTCGTTGTAACACGGACTTACCACGCTGATCTTCTTCATATCAGCCCCCGCTCCTTTTCGTCTTGCAACAGCTTACCATGCGGGTCCACTCCCGCCGGATCGGGAATACCCGGGCCAAGCCGGCGCGGACAGCTGCATCCGCAGCGCCTCCCCGCTCGCATCCGGGCGCCGGAGGCATTCACGTTACCTTGTTACCGGAACGCCGCTCAGGGGGGATGCCGGCTTGCCTGAAAGATACATGCTTGTGGCCAAAAAAGCTGAGGACGAACGTAATCGCCAGCAGGATCGCACTGGCTAGGTAGACCGAACCTCCATCTATCCTCGTCAGGCTCTTGACCGGCGCATTCATGAAACTCAAGGCGGCGCTCAAGGGAGCCACCGCCAGGGTATTGACTGCGATGCTGGGCAGATATACCAGCAAACTCCTCGCGTATTCCCGCAGGTAGTTGCCCTTGGTCTTGAAGACGAACCATTTGTAAGCCAGGAAGGAAAAGGCGATATTGAAGAAAGAGGTGAGCAGCATGGCGGCGGTTCCCATCAACTTCGGCTGCGACGGAATCAGCAGGAGGAATAACCTGGTTATGGCCAGGGTGTCGCAGATGCCGAAAAGCGTATTGCATCCGCCCGCCAGCAGGTACTTTGTCCCGCGGGGGGAAACCGTGCGCCGAGCTAGAACTCTTACCATGTCGTCCTTCTCCCGATAGAGCTTCAATACGGAGCTTCGCCTAATCCAATGCTTGCATCCGGTATCCCTCGCCAGCCTCCGCAATCTCGAGCATCCCGCTATACTTCGTTCGAATCGATCGCCGCTAAGATTGCGCTTCATATGGGTGACCCGCAAGCACTGGACGGCCTCGAAGGCGGTTAGATCTACAGAATGCCGGCCCAATGTGTTGCCCGGCCAGGCTCATCCCTCAATTGCTTGACGATGCCCGTGCCATGCCGCGGTTCTGCGAATGGCGTCCTCCAGCGATACTTCGCATTTCAAACCTAGCTGTTGCTTTGCTTTCTCGATGCTCGGAACATATTGCGGCGCCCGCGCTCCAGCAACGGCCTCTTGCGCAACCCGCACATTAGCCTTCGAACCGATGGCGGCATTCACCGCATACGCGAGTTCCAGGATACCGATGGCCCGGTCCGAACCGACATTGAATGCCTCCATCGCCGGCGCTCGAAACAAGATCGACCAAAGCCAGATAGCGAGGTCCGCCGCGTACATATACGAGCGCTTGGGAGTGCCGTCCCCATTCACCACAATTGAATCTCCTCTCATCGCATCGCGAATGAAGTTTCCTATGGCAAAGTGCGCATCCAACGGCAAATGCGGGCCCACAAACGCAAAGCATCGCGCAATCTTACATTCAATCCCGTGCCTGGCCCCATAGACGGCGCACATCGACTCCGCAGCCCGCTTCCCCTCCGAATACACAGATTCGCATCTCAGAGGGTCTGGCGCGCCCGCGTAATCCTCGCTGAGGTGAGTTATTGAAGGCGGCTGCTTTCCGTACACGGCGCCTGAACTCACAAGCAGGAACTTTCGCGTGCCGTGAGCCGCGGCGAAATCCAATGTTCGTTCCGTTCCGCGAAGAATCGTCGCCAGCATCTCAATGGGGTTCTCGGTTGCTTGTTTCGCACCGGCCTCGGTTGCCGCATGGATCACATACTTGAATTCGCCATCGGGGTAGGTAAAATCCTTGACATCTCCGCTGAGCAGCGCGATTGCCGCATCTGAAGCGAGGTGAGGACACTTCCGCGCAAAGGCTCCAGGGTTTCGCGTGAGTATCTTCATCTCCGCGCCCAGGCCGAGGATCCGATTCGCGTGGCAGAAGCTTTCAACCAGCCAGCAGCCGAAGAATCCCGTGCCGCCGGTTACAAAGATTCGCTGGCCGCGCATCTCGCGCCAGAGTTCCAGCGTATGTGCGAGTACAAGGTCGAGATCAAGAGCCGAGAGCGGCGCGGCCATTTTGGTTCTCCGTGGATAAAAAGGGCTGCTAAACCGCGAGCCGGGGAAGAATCGAACCCTTGGAATCGTTGAACCACACACAAAGGGTTGTGTCTTCGACATGAAATAGATCTCGTTGCAGCGCCAGGTCGTCAAGATAACGGGTCACATCCGGATATTCCAGGCGCCGATAGTCATGCCACATTATGGCCGACGGAGTTTCTTTCGCGGCCATTTCCAGGGCGTTCTCGGTATCCGACTTTACGGTTGCAAAATCGTGGCCGCCATCGATAAACGAGAAATCCACCGTTCCCTTGAAGGATGAAAAATCGAATTTAGTCGAATCGCCGAAGAGAGTAACGATCTTTCCGGCGGCGGGTGTTCCAGCGAAGTCCAGCAACGATTGAGAAGTTAGGTGCATCCGCGTCAGCTGCGCATCTGCATCCATTTGTCGTGCGCCGACTGCGTGCTGCTCATCCAGATCGAGAGTGAAGATCTTCGCATCGTCGCTCGAATTCAGGGCCATATTCAGCGTGTTTGTTCCAAGAAACGTACCGAATTCGAATACCCGCCGCGCACCCACGACTCGAATGCCGGCGAGGATCAGAAAGGCCTCCAGGAGAGACGTACCGCCAAGGCCGCGCCGACTCGGGAGGGGGACATTTACAACCCGTTCCATGGGACGCGCCTCGATCAAAGCAAATATTCTGTATGGGCGTATGTGGCGCATGGAATTGTTCATAAGTCTCCTTCTTCACATCCGGCGCACTCAGAAACAAACGCTGCCCGCAGCTCGCTCCAGAACGAAGCCGTATGGGTCAGAATCATTTCCAGATCCCGAGGCGTAACCCTATTTGCAGGCACGTCTAATCCTCCAGAGGCGGAACGATCATGTTTGCGCGGAATTCCTCGCGCGGCAGCCGCGGCGACATATCTTCCATGGGCAGGCTGACTATGGTTCCGTCCGGCAGCACGGTTGAAGTCGCTCTCGGCGCAGTGACCTGGTCGGAGGAAACATTGACGGCGCAGACGACCGGCCCGGCCAGATCGAGAACCTCGCGTACTTTGCCTTCAATGTCGGTGTGGTTTGCAATCTCCCGGGTAGCAATGCCGTATGCTTCCGCGACCTTCCGGACATCCGGAAGCGTCAAGCGACTGGAGGGATCGCTGCCCACGAGCCTGCCTTCAAAGTGGTTGCGCTGGGACTCCATGATGGATGCATAGGCCCCGTTGCACAGGACGAAATATTTGATCGGCAAATCGAGGCGGCGCACCGTCTCGAGATCCTGAATATTCAGCTGAAACCCTCCGTCGCCAACGACACAGACCGTGCGTCGCCTTCCACTTGCCAGACACGTCCCGATGGTTCCTGGCAGACCCGTTCCCATAGCGCCAAGTGAAGGTGAGTTCACCACCCGCTGTCCTTGTTTCAGCCTGAAGCACTGTAGAAATATGTCGCTGCAGGCCCCGGAACTGCCGGGAGCCAGCACGTCTTCCGCGGCGCAGAGGCCGGATAGCACGTCCATCAAGACATAGGTATTCACGAAGCCGCGATTCTCCTGCCGGTATTCAGGCAGAATCACGGGATACCTTTCTTTCCAATCCGCGCATTTTGCAACCCATGCGCTTACGTCCGGCAGTTCCGCCGTTTCGAGCTGCGCCATGAGCTCGGTCAGGAAATCTCCGGCATCGGCATTAACCGCGACGTCTATATTCATTTCGAACTTTGAAAGCTCGCGGGAATCGACATCCACCAATATCTTCTTCGCCGCGCGCGCGAAATTCCTATGACTGAAGGCTATCTGCGGCATATCCAGCCGAGCTCCAAGAACCAGAATCCAGTCCGCGTTCTGCTGTGTGAAATTCGCGCCCCGCGCCGCGACAGAACCCGGCCGCCCGGCGAAATAGGGATGGTCCTCGGGAAGCATATCCATCGCTTTCCAAGTCAAAAGCGTTGGAATCCCGAGACGGACGACCGATCTCTGAATCAAGCCATCCAGATGAGCCAGCCGCGCTCCATTCCCGACGAGGAACACCGGACGCTCGGCTTTCTTTAGCAACTCGACGGCATGAGACACCTTCCTTCGCAATTCGTCTTTGTTGCCGGCGACCGGTTCCGGCACGAATTCACGCAATCGAGCTTCATCGACGATCTGCGCCTGCACATCGAGCGGAAAATCCAGCCAGACCGGGCCGCGCCGTCCGCTAGTCGCCAGATAGAGCGCCTTCTCAAGTTCAAAGCGAATGTCGCCTGGATCAACGATCGTCTTTGCATATTTTGTCAATGGCTTGACAACGGAAACAGTATCGACTTCCTGCGGTCCCATGGACCTCACGCCTCGGCCTGTCAGAAGGTCGGCGCGTTTTACCTGTCCTGAAAGAAAGATGCAAGGTGAAGAGTCGAGCCACGCGGCCGCAAGGCCGGTGATGGTATTTGTCCCCCCGGGGCCGGTCGTTACGAGAACCGCGCTTGGACTCCCCGTGTATTCGGCGTGGGCCTGCGCCGCAAAAGACGCCGCCTGCTCGTGAAGGCAGCAGACATAATCGAGTCCGGGCTGCCGGCCGACGGAATCGACAAGATGCATGCAGCCCCCGCCCGCAAGCATGAAGATACGCCGGATGCCGGCTTCGAAAAGAAAACGGATGACATAATCCGAAAGCTTGATCAAGGCTCCTCCGCCATATCGGAAAGCTTCCGCAGCAGCACGTCGGTTGTCAGCGCGCTGTCGTTCCACGGCTGAGGATACAGCAGCGTTCTCAGGCCAAGCAATTCAGCCTGATGAATGCTCCCCGCCGAGTCATCCACGAGGACGTCTCCGCAGCCCAGCCACTTAAGATAATCTCCCTTGTTGAGATCGTACACGGGAACGTGCTTGCCGCTGCGCGCCGGCACGACGCCGAAGCAGCGTATCCACGGTCCAAAATGTAGCATCGCCCAACGCGCCGCATCGGGCGCCGATTCCAGCGGCCGTGCCGTCAGAGCAATATGCCGAAACCGCTTTCCATGGTCTCGAAACCAGGCGAGCACGACCGGATTGGGACGCATATTGCATGCCCTTTCCGTTCCGCGAAATGCATCCATGGAAGCGAGATACTCTTCAAGAGGCGTTCCCAAAACCCGATGCGGCGGGTTTTCGCTCAATTCCTCGTAGAGGAGCCGGCAGCCTGGATGTTCATTGAGCCAGCAGTGGCTGAACCACTGGAACATCAGGTCGTTCAAAACATCGTCCACATCCCATACGACTGTGAGCATTACTCCATCCAGTATGTGACAAAGGTCTTGCGATTGGAATTCGCCATAATGGCGTTGTCGGTATAAAATGAATCGTTTGCAAAGTAGCTGGAGGAAATCTCCTCTATGATCGCTCCGTGCGTCGTCCAGAATGAATGTCTGGTTCCGTGAGGGATAGTGATAACATCGTTCGATTTGTGAGTGGAGCGGTCCCCGTCGAGTTCGAGAGTCACGTCCCCGTACAGGACGTGATAGGTTTCGTCCTTGAGGTTGTGCCACTGCTCCGGATGCTTCTGATCGGGCAGGATAACCAGAAGGCGCTTGCAATACTCTCTGTTGACAACGGTAATCGCGGTAATACCGCTTTCCCGGAATCTTTCCAGGCCGTAGTGATGCGAGATTTCGAGTTCGCACTGTCCCGGCACCGCAACCTTGCTCTTCTTCAGAAGGAGCTTTACATCGTGCACAATCTTATGCACCATTGCGCGTGTGTTGCGAGCCCTCACGCCGGCATGCATGATTGCGCCATTGGCGGGGATGTCCTCACATGCGATGTACTCGCTATACTTCGAGAAATCCTGCGCTACCAGTTGGCCGCCCACATTGGGCATGGCGTAGAAGACGCGCGAAGGCTGAATCGTCTCGCCGGAAGCGATTGGACATCTTGTAAAAGCGCCGCGCGCCAGATCCCGCAGCGCCATTTGTTCTCCTGGAGGCGCGGGGTAGCGCTCTTCCGGATCGCCTATCATCGAAAAGGCTTCGGCCGCCGACTGCAGCCATTTGCGCACCTGGCCGGGATCTGCGCTGTAGCCGTTTTGGGGGTACTTCTCTGTCGGGACGCCGACGTGTTTTTCGAAGACGATCGCACCCAGTGCAATCGCAATCTTCACCGCCTCGAAGTTATCCGGCCGCTCATGCGTCGAGTAGCCGATCGGAAGTTCCGGGTAGCGCCTTTTGAGCAGAGCGATCTGGCCAAGATGCAGATGGCGGTCCGGAGCGGGATATTCGCCGACACAATGCATGATAGTGAGGGATTTATTGCGATGTTTGAAAAAGCTGACTACCCTGTCGATCTCCTCAAGCGGTTCGCCTGCCGTGGAAGCGACGATCGGAAGACTGTATTTCGCGACGCGCTCGAGCAGGGGCCAGTCCGTCAGGTAACAGCTGGGAATCTTCATGAACTCGAAACCGTGCTCGACTATCTTATCGACGGAGTTCTCGTCCCATGGTGTGCACATAGACAGGAATCCGGCGTCCGAAATGGCATCCTTGATCTTCCTATACTGCTCCCAGGAGAGAGTGGTCTCCGAGAAGCGCTTCACGTACTTCAGGTCAAAGCGGTTTTTGTAGTCGGGATGGATGCAACGGCCGATGTCGCGATACTGGAGCTTAATACAGAAGCGGAACGGAAATCCATCGGAAGCGCCCTTCATCTCGCGGACGATGCGAACGCCGTGCTCGACGTCCCCCATGTGATTGTTGGCCATCTCGAAGACAAACAGCGGCAATTGACCGACGGTGTTCATGACCCATGTCTCCTGAATGCTAACTTCACGCGCCCCATGGACGGCCGTGTGAGATCGACTCCCGCCCTTCGCTGCAATGCAAGCCTGGGAATGGAACGGGCGACGAAACCCATCATCGGCCCGGTCGCTCCCGGATACACGCCGATCCAAAACACATTGTTCATTACGAACCGGGACTTCCATTCTATTTGCCCGGTGACGAGAGAATATACCCCCGAGCGCCTGGCTCACCATCTTTTTCGCATTCCTTCCAACGGCAAAGACCCTGTCGCGCCCCGCAGATCCTCTGCCCAGGCCGAAAGGCGATGACTTGCCCGATGTCGAATCCACGTCACTGACACCTCCTCCGTCAACTCCCTTTCGCCGTCCGGAGTGGTTTCACCCGGCAGCCGCGCCGAGGCTCAACGTGCTCTATAGACGAGTGACCGGCTGCTTCGTAGCCCCCTTATAAGGCAATTCCATTGCCAAAAGTCCAGTACATTGCCCTCTTGCGCTTCCTTCCGATGACCAGTTCTGAATCGACTCAAAGCATTGCGCGCATATTGACGGCATTTTGCGGTGTTCAGAATTCGATTCTTCCCTGGAAGGCAATCATCCGTGGGGAGCTGTCTCCCCCGAGTCCGACGCCCAGAAGTCCAGTAGGGGGCGAAATGGTGCTGGTGAGCGCGCCAAAGCCCGTTTGGGTCGCCGGTTTCCCCGGAGTGCCGGCTTGGTTGCTGGGCAGAGCGAAGTTGGGATGATTGAAGACGTTGAAGAATTGCGTGTCGAAGCGGAACGTCACATGCTCCGTGATTGGGACTTTTTTGGTCACGTAGACCTCGGAGTAGGTGAAACGAGGCCCGCGGTAATTGTTGCGGCCTGAGTTGCCGAACTGGCAGTTGGCGGGCGAATCTCCTCCGGCACACGCGCCGGTACTGGGATCGACGACGGAGGCAAAGGCGTCCGGGTTGAGCCACTGACGGCTGCCGGTCTGCGTCACGCCAGCAACTGAAGTCTTGCGATAGAGCGGAACGCCGGGGACACGGTTCGCATACTGTGGCCCGCTGCCCTGAAAGATGCCGTTGTTATTTGCCGTGTATGGGGCGCTTAGCACGCTGAACGGCAATCCGCTATGCAGGAACGCCGTCTCAGAAATCTGCCAGCCGCCGAGCATCTGCCGTAATAGTGGGTGGCTTGAATGAAAGGGAATCGTATAAATCCCGAAGGCCGACAGGTTATGGCGAACGTCGTAGTCGCAGTTGCCATACTCTTTGCGCAGATCGCCCGGAAGCGGCGCGAGAATGCCGAGTGAGGAAAATGGAAGCAGTCCGCCGTTGGATACTTCATCGATGCAATGGCTGTAGGTGTAATTGCCGCGCAACGTGAGTCCGCCGAATTGTCTTCCTGCGCTGGTTTGCAGGCCGCTGTAGTGGCTGCCTGCACCGGTGCGGAATTCGTTGACGCTGCCGAAGCGTTGATCGAGCGGCTGGTTGTAAGCAAAGGGAGCAAAGCAGCCGTCGCACACGGTTTGATAGCCGTTAAGCTGCACCTGATAAGGCTCTTGCACCGCGCGCGTGCCCACATAGTCCACGCGCAGCGAGCCGCGTGATCCTAACTCGCGTTCCAGCCCCAGGCTCCATTGCAAAAAGTATGGCGTCTTCAGTGTGCCGCTGGGAAAGGTGTTGAGGCTCACCGCCAGTGGACAGATTGGCGCGCCCGCACTCAGGCCCGCACACGGCGCGCCGCCCGATTGAAAAAGGGTCTGGAAGGATTGGTTGGCCGCGACCGTTGCATCCACGGCGCTGTCGGTCACTCCGGGGGCAATGCCCACGCCGCCCACCTGTCCGTTGATGCCGCCCACAAAGACCGGGGCATACGGAGGGTTGGTTGCGCCCAGGTCGGCAATCTGCGCGGGGATGATGTCGTTGAAGACGCCGCCGCCCGCATGGAACGCCGTCTTATCCGACAACTTGTAAGCCAACGAGGCGCGCGGTTGCCAACTCAGCCTCGGAGTGCCGGGAAACAAGGTTCGCACATTCGTCTGAATGGCCTGGTTCAATGGTTGGCTGAGGTTGTGCTCCATGTCCAGAAACGATCCCGCGGGACGCGCGAACAAGCCGTGCTGATTGACCGGGTCCGTATTCCAGGTTGCGCGCAACCCTGCCACCAGTGTCCATCGCTGGCCGGCCTTGAAGGTGTCCATCGCGTACAGATCGAGGTTTCCCAGCGCTACGCGTTCTTTTTGGGTCACCGGATAGCCCGCCGTCGCCGCCGACGCTACGCCACAGATGAACTGCGCCAGATCGTTGTAGACCACGGTGGGCACAACCCCTTCGCCCAGATCGTAATCGCTCACGTCCAGCCTGCGAGAGTTCTCGCCGAACTTGAAGCTATGACGGCCGTGGTTCCAAATCAAATTGTCGTTGATCTGCCACTGCGTCACTTTGCGGCTCTGCGTGTACGTCTGATCGTTGCCGCCAACCGTGGTGAAGGGCGCGTTGGAGCTGCCGCCGGCCAGCACAATCGGGAAGGCCTGGAGTACATCCGAGTAGTTGTTAGGCAAAAAGAGGCTCGAATACCAGCTCGCGCCAGGGTTGAACTGATTGACTAGATTCGGCGTAAAGATGCGTGTGTAACCGAGTACCAACGTCCGCTGCGGTTGCGGAGAATACGAGTTGAAGATGGTGTTGATTGGATCGGTATACGCCGCCTGCAAACCGGTGTCCTGCTGGAAGCGATACCAGATGCTGTTCCTGGCGTTGATGGTGTGGTCTATCTTGACGACGATCAGGTTTTCGCTGTCGCTGTTGTTCATCGACTGGGTGCGAATGTTCGCGCAACCCGCGCCGTTGAAGAGGTTGGTTGCAGTTTGCGTGCCCGGCAGCAGTGCGCCGCTCGCATCCAGCGGACAGGTCAGCACGGGCGTCGGTGTCCCTGCGGTATTGCTGTAGAGCGCGAACATCTTCCGGTAGAACGCGGCTTCCTGCGGCTGCGCGGGCAGCACGGTTCCATTGATTGCATCGGTCCCGCCCAGCGGAAGTTGCTGCAACACATATTGCTGAAAGGCAGATGAGGGCACCGTGGTTCGAGCCACCAGCGGCAGCGCGATGCGGATGCCTTCGTAATGTGTGAAGAAGAAGAGCTTGTTCTTGCGAATTGGCCCGCCAACACTCACTCCGAACTCATTTACCGTGGAGTGCGGCTTCTTCGCGATGTTTCCCGGCGTGTCGTTTGCATGGAGAAAATAATCCGTCGCATTCAGCAGCGATCCATTCCAAATCTCGTACGCATCTCCGTGAAACCGGTTCGATCCAGACTTGGTGAAGTAGTTGACTTGCGACGCGCCGTAGCGGCCCTGATCGACAGCATAGGAGTTGGTATTCACGGTCGCTTCCCGCAAGGCGTCCAGGCCGATGACGAGGTTCGTAGAAAGGCCGATATTCAGTCCGAGAAAGGGATCGTTCGAGTCGAAGCCATCCAGAATATAGCCATTCGAGGTTGCGGGCAACCCGTTGAATTCGACGTTGCCGTAGCCGCCCGCGGCCTTTGCGTCATTCGACGAGCCAGCCGTATTCATCAATGCGCCCGGCGCAAACTGCGCGACATAAGTCAGGTCCTGGCCGGGGTTGGGAAGGCTCTTGATGATCTCGGCTTCGAGCGTCGTGGAGGTGTTTGGGTTCTCCAAGCTCATGAGAGCCGATTGCTCCGTCACTTCGACTGTCTGCTCGCTTGCAGCGGGAGACAGCGTAAAGTTCACCGTGACGGTCTGGCCTACCGAAACACTCGTGGGTTGCGACTCTCCGGGACCGAATCCTTCAGCCTGAACCTCAATCCGATAGGTTCCTGGGTTGACTTGGCTGAAGAGAAAGCGTCCATCCGCGTTGCTTTGGACGGTGCGGACTGCGCCCGTGTTCACCTCGGTTGCCTTGATTTGGGCATTAGCAATCATTGCGCCGCTTTGGTCCGCAACGCTCCCAGCCAGGGCGCTGCTGGTGCCGCTTTGCGCCAGCAAATGAAATGAGTTAACTATGGTTAATAGTAGAGAGAGGGCGAGGATCATGGGACTTCGATTTGGCGTCATGCATGACCTCCGAATGTCTGGCTTTAGCTTCCCGAAGAGCCGGTGAGAGCTGCCCCAGTTCGCGTGCGGCGGGGAATGGGGAAAAATGCGGGGCAAGCGACAGAGTTTAGGCTTGCCTAAATTTTAGGTTCGCCTAAAATAGTGGATATGTCAAGTCTTGTGACCGGAGGCCGTGCCATGGCGGAGCGCCGCCAACCCAACGCGAATTCCGAATCGGTGGACAACTACTTGAAAGCCATTCTCGTCCTGAGCGGGCCGGAAGAGCAGCGCGTGACCAGCACTGCACTGTCAAACCGCCTCGCCGTGGCGCCGGCTTCAGTCACGAATATGCTGCAAAAACTGGCGGCGGGCTTGCCTCCGCTTGTCGAATATGAGCGTCATCATGGCGTACTGCTCTCCGCCGCGGGAAAGCGGCGAGCTCTGGAAGTGGTGCGTCACCACAGGCTGATCGAGACATTTCTTTATGAGGTGCTCGACTACCCAGTCGAAGAAGTGCATGAGGAGGCCGAGCGCCTGGAGCACTTCATCTCCGAGCGTCTTGAGGCACGCATCGCCGCCAAACTCGGAAACCCGACGATTGATCCGCATGGGCATTGCATTCCTACGCTGGACCAATGCCTTCCCATTTCTTCGGATGCCGCTTGAAATCCGACCGACTTGGTCGTATATTAAAAGAAGACTAAATCGGTCGTATATTGCAGCACTGGTTCTTTCGTTTGATTTAGCTGCTCTGCGCCTCCGACCGATTGATCAATCCCATTCGGTCTTCCGAACCCCAGGAGTACCTGTTGAAGAGCTTTTGTCGCGTCGTCATTCTTTCCCTTTTCCTGTCTTGTCTTCCCTCTTTGCTTTTTGCCGATCCGGCTCTCACGATCACCGGCGTCGTACACGACGGGAGCGGCGCGCTGATCGTACACGCGCACGTTTTGGTGCGTCAAAATGGCTCCAGTTTGGCATTGACAGTGGAGACAGGCAAGCAGGGCGAGTTTAGTATCGAAGCTCCTTCCCTGGGCAGCTACCAGGTCGAAGTTGACTCAGAGGGATTCAAGCCTCTCACAACCCGAGCTGTTCTCACCCAAAATGCGCCGATTGCCAAGCTGCATCTCACGCTGAAAATCGCTGAACACTCGGAGACTGTGGAGGTACCTATCGTTCCTGGCTCGACGAAACGGGGGCTCCGATGAAGGTGCAACAGGAACTGATGCGTCACGCTTCGATCCAGACGACGATGAATGTCTATGGGCGGGCCATGACAGAAACCAAACGCCGGGCGAACAGCCAAGTTGTAGGGTTGGTGTTCGGCCCAAACTTGCAGGATTCAGCCGCAAACGCGGGAACTGCAACCGTTCAATAGATCGCAGCCGTTCTTATTGGGGGATAACGGGAACTTTCCGAAAGCGAACAATTCTCGTAAGTTATTGATTCTATTGGTTGCGGGGGCTGGATTTGAACCAGCGACCTTTGGGTTATGAGAACAGTAAACAATGCAATATCAACGACTTACGCGGAACGGCTGGCGCCTAAGGTATTGATTGGGAACGGTGAGGAATCTGTATTGTGGGGTTAATGTGGGGTTGAAACCCACGCGAATTGCTTCCAGGTTGTCACTGGAAGGACACCGAATACAGCTTGGAAATGCAACAGTCTATTGGGAACAAAAGAACACAGAGTTTCCTGCATCTCGTTCTGGCTTTTGAGAATACCGGCCATTCAGTCATTTCTCTGAACCTGAATCAAACGGCGCACACGGCTTGGATTTTCTAGATGTTGGCCATCTCGTTTGCGACATGGCTTTGCAGTTACGCCTCAACGCGCTCGGTCCTTTCCCCATGTCTTGTAGAGGCCGAGATAGCCGTAATTCTCGGTTTGTCCTGCGATGGAATGCCCGTAGGCGAAGAGCAGTTGCAGCCCCGGCGATTTGAAGTGGTAATAGCCGCCCGCGTCGATCATCGTCGAAGTCTGCGTTTGCGCCGTGGCGAAGCCTTACGGGTCAGAACAGATCGCCGATCAGCGGAAAGGTCAGTAACAGGCTGAGGCCGAGAAGTCCCAGAACGAAGACGTTGATGCGCCGCAGAGAGACCGCTCTCTTGCGCCAGCGCCAATCGAGAATCGCCCACGCGGCGAGCCAGAGAAGAATGGTGACGGTGGTTTCGCCAGAGAGCGCTCCGGTGGGCTTGTAGAAGACAAACAAGTTTTTCACAAGCGCAGATTTGTCCGCCGCAATCGCGAAGAATGCAACCGCGAACGAGCCGATGCCTGCCGAGAGAATGGCAGCCGCGCCGGAGCCGTTGGGAAGGCCGGCGGAGTCTTCCGAGATAGTGTTGGTTTGTTCGCTCATGGTTATTCTCCTTGAACCAGATGGATTGTTTGGCCGCCATCGACGGGCGCATTCTTGTCAAGCATCGCGCCAAAGAATCCAGCGATGCCGGCTGCAAAGAGCGAGATTGCAGTGAACCCCAGAAGCGCGGAGCGAAGCTGCGGATGATTTCTGAGATCGCGCGCGTATTTGATGGCGATAAACGCAGCCGCTGTTATCGCCATCGGAACCAGCCATGCTACGTGCTCCTTCCATTCCATACCGATCAAGTGCCACTGGCTGGTTGCAGGATGGGAGAGAAGAAGCGAGCGCGGATAAGCGCCGAGATTGACCGTGTCCTTGGGAGGTGCGGCGCGATACCACGGATAGATGATGTAGGTTCCGGTGAGAACGGTGAGCCAGGCAAGCGCGGCCATGA
>Ga0326728_10008177_pt1 | contig 26183 bp, 16 predicted proteins | sample MB3enrmetagenome_FD_207602 | JGI IMG/M metagenome (GOLD analysis project Ga0326728, IMG submission 207602) | Lab enriched peat soil microbial communities from McLean, Ithaca, NY, United States - MB31MN | ecosystem: Environmental > Terrestrial > Soil > Wetlands > Peat | place: USA: New York... | reverse complement strand
TTGACAATCCTCTCGGCGCTGTTCAGATGGGCCTGATTTACGTGAATCCGGAAGGGCCCAATGGAAAGCCGGATCCAGTCGCCGCGGCACGCGATATCCGGGAAACGTTCGCCCGCATGGCGATGAACGACGAGGAGACCGTTGCGCTCATTGCCGGCGGGCACACATTCGGAAAAACCCACGGCGCCGCCGACCCGAGCAAGTATGTCGGCCCCGAACCCGAGGGCGCACCGATCGAAGAGCAAGGCCTCGGCTGGAAAAACACCTTTGGCAGCGGCAAAGGCGTTCATACGATCAGCAGCGGGTTGGAGGGCGCCTGGACCACCACCCCAGTGAAGTGGAGCAACAACTACCTGGAGAACCTGTTCGGCTTTGAGTGGGAGCTCACGAAGAGCCCCGCCGGCGCGAACCAGTGGACTCCCAAGGGCGGGGCTGGAGCGGGCACCGTTCCGGATGCCCACGATTCGTCGAAGCGGCATGCCCCGTTCATGCTCACCACGGACCTCTCCCTGAGGATGGACCCGATCTATGAGCCGATCGCGAGGCGCTTCCTCAAGAATCCGCGGGAGCTCGCAGACGCGTTCGCCAAAGCATGGTTCAAGCTGACGCACCGCGACATGGGACCTCTCTCGCGCTACCTTGGCCCGCTGGTTCCCGCCGAGCCCCAGATATGGCAAGACCCGATTCCCGCAGTGGATCACAAATTGATCGGGAAACAGGACATTGCCGCCCTGAAGGCCAAGATCCTCGCATCCGGACTTTCCATCTCACAACTGGTCACGACTGCCTGGGCGTCGGCGGCGACGTTCCGCGGCTCCGACAAGCGCGGCGGGGCGAACGGGGCACGCATTCGCCTCGCGCCACAGAAGGATTGGGAAGTGAATCAACCAGCCGAATTGGCGAAGGTCCTTAAGAAGCTGGCGGCGATTCAGAAGGAGTTCAACGGCTCGCAGTCCGGCGGGAAGAAGGTCTCGCTTGCGGACCTGATCGTTCTGGGCGGCTGCGCAGCCGTAGAGGCAGGCGCGAAAAAGGCTGGGCACAACGTGAAGGTTCCCTTCTCGCCGGGGCGCATGGACGCGTCGCAGAAGCAGACCGATGTGCACTCCTTCGCCGTGCTGGAGCCGGCCGCCGACGGGTTCCGCAACTACCAACGGAAGGGAGACCAAAGACCGGCGGAGGAGCTGCTGGTGGATCGGTCGCAGTTGCTCACGCTGACGGCCCCCGAGATGACGGTTCTGGTCGGCGGCATGCGCGCCCTGAATGCTAACTTCGGGCAGTCCAAACACGGCGTCCTCACCGACCGGCCCGGGACGCTGACGAACGATTTCTTCGTCAACCTGCTCGACATGGGTACGAAGTGGGAGGCCTCCTCTACCGAAGGCGTATTTGAGGGGCGCGATCGCGCGACGGGCAAAATCAAGTGGACCGGCACCCGCGTCGATCTTGTCTTCGGTTCGAACTCCCAGCTCCGAGCAATCGCGGAAGTCTATGCATGTGACGACTCGAAGGAGGCGTTTGTGAAGGACTTCGTGGCTGCGTGGAACAAGGTGATGAACCTCGATCGATACGACCTTGCCTGAGCTCGGCGGAAAACGGGGCTGTCAGCTTGGGACTAGCCCCGCGTTCCCTATCCGGTTATCCGGTCCAGTCTGTGCACGCGCCACTGGCCGCGATTGCTCACAGGGAAAAGAGCGGAGATTCTCGGACGGGGCGAAAACCACCAACAGTGCGGCCATTCCCGGCCAAGACCCTACCGGTACGGTTCTGCCCGCATCACATCGGCGCGCGACGAATCCACCCGCACACACAACAGGTAGCGGCCATCCGGGGAGAGTGAAAACGGACCACTGCCCAGCGGAAACAGGGGCTCGGGATATTCCACGATCAAGCGGTCGGGGACGCCGTGGAAACCGTGGAAGAACAGCGCCTGGCCCACCAATGCGGAGTCGTCCGTGCCCAGATAGTAAATGCCGTTCTCGCCTTCCGCCCAACAACTGGTGCAATAAGGAAGGAGTCCGTCCAGAACCTTGGAGACTTCACCGGACTGGAGCGAGAGCCGCCACAAGGTGGAATCGGCCAGTTCCTTCACGAAATAAAGATACCGGCCGTCGCGGGAAACCCCGAACGAGAGTCCATGTCCCCTGGAAATGGTCTCGGCGGGACCGCCCGCGGCGGGAACCTTGAAGATCGATTCCACGGCGGCATCGTTTCTGCCCATGTATATCCAACCGCCGTCGGTGGAGAAAACCGGATGGGTTCCCTCCACGCCCAGCGGGCGCACCGACCATTTGCCGCCGTCATCGCGCGTGGACACGTAGACCTGCCTGTCCTGGGAATTGTTGAACACGATGGATCGCCCGTCGGGAGACCAGCGCCCCACCGAAGGGCTCAATCTGCCGGAAGTGACCTGTTGCGGGTTGGATCCATCCGCGGTGGAAACCCAGATCTGCTCGTCGCCGGTGCGGTCCGACCGGAAACAGATCTCGCGGCCGTCGGGCGAATACTGTGGGGAAGCGTCCTGCGCCGAGGAATTGATGATCTCGGTCCAGCGCCCAGCGGCTTCGGCGCGGGCGCCCAGGTCGAATCGCCAGATATTGAAATCCTGGCGCAGCACGGAATACAGCAGCACGGGCGCGGCCCGCGCGATGGCGATCTGGATGGGCGCATCGGCGTAAATTCCAGCGGGGTCCAACACCGGCGCCGCGCCGGTTTTTCCGGCGGCGACGCGCCACAAACGGAACTCGCCAATTTGATTTCCGGAGAATACCAGCGATTGGCCATCGGAGGTCCAGTCCTGCCCGGCGACTTGCATCCCGTTGGCGGTCACCTGGCGCACGGAAGAGCCGTCGGCCTGCGCCACCATGAGCGCCTGGACGGAACGATGGATCACGCGAATGAAGCTCAGGCGGCGGCCGTCCGGCGAGAATCGCGGCTCCACGTCGCCAATGTAGTGGGCCTGCGGAGTGGTGAGTTGCCTGCGAGCCCCGGTGGAAACGGAAATACGAAAGATGGAAAAGGGATCGCTGGGATCGCCGGCATCGTCCACGGCCAGCCATTGGCCGTCCGGCGACCAGGCGAGATGGCGATAGAACAGCCCGCGGCGGGTCTTGAAAACGTGGGTCACCACCCGTTCGCCCGAGCCGTCGCGGTCCGCCAGCGCCAATTCTCCACTGTGCCTGCCGAAACGGAGGAACGCCAGAAGTTTCCCGTCGGGCGACCAGGCCGGGCTCGAGTAGGCCCGATCGGACGCAGCCTTGGTGACGGGCTGGCTCCGGCCAGCCAATTTGATCACCATGTAGGATGGCCGTCCGTCCCCCTTGTCCACGATGAACGCCACATCCTTACCGTCGGGCGAAATGGCCGACTGGTATTCCTTCCCGTCCAGCCGTTCGACCGGCGTGCGGGTCAGGCTCTGCGCCGGATGGCGCCGGCCCGCCAGCAGGCCAGCCACGGCTACCAATCCTCCTATCGTGACTACGAGCGCAGCCCATTTCCACCATGCGTCCAGTCTCCGCGGGGCGGCGGCCTGAGGCGCTGCCGATACCATGGCGAAAGCCGCGTCCGGTTGCGGAGAGTGCCGCTTCGGACCGTGCACCAGCTCTTCGTCGGCAACGATCGGGCCGACCATGCGGTATCCGCGTCCGGGGAAGGTTTCGATGAATCCCGGTTCACTGGGCTTGACGCCCAGCGCTTTGCGCGCCACCGCGATGTTCTGCATGAGGTTGGCCTCGTCGACCACCTTGTCCTTCCAGATCGCCTCGATCAATTCGTCCTTGGTGAGCACCTGGTCGGGGTGGCTGGCGAGCACCAAAAGAGTCTCGATGGCCTTCGGCGTGAGATGGACCGCATGGCCGCCGCGCAACAAGACTTTCGCGGTGGCGTCCAGGCAAAACTCGCCGAATCTGTAGAACTGCCGTATTTTCAACGACACTTAGGAATCTCTTAGAACTATTTTAAGCCGTCCTCATTGCAGTATTCCAGAACTGGAGGCTAAATGGGAGAGGTTAATCTTTCCGGGCAAGACGGATTGACCTACAGGCACATCTCGCCGCCAGTGGCAGCGCGCAGGTGGCGCTCCGGGTGAGGTTCCAACAGGTTCTTACAGGCCCCCTGTAGCAGCGATCGCGGCGGGGGCGGGATTTTGCGGTTCGAGTTCCCGCCCCTACCGCGACCCGTCGAGACAGCTTCGTCATCGGTGCGGGGTGCTACGGCCGCCCTACGCCGGGGTCGGAACGCCAGCAAACGATCCGCAACTTCACCAGCGCGCGAATCCAGGTCAGCGGATCGCCGAACACGGTAACTTTCTTGCCTTGCGCCATCGAGCGCGACCGGTAGTTCACGGGCAACTCCAGAGGCTTGTAGCCTTTCCAAAGCAGTTTGACAACCAGCTCATGATCGAAATCGAAGCGGTTGCACTCGAAGGTCAGGCCCCATAGGCACTCCCGGCGGAACACCTTGAACATGGTGAACGGATCGGTCAAGCGTTGGCCGAAAAGGACGTTGAATAGCGTCAGGAAGACCAGGTGGCCGAAATTGAAGAACCCGGCGACGCCCGGCGAGTCGGCGAACCTCCTGATTTTCCAGCCATTTCCGGCCGGATTGTGCCGCGACCCCAGAATGAAATTCCGCTCGTAGCGAAGAATCGGCCGCACCAGCGCGTCATAATCGTCGACGTCGTATTCCAGGTCGGCATCCTGAAACAGAATGATGTCGGCGCCGGCGGCTTTCAATGCGGTCCGGACGGCATAGCCTTTGCCGCGGGGTTTGTCCTCCAGGATGATGCGCACGCGCGGATGCTCCTGGTACCGGGCGACCAGATCGCGGCTGCCGTCGGTGGAGTTGCTCTCGACGATAATCACCTCGATGGCGGTCCCCTCGAGGTTCTTGGCGAGCACCCGCTCGATCAGCTCCGCAAAAGTGGGGCGCTCGTTGTAGACCGGGACGATGACCGCCAGCGTCGGCTCGGGAGACGGCGGCTTGGGACGCGCCAGACAGACCACCCGGCCGTGCATCAGGCGGAACGGCTGGCCGCGCGGGATGGGGCTGAACCACAGGAGGCGCCGCAGCAGGCGGTGGCGGCGGGATGCGCGCGGCAGGTCGGCGATTCTCTCGCGCAGATAGCGCAGCGACACCTGGCTCCGGTCGGGCGTGAACGCGAGGTCGCCGAATCCGCATTTGACGAGCAGGCTCTGCAACGTATCCACGGAGAAATAGAACCGGTTGGCGCGATTGAACTCCCACCACGAAGCGCCGAAGAATCGCGCCATGGGGCTATCGGTCGCAAGAGACACCACCATGAGCGCGCCATCGGCCGCCAGCACGCCGCGGATTCTGCGCAGCGCCTCGGCGGGGTCCGCGAACTTCTCCAGGGCGCAGAACAGGACGCAGGCGTCGATCACCGGGGGCAGTTGGTCTGCCGGGACAGTTTCGAAGTCCCGCGCCGTGAAGGCGGAGACGGTGAATCCGGCGCGCCCGGCTTCCGCCTCCAGATAACGGTCGGCGCCGACCAGCAGCAGGCGCCCGTGGCGAAGGCCGGTGTACCGAAGGAGGTGCTCCATCCGGCCCGCGGCGTTGGCGGCGCATACCGGCTCGGCCTGGTTGGCTTCCGCGGCAAGCGGTCGCGGAGGTTCCGGCGGTTCGGCCGGCTGGGGATTCAGAAAGAGAAGTCCGCAGTCCTCGCAGCCGCACACGGGCGACCTGTCCACGACGAATTTGTACTCCAGGCGCCGGGATTCGCAGATCGGGCACTGGTGGAGCGGCCTGCCGATAGGAGTCTGTTTCATCGCCGTTGCGGTGGGCAACATGGGTTCAGTCCGCGCGATACAGCCACAGCGTGCCCACCGGCCCGGCGGAAAGCGGCGTCAGCTTGGACGCCACTTCGTCCGGCGGCTGCTCCGCAAACGCGAAATACCGGATGCCCAGTTTGCGGACCAGGGGATCGAACGGGCTCACGTGCCATCGAACGAACCCGACATCCAGCAATTCCACCCAACTGCCGGTATCGGCGCCGATCAGGCGGGCGGTGCGATAACCGGTCCGGTTCAGGACGTTGAGATCGAGCCCGGCGGACGCGAACATCGGGAAATGGTCGATGTCCGGCAGATAGGCGAGGCCGGTGTAGACCTGGCAGCCGGTGGCCGACAGAAAACCGGAGGTACCTGGGGCGTCGCCAAACACCATCCATTCGCCGGTCAAGACGTCCGGATGCCCGCGCACGAACCGCGCAAGCGGCGACCCCGTAAGGGTCTCCAGCCCTCGCTCCACCGGGTTAACGGCTCCGAACAGGAGCACGTGCGACACGATCAGCATGGCGGCCAGAGCCATCTTTCGGCGTTCCAGCAGAAACAGAATCGCGGCCGCGCCCAGGCACACGTTGAACGCCACCTCGGCCGCGGAGAAATAATTCCCATTCAGGCGATTCACCGTATACAGAAGAAGTCCGAAGGGAACCAGGACCTGGAGGCCTCGAAACACGGTTCCCGGCGGGCTTTCCCGCGGTCCCACCGGAAGCCGGGGCGAGGCCATGAAGAACGCCACGATGGCGATATTCGCCAGCCCCAGCGCGGGCAGGATACGCGTGCTGAAGGTTCGATCCAGTCCGAACGGCATGCCCAGGAAAGACGGCAGGGGCAGGACGGTCCAGGCGCCCAGGAACAGAAACACGAACCACAACGACCCGGCCATCAACCGCTCGGTCCGGTCCAGCCCGGCGCGAAGGAACCAGAACAAAGTGAACGGGGCGAGCCACAGAAAACCGGCGGCTTCGCAGATATCGATCATGGACGCGGGATAGCGGTGTTCCGCTTCGGTCCATTGCAGGAAGTGGGTGAGAATGGTCTTGGGCGAGAGGTTGGCGCCGCCGGGGAGGGTTCGCTGGCTGGGATAGATGGTGTGCGCCTCGGCCACGATGGCCGGGCGCAGGTCCGCGAAGACCCACAGTCCCACGGCGGATACGATCAGAACGGCCGCCAGAATCGCCAGCGCTCTGCGCCCGCGGCCCTCCGGCCGGACAATCGCCTCGCGGTGGGCCACGCACCAGTAGGCCACGAAGATCGCCATGAGCCAGCACAGCGGAATCAGGTGCGGCGGGTATCCGCACAGCACGAAGTTGATGGCGCAAGCCGCCGCCCCTAGCGACGCGGCGCATAATGCGATGCGGTTGCGGCCCACCGTCAGAAAGCACACCAGGACCATGATGAGGCAGGCGAGGCCCACCATCTCGGGCAGCAGCGACGTCCAGGAGTACGTCCATTGGGTGAACGGCGAGAAGAAGTACCACAGCGCTCCCACGGCGGACCAGAAACTGCTGCCGGTGACCAGCAGCAGCCAGGTGAACACGCCCGCCAGAAGGAGCAATGCCTTGAACTGCCAGTAAACCGCGTAGGCGCGATCCGCGGGCAAAAGGAAGAACCCCCAGAACTGCGGACGGAAGAGCGTGGACACGTGCCGGATGGGCACGTTTCCCACGAGCGAGATGGCATGGCCGCCGAGGGCCGTCCGCTCGAACGCGAACCGGTCCTGGCGCAGCGCCTGGTTGAGAATGTCGGGGGTGTGATAGGCCCACTCGTCGGCGCGAATTCCGCGGGGCGCCCCGAGCAGCGTCTTCGGGGGCGGCCCGTAGTGGAAATCGGAAGCGAAGACTCCCACCGAAGAGCCGTTGAGATTGGCCAGGCTGCCGATCGCGAACGCCGCCAGGCAGGCCACGTAGAACCAGATCGCCGGCGCATCGAAGCGGATGAAGCCGGGCGCGGAGAGGCGTTGCGCACCCGGCTCGATTTTCGCATTGGCCCGCCGCACCAGGCGCCGCACCGATTGCCACAGCTTCGGGAGCGGGCGGCGAATCGCATAGATCACCCAGGCGAGCGCGATCAGGAACGCATTTCCGGCGAGGATGACCGGAATTCTCTGGACGGCCTTGACCCGGGAATAGTCGAACGGTTCGGGCGGTTTGAGAATCATGGCGGAGCCATCGGAGCCCGCCACCGATAGCGGCGCCAGGACACCGCGCGCCCCGCGTATCTCCGCGCGGCGAAGCAGCGGAGCGACGACCGGCGGAACAAATTCCAGCCGCACCGCCAGGAGTTTCCCCTTGGGCAACTCGAAGGCGACGATTTGGAAATCGCGAGGCCCACCCTGCAGAGCGGCGGCCGGCGAGCGCTGGCCGCCGAATCCCGCGCCCATATTGTAGGAAACCTGAACCTGGCTTGGGGCAGGCGCGGAGAATTCGAGATCCAGGATAAACCTGGCGCGGCGCGTCAACTGAAACAGGGTGAACGCCAGGGCGCAGCCCACCACGGCGAGCACGAACGCCGAACCCGGCCCGTATCGGGGGAATCGCCGCAGCCGATTGCGGCCGTTCTCAGGGCCGGTCTCAGGATCGGGCGGCATGCGCAATTCCTTGGAAACCGGGCCGTATCCGGACCGCTCGCGCTCCGGCGTCGAACTCGCCGGAGCCGATGCTTCTGAATGGCTGCTTCATCCACTTACAGTGTACCCGCAAGCCGCGCGGAGCACCGGCTCGGAAGACGCGAAACCATCGCTGGTTTGGAGTTCTTGGCAGGGTCCCCTGCCATGGAAATCCTCGTAAATTGTTGAAAACAAAAGATCTTCAGGTCAACGTGGCCGGAAACCTGCCACGCCCCCTTTGCCGAACACCCTGGGCCGCGGGCACTGGCAACGGCGGCCTTGGTGATGGCGCCGAACGACGAACCGGTCGTGGTGTGGTTCCTGAGATTGAAAGCCTCGGCGCCACGCTCGGCTCGCGCCGGCCCACCCACAACCTGCGTGCTGGCGGCTCTTACTGGGCTAGCTTCCACTCCCCGTTGGCAAGGACCACGCTGAGACTCTGCTTAGGCTCCGAGCCAGGCTTGGAATCCACGAAGTCGAGCTCGGCCGAATCGCCGCGGATGGTCACTTTGCTCAGTTTGAGCGCGGCAGTTTCGGCGGCCATCTGCGCGAACATGTTGAGCATCTCTTCCTTGTTGCCGGCGATCATCTCCGCCAGCGACTCGCGGGAGTGCGGATCCATGCTGTTGCGGATGGCATCGACGTCTTTCCTCCGGCAGGCATCCAGAAACGCCAGCACGGCTTTGTATTGCGGACTGTTCAACGCCGCCGGGCCGGTCAGCACTCCGCTCACCGTGGCGCGGCGGGTCACGGCGGAGCGGAATTCGGCTTCGACGCGCCAGCGGCCGTCATCGTCCTGGACGCCCGACATCGACGCCTTCATCGACACCTTGCCGGCCACCTGGTCGCCGATTGGCGCGGCCGGCGCGAATCGGAGATCGCTCATCTCCGGAGACGATACGGTCTCGCTATAGAACATGAGACCTTTGCGCGTCAGCACACGGCCGCCGTTCCAGACGGCGGTTGAGGGATTGATGGACAGGATCACGCCGTGGAGCGCGCCGGAGCGCGCCTGTTTATCGGCCCAGTAAACCCAGTCGTCGGAGGCCTTGCGCAGCTCGTCCGGCACTGGCAGGTCCGACAGAAACACCGTGAGCTTCTCCTTGGCGCTCGCGCCCACCCCGTCCGGTTCCATCACCGCGAAAGCCTGTTTCAGGGCGAAGCGCTCTTCGCCAATCTGTAGCGTGCCGGAAGCGTTGTCCGCCGCGCCGTTCGCAATCGAGACGCCCAGCATCAGGAGAATGGTGGCGACTCCGAGGCAAATCAGTCCACTAGAACCCAGCATCTGTATATCTCCAGTCGGGAAGGACATTCCAAAAGCTCCCACCACACCAAAGCTGGGAACGTACGCCGCGGGATGCGCACCCACCCGCCGGCACGCGATTCGTCCTTCCGCGTCCGAAAGGATAGCACGATCGCAAGGCTGGGAAACGAAATGCGTCCGACGGCTGAGCCCACCAGTTGCCCGCGGATTCCCCAGACGAGCCCCTTTGGTAATTGCTCTATGCGATCCTCAGGCGATGGAACACGGGGACCTTGACAAGGTCCACGATGAATGCAAATGCCGCCGCGGCTACCAGTATTCCTCCCACAACGGATATAGACAGCGGAGTCATGGCGATTCCGCAAGTCGCCAGCGTTGAGGCGATCGCCAGATCGACGACAGACGACCCGACGAGCCACACGCTTGGGCGAGAGGATCCCAGGCGCTGGCGTTCGCGATTGGTATAGGTGGTTGCTTGATTGCCGAACACTATGACCACGAAGGCCAGGGTTCTTAGAGTTTCGATTCCAAGCCCCAGACGGAACTTGGCGATGGCCAGGACCGCGGTGCAAAAGACCAGCTCGGAGATCCCCATGAACACACCGGCAATCGTCAACGAGCCGATTCGCCAGGCGTTGGGTGTCGGGGACGGCCGTACGTTGTCAGTCGTCAGAGACATGCCCAGGAGGTCACCGGTGAGCATGATGACGACCATCAGCATGGGAGTCAGGATCGCATGCCCGGTCATGACCAGACCTACCGCCAGGAAGAGCACCTGTACACTTTTCTTGGTGACCGAGTTTAGCGCGTAAGTCAAGATGCGCTGGAACGTGACGCGGCCTTCCTTTACCGAAGCGACAATGCCGCCGAGTCCCGGTTTCGTCAGCACGATGCCGGCCGCCGACTTGGCCACATCGGTGGCAGTCGAAACCGCGATTCCCATCTGCGCCTGGCGCAGCGCCGGCGCGTCGTTGGCGCCGTCGCCGCACATACCGACGGTGTGGCCGCTCTTCTGGAACGCTTTGACCAGGTTGTATTTCCCCTCCGGGAGGACGCCGGCGAAGACAGCGAAATCCTGGGGGCGGACAGCGTCGGGAATCGGTCCTGGTGGACAGACGGCTCCATCGAGACCCACCGCGCGGGCCACGATCTCCGCCGTCGCGGGGGCATCGCCGGTCACCATTACGGTGCGGACGCCCAAGGTGTGCAACTCCGCGATGAGCGCCGCCGAATCCGCTCGGGGCGGATCGCTGAGAGCGATGAGTCCCGCGAGCTTCAGCGCATCCGGCGGACCCGCCGCAACGGCCAGAACGCGGAAGCCCTTGGCCTCAAGTTCGCTGGCCGTCCCGGATGCATCGGGGGTCGATTGGGTAAGGCCGGCAACCGCGGTAAAGGCCCCCTTGACCGCGCGTACCGATGCGCCGCCCGGAGCGGTGGCAGTCGCCTCCGACATCTTCGTCCCAGGATCGAACGGAACGAACTGGGTCAGTTTCGGCAAATCGGAGGCCGGTTTTTGGGCGGCGGCGGCCCGGATGGCCGCATCTACCGGGTCTTGCCCGCCTTCGGAACTCGCCAGGGCAGCCAGCCCCAAAACGTGCGGCTCGTCGAAGCCGGACATGGCGTGGACGGCGGTTACCTTCAGTTCGTTTTGCGTCAGCGTGCCGGTCTTATCCGCGCACAACACGTCGATACTGGCCGCCTCATCCACGGCGGAGAGCCGCGTGGGAAGCACGCCCAGCTTTGCCAGAGCCCGCGCGCCGAGCGCCGCCGCGAGGGTAAACGTAGCTGGCAGCGCTACCGGGATCGACGCCAGAACCGCCGTGAGCACCAGCGGAACGATCTCATCCAGCGGCATCTTGAGAACGCAGGCATACCCTACCAGCATCGCGATGATGACGCCGTTGACCATGGCGAGATTGCGCACCACGCGCAGAACGGCCTTCTGCTGCGTACTTTCGACGTGCGCGGTGCGAACCAACTCCGCGGTGCGTCCAAATTTCGTGCGCGCTCCGGTCGCTGTCACTTCCGCGACGGCTTCACCGCGCCGCACCAGCGCTCCCGCGTAGGTTTCGAAGCCGGCGCCAGCTTCGATCGGGACGGATTCGCCGGTAAGCATGGACTGGTCGAGCAGCACCGATCCCCCGCTCAGGCGCACATCGGCGGCAACCACGGCGCCGAGCGATAGCTTCACAATATCGCCAGGCACGAGTTCGGCGGCGGGCACGGTCGTCCAAACCCCGTCGCGGCGGACCGAGGCGTTCAGCGCGAGCCGCGATTTGAGCGCGGCGAGAGTCGCCTGGGCGCGCCCTTCCTGGAAGAACCCGAGAGCCGCGTTGAAGGCCAGGAGAGCAGCGATGATTGCGGCTTCGACGTACTTACCGAGAGCCAGCTCGAGCATGATCGCAGCCTCGAGCATCCACGGAACCGGCGCCCAGAACTTGGTAAGGGCTCTGCGCAACGGATGCAGAGCCGTGTCGGGCACGGCGTTTGGACCGAACTTATCGAGCCGATGGCGGGCGTCATCGCTCGTGAGGCCGGCCGGGGGCGGGATGTCCTCAGGGGTGGCCATAATTCGAACCTTGCTTCTCTAACAGCTTGCGGATGGATTGCAATTCCCGCCGGCGTTTGGCGGTGGTCTTGGGATACGCCATCTTCAGCTCCTTGAGCGCATCCAGGACAATCTGGGAAACAATCAGCCGGGCATTCTCCTTGTCGTCGGCGGGAACCACGTACCAAGGCGTGTGATGGGTGCTTGTCGCGCTCAGGCAGGCCTCATATGCCTTCATGTAACGCTTCCAGTATTTCCTCTCGCGAATGTCGGAGAGGCTGAATTTCCAGTTCTTGTCGGGCTCGTCGATGCGCGCGAGGAATCGCCTTCGCTGTTCTTCCCGCGAAAGGTGGAGGAACACTTTGACGATCCGCGTTCCGTTGCGATAGAGGTGGCTTTCCAGATCCACGATGGAGCGATACCGCTCCGCCCAGATGGTTTTCTCGTCGCGCAACTCTTCCGAGAGCCCCTGGCCGCGGAGGATTTCCGGATGCACGCGAACGATCAGCACCTCCTCGTAATAGGAACGATTGAATATGCCGATCTGGCCGCGTTCGGGCAGCCGGCACGTGGTGCGCCAGAGAAAATCGTGTTCCAACTCTTCGGCGCTCGGCTGCTTGAAGCTGGAAACCTGGCAGCCTTGCGGGTTGACCCCGGACATGACGTGCCGGATGGCGCCGTCCTTGCCGGCGGCGTCCATCGCCTGAAAAACGAGCAGCAACGCATAGCGGTTGGAGGCATTGTGAAGCTGTTGCAGCGAGCTCAATTCCTCGACGTGCTCTTCCAGGAGTTTTTGATACTGCTTCTTCGACTTGCAGAACGGCTTCACGATGGTGGGCCGCTTCCCGAGTTCGACCTTTTCTCCGGGGTGCACGCGGAAGTCCTTTGAATCGAGTTTCATCTTGGTCTAACCTTTCCGAATCTCGCGCTCCGCCTCAAGCCAGTCTTTATCCGCCTGGCCATCGGCGCGGCCGCGATGCTCATAGAGTTCATAGGCCCGCGTGGCGATCCGCGGTGTGAGATCCAGCGGCTTCCTGGCCAACAATGGGGCTTTAGTAGGATCAAAAATCCGATAGGCGAGCAGTTTCACTCGGTCGTTCACCAGAGCCCACGCTATTGCATAGCCCCAAACGAATGCCGCCCAGCCCCACCCCAGTGGAGTCATAAACAGTCCATAAACCGCAATAGAAGTCGCCACCGCTTGCGTGCCGAGGACGGCTACCCATAGAGTCCGAGCGGGGCGTATGGACCAGAACGGACCGCGGGTGCGCGTCAGGAAAATCGTCAGATGTCCGGCCACGGACAGCTTCAAATACATCAGCGTCTGGATGTGCGCACGGTCGAGATGAAAGACGCGCTCACCGAGATAAAACAATCCGAAGGCGGAGACGACCCCGATGACGCCCAGCACCGTGGAAATCCCCAGCACCAGGCGCATGTTCCATGCCTCGGGCTTATCCTTGTAATGAACGTTGTCATAGGCGATGGATAGGATGGCTCCGTCGTTGAGCAAAGCCAACATCACGATCATCACCGCGGTCAACGGATAGAAGTTAAACACCAGGATCGCCAGCGTCATGAAGAACAGTACGCGTAGCGTCTCGGCGATGCGGTAGATTGCGTAGCTGTTCATCCGCTGGAAAATCTTCCGGCTTTCCTTGATAGCGTCGATAATCACCGAGAGACCGGGCGCCAGCAGCACGATGGACGCCGCCGCGCGCGCTGCGTCCGTCGCGCCCGAAACGGCGATGCCGCAGTCGGCTTTCTTCAGCGCGGGGGCGTCGTTCACCCCGTCGCCAGTCATACCGACGATGTGGCCGCGCTGCTGCAGGACATCCACAATATGGAACTTATGTTCGGGGAATACCTGGGCGAAACCATCCGCTTTTTCGATGGCCTCCGCCGATTGGGCCGTCTCGAGACGTTTGACGTCGCCCAAGCCGCCGGCATCCAGGATGTTCGTCCCCATCCCCAATTGCCGGGCAGTTTCCCGTGCGATAGCCGTTTGATCGCCCGTAACCATCTTGACGTTCACGCCCATATTCCGGGCGCTCGCGATGGTTGCTTTGGCCTGCTCGCGCGGCGGATCGAACAATGGCAACACGCCAACGAACTGCCACTCGCCTTCCCGATCCGCGCGCGCCACGCCCAATGAACGGAAGCCGCGTGCGGCGAATTCGCCGACGGCTTTCTCGACGGCGGGTTTTACCTCGCCAGCGTTGGCCGACATCGCCAGAATTACCTGCGGCGCTCCCTTGGCCACTTGGAACTGCTTTCCGTCCGCAGCTTTGACGGTGGCTTCGGTGCGCTTATGCACCGGGTCGAAGGGCTGGAAATGGACGACCCGATAAGACTCCAATGCTCGAACGTTCTTTAGGCCGCCGATCACGGCCAGATCGATGGTGTCTTTGTCTTCCGCACGCGAAGCGAGTGCGGCGCAGAGGATGACCTGGTCGGCGGGGATACCGTTGACGCTGAACGGATCGCCCAACGTCAGCTTGTTCTGGGTCAGGGTGCCGGTCTTGTCCGAGCACAGCACGTCCACGCCAGCCAGTTCCTCGATAGCGGCCAATCGGGTCACTATCGCTTCTTTCTTCGCCAGCAGACGCGCGCCGACCGCCATCGTCACCGACAAGACGGTCGGCATCGCCACGGGAATCGCGGCCACGGTCAGCACCAAGGCGAACTGCAACGTGGCGAGGATCGGGTCGCCGCGGAACAGCGCGACGGTAATAATCACGGCCACCAGAGCCACCGCGAGGATGATCAGGTAATCGCCAATCTTCAGCACGGCACGCTGGAAATGGCTGACCGTGTGGGCCTCCTGCACCAGTTGCGCGGTCCTGCCGAAGTAGGTGTTCGCACCGGTGGCGTACACCATCGCTTCGATTTCTCCCCGGCGCATAATCGATCCCGAAAACACGGCCTCGCCGGGTTTGCGCTCGGCCGGCAAGGATTCTCCCGTCAACGCGGATTGGTCCACCTCCACCGGATCGCCCGCCAGCAAGCGCGCATCCGCGGGCACAATGTCGCCCAGCCGGAGGCGGATGACGTCGCCCGGCACCACGTCGCGCGCCGCCGGATCGGTCCACTTACCATCGCGTTTCACCTTGGCCTTGATCGCCAACTTGGCCTTAAGGGCGGCGATGGCGTTGCCCGCCTGACGTTCTTCCCAGAATCCGACCGCGGCGTTGGAAACAAGCAAAAGGAAGATGATGAAGAAATCCGGCCAATGCCGGACCGCGCCCGACAGGATCACCGCTATTTCGATCATCCACGGGATGGGTCCCCAGAAATAACCGAGGAATTTCAGGAACGGATTGGTTTTCTTCTCCTCAATCTCGTTAGACCCGTATTGGGTCAGCCGTCTCTGAGCCTCGGCTTGACTGAGGCCGTCCGGTGACGACCCCAGTTTGGCCAGCAGTTCCGGCATGGGGAGGGTTTTCAGATCATCCTTGGACTCGGGCCTATCTGCATTCGGTTTCACGATGACTATCTCCTGAGCGAGTTATACCTTCTCTTTCGGCGGGTCGGCGACTGCCGCCTCCGGTACGAAATCCGGCAAGTCGAGGCGCGCGACGCCAATCCGATTGTCGGCCATCCCATAATAGACGTCGAAGCGGCCGGGGAAGCCAAGATCGCTGCGCCGGTCGATGCCGGTGGGGAAGACGACATTGGCGACGGTCCCGCTGCGTTCCTCCGGCAGCTCCGGCGTCAACACCGGCTCGGTCGAACGATAGCGGATCACGCGCGGATGCTCCTTCGAGAGCACCATCAGACCGGCCGAATAGCACAGCTTGTGTCCGTCATTGCCCGGCTCCTCGATCTCGCTCACGCCGTGGTAAAGGACGAGCCAGTGGCCATGCCGGGTCAGAATGGGCGGAGTGCCGCCGCCGATCTTGAGCCGCTCCCAGGGCGACACCGGAGCCGCCAGCCGGAGATGACAGGCAAACTTGCCGAGACGATATGGTTCAGCGCCTTCCAAGGCCATGGGACAGTAAGAAATCCAGATGCTTTCGCGATCGAGGTCCACATCGCGGGACGCGGGGTGACGGGCGGTTTCCTCCGGACGAGTGCCGGGAAAAAGCGGCCGGTGGAGCATGGCCAGTTCCGGATGCCCAGATGGATTGGGAATGGCGACGGGGAAGAGGCTGGCATCTTTATCGTCCACGTCGCCGATCTCGATACCGTGATACCGGCCGAAGGTCGCGAGGCCCAGACGCTGCCAGTGGAAGAGGTCCGCGGATTGGGCCATGGCGATGCGCGGGCCTTTGGGCGAATATGCCGTGTAAGTCATGATGTAGCGCTGGAGCGGTTCCACGAAAGTGATACGCGGATCCTCGCAGCCTCCGCCGCCGCCGGGCCGCCGCTCATAATCGGCTTCCGGCTCCAGTGCGATGCCGAGCCGCTCGACGCCCGCCGGATCGCCGGCTGCATTGAACCGCACTCGCGCAATGCCGATACGCGAGTAATTCCCCCTCGCGACCAGCCGCGGGAAGAGGTAGAGATCGCCATCCGGTCCCCGAACGGCAGCCGGATTCAGGACACCTTCGATCTCCTGGGAATTACCCGGCTCCGGCTCCATCACCGTACCCAGGCGCTGTAACTTGAATCCACTCATGCGCTCCCCAAACAGGCGATGATCGCTTGGGTTACCGGTTTGGTCTCAGCGGGACCCCGAACCGGGATGGAAACCACACCTGCCTCTTCAGCCGGATAGTCGTTTCCGCCCGGAAACAACGCATCACCTATGTAAATCATCTCTTTCAATGAAATGCCCAGGATGTCTCGTAGTTTTCCGATGCCGTAAGCCTTGTCGATGCCAGGTTTGGTAACATCAATGGATGTCGCGCCACCCAGCCGAACGGAAAAGCCGGGGATTAAACCGTCGAGGATCGCTTTGATCTTTTTGCGCTTGGTAAAATCGGCATCCCATTTGTCCTTTTCTTCCAAGGGGGCTTGCTGACCTAATGCGGAAAAGGTGATCTGGCTGCCCCGGTCTTCAATTACCTCTCCCCAGACCTTTTCGACCTTGAAACCCGCCGTTTCGAGCGCCTTGTTGAAAGAACCGATAATTGTCTCCCTTTCCTCCGCGGTGAAATCTTCCGAATAGAGTTTTTTCCAACCGTCTGTGTACTGGTAGAACTTTGTTCCACAGGTGGGCAGCAGGGATAGATTCAACATCCGTTCGTCATGGGGAAGATGAGAAAGCAGTTGCTTCTCAAACTGCGGCCAATCGCCTCCGGAAATCACGGCCACTTTGACCACGCCGAGAAGGTCATGTAGCAGCGCCGACATCCCGGCGTCAAGAGGCGACTTGCTTTCGGCGAGTGTGCCGTCCAGGTCAAACACAATTAGTCTCTTCACTATCCTTCCACCCCTGAACTCTCCGGTAGCGCAATTTCCAACACACTCACTGCGCCGCACGGCTGAAATACACACGCTCCGAGTACCGCCGGCAAGAGCCATACTTCGCCTTTTCCGACGGCATACGTGGAGCCACTGCGCTCAACCTGCCCAGAGCCCTCGATACATATCAGAACGCGCGGCACACCCGCGGCGCCAACGGTGAACTGGGATTGTCCGCGCAGGCGCCACAACCGGAACTGTTCGCAATGAAACAGCCTCTCGCGCTTCACTGGCGCCGCCGCTTCGATTACCGGCGCCACCAGGCCGGCCGCACGCGCCGCGAAATCAATGCAAGCCAGCGCCTGCTCGGCTTGGAGGGCTCGCGGCTGGCCCGTCCTGGCATCCACATGGTCCCAGTCGTATAGGCGAAACGTCACGTCGCTGTTCTGCTGAACCTCGAACACCACAACGCCGCCGCCCAGGGTATGAACCGTCCCAGCCGGCAGGAAGACGCCGTCACCGGGCTTCGGAGTGAAGTATGCAAGGTGGTCCGCCACCGTTTTGTTCGCGAGCGCGCGCCGCAGATCGTCGGCGGTGGTGCCCGGCTTCAGGCCGGCGTAGATGCGGCTTTCCGGCCCCGCCTCCAGCACGACCCATGCTTCCGTCTTCCCGGTCTCTCCCGCCGGCAAGAGGTCCCTATGCGCATCCGAGGGATGCACCTGGACCGAGAGCATTTCGCGTGCGTCGAGGAATTTCAGCAGCAGTGGAAACCGGCGGAAACGGTGGGCCAGCTTTCCCAGCATTTGCTCGGCAGACAGATCCAACAATTGACTGATGGTCCGCCCTGTGAGCGGTCCGTTGGCAACGCGGCTGGGATGGTCCTCGCGGTCGCTAAGTACCCACGCTTCGCCGATAGGTCCGTCGCCCGGCAACGGTGCGGTGAGCAGATCGGCCAGACGCCGCCCACCCCAGAGCCGATATTGATAGATCGGTTCGAATCGCAGGGGATACAGAGGTACTCGACTCATGGCTCCGCTATCTTCCGCCGGCGTCCGAATGCGGATGTTGCCGTAGGCCGCGGGGGAAGAAGGATAAGTCATTGCTCATGACATAGATCGTGATGGCCGCAAACATAAAGAGCAGACCGACCCAAACACGCCAATCATGGTGCGCGCGTTTCCAGTAAGGATCCGGTTCATGATGAACGCTGTCGCGAGCTGGCGTTCCGTGCTGGTGAGAACTGACTTTAGGCTCATTCATTGGGATACGCTCCTTGCCTTCACGCGTATGTCCTTTTCCATCGCGGCATTGTATTCGCCGCGGCGAGCAGCCCGGTTGCACCTCGCCCGATGGTTCAAGGCCTTCTGTGCCTCTAATATGCGGGCCTCTTGGCCTTGCCAGATCTCCAGCGCCGGCTGCTGGATGGCGCGGGCAAACGAAAACGCCAACGCCCAAGGAGCACGCGAAGCGAATCTGACATTCATGGCGTTCAAACGCGCCGAGGCCAGTTCACAGGATTGGCCGCCCGATAAGAACGCAATCCCCGGAACGGCGGCTGGGACGGCTCGCAAGAGGCACCCGACCGTGGCGTCGGCCACCTCGTCCACCGCTTCTTGCTTGGAGCAGGCCGATCCCGGGAGCACCATATTGGGCTTGAGGATCATACCCTCCGGCGTCACCCCTTGGGTGTAAAGCCGGGTGAAGACCGCCCGCAGGACTTCCTCCGTGACTATGCAGCAGCGCCCCAAGGTATGCTCGCCGTCCATGAGGACTTCGGGTTCGACGACGGGGACCAAGCCGGCTTCCTGGCACAATGCGGCATAGCGCGCCAACGCGTGCGCGTTGGCCTCGACCGAAGCCCGGCTGGGAATGCCCTCGCCCACGGCAATCACAGCGCGCCACTTGGCGAAACGCGCGCCCATTTGAGAGTATTCAGCCAAGCGGCCGCGCAATCCGTCCAGACCTTCGGTAATCTTCTCTCCCGGATGACCAGCCAAGTCTTTCGCACCGGTATCCACTTTGATACCGGGAATGATTCCCACATCTATGAGGGCCTTAGCGAAGGGCGTGCCGTCTTTCTTCTTCTGGCGGATCGTCTCGTCGCAGAGGATCGCGCCACTAATGGACTCTCCGAGACCGGGCGTGGTCACAATCAATTCCCGGTAGGCGCGACGGACGCCCTCGGTCTGGGGAATCCCCAGCTTGGCAAATCGTTTGTTGCAGGTTGGAGTGCTTTCATCCATCGCCAGTAGCCCTTTGTCGCCGGCGACCATTGCCCTCGCGGTGTCTATAAGCGCTTGCGCATTCATTTCGGTGTGCTCCATTTCCAGTTACGAATCTCCGGCATGTCTTGGCCGTTTTTGTCGATATATTGCTTGTGCTCGATCAGCTTGTCCTTGAGCTGCTGCTTCAGGTAGATGCCCTTGTCGCCAGTCCGCGGCAAGCGGTCGATGGTGTCCATTACGAGGTGGAAGCGGTCCAGTTCGTTCAGGACCGTCATGTCGAAGGGGGTTGTGATCGTGCCCTCTTCCTTGTAGCCGCGGACGTGGATGTTGTCGTGATTGGTGCGCCGGTAAGTCAGCCGGTGAATCAACCACGGGTAAGCATGGAAGGCGAAAATGACCGGCTTGTCCTTGGTGAAAAGCTCGTCGAAATCGATGTCGCTCAGCCCGTGGGGGTGCTCGGTCTGCGGCTGCAGCTTCATCAGGTCGACAACGTTCACCACCCGGATTCTCAGGTCGGGCAGATGTTCGCGCAAGATGGAGACGGCGGCGAGAGTCTCCAGCGTGGGCACGTCGCCACAGCAGGCCATGACCACGTCGGGCGCAACGCCCTGGTCGTTGCTGGCCCACTGCCAGATGCCGATGCCCTCGGTGCAGTGCTTGACGGCGGCGTCCATCGTCAGCCATTGCGGCGCCGGGTGTTTGCCGGCGATGACCACGTTGACGTAATGGCGGCTGCGCAGGCAATGGTCCATTACGGACAACAGGCAGTTGGCATCCGGTGGAAGGTAAACGCGTACGATCTCGGCCTTTTTATTGACGACATGGTCCAGGAAACCGGGATCCTGGTGCGTGAAGCCGTTGTGATCTTGCCGCCAGACATGCGAGGCCAGCATGTAGTTGAGCGAAGCAATCTTGCGCCGCCAAGGCAGGCGCGATGTAACCTTCAACCACTTGGCATGCTGGTTGAACATCGAATCCACGATGTGGATGAACGCCTCGTAACAGTTGAAGAGTCCATGGCGGCCGGTGAGAAGGTAGCCTTCGAGCCAGCCCTCGCACTGGTGCTCGCTGAGCATTTCCATCACACGACCGGCGGGCGCGAGAAACTCGTCGTTCGGCACGGTTGCCGCGTCCCATTGGCGTTTGGTCGCTTCGAAGAGGGCTTCCAGTCCGTTGGAGAGCGTCTCGTCAGGGCCAAAGACCCGGAAGTTCCGCTGTTCGCCGTTAAGCTTAGTCACGTCGCGAAGGAAGCGCCCGAGCACATGTGCGTCGCCGATGCCGCCCACACCCGGCGAAGGCACGGCCTCCGCGTAGTCGCGGAAATCCGGCATTCGGAGGTCGCGCAGCAGAATTCCGCCGTTGGCATGCGGATTCGCGCCCATGCGCCGTTCGCCCTTGGGCGCCAGTTCGGCGAGTTCCGGTTTCAGGCGGCCCTGGTCGTCGAAGAGTTCTTCCGGCCGGTAACTCCTCAGCCAGTCTTCCAACAACTTGAGGTGTTCGGGATGGGTAGCAGGGTCGGAGAGCGGTACCTGGTGCGCGCGGAATGTGCCTTCGACCGGAAGCCCATCGACAACCTTGGGCCCGGTCCAGCCCTTCGGTGAATTAAGGACGATCATCGGCCAGCGCGGACGGGCGATGTTTCCATCGATGCGCGCGTCGTGCTGGATCTGTTTGATCCGCTCGATCGCCGTGTCGAGCGTCGTGGCCATGGCTTCATGCATCAGCTCCGGCTCATGACCCTCCACGAAGTAGGGCGTCCATCCGTAGCCGCGCAGCAACTGTTCCAATTCCTCGCGAGTGATGCGCGCCAGGACGGTCGGGTTGGAGATTTTGTAGCCGTTGAGGTGCAGGATCGGCAGCACCGCGCCGTCGGTGGCCGGATCCAGAAACTTGTTGGAATGCCACGCCGTGGCCAGCGGTCCGGTTTCCGCCTCGCCATCGCCGACCACGCAGGCGACGACGAGATCGGGATTGTCGAACACCGCCCCGAAGGAGTGGCTGAGCGAGTAGCCCAATTCGCCGCCTTCATGGATCGAACCCGGGCACTCCGGCGACGCGTGGCTGGGAATGCCGCCCGGAAACGAGAACTGAAGAAACAGCTTCTGAAGTCCGGCCTCATCTTGACTGATGTTCGGATAGATCTCGCTGTAGGTGCCCTCTAGGTAGGTGTTGCCCACCACCGCCGGGCCGCCGTGTCCGGGACCGGAGACGTAAATCATGTCGAGGTCATACTTCTTGATGATCCGGTTCAGGTGCGCGTAAATGAAGTTCTGTCCGGGGGTCGTGCCCCAGTGGCCCAGCAGCATGTGCTTCACGTCCGCCAGGGTCAGTGGCCGCTTCAAGAGCGGATTGTCGTAGAGATAAATCTGCCCGACCGACAGATAGTTGGCGGCGCGCCAGTAGGCGTCGATCTTATGGAGTAGTTCCGGGGTGAGGGTACTGGTTGTCACGGTTCAATCCTTTCCGTTCACCGCGCCGGTTTCGAGAACGCGGCGCACCGGGCGCGCAATCATCAGATCTTCGTCCGTTCGAATGACGCGAACCGTGGCCCGGCTGGCGTCCGTGGTATATCCGGGGCTATCCGCTATCGCCTTCTCGGGGATGGATGGGTTCGACGTCAGCCCTCGAAGTCCATCCTCGTCGATCGGACGCAGAAACCCGCCGCTGGCCACCCGATTGCGGCGAACATATTCCGGCCAGATGGACCGACCTGGCGTTCCCAAGCCTTCGGCGATGCGCCAGCGTTGCATTTGGAAGCTACCCGTGGACGTGGATGCTGTTGGAAGCGCAAGGGCGAATCTCACGGCCTCTCCCTGAGCATGTGCTCTGCCATTCGGGGGCAGTGGGGGAGAGGGGAGTCCAAATCTCTATGCGCGGAAAGCACGAACCGGCACTCGCAAATCCCGAGCCGGCAAGTCCGGCGTCTTCAAATGCACATATTGCATTCAAGATCAGGCGCCATTCTCCTCCGCATGCCGGGTCGGTGGCGCCAGGCGCATGTGCATCCGCATTGCGGCATCCCTAACGTCGCCGACAGATCGCCGGTCGGCAAGTTTGGCATTTCAGGTGCATTCTTTGCATCTCTCCTCCGGAGATTCCAACCCTGCCTCGACCGGCTCGGCATCCCTGAAGCGGGTGAACTGTTTTGGCCCGTCTCGTGCTAAGTACGCCAAGGATACAACCATGAAGATCGCTCCACCTAGTGGTTGGAAGCAGCCAAGTAGACCACTTATCTGGCTCGCTGCGATGAGCCCTTTCGCGGTTTTGACCGCTTCCGGACAACAACCCGATCAGTTACAGCAACTACAGCGGCAATTACAAGAACTCAAACAGCAGTACGCCGATACCACTCATGCGTTCGAGCAGCGTATCGCCGCCTTGGAACAGCAACTTGAACGAGAGAAAGAGACCGTAAAACTTAAAAAAGAAGCAACGCTCCCGGCGGTGGAGGCTGCGGCCCAGGAGGCAGCCAAGAAGGCAGTCGCCGAAATGTCGGATCAGGTCTGGGCGAACTACCAGGGCCATTTGCCTTCGGAACCGACGTATGAGTACCTGCGGGATGCGGACCAGAAGATCAAGGAGTTGCAGACACAGGCGAGCGCCTTTGAATTCCACGGGTATTTTCGTTCGGGTTATGGTCTGAACGGTGTGGGGGGCCAGCAGGTCGCGTTTCAGGCCCCTGGAGCGGGCGCCAAGTACCGCCTGGGAAATGAAGCGGAAACTTACGGGGAACTTATCTTTGTCAACAACTGGCTCAACCCGGAGCGCGGCGCAGACAAGGCGTGGTTGAAGACGGAGGCGATGGTGGAGGCCGACACCACGAACTCTTCCAATTATGCCAATTTCGCCGGTGGCGCCGGTGACGATCGGTTCCGATTTCGTGAGGCTTTCGTACAAGCCGGCAACGTCCTGGAGATCGCTCCGGCGGCTAAGTTCTGGGCCGGCGAACGGTATTACCGCCGCCGCCACATAGAAATCGACGACTTCTACTCCTTGGACATGAGCGGTTACGGGGGCGGCGTCGAGGATTTGAACGTTGGCTTCGGCAAAATGGCTTTGGCCTTCCTGGGCGGAGCGCGGCCTGACATTACGACCGAAAACGGTAACTACGCAAAGAGCAATATCGACGTGCGCCTGTATGGCATGAAGGGCCCCGGGGGGCTTTGGGGCGCGTGGTTCGATTGGGCTACATCCAAAGGCGGCACGACGCCCACGGGTACCGCCATTCCCACAACGCGGGGATACTCATTCGACTTGCGCCAGCAGCAACTCGAGTGGCACGGTGGCTACCATTCGTTCTCCATCGCATACGGAACCGGAGCCGCCAGCAACTACAGTACCTCGATTGACGATCCGACGCAGTATCAACGGAACTCGGCACGGTTTCTCGCGACGGAACAGGTGCTCTTTCAGACCAGCGACAAGTTCGCCATCATGCCGATCTTCGTCTACCAGCGGACCAAAGACGGGAATCCACAACACCCCTGGAACCAGTGGGTGTCGTTCGGCGTAAGGCCGGAAGTCTTCTTCACTAAAGCACTCTCGTTGGCGTTCGAGGGAGGCTTCGATCGCACGAATAGTCCAGGCCAGTACGAGGGCTGGCTGCGCAAGTTCACTATTGCGCCGCAGATTGGCGCAGGCAGAAAGTTCGAGAGCCGGCCGGTGCTCCGCGTGTTCCTGACTTACGCAAACTGGTCGGACGGACTCCGCGGGCTGGTTGGCGGCATACCCTATCTGACCCGAACGAATGGATTGACGTGCGGAGTGCAGGCCGAAACGTGGTGGTAGGGATGGCTTCCAAGACCACCCCCGGCACTGTGAGGTAAATAGCGATGGCAACTCTACACACCGTTACCGGTCCCGAACCGGCCCCAAGGCTTGCGGCCGTTTCGGAGCCCCCAAATTACTCCCGGCCTTTGGCTATCGTCACCACGCTGTTCTTCATGTGGGGGTTTCTGACCTGCCTCAACGACATTTTGGTGCCTCACCTGAGGTCGATCTTCGACTTGAGTTATTCGCGCGTCATGCTGGTCCAATGCGCGTTCTTCTCGGCCTACTTCCTGTTCTCGTTGCCGTGGTCCAAGGTTGTCAATCTGATCGGCTACCAGAGGACGATGGTCGCCGGCCTGGTCACTATGGCCGTGGGAGCGGTTCTATTCCTGCCTGCCGCCTCCACCGCCTCCTACCCATTGTTCTTGACCGCGCTCATGACTCTAGGGGCGGGGATAACGGGTCTTCAGGTGGCGGCCAATCCCTACGTTGTTCACTTAGGCAAAGCCAAACTGGCATCGAGCCGCATGGACCTGACGCAGGCGTTCAACTCGCTGGGCACCACGCTTGCTCCGAAACTCGGGGGCCTGTTGATTCTGAGCGCCGCTCCATTGACCGTCGCACAGTTACTCCACCTTACACCGCAGGCCATGCATCTCTACCGGGTGCAAGAAGCGGACTCGGTCAAGATTCCATACGCCATAATCTGCGCCGCACTGCTGTTGTTGGCTGTTTTGATCGGCCTCTCGAAGTTGCCGAAGCTCGATAAGGTGGCGTACCGGCCTGGACAGAAACTCGACGATTCAATCTGGAAGCATCCCAATCTGCTCTTGGGAGCGATTGGGATATTTGCCTATGTGGGCGCAGAAGTTTCAATCGGCAGTTTCCTTGTGAACTATTTCGGCTTGCCGGAGATTGCGGGTCTTTCGGCGTTAACTGCGGCGGGCTACGTATCCTTCTACTGGGGTGGCGCCATGATCGGACGCTTTATCGGCTCGGGACTGGCACGGCGGATTAGGCCCGAATCTCTGCTTGCTCTGTGCGCGATCTGTGCGGCGACACTGGTGGTTGCGTCCATATTGTTGGGTGGACACACGGCGATGTGGAGTATTCTCGCGGTTGGGTTCTTCAACTCGATCATGTTCCCCACGATCTTTACCTTGGGAGTGGCGGAACTCGGTCCTCTGACCGGAAGTGGCTCCGGCCTTTTGAATATGGCCATCGTGGGTGGCGCGATTCTGCCAGTTGTGCAGGGCGCAATTGCCGACCATGTCGGCCTTCACCACGCATTTGTCCTCCCCGTGCTCTGCTACTTATTCATCTTGTTCTACGCTTTGCGCGGATCGAAGCCGAATAGTGAGAGGTACGCGAGAGCGTAACAGCCTGTGGAACCTGTCAGAGGCGGAATGGAGTTGGCTGCCCTGGTAGCGGGCGCGGACTCAGTTGCGCCACGGGCTGCCAAGGCGTGCAAACAGGAGAGTGGCGATGTGGATCGCGGGGGAATCGGCGGAGCACAAACTGCAGTGGCGGCGATCTGCAAGGCGCGGGTCCACCGTGCCCGCTTCGCAGCCGCTGGACGGTCCGCCGGCGAAGCGGCCGGGAGCACCAAGTTGTGTTGGGC
>Ga0326728_10008176_pt1 | contig 26192 bp, 25 predicted proteins | sample MB3enrmetagenome_FD_207602 | JGI IMG/M metagenome (GOLD analysis project Ga0326728, IMG submission 207602) | Lab enriched peat soil microbial communities from McLean, Ithaca, NY, United States - MB31MN | ecosystem: Environmental > Terrestrial > Soil > Wetlands > Peat | place: USA: New York... | reverse complement strand
CAGTTTAGGTTCGTGCTCTCCCACATCTCAAAAGCGAGATGTGGGGCACCCATGTTCGTGCTCGGCTGAGAAGAGTCAGTTTAGGTTCGTGCTCTCCCACATCTCAAAAGCGAGATGTGGGGCACCCATGTTCGTGCTCGGCTGAGAAGAGTCAGTTTAGGCTCGTGCTCTCCCACATCTCAAAAGCGAGATGTGGGGCACCCGTCATCCAAGCTGGCCCGCAGCCGAGGAAAGATACATCGGCAGAGCCAGGGCTCGTGCTTTCCCACATCTCAAAAGCGAGATGTGGGGCACCCGTCATCCCAGCTGGCCCGCGTCGGAGGAAGGATACATCGGCAGAGCCAGGGCTCGTGCTTTCCCGGCCGCGGGACCGTTCCTATCCCGGCGGAATGCGCTCGTCGGCGGTGCATGCTGCCGGTAGAATAAACTCACGAATGAGCACAACCACCATTCCAGCGCAGATCAAGGATGCCGCGCGCGTCGAATGGCGGCCGACTGTGAACCCGTGGATGGTCGCGATCAGCGTGATGCTGGCGGCCTTCATGGTCCTGCTCGATTCGTCGATCGCCAACGTTGCCTTGCCGCATATCGCCGGCAGCCTCTCCGCAACCACTGACGAATCCACATGGGTGCTGACCAGCTACCTGGTCGCGAATGGCATTATGCTGCCCGTTTCGGGCTGGCTTGCGCGGCGCATCGGGCGCAAACGGCTGCTGATGATCTCCATCGTCTCGTTCACCCTGGCGTCGATGCTTTGCGGAATGTCATTCAGCATGCCCATGCTGATTGTGGCGCGGGTGCTGCAAGGCGCCGGCGGCGGCGGCATGCAGCCATTGGCGCAGTCCATCCTGCTGGAGAGCTTTCCCCAGGAAAAGCACGGCAAAGCCATGGCGGCCTTCGGCCTGGGCGTTGTTGTGGCGCCAATCATAGGCCCCACGCTGGGCGGATGGATCACCGACAGCTACACTTGGCGCTGGATCTTTTACATCAATCTTCCCGTGGGCCTGCTCGCCCTGTTTATGACCAATCTGTATATTGAGGACCCGCCGTACCTTCGCCATGCCTTTCGAGGAGCCATCGACTCCTTAGGCTTTGGGCTGATGGCCTTGTGGCTGGGCGCCATGCAACTGGTGCTCGATAAAGGCCAGGAGGCGGACTGGTTCGAGGCGAGCTGGGTCTGCTGGATCACCGCACTCTCGGCTGCGGCGTTTTTGGGTTTTGTCGCCCGCGAGCTCCTCGCACGCGATCCGATTGTGCAGTTGCGGGTACTGAACAACCGCAATTTCGGCATCGGCACGGTGATTACCGGACTGATTGGCATCCTGCTCTACGGCATCGGTACGTTTCTGCCTCTTTTTCTGCAGACCGTGCTGGGCTATTCGGCAATGGACAGCGGCTTGGCCGTGAGCCCGCGAGGCCTGGGCTCCGTGGCCTCCATGGCTATAGTGGGTTTTCTCATCAATCGCATCGACAGCCGCATCCTGCTCGCTTCGGGTTTTGCAGGCTTTGGTCTTACCTCGCTGGCTTTGAGCCACATCAACCTCGGGATCTCAATGAGCGCCGTGGTTTGGCCAAACATCATCAATGGCTTTAGCGGCGGATTTATCTTTGTTCCTCTCACTACGCTGGTCATGGGACGGCTGCGCAAGGAGGAGATGGGGAACGCGGCGGGCATCTACAACCTGGTGCGCAATGTGGGCGGCAGCATCGGCATTGCCGCGCTGACGACCGCAATTGTGCGAGGCATGCAAAAGCACCAGGCTTACCTGGGAGCTCACCTGACGGCAAGCAACCCTGTTCCGATGGCCATGATCCACGGCCTGACGGCAAGATTCGCCACGGGCGGCGCAGACGCGGTGACCGCGCATCGCGAGGCGCTGGGCGCGGTCTACAACAGCCTGCAGCAGCAGTCGGCGGTTCTGGCTTATGCGGATAACTTCCGGCTGATGGGCTATCTCTCGATAGCGTGCATCCCGCTCGCGCTGATGCTGGCTCGCCCGCGGGCCGCCGCGCGCAGCGGTGCAGAGGCGATGGGAGAGTAACTATTAGGCTTCGGCGCGGACGAGCAGGCAGGTGATGTTGTCACGGCCGCCGGCCTGATTGGCTGCGGCGACCAGCCGCGAGCACAGCTTGTCGAGAGGAACATCGGTGCGCAAGATGGTCTCGATGAGCGGATCGGGGAGCTCGCGGGTGAGGCCGTCGGAGCAGAGCAGAAACAGGTCGCCGGGTTCGGTTTCAAGCTCGAAGATGTCGGGAGTGATGCTGCTTTGCGTGCCCAGAGCGCGCGTGATGACGTTGCGCAGCGGGGAACGCAACGCTTCAGCCCGGCTCATCTGGCCCATCCGCATCTGCTCCTCGACCAGGGAATGATCGAGTGTGATTTGCTCGAGATGCAAATCGGGGTGCGGGTTGGGGCTTGAATTGGAGTGAGCGTTGCGCAGCCGGTAGCCGCGGCTGTCGCCCACGTTGACCATCCACGCATGGCGCTCGTGGACAAGAAGCGCCACCAGAGTCGTGCCCATACCATGGAGCCTGGGGTTGCGCTGCGCGCGCGTGAGAATCGCCTGATTGGCGGCATTGACGGCCTGCTCCGCATCGGCGGGCAGTGGATTTTCTGAGCTGCGGCGGGTGAGCAGCCGCATCATCTCGTCCACAGCCAGGGAACTGGCGACTTCGCCGGCCGCAGCGCCGCCCATGCCATCGCAAACCACATACACGCCATGCTCTTGAGAAAACCCGAATGCATCTTCGTTGGACGGGCGTTTTCGGCCGCGGTCGGTGACCGCCGCAGCCGTGTAGTGGACGACAGCCGTAGCCAAGAATACCCCTCCGTCGTTCAGTCTACAGAAAAACAGGGACCAGGGACGTAGGGACTGAAAAAACAGCGGTGGAGGGCGGGCCATTACTTTCCGGGGTGGTTGTCGACGGAGACCGGCAGCGGCGGGGGCGGGGGCAGTTCAAATACCTGGATGGCGCCGGCGTTGATTACGGCCACGCGCCGCCCCGAGGGGGAGATGGCTACGTTGCCGCCGACATCGAGGATGGGGGCCAAAGGCGTGACCAAAGCGATGTCGCCGCTGGCCGCGTCGAAGACCGTAACCGATTGTTCTTTCACGTCTTCAGCGCCGATGGGGGCGTAGGAATTGACGGCATGGTTTACATCGAGCGTGGCCCACGCCAGGCGTGAACCGTTGGGCGCCACGGTGAGCTGCGGCCATATCTCGGTGGACGGCGCCTGCGAGACCCAAAGAGTCCGCCCTTCAGTGCTCATCGCCATCAGCTTTGTTTCTCCCCCAGGGCCGCAGCCGGTGACCAGAATCTCCTGCTCCGACACAAAATTGTCGTCGGGCTCGCAAGCGGAGTCCACGCTGGCCAACATTTTGGTCCCGCCGGTGAAGTAGCTCAGGTTGAGCACCCACTGCGTGCCTCGGCCGCGCAGGTTTTCAAGGTACCCGATCGAGTTGATGGGAAGATGTACGGTAGAACGGGCGCGGCTGACCAGCATCACTTCGCCGGATTCGCGGCGAAGAATACGGACAACCATTTCGGGATGGCCGCCTTCCGCCGCGTCGGAATCCTCATCTGAAGTGACGCGGGCCGAGGCGGTTGAAGGGCTGGGGACCAAGCCGGGCTTCTGCCGCTCCGCCACCGGTTCGCGGGAGTTGGTGACGATGAACTTCTGCGCGGGATCGAGTTCGAGCCAGAGCAGGGAACCGGGGAAGTCGAGGAAAGGCTTCAAGACGAGTGTCGCGTCGCCCATGAGGAGGTTGTTGCGGTCACGCAGCAGAAAGTGGCCGTTTTTGAGCATCCACAGGTAGCGCGCGGTGTCGTGCAGGGTCCACAGCGTCTCGGCCTCCACCGTACCCTGGGGCAGCGTGAGCACCACAGCGCGAATTTGCCGTTCATGTTCGTCGCTATCCTGGCCATTGACCGTGTCGCGGCGCAGCAGGCCGGGGACGCGGAAGGTGAACAACAGATGGTTTTCGTCGAGAAAATCGAGCGAGGCCAGGGAGTTCCGCGAGCCCAGATAGATAGCGCCGGGAGCTGTGAAACCCAGCGGCTCGACGGGAATGCTCCACGCGGGCGGCAGGGAGGGCTTGTCGGGGAATTTGCCGACGAGGAATCGCTCTTTGACCGAAGGTGCGGCTGGAGCCGGTGCTGGGGCGACACTCTGAGCCGGATCGGCGGTTTCTGGCGGAGCTGGCGCGTCAGGGTGCGGTTTCGGAGCCTCGATGGGCGTGGAAGGATTGACGCTTTGCGCCCGCGTCGCGGAAGGGATAAGAGCGAGCGCGGCGGCGACGGCCAGAGCTACCAACGCCGACCTTCTCCGAAGGTTTTGCCCAATAGCCATCCCTCCGTATTCTCGCCGATGCACGCCGGTTTGGGCAGTGACGCCTGAGCAGAACCAGAATTCACGCGTCCGAGCGAAAAGCCGGCAAGGTGGCTCGCCGCCGCGAGCCACTCAGAGGGCGTGCCATTGGGTAAGACTATTCTGGTTCCGTTGCAGCCGGCAGGCAAAGCGGCCCGCTGCGGCGGGCCATTTTGCTGCATGATTTTCGTCGACAGCAAAGGGGAAGTGCTGCCGCGGGTAAAGCTACTGCTTCAGAGTGCGCACGTAAGCAATCACAGCGTCCACGTCCTGCGGAGGAAGACGATGCCGGAAGCCGGATTCATCGATCTCCACAGGAGGCATCACACTGCTGCCCTGAGTAATCAACTGTCTCAACTCCGCGTCAGATTTGCCTTGCACTAATGCTGAGGTGAGCCGCGGAATTGTGAGGCCAAAGAACTTGTCCGCCGCCGGATTCCCCTTGCCGTTGTCGCCATGACATCTGGCGCACGTAAGGCCATAAGCAGCCCTGCCAGAGTAGGTGCGGTTCGGGTCGAGACTGGCGCCCGATATGACAATGCGATCGCCACCTTTCGATATAGGGTGCACGAGCGCTCCGTCGGCCCCGGATAACCATGCCTCTGAGAGGATAAGACCGCCCTCCTTTCTCTCAAAAACAAGGGAACCGCCCCGAAACAATTCGTTGGGCCCGTTGATCAGAGTAACGATGCTCACCCTGGCCGACTGGCCAGTGTTCGATTCCACTGTGAGCCTTGAAAGGTCCGGTGAAATTGAGAATGTATAAGTCCCCGCAGGCAGCACCTGTGAGCCGACGGTGAAAGCATACGGGACATCGAAACGGACAGGCGCTCCTGCTTGTCCAAGCGCCCAGGCGGCTGCGAAGAACGAGACGAGAATGAATGTCATGAACCGTCTCGCCGTTGCACACTTTCCTTTCATTTGCTGCATTTCGATCTCTCTCCTCTTGTCGGTTAGTCACGTTGGGGAAATAGGCCACCCGTTGACCCTGAATGGCCCAGAATGACCCTGAGGCGGCTCAGCTTGTTCAGCGTAACCTCAGAGAGGAATTGAAAGCCTGCATGATGGGAACGCTCGAGAGGGGAGCTCGTTCTCAGCGAACACCATCTCAATCTACACAGCCCCCGAGAGATTTGGCAAGAAAAATCGTGCCACGGTGCCGAAAAGTGGAGAGTTTAAGTCCATTTTGCGTCGGACCCCGGTTTTCAGGCGACGCCACCTGCCTGCAGGCGCGTGTGCGACAGTAGAGAAAGAATGGCCCAACAAGGAGCGACAGCCGGGAGCCTCAGATTTCTTGGCTACGGCGCGTGTGCCCTGGCCGGAACCCTGTGGGGCACCGGGTTTTATTTCGGCAGGCTCGCGCTGGACGAGATGAACGTGGAGCACATGGTGCTCTACCGCTTTCTGTTTGCGTGCCTGGGCATGCTGCCGGTAATTGCGTCGCAGCGTGTGCGGCTTACGGCCGGCGAGACGCGGACGCTGCTGCTAACCGCGGCCTTCGGCGTTCCGCTTCAATTTCTGCTGCAGTTTCACGGGCTGGTGCTGTCCACCGTGAGCCACGCATCGTTGATGGTGGGCGCCATGCCGGTGCTGCTGGCCGCCGCAGCGGCGATCTTCGCCGGTGAGCGGCTCGACTGGATAGGCTGGCTGGCCCTATGCGGATCGACGGTGGGCGCGGCGCTGGTGGTTCTGGGCGGCAACCGTGCCACCACCGGGCGCGAGACTCCATCGCTTTCCGGAGACATGCTGGTGATCGCCTCGCTCATTTCCGCCCTGGCGTGGATTCTGCTCAGCAAAAAACTGATGCAGACGCACAGCCCGCCGGTGGTGACCGCCTACACCATCTATTCCGGGACGCTGATGCTGGTGGCGTGGAATATCGGCTCGTGGCTGCTTGCTCCCTTGACGCATGAAAAGGTGCAGCCCATGCCGTTTTCCCACGTCAGCGTGACTGCCTGGGTTGCTTTGGCCATCAGCGGCGTGATGTGCACAGCCACAACGACACTCTTGTGGAACTGGGGCATCCACCACGTGCCCGCCTCGCGCGCTGGGGTGTTTCTGAATATCGAGCCGGTGGTCGGATCCCTCCTGGGCGTGGAACTGCTGGGCGAGCGGCTGGGGCCCTACGCGTTGCTGGGCGGCGCGCTGATTCTGGCCGCAGCCATCACGCTCACCACGAGGGGACACGAGCCGGAGCCGGCGGTGATTCTGGAATAGAGAACCAGCAAGAGGGCCTCAAGGGCATTTTCGATTCACAAATCGACCTTGCAACGCCGTGCAGGGTGGCTTTTTCTTCATGAAAAAGCCACTTGGCATCCAGGTTTCTGTAAAGAACGGAATCGAAAATGCAATAGGGGCGCATTGAGAGCGGCTGCAGAATTTTCCGGGCGGGAGCAAAAGAAACTGCGCCCTTTCGATTCTCGGCGCGTCCAACTTTTCAAGCGGCTCTGTCTTCCCTGCATTTCAAGCGGCTTCTTTTATGGAGATTTTATGGCGCAGACGCAAGCCGTACCGCTCGTAAATCCAGAGTCACTTTCTGCACGAAGCAAGCTACGCGACCTGATCGAGATTGCCATTGCCTTTGGACTGATCCTGATCGTGATTTGGACGCCGCGGCCCTGGCAGCAGCTGCTTTGGTGGGTCGCGCTCGTCGCGATTGTGACGATGATCTGTCTCTCGCTTGAGAGTCTGAGCGTCATGGGTCTGCGCGCGGCAAACTTCTTCCGTTCGCTGTGGGTCGTCGGCTTGGCGCTGGGGTTGAGCGGGGTAGCCGTGCTACTCGCCGCCGAAATGCATACACTTCGTGTGCCAGACAGTCCCATTCAGTTTGTCAAAAGTTTTTGGGGCTACGCGATCTGGGCCGGCGTGCAACAGTTTCTGCTGCAATGCTTCTTTCTCTCAAGGCTGCTGCGCTTGATCCCGGATCAAAAGAATGTTGTGTGGGTCGCGGCCGCGCTCTTTGCCGTCGCGCACTTGCCCAATCCTCTCCTCACGGTGGTGACGGTACTCTGGGGCGCCACGGCATGCCTCCTGTATCTCCGCTACCGCAACCTTTATCCGCTCATGATCGCGCACGCGATTTTCGGCATTGCTATCGCGATCACGGTTCCGGGTCCGGTAGACCACAACATGCGCGTAGGCCTGGGCTACTTGACCTACGGCTCGCATGGGCAGCCACATCGGACCCATTGGCTCCGCGTGTGAAGGGCAGTGGTCAGCGTAGCCATAGCGACCAGATGGTGTCGACGGTGGCGTGGGTCACGGCCGAGGCGCCCACGCGCCGCTGCCGCCGCCACGCCCGGCCGTAGAAGATGCCGGCCAGCGCGGCCAGCAGCACATAGCGCCAGTTGAAATGCACTGTCCGCTTGTTGAAGTGGGCCAAGCCGAAGAGGCAGGCCGTCAAAAATAGGGCGCCGTAGCGCCCCATGCGCTTTTCCAACAGATTCTGCAGCCAGCCGCGAAAAAACAGCTCCTCGGGAACGGCGATGAAGAAGAAGGTGAAAATCCATGCGACTGCGGCCTGCCTCGGCGCGGGCCAGCCCTGATGGAAGTGCAGAAAGCCCAGGCTCAGGCCGAGAGCCAGCGCGATTGGCGTGTAGAAGACCACCTCGCGCAGGCCGATCCCAAGATCACTGAGGCGAAGGCGCAGGTCGAAGCCTACGCCGTCAAGTTGGCGGATGAGGAGGAAGCCGTAAATGCCCGCATCAAGAAGGAGGATTTTGCTGAAGATGGCCAGGTGCGGCGGCCACGCGCCCTCAAACCAGCGCAGGCCAACGGCGAGGCCCAGCACGGCCAAAACCAGAAAGTCGCGCCAGTTGCCGCGTTGAGCGGGATCCGCGCGACCCGCCCGCCACAGCAGTATCGCGATCTCTACAGGAAGCGCAGCGTACAACGCCAACCATCCCCAGCGGAAGACACCCGCGCCGCACGCGACGAGGGCATACGGGACGCACAACGCCGCCGGACAGACAAGCTGCGCCCATACAGGAAGCGCTTGCACGCGAGCGGCCACGGCCCGAGGGAAGAATGCCGCCACCAGGTACGGGACGAGCGTGAGCAGGGCAGCGATCAGAATGGCGGGCGTGGCGGGATGCATCCATTCCATTGTGCGCCAACCCCTGGCCGTTCACATCGCATCAAACCTTCGTTACCCGGGTGAGCAGATCGGGAGTAAGGCCCCGGCTTGCTCCGCCGATAGCATCGTTAGTCATTCATGGAGACTCATTTGGTCCCTCTAACCTTGAACCAAGCCCACGCTGCGAGCGTGAGCGCGATGGACGATCAGCACGACATCCTTATGGACGCCATCAACGAACTGCGCATTGCCGTGGGGCGCGGCTGCGGCAGGGAGAAGGCGAGCGAGCTGCTGGACCAGCTGATCGAGTACATGCGCATGCACTTCTGGAGCGAGGAGCAGCTCATGGAACAGACCGGCTTTGCAGAGCTGGGGGAGCATCGCGCCGAACACCACAGGATGCTGGCCGAGATCCTGCAGGCAGCGCATCGCCTGCAATACGGCGACGGATTCGAGTTGCGCCCGTTGCTTCGCGAGCTGCATGACGGATTGCTCGAACACATCGATCGCATGGACCAGCAGTATGGCCCATGGCTGAATCAGCGGGGCGTGAGCTAACGCAAAACCAGAGTCGCTGTACTCCGGAGCCTCAACCGCTAAGTCGATGCGACCGCCAGGGAGCAGCGATTTTCGAAAAACCTCAACAGGGCACACCAACTCTGGTTTTGCCGTAGGGCAATTCGGCGTCAGCCTGACGCCCTTTAGCGGGAGATTCCGTTGTCTGGCGAAGAGACGTGCCGAAAAGTCGCGAAGCGCCCTTCCCGAGGCCTGGACGCGAATCGACGAATCCGGAGACAAGCGTTATCATTGCGCCAATGCAGGAGTAAAATTCCGTGACATTCAGGGAAGCGGAATGGACGGCGCCTCGATGAAGAAAAAGCCAAGCGGGCCCATAGAAAAAATTGTTTCAGGCGATCCCGACTTCTATAAGGAACTGCTGGACCACATGAGCGATGGCGTGTACTTTGTGGACCGGGAGCGCCGCATTCAGTATTGGAACGAAGGCGCCTGCCGGTTGACCGGCTATCAAGCCGAAGACCTGCTTGGCAAGTGCTGCCAGGACGATATTTTGTGTCACGTGGATTATTCAGGAAAACGACTGTGCCACGATGGTTGCCCATTAACGGCAAGCATTGCCGACGGGGTCCAGCATGAAGCGAATGTTTTCCTGCTCCATAAGCAGGGACGGCGGGTTCCTGTTAACGTGCGTGTGCAGCCGATTCGTGGTGCGGACGGATCCATTATTGGGGCCGTCGAAATATTCAGCGACGACTCAGCCCAGACCGACGCGCTGCGCAAGGCTGAGGATATGAATCGGCTGGCGTTTCTCGATCACCTGACGCAACTGCCCAATCGCCGGTTTTTGGAGATGTCAATCAATACCGCCTTGAGCGAATACCAGGTACATCACGATCCATTTGGCTTGCTGCTGGTCGATCTCGACCGGTTCAAGGATATAAACGACACCTTCGGTCACCGATGCGGAGACTTGGCATTGCAGGAGGTTGCGAAGACCCTTGTAGGGTCTTTGCGTCCCACGGATACCGTTGGGCGCTGGGGCGGCGATGAGTTTCTGGCGATAACGGGCCATGTGGACCTTGAGATTTTGCGAGAGCTGGCCGAGCGATGCGTCACGATGGTGAAGGAAACCTCGATCTCAGGCAACGATGAGAAGCTTATCTCGCTGTCGATTTCTGTAGGAGCCACATTGGTCGGCGGTGGCGTGACCGCCGAAGAACTCATCCAGCGGGCGGATAAGCTGCTGTACGAAAGCAAGACAGCCGGCCGGAACCGCGCGACCATGGAAAAGATCGCCGCCAGCTAACACGCAGAAATGTTGCTCGGTTGCGAACAATGAAAACGCCACACCTACGGCAAAACCAGAGTTGGTGTGCCCTGTTGAGGTTTTTCGAAGGTCGCTGCTCCCTGTTGGTCGCATCGACTCAGCGGTTGAGGCTCCGGGGTATAGCGACTCTGGTTTTGCGTTAGCTCTCGAACGACAATTGTGCCGAGGCCCACGCGGGCGGGACCGGCTTGGGCTCCGAGGCCAGCTCATAGACGAGGCGCTCGAGAACGAGGCGCTTGTCGGGCGGCGAGGAACGCAACTCGAGATCGGCGCGGGCCACGAGGCGTAGCGCGCGAGTCAATTCGCGGCGACTCTTGTAACGGCGCGCTTGGCGGATGAGATCGTCGGCGGCAAAGGGCGGCATGCGGAAGCCCTGCCACAGCGCCTGCCAGATGGCGCGCGAATCGCGCACGTTTTTCTCGAGAATCACCAGCATCTGGCGGAAGGTGCGGGCCAGCATGTAGAGGTGGCCGATGGCGGCGTCCTCGCCCGCGTCGGAACTGTTCAGGAGACCGTGCAGCAGAATCAGCGCGCGCACGCGGTCGCGGGCGCTGATGGCGTCGGTCAGCTCATAGAGAGAGCGCTGCTTGGCCGCCAGCACCATGGTTTCCACGTCGCCCAGCGTGATGCGTCCGCGGCCCGCGGCGTAGAGCAGCAGTTTTTCGAGCTCAGAGGAGACGAGCATCATATCTGCGCCGAGCGCGTCAACCAGTTCGCGCGCAGCGTCCGCCTCGATGCGCACCTGGGATTCCTGCGCCGTGGCCACGGCCCAGCGCATGGCGTCTTCCTCGCTGACGCGCGCCAGCTCAACCATGCCGCAGTGCTCACCCAGCGTTTCCCTCAGGCGCTCAAAGCGGTTTTTGTCATCCATCTCCATGCGCCGCGCGTCCGCAGGAATGCGCAGGAAATCGGCGATGAACAGGAGCAGCGCCTGCGGATTGGGCGATTTGAAATAACGGTCCAGCGCCGCGAATTCTTCCTTCTTGGCTCCGCGCGTATAAAGCTGCCGCACGTTGCGCACGAAGATCACCTGGAACGGAGCCATCAGTGAGGGCGTTTGCGCGCGGTCCAGCACTTCGAAGATTGAGGTTGAGGCCAGGTCGAGGTCGGAGAGCGAAAAATCGCGGAGATCCGTGGGGACAAATCCCTTGAGCACAGCGGCGCGGCAGCGGTCGAGAAGAAAGATTTCGTCGCCAGCCAGCACGTAACCGGGCCGCAGCTTGCCGTTGCCGGCCGCAGCAGCCTCGATCTCGGCGGCAAAGCGGCCGACGGCGCTGAATCCTGCGCCCCAGCGCGAGCCGGTCAAGACTCGCGCTCCTTACGGAGCTCCGGCGCTGAATCAGCGCGCGTTGACGCTGCTATTCTCATGCGGCTCCAGAATACAGGCCTCCGGAGCAAGTGACCAGTCTGGAAAAGCGGGCAGGAATCAAGAAATGAGCGGCATACCTGCGCCTCACTGCGCGGTTTCGGCCCTGTGTGCGCAATGTCTTCGCCCCATTATCGCTTCAATGTTGGCTGCTGTTTTCGCCCTTTCAGAACTCTTCCAGCACGTCGGCCACAAGCTGGCGCGCAAACTCGCGCGAGAGCCGTTGCATGGCTGCCGGGTCTTCTTCTAAAAAAGTAGGCAGGTTGGTGGTGGACTGGTACTGCTGGCGGAAGATGTAGTTCTTGTTCTGGTAGAGGGCTCTTCCGTCGCGCGCGGTGAGCGTTACGGACGCGACAATTGTGATGATGAAGCTCGAAGACTGCTGCGTAGCGGCGTTGTAGGTGAGCGGCGTTGTGGTCTGCTTGAGAATGACGCCGTGCAACACCGCGTCGGAATCGGCGCCTGCATCGGTGGTGACGCGGAAGCGGGTGCGCGTTGCGAATTCGCGGGCGACGGCTTCGGTGATTGCCGTCTCAGCGCCATTGGCCTCGGTATGCGTGGCGAACACCGGCACCGCAAGCGTCTTGACGTCGGGAGGCAGATGCGCGGCCGCGCCCAGCGTGTGATACCCGCACCCAGCCAGGCTCAGCAAGGCAAGAGCGGCCGAAGCGACGACGGGCAACAGAGCGGAGGGACGCATGAGTCCATACTATCTCGCCGGCAGCTCGCACTGTATCCCAGGGGCCGTCAGACCCACGCCGTGGCTAATCTGCCGAGCCCCGGCGACGGCAGCTTCAGTCCGTCGCTGCGTCCCGAAAAATAGAGTTCATTGAGCGCTGCTGAGTCCAACTGCTCGTAGCGCCGGAATCCGGCGCGCGCCAGCTCCGCGTCGAGCTCCTCGCGTGTAAAGAGGAGCCGGAAGGGTTCTCCCGCCGCAGCTACGCGTCTGGCAAGGGCATGGAATGCCAAGCGATGCAACACGCTCATCGACTGGGGAGAGATCCCGTAGTCAAAGCTGACGGCGGTTCCGGCCGGCAATTTGGCAATGGTTTCCAGCGTGGCGCGGAAGGCTTCGAGCGTGAGGTAGGGGACGACGCCCAACCAGCCGAAGAACGCGGGCCTGCCGGCGTCGAATCCCGCATCGGCCAGCCCTTCGGCGAGCGCCCTGTGCTCGAAGTCGAGCGGAGCGAAGGTGAGGCCGGCGGGCTGGACCATGGCGGCTTCGGAAAGCAACGCGCGCTTCCATTCCTGCGTGGCGGGAAAGTCCACCTCAAAAATAAGCAGTTGCTGGAAGGGATTGCGCCAGGCAAAGGTGTCGAGGCCGGCGCCCAAAACCACGTACTGTGTGACTCCCTGTGCGACGCATTCGGCCAAACGGTCCTCAGCATAGCGGCTGCGCGCGGCCATAAAGGCGCGATAGGCGCGCACGATGGGGGATCTCTCCCGGAGGGGATCGAAGGCAAACTGCGATCCCAGCAGCGGCACGGCGATAGGATCGTCGAGGACGCAGGGCCGGTCCAGAACCTGGTGGACGGCGCGCCGTAAAGCGACGCGAAGAGCAGTTTTGCTGGCGCGGCCGGTCTCCATGTTCTACACCTTAAAGCTCGGACGTCAAGGTCATCGACCCGTCACGCGCGTATAGGTGCCTGACCCGTGCTCGTCGGTCATTACCACCGTATTGGGCCCGTTGAACACATACGTGTCCCTGCCTCCGGGCGGCTTTAGCAACGTCATCTCCTGCTCTTGCTTGCAACTGTCCCTTTGTGGATTGGTTGGAACTGCAACACCCGGAACACCGCACGTTGGATTTGGAACATACATCCACTTGGTCTTGGGCGACCAGTCTGTGACCGTTAAGACGATGGTGTTGGGTGCGACGAGCTGGTAGCGGCCGCCTGCCGCGGACTGGGCGCCTCCATTCGGAGGCTGCATCAATAGCATGTATTGACCGTTCGCCTGAATCGTAAGGGTTACGGTACTGCCCTGAGCGACCGTGCGCCATTGGCCGACCAGGCTGAATTGTTGCGCTTGTGCCGCTTGTGGCCCGCAACCTATCGCTAGGCTGCCTGCGAGAATCGCTGGAAGAACGAATCGGTTCAGGCGCGGAATGGCGTTGGCGGTCACTGTGGAATGAAGGGAGTTTTTCATAGACACCTCCGGGGTTTGGCGGGGGAATGCAGGGATAATAGCACGGAAGTTTTGAACTGCAAAAGGGTTCTTCTATGAGGCAGAATTCGCGCCGGGGTCAGAGAGCGGCGCGTATGCTGATTGCCATGAGCTGGATTGGATGGGCACTGCTTTCCGCCGCATTTGCCGCCGCCACGGCCCTGCTGGCCAAGGTGGGCGTGGAGCACGTTGACTCAAACCTGGCCACTGCGCTGCGCACCAGCGTTGTGGTGGTCTTTGCCTGGGGTATCGCGCTGGCGTTGGGCAAGCACGGCGAGATTCGTTCGCTCGACCGCCGCACCGTGCTGTTTCTCACGCTCTCGGGGCTGGCCACGGGACTGTCGTGGCTCTGCTACTTCCGCGCGTTGCAGTTGGGGCCGGCCTCGCGCGTGGCGCCGCTCGACAAACTGAGCGTTCCATTGGTGATGGTTTTTGCCTGGCTGCTGCTGGGCGAAAAGATGAACGCAACGGCGCTGGTTGGCGGAGCGCTGATTACGGCGGGGGCCGTAGTGATGGTGATGAGCTGAAAGAAGCAGGGGTGGTTCGCTGCTCACAGTCCACGGTTCTCTCGTGGCGCTCCTATACTGGAACGAATGACGGACGCGCCCCAGCCACAAACCGCCCCCGTTTTCGAGCCCCGGCGGGTCGTCCTGAGCGGCTTCATGGGTTCGGGCAAGACCACCGTTGGCCGTCTGCTGGCCCGGCGGCTTGGCTGGAGCTTTGTAGACGCGGACGACGCGATCGAAGCCGAGGCCGGCTGCACGATTCCCGAGCTCTTCCGGCGTCATGGTGAAACTGCATTCCGCGAGCGCGAACGCGCCACCATCGCCCGCTTGGCGGACGGCGATGGTCTGATTCTGGCCCTCGGCGGAGGCGCCATTGAGGACGCCGCGACGCGGTCGCTGCTGCTCAACGCGCCGGACACGCTGGTGGTCCATCTGGAGGTCGAACTGGCGACCACGCTTGCGCGTTGCCGCGGCACCGAGCATCTGCGGCCCGTTCTCGCCGACCAGGCCAATCTGGCCAGCCGGTACGAGCGGCGATTGCCGCTTTATCGCACAGCGCATGTGTCGATTGCCGCAGACGCGCTGACGCCGCTCGAGGTGGTGGAGGCGATTGTGCGCGCTGCTGGGCTTAGAGTGGAACCAGAGTAAACGTGTCCTTGCGTTCCGTTGTGAATGGTGGCTTTTACTTCCACCCCAAGGACAACGACCTGTCCTTGGGGACCTCGGTTGAGGAAAAAGCCACTCGGATGACGTGCTTCCGGGATACATCTACTCTGGTTCCGCTGTAGCCAAGAGGCTGTGCCGCGCGCCTCCGCGTCCTGACCGGGAAGGTTTCGCTTTCGTCCTGATGAAAAGTTGACGATTGACCCTCGCCGAATAGTTTCTAATGGCACTAACGATTCCGGAGCTTGAGTGGCCCACGCACGGAGGAAAGATGCAAAGCAAAGATGTTCGCAAACGGATCGGCGAAATCGGAATTGTCCCATGTGCACGTGTTAAGGAGCCGGACCACGCGCGATTTGCGGCTGAGACTTTATATGCGGCCGGAATTCCGGTTCTCGAGATTCCTTTGACCTTGCCTGAGGCGCCGGAGGTCATCGAGGACCTGGCGAAGCGCTTTCCGGATCTGATTGTGGGGGCAGGAACTGTTCTAGACGAGCAGGATGCACGGCGGTCGATCGATGCCGGAGCCAAATTTGTCACCAGCCCAGGGTTTATTCCCGAGGTGGTGGCCTATGCCAGGCAGGCGAGAGTCGTGGTCTTTCCCGGAGCGTTGACTCCCTCCGAAATCATTGCCGCATGGAAGGCGGGTTCGGATTTTGTGAAGATATTCCCGGCCGCGGCGGAAGGGGGCCCCGGCTATATTCGTGCGCTCCAGGTGCCTCTGCCCCAGATTCCGCTCATTGTGACCGGGGGCGTAAACCAGTTGACGGCGTTCGATTACATTCTTGCCGGAGCGCATGCCATCGGAGTGGGCTCGGAGCTACTGCCCAAGGATGCTTTGCAGCGCCAAGAGGAAGACCGGATTCGTGAGCTGGCGCGCAGATTCCTCAGCATGGTGAAGGAAGCGCGGGCGCAACGCGACGTCGAGTGAGAGTTTGCCGGAAGTCGCAGTGTGTGTCCCGCGACGAGAGATACCGGTCTGGCGGCGTGGACGCCGCCAGTACAGCCGGTCTGGAGACCAGCGTTACCACCACAGGTGTATTTGTTTCTGGTCAGAGAACTAAGAGAAATGTTCCCAACCCTGGGGCGCGAGGGGCAGCAAACCACGCGCTGTGATCAGCGTGACCGGTGCCCTGGTCCCACTCTTGCGAACCACTCGGCCGATACAAGTAACGGACACGCCGGCAATGCTGCGCGGCATACGGACCGATGGCGAGGCGGTGAAGAGGAGTTCGTAGTCTTCGCCGCCGTGGATGGCCTGCGCCTCGGTCGCGCCAGGGTGGATGGGCAAGGCGGCTGCATTCACCTCGGCGGCCACGCCGGACTCCTCGCACACGTGGGCAAGATCGGTGGACAGTCCATCGCTGAGGTCGATGGCGGCGGTGGCCAGCGAGCGGCGCGCCAGCCAAAGGCCCTGAGCGATGCGGGGCTGGGGGAAAAGGCGCGGCGCAAGTTGGGCTTTCAGGCTGGCGGGAATGCGTGGTGCTTGGGAACGCGCTGATCGGGATCGCCGCGCTGCCTTGGCAAGGTGTTCCAGTTGCGCCAGGCCCGCGGCGGCTCCGCCAAGGCTGCCGGTGACATAGAGCAGATCGCCGGGCCGCGCGCCGGAGCGGAGTAGGGCCTTGCCGCGCCGAACCACGCCGGTAAGCACGATGTCGGCGACGGGGATGGGCGATTCGGCCAGATCGCCGCCCGCCAGAGGAGTTTGGTGGGCCTCGGCGAGAGAGAGAAATCCGTCGAGAAACCGGGCAATCCAGGTTTCGCTCCAAGTCTCGCGCGAGGGATCGCGCCGTTTTGAGCTTTGCACAAGATTGCTCGGTAAGCCTAAGGAAAGAAAGGCAGCGACGGGCCGCGCGCCCATAGCAGCCAGGTCGCTGAGGCCGCGTGCGAGAGTGCGATGGCCGATGGTCTCGGGCGTGTGCCAATCAAGGCGGAAGTGGCGGCCGGCGATGGAGAGATCGGTGGTGACGGCCAACTGCTCGCCGGGTCGAAGCTGGAGCAGGGCGCAGTCGTCACCGATGCCGAGGCGCAGCGTGGAACCCGGCGTTCTGGCCGTGCGGGCGCGAATCCGGGCCAGCAGCGCCAACTCGCCCGGTTTGCCGGAACTCGGTGATTTCACACGATTCGATCGCATCTCTTGAGGATAGGACATGGCGCGGCGAGCGCGTCCGCAAGACAAAAAACTGCGGTAACCCGAATGGAGCAAATCGCAGGCAGGTTGACGCTGCGAAACGCCATCGCGGAGCGCCTTTACTGTTGATCTGATTGCATTTAGTCCACGGCAGCAATCCCGGATAGGCCCGTTACCAAAGTAGAGCGCCAGGCGCGCGACTACGTGGGCTTTTCGTTGACCTTCGAAGCCGCGGTCTGCTACCCTTAATTAACGTTCTCGCATCCAAGCCCGTTGGGGCAAAAGGTTTCGTGTGGGCGTAGGAACCCACACAGAATGCATCCTCCCCCTGTTCTGGGAACTCGAAGAACTGGCGTTTCGCCGGGATCGCAGGCAGTCATGTTACGTAAGCGTTATTACATACTTTTCGTAGCCAGGGATGAGGACGGTCACATCCGGAAGATTCCGCTTCCGCTGAAGTATGCCTATGGATTCGTACTCGCGGCAATCGTAGGAGCATTCACGATTGTGGGTCTGGCGGGATCGTACACGCGCATGCTGCTCAAGACCGAAAGCTACAACCAGGTGCGCGCGGAGCGGGAAACGCTGCGCAAGAACTACCAGCAGATGGCCGAGATCGCGCACAATCGCAGCGTGCAGGTTGCGTCGCTGGGCGCGCTCGCGAATGAAGTGACGGCGCTCTACGGATTGCGGCAAAACAAAATGAATACGGCGAAGCCGGAGAAGCGGGCCGCCACTGGGGCAACAGCACCCACCCCGGCGACCCTCGCCCAGACCGACGACGTGAGCCAGCAGCAGGTCACCAACTCCATCGACACATTTTATGAATTGCGCGCGGCGGCGCTGTCGGGACAGGTCTCGTTGGCTTTGGAAGGCGGATTAACGGCCAATTTCGCCGGCGATTGGACAGAGTTGGCCGATGCACCCTCGCTGTGGCCGGTTGAAGGCCCTGTGGCTTCAGGCTTCGGCGTTCGCGAAGATCCTATCAACGGCGAAGGCGCCTTCCACAGCGGCATCGACATCGACGCGCCTATCGGAACGCCAGTACGCGCGGCAGCGGACGGCGATGTGACCGAGGCGGCGATGAATGCGGGATACGGCCGCGAGGTGGTGCTGAATCACGGCCACGACATTCAGACGGTGTATGGACATCTCTCAGCGTTCGCAGTCATCCCTGGGCAGCATGTCGCCCGCGGCCAGATCGTCGGCTACGTGGGCCAGTCGGGACGCACTACCGGCCCCCACCTGCACTACGAGGTGCGTGTGCATAACGTGCCGGTGAATCCACACAAGTATTTGCGCACGACATTTGTGGATGTTGCCAGTGTCAGTGACAGCGCCGCCCAACCGGGCCAATAAGCCAATCCCTAGCGCAAAACCAGAGTCGCTGTACCTCGGAGCCTCAACCGCTAAGTCGATGCGACCAGCAGGGAGCAGCGACCTTCGAAAAACCTCAACAGGGCACACCAACTCTGGTTTTGCCGTAAATGATGCAAAAACGGCCCCCGCCAAAACGGGGGCCGTTTTATTTTAGCGGCAGTCATTTGGCCTTGCCGCAGGTTTCTGCTACTACTGGCGGATGACCGTGCAGCCATCGAGCGACATGTTGAAAATCGTAGTGCCCCCCTCTTTGTAATTCAGCTGCCGCGGGATCGGGAACCCCGCGATCGTCTGGTACTCGACGCCCGCGCTCATTTCCTGCACTGGGCCAGGCGGATTGCCCATTTGCTGTACGTGCGCCACGAAGCGCTCCACCAGCAGCCCCTGCGCCGTGGCCTTGTAAGTGGGCTCGACCTTGATCGAAATGCCGCCTGCAATCACATCGAACTCTTCGATCAGAAGATCGTTGGAGAATACCTCCGTCATTTCCGACCCGTTCGATGCTTTATGCAGCGTGAATGTGGACGGCTCACGTGTCACGTCAAATCCCGAAGAATTGGCGGGCACCAAAGAGCCATCCACAACCGGCGTCCACATCCGCAGAAAGCCCAGCAGTGTCAGGTCAGTGTTCTGGTGCCCCTGGGTCAGCACGGCGGTGGAATCCGCGTCGGTGGCGCTACCCGCAGCCGGGGTCCAATCCAGCGTGGAACGACCATCCAGGCGCGCGTGCAGCGTAATCGCCACCCCGTTCAGCAGCGTCACCCGGCTGTCGCTGTTGCTGACGGCCGTGCCCGGATCGGCGCTCGCAAGCAAAGTGTGCCAATCTGGATGGACAGCGCAATCGAAGCCGCTCAGGCCTGCCTTCGCGGTCGAGTAGTACATCGTTGCGGCCTTGGCCAGCAGTGCGTCGTCCGCAGCCGAGCCGGACTGCTCCGCGGTTGAGGTTTGGGCGTGTGCGGCTGCTGCCAGGCAAACGGCGAGAGCCGCACCAACCGCACGTGCAATTCGTGCGCGCCGGAGTTTCAACATGTTCATGCTCTCTTTCGAAATTCTCAGGTATTGTGCGTCCTTGCCGCGCGTGACCTACGGTTGAAGTCCCGCCTGGGCCAGCATCGCAAGGAACTGGCGCTGCGTGCGCTGATCGTCAGCTACCGCAACCAGCTTGCCATCGCGGCCGAAAAGGAAGGACTCGGGGATACCCTCAACGTGAAACATCTTGTGCACGTTGTCGCCGGGATCGAGAAGCACGGGCGGATGGTAGTCCAATGACGCGAGAAATGGCCTGATTTCTGATGCCTCATCGTCCGTGATAGAGAGAACGACGAGGCCCTGCGACTGGAATTGAGTGTAAATGGCTTCAAGATCACCCATCTCAGACCGACAAGGCGGGCACCATGTGGCCCAGAAGTTCACCAGGACGATCTTGCCGTGCAGTTCAGAGAGCGTGAATTTCTGATTATGCAGATCCGTCAGTGTGAAGTCGGCATTTTGAATATCGGCTTCGGAAGCCTTCATCATCTTCAGGGCTTGAAGGTATTGCGGGTCGTTGAGCGTGGTGGTCGCATGCTCGTAAAAGACCAATCGCGCCAGGTCATAATACGGCCTCGGCGGCTGGTCGCCTGTAGCGGGAATCGGCGTCTCGGCCAGGGCTTTGGTGAGTGTTTCGGCTACGGCCTGCAGCGCAGCTTGGCCTTGATCTCCCTCAGTGACCAGGTTGGAGAGTTCGTCGGCGTATGCCACCTTCTGTTCTCCAGCGGGCAACGATTGAATTTGCCGCGCAACCTGGATGGTGGTCAAAGGCCGCTCGGTCGTGGAAAGTGAGCGAAGGCCCTTTATCTCGTTTACAATGGTGGACTCATTCGCCTGCGCCCTGAGAAACGGCGCCGCGACAACAAGGACTGTGCACAGAGCTACGCGAAGCCGGGGGGTCATCATGTCTCCTTGGAAACCCGGATGATGGTGAACTCGAAGTTAAGCGGAATTATATACCCGATTCACGTGGAGAAGATGAACTGCGCCTCCGGCGGCTCAGGCGTGAGTCAGCAGGCGCTCGGCAACCGATTCGATAATCTGCTCGTGGACCTCGTCGATGCTGAGGTCGCCTTCGATGAGGACGACACGATCGGGTTCGCGGGCGGCGATTTCGCGGTATCTTTGCCAGACACGGCGATGGAAGGCGTCTTGCTCTGTTTCGAAGCGGTTTTCGTCCTTACCGGTTTCGGCTTCCATGCGGAGGTTGCGGCGCCGGGCGCGGGCCAACGAGGCGTTCAAACCGGGCAGGAGCAACAGCGTGAGGTCAGGCTGCAGGCCTCCGCAGACGAGCCGGTGCAGGTCCAGCACCACGGCTGAGCCCAATTCGCGGCCGCCGCCCTGGTAAGCCTCAGTGGAGTCGGTAAAGCGGTCGCAGATGACGATCTTGCCGGCGTCAAGGGCCGGCTGAATGACCTCGGCAATGGCCTGCGCGCGGTCGGCGAACATCAGAGCCATTTCCGTCATGGGCGCCAGGGCGCCTGCACGGGAGTCGAGCAGGATCTCTCGTATGCGGTCGCCGGTTGCAGTGCCCCCGGGCTGGCGGAGCAGGACCGGCTCCTGGCCTCGCCGGACAAGCCATGCCGCCAGGCGCTTGATCTGCGTGGTTTTGCCCGACCCGTCCAGCCCTTCGAGAGTGATAAAGACGCCGCGCGGCATGGGCTGAGTCTAAAGCATTTTTCCTCATGGTGCCTAGCGGTCCCTGGGGCCTGGTCTTCGTTGTTGGCGAGGGGCGAGTGTCAATCTGGCAGGTTTTGACCACGCTTGCAGGATTGAGAAGAATGCCGTTCCACGGCCCCGGTTTCTGCAGACAACCCCGCTCTCTTTATGTTACAAGTGGTTGGATTCTTAAAAACATGCAGGGGCAGGCCCGCTCGCGGTTCTTGCTCCATCGGAGTGAAACATGGTTCTTCGCAGCATACTCAAGCTCGTTTTTTGCCTTCTGCTGCTGGCCGCTGTGCCGGCAACCCGCCTGACCGCACAAAACCTGACGCTCGAAGGCCAAACCGGTGGGTTCCTTACGCCCACCGCTTACGTGGTGTACGCAGATAAAGGCCAGTTCTTCTCCCATCCCGCCGTGAGCTTCCATTTCATCGATGCTTCGGCGGTAATCGGCAAGGTCGAGACCTTCAGCATTACCGAAGCCTTTGCCAACCGGGCAGAGGTTGGCTATACGCGCAGCGTTCATCAGTATGGGGACCAGCCGACCACTACGGCCACACCGCTCGGTCTTAGCAACCTGTGGAACTACTCCGGCATGAACGTCTTCCACGGCAAGGTGGTAGGAATCAAGGATGGGCAGTTCGCCGCCTGGATGCCGGGCATTGCAGTGGGAGGATTGGTCCGCACCAACGACCACTTTCTCTCGGGCGCGGCCAACAAGTTGCTAACGGGAACGGACAAGTCGTACACCAACGGCGATGTGTACGTTGCCGTCACCAAGACGTGGGCGAAACCTCCTGTGCCGTTCCTGCTGAATCTGGGCTGGAAGGCCACCAATGCCACCATCTTCGGCCTTGGCGGCCAGAGCACACGATTTGGCGGGCGGTTCTTCGGCGGGTTGGGCATTCCGCTGCCCATCGGCCATGGAATTGTGGTTGTGCCCTCGGCTGGATTCACCGAGGAGCCCAAGACTTCGGTGAATTTGAACACCTTGCTGAATGCGGCGCTCTATCAGTGCGAGCTTGAACTCGCTTGCAATCCTGCGTCGTACCCGTTGATGATCTCCCACATACCCACCACGCTCGACTACGCCGTGCGCGTGACGCAGAGGGACAAACCGCACTTTGCCTTCGATATCGGTGTCGGCCAGGTGGCGGGAAACATCGGATCGATCTATGTTGCAAACCCCTACTTTAACCCCGAGAATCCCGCGTTCGGGCCTCCGGTTGTCACCACACCTGTGAACCTGCAGGCGCGCCACGTGGTGGCCATGGGGCTTAGCTACCGGTATTAAGCCGTTTATTTTGTGGAAAAGCCACCTCTCCCGTGCAACTTCTCGGTGCGGGAGGGGTTCCAACTGTCATAGACTGAATGGACGTCGAATCGCAGGCGCCATCCGCTCGAATTGACAGGAGGTTTCCTCATGCGAATGTTTCGCTCTACGCGCGTAATGTTGCTCGCGCTGTTGATCGCCCTGATTCCTGCATCATCCTACGCAGGAGTTTTCATCAGTGTTGGGTTTGCTCCCCCGGCGCTGCCGGTCTATGAGCAACCTCCCTGCCCGGAACCAGGCTGGATGTGGACCCCCGGCTACTGGGCTTACGGGGATGACGGCTATTACTGGGTACCGGGCACATGGGTACCTGCGCCCTACGTGGGAGCGCTATGGACCCCCGGCTACTGGGGCTGGAGTGGCGGGCTCTATGTGTGGAACGCAGGCTACTGGGGACCGCACGTGGGCTACTACGGCGGCGTGAACTACGGTTTCGGCTACATGGGCATCGGCTTTGTGGGCGGCATGTGGCGTGGCGGCGTGTTTGCGTATAACAGGGCTGTGATGCACGTGGGCGCTGGCCCGGAATGGGGTGGTAATCGTGTCTACGAGGACCGCACCATCGTTGAGCGCAACACCATTGTGAACAACAATCACGTGGCCTACAGCGGCGGTCCAGGCGGCATCAATCATCAACCCACGCCGCAGGAAAACGCCTACTCGCACGAGCATCACACGGCAGCGACCCCCGCCCAGACGCAGCACGAAGGCTCCGCCAGGCAGGACAGGAACAGCTACGCCAGCCACAACGGTGGGCACCCGACGAATGCGGCTGTGGAGAGGCCGATGGCGAGTAACCACGCGGGCGGTTCGCAACCCAATGGCGGCAATCGCAACAACAACGCTGCGCCTCGCACTTACAATTCATCGCATTCGAACACGAGCAATGCGCCGCAGGCTCACAATAATCCACAACCGCAGGAACATCCTGCACCGCAATCGCGTCCTGCGCCGCAATCGCACCCTGCGCCGCAGGCTCACAACAATCCTCAGCCGCAGTCGCGCCCTGCGCCGCAGGCTCACAACAATCCTCAGCCGCAGTCGCGCCCTGCGCCGCAATCACGTCCAGCGCCGCAATCACGTCCAGCGCCACAGTCACACCCCGCCCCGCAGCCGCATAACGCGCCCAAGCCCGGAGGCCATGATGAGCACGGACATTAAGCGGGATCTTTCACTCGCAGTCAAAAGGCCCAAGGTTGACCTTGGGCCTTTTCGGTAGTTCACAGTAAGCAGCGAAATGGCGGGGCAGGCTCATAGCAAAACAAGAGATGCTGTAAACCGAACCCGCTGCACTTAAGTCGCCGCGACCCCAAGGAGCGGCGACCTTCAAAAAAGCCGAATAGGGCACGCCTTCGCTGGTTTTGCCGTAGTGTCTGGCCTGTGCTTGACGATGGACTAGAGCAGAACCAGAATTCACGTGCCCAAGTGAAGAGTCTTCAATGTGGCTTTTTCTTGAGGAAAAAGCCACTCAGAGGGCGTGCCGTCGGGTACAGCTATTCTGGTTCTGCTGTAGGCTCACTTGTCCGTAGTGGCCGCGTAGTAGCCTTCGCGCGTGATCACCGTCAAGTCGCTTTTTTCGGTCTTCAGCGCGATCTTGTGGAACTCCTCATCGGTATCCACCTTGTCAGGCGTGTAGGTGAGCAGATACTGCTGGCGAAGCGCCCCGGCGATGAGGCCGTAGATGTCTTCCAGATTGTCCTTCTTCTTGGCTTCAAAGTACTGGCCGCCGGTGCGCGAGGCAATCTGCTGCATGATCTTTCTGCCGTCAACCCCTGACTCGCTGGAAGGGCTGCGGCGCCCGCCGCCGCCCCCAGGGTAGCCGCCCCCGCCTCCGGGATAGCCTCCACCGCCGGGATAGCCGCCGCCCATGCCGCCGTGCCTTCCACCGCCGGGATAGCCGTTCTGCGGGCGTTCTTCTTCGCCCTTGAAGTAAATCGTGAAAACCTGCACGTTGGCGCGGTCAGCCGCGTCGATGGCGTCGTTCAGCGTCTCCTTGCTGCCTCGATCCTGGCCATCGGAGAAGACCACGAGGGCTTTGCGGCCTGACTTGGGTTTCATCAGCTCTTCTGAGGCCAGATAAATGGCGTCGTAAAGCTGCGTTCCGCCGCCGCGGCTGTTTCGCGATTGCCCGTAGCCGCCGTTATTTCCGCTGGTTTCAGGGCCCTGATTGCTCCGCTCCTGCGAGGTCGGCCCCATCTCATCGATCTCGTGGTCCAGCTTGTCGCGCGAGTTGGTAAAGTCCTCCAGCAACTCCACCTCGCGGTCAAAGTGAATCAGAAAGGCCTCGTCGCCGGGGACGCTGCCCTTCGCCGCCGGCGTCGAGCCGGCGTTTGCGGCGGCGCTGGATTTCGGGTCGGCGGGCAGCATCAGGTCCACAAACTTTTCCCCGGCCTTGCGCTCCGAGCTCATCGCCGAAAACACGCTGCGGCTTGTATCCACAAGCAATCCCAGCCTGAAGGGCAGGTTGCTCTGGGTGGTAAAGCTCTTGATCACCTGCGGCCGGCCATCTTCGGTCAACGTGAAATCCTTGGCCGTCAGGTTGGTTACCAGGGCGCCGTGCTTGTCGATCACCGTAACCGGCAGCAGGACCTCGCGCGTCTGCACCTTGATGGTGGTCATCGGTTTATCGGTCGACGGCTGTTGGGCAGCGCCGGAGCGCCACAGGACGGCCAGGGCCAGCACCACGGAAACGAGGCAAACAGAAGACAGGAATCTCATAGGGTTATTTGAGTTACACACTTTCAACCGGTTAGACGCAGCCGATCCCGGTCTGTTGACGGGCATTGATTGGCTATCTAAGGAGATCCTCAAGCGTTGCGCTCAGGTCGGTCTTGTCGTCGCGGTATTTCACAATTGCCGGCGCATAAAGGCTCAGTCCCCACTCTTTTCCCTTGCCTTTGGTCAGGGCGCGCGCACCGGGCACCACCACCGCATTTTCGGGCACAATGAGAGGCAGGTCGCCTGCCGCCCGCAGCACCTCGCCGTTCACCACATCGAACAAGGGAGTGCCGCGCGTGAGAATTGTCCCCGCAGCCAGCACTGCGCCTTTGCGCACAATCGTGCCCTCGTAGACGCCGCAGTTGCCACCCACCAGCGCGTCGTCTTCGATCACCACCGGGCTGGCGTTTACCGGCTCCAGCACCCCGCCTATCTGCGCCGCCGCGCTCAGGTGGACACGCTTGCCGATCTGCGCGCAGGAGCCGACCAGCGCATGCGAGTCCACCATCGTGCCCTCGTCGACATACGCACCGGCATTGATGTACATAGGCGGCATGCAAACCACGCCCTTCGACACGTAGGCGCCGGCGCGAACCGAAGATCCGCCCGGGACCAGGCGAACGCCGTCGCCAGCAGTGAAATATCGCGCCGGGAAAGTGTGCTTGTCGACGAACGAGAGGCCGCCGGCTGCCATCTCTTCCATTGCACCCAAGCGAAAGCCGAGCAGAATGCCCCGCTTGACCCAGGCGTCGAACGGCCGGTTTGGATCCAGTCGATGACGGTCGGTATTTCATGAAATTTCGTACGTAGGACAACCTACGTGACTTTAGCGAAGCGGTGTGCGGCTTCTTCAACATTGGCTCGGCTGTTGAATGCGCTCAAACGGAAATACCCTTCCCCGCAGGTCCCGAATCCGCTTCCTGGGGTTCCTACTAAGTGGGCTTCCTG
>Ga0326728_10008173_pt1 | contig 26195 bp, 14 predicted proteins | sample MB3enrmetagenome_FD_207602 | JGI IMG/M metagenome (GOLD analysis project Ga0326728, IMG submission 207602) | Lab enriched peat soil microbial communities from McLean, Ithaca, NY, United States - MB31MN | ecosystem: Environmental > Terrestrial > Soil > Wetlands > Peat | place: USA: New York... | reverse complement strand
CTCACCCCGGCCCAGCGGAAACAATGGCTCGACGCCACTCCCGACGCGGTGGTCCTCCAGGCCGGCGGAAAAACCGAGACGCTCAGCGGCAACGCCCTGAACCGCTGGAAGTACCAGCGCTACATGCAGGACTACCTGGCGTGCGTGCAGTCGATCGACGACAGCGTCGGCCGGCTGCTGGATTGGCTCGATCGTCACGGCCTGGCCCAGAACACGGTCGTCTTCTACACCAGCGACCAGGGGTTCTTTCTCGGCGATCACGGCCTGTACGACAAGCGGTTCATGTACGAGGAGTCGCTGCGGATGCCGTTTCTGGTGCGCTGGCCGGGCGTGATCCGGGCGGGCAGCGTCACGGACGCCATGGCGATGAATCCCGATTTCGCCCCGACCTTCCTGGAGATCGCCGGGCTGCCGGTCCCCGCCGACATGCAGGGCCGCAGCCTGCTGCCGCTCCTCGGCGGTCAACGGCCGGCGGACTGGCGCACGAGCATGTACTACCGCTACTACCACGACCCGGGCGATCACAACACCCGCGCCCACTACGGCGTCCGCACCCTGACGCACAAGCTGATCTACTTCTGGAAGAAAGACCAGTGGGAGCTCTACGACCTGGCCAAGGACCCTTACGAACTGCACAATCTCTACAACGACCCGGCCGCGCAGGCCCTGGTGGCCAAGCTGAAGGAGGAGCTGTACCGCTTGAAGAAGGAGCTGAAGGACAACGACCAGTTTGCCGACCACTTTCCGCCGCCGGGCGTGTGATACAAAGGCCCGGGACCGGGGGAATTGCCAAGACGCCCGGCCTGGTCTACCTCACCCGACTGTGACCTGTACCTGAACCCCGTGGAGGACCCCGAGCATGACGAACCTATTGACCTGCCCGGCTCTGGCGGCCGGAGTGCTGGGCCTCGCAGCGCTCTTGGCGACGGTCCGCGTGGCGGACGCCGCCGGGCCGATGCTGGCCCACAACGTCTTCTTCTCCCTGAACGACCCCTCGCCGGCGGCCCAAGAGAAGCTGGTGGCCGCCTGCAAGAAGTACCTGTCGGGTCATGCGGGCACGGTCTTTTTCGCCGCCGGCACGCTGGCCAAGGACCTGGCGCGGCCGGTCAACGACCGCGATTTCGACGTGGCCCTGCACGTGGTCTTCCAGGACAAGGCCGCCCACGACAAGTACCAGAAGGCCCCCGCACACTTGAAATTCATCGAAGAGAACCAGGCCAACTGGAAAAAAGTCCGCGTGTTCGACTCGTACGTCGGACAGTAGTCCGCGGGCCTGGAAAGAGGGTACCGCGCACCCTCCGCCTGCCATTTGCCGGCAGGTCCTATCCGTGGATCGAGTTGCCGACCGTTTGGAACGCGCTGCTGGCGTTGGTTCCAATCGCGCTGATTGCGCCCAGGCACACGATGATGATCAAGGTGAGCATGACCGCGTACTCGACGGCGGTGGGGCCGTCTTCGGCCACAAGGAAGCGGCGCACTCTCAAAACAAGCGATTTCATGGGGGCCTCCTGAGCGGAGCCCGTGACGACGGGACGACTCGCAGCTAGGCTAAACCTTGGGCCTCTTCGGGTCCACTGCCGACCCGGCGGGGTCGGCACGGCCTGCCAGCGATCCTAAAGAAGCCCTTGTGGTAAAGTTGAGCCTCTTCCCCGTCGCAGGTAGATTTCCTATCATCCCTTCGGTAGCCAGACTACCAGCGGAACGCGTCCGCTGGCCCTCAGCTTTGCGTCCCGGCCTTGCGACCGGTTTGCCTTTGTCGAGGATGAAGAGGCAGCAGGTCTTATCTCTCCGCACACGTCTGTGACATTTCGTCTCTATTGATAAGCCTATGCCAAATTCGCCGGGGCCGGCGGCGCGCGACCTGCAATTTCCTGAGTCTTGGCAACTTCCGCAGAGGGGGCTGACCCACAAAAGCATCAAAAGCCGCACAAGCAATTACCGGGCGCGTGGCACGCAGCGAGACAGCAAGCATGTTCGCGGCCCAGAGATTCACGCCCACGGCAAGCGCGGGCATGGCACCCATTCTTCCTGAATTACATGGAATATATACCGTTATTTCTGAGGCGCTACGCTGGCTTGCGCCGGCCGGCTGGGCCGGAACCGGTAATCGGGCCATAACGGGCAGTTCAAGTCGATCCAGCACTTGATGCGCTGCTGCTCGTCGCGGCTGAGCGTTACGTCGTAGTGCCCGTCGCCGAGCACCTTCCACAGCCGGCTGCGGACCGTGCCGAAGCTCAGCGGCTCGGCCTGGGAATGCTCCTGGCCCCAGGTCATGTCGAAATAGTGGACCCAGCCCTGGGAAATCAGCGTGCGGTAGGAGGCCGGGATGCGCTCCGGGTCCAGGGCGGCCGTCAAGTCGATCTGCTGCTTGTCGCCGGCGTGGTGGCAGGCGGTGCAGCGGGCGTTCCAGACCGGCTGCACCACCTTCTCGTAGGAAAAGGGCTCCGCGCCCCAGGAAGGCGGTTGCAAGGGCCGCGGCGCATGGGCCAGCGCCAGCAGCGGGCGGACCGGCGGCGCCGAGGTGCGGCTCTCGTGGCAGCCGATGCAGCTTCGCTTCTCGCCCGGCTGCAACTGCACCACGCTCCGCATCCGCTGAATCTCATTGAAGTCCTGGTCGAGCAGTTGGAAGTAAAGCACCTTGCCCGGCGGAACGCTGAAGGCGGCCGAGCCGTCCTCCTCGACCGGCACGATGCCCAGCGAGGCCTTGGCCACATAGGTCGGCCAGCCGTAGGGGCCGCTCACCTTGTGCGTCGGCGTGGCATAGAAGTCCTGGAAGGGCGGATAGTCGCTGCGGTATCCGCCCGGCACGGGCTCCAGCTCGGCGCGGACCTCCTGGCAGACCCGCAGGTATTTCACGCTGCCGCGGCGCACCGCCGGGCCCAGCCCGCAATACACGTCGGCCACGGTGAGCCGGCCCGGCTCGTCTTCCGCCGCCGGGCTGCCGCCGGCCAAGAGCGGCGGCGCCGGCCTACCGCCGAGCGGCGTCGGGCACATGCTGCCCATCGCCGGGTCCAGATACAGCAGCTCGCGATTCCCCCAACGGTCGATCACGTACAGGCCGAAGCGGTCCGCCGGCGCGTGGCTCACCAGGAAGTAGTCGCGGCCGAGCGGGGCCGGATCGCGGAAACACTCCGAGCGGGCCCAGCTCATGTGATAGTGCGGCGGCACGTCGGGGGTGATGTTGGTGATCGCCTCGCTGCCGCGCGGGCCGCGGCCCACGTCCACCAGCCCGATCGGCCCGTTCAGGTCGCCGCCGTGTGAAATGATCGTGCAGCAAAGCTCGCTTGTGCCGGGCACCTCGCGGGCGCCCACGTAGCAGTTGCGCGTGTTGTTGCCGTAAAGCAGGGCGGGATGGCTGCCGTCGGGCCGGATCGCCCAGAGCGTGTGGCCGAAATCCGCCCCCTTGTCGAGATACTCGGAGCGCGTCCAGAGGATGCGGCCGTCCTGCATCACCGACGGGGCCCATTCGCTCAGGTTGGCATAGGAGAGCGGCGCGATCCCGCCCCCCGCGGCGTCCATGCGGAACAGCACGAAGGCCTGCGGCCGCCAGCAGAGGTAGCGGCTGCGGCAGCGCGTGGAGATGAAGGCCAGGGTGCCGTCGGGCAATGGACAGGGGTAGTAATCGTGAAACGGGCCTTCGCTCAATTGCCGCTGGCCGCTGCCGTCGGCGTTCATGACCCACAGGTGCCAATACGCCGCGCTTGGCCCACCATCCGAGGGACGGTAGGCGAAGTAGATCCGCCGAGCGTCGAAGTCGGCCACCGCGTCGCGGGCGATGCCCCGGGCCGCGTCGAAGAGCAGCGTGAGCCGGCCCTCGGCGGGCTCCAAGCGGCCCCCGCGCCGCGGGATGTCCAAGCGGCAGACCCCCCCGCCCGGCCGAAAGGCCGAATCCAAAATGTCGCTGTAGTTGTGCGACGGCGTGTAGGGATGCCGCTTGACCAGCAGGATGCTCTCCAGCGGCGCCAATTCCGGATCGCGGAACATCAACCGCCGCTTCACCAGCCGCGCATCGAGATACAGCGCCTGCTCCGCCGCGCCGTCAGGCCCGCCGCCCAGCGCCGCTTGCCGCCGGCGGAGTTGGCCCAACTGCTGCCGCTCTTCCGCCACCGTCAACCCCTTGGCCTCCAGCCGGCCGATCAGCTCGTCGGTCTGCCGCAACACCCGGGCCACGGCCCCCAGTTGCGCCAGCTCTCGCCAATACGGCCTGCCGCCGGGCAGCGCCGGCCGGTCGTGCTCGGCGGCAGACAAAGCATCGCCTGCCGGCATCCGCTCCCAAGTGGCCCGCTCGCAGAGAAAGGCATAGCGCAGCAGGCCCTCCCAGCTCAGCGGCTCGGGCAAGGGCAGGTTCGCGGTGGCGGGCGAGTTCCCCGCGGGCGGCGCTTCCGCCTTGACGTGGGCCACCGTTGTCCACTGCCGGCCATCGGTGGAGAGCTGCACCTCGATCTCGGCCGGCATGCGATCCGTGAAATGTCCCGTGCGGTCGCGCGAGAGCACGACCTTCGCCACTTCGGCCGGCCGGGGCAGCTCGATCTGGGCCCATTCCCGCCCGTTGGTCGCCGCAATCCAACTGTGATCGTTGCCATAGCGGCCGTCGTTGAGGTGCTCCACGCGGTGAATCGCGTAGCCTTCCAGGCAAGACGAGGCCGAGGCCTTGGCGCCCCGGGCGGCCAGCGCCAGGTTCTCTCGGCCGTCGGGGCCGAAGACCTCCAACTCGTCGATGCACGGCTGCCCCGCAAAACTGGCCAGAATCACCACGCGGACGAACCTGGCCCGCGCCGGGGCGAAGGCGATCGTGTTGGGCCGCTCCGGTCGCATGGCCAGCGAGACGGGTCCTGCCGCCGGAGCCGCGGCCTCGATCTCCAGCACGGCTGGGACGACGAGCATTCCCAGGGCCACGGTCGCTACGGCTATTGATCGGTTCATCTTTACGCCATTAGGCAATCACGGTGATTTTCCGGCCGCGGCCGGGTCGCCGTCCCACTCCAGGATGAAGTACGAAGGGTCCCGCGGGTCCGCCGCGCGACGCCAGGGTCCGCCCGGGGCGACCACAAACGGGCCGTCGCCCCTAGCGGACTGCAACTCCTCCCACAAGTTGGTGAACACTACAGGCTCTCCAGTCTCCCAAGTCATCCGGCCATTCTGCCGGCGCAGCCCGATGAGGGCCCCGAACTCAATACCCGCCGCCAGTTGGCTGACGAAGTCGTTTTCCTCGCGGCTGTGAATCGTCGCCAGGTGGCCCCCCAGATCCCGGCAAACGGCGCTCGCCTCGGCCCAGGCCAGACCCTTGGGGACGAACAGGAAGCGGTGTCCCTGGAAAACGCTCGCGAGCCGCAACAGCGCGGCCAGATCGCGGTGCCGCAGGGCCAGGAGCACCCCGGCATTACGGGCATGACGGCGGTGCTGCGGCCGGGCGTTCCAAATATCCCGCACCCGCTGCAACTCCGTGTCGGGCAGGCTCGGACAGTCAAACTCGAAGTCCTTGGGCGGCGAATCGACAAAGGGTTCCAACGTGGTCAGCGGGTTGTCGTATACGCATAAAGCCGCCAGCGGCATGCCGCGGAGCGGTTCCAGGGACGTAATGCGGTTTCGTGGACAGGTTAGCGACTGCAGCCTCATGCCGCGGAGCGGCTCCAGGGAAGCAACGTAATTGTCGCCGCAACTTAGATCCAGCAGTGGCACACCGCGGAGCGCGCCGAGGTCGGACAGGCGGCAGCCGCCGCAACCCAGGAATTCCAGGGGCACACCGCGAAGCGGGCTCAGATCGCTGACACCTGTTTTCGATATGTCTAGTGCCCGTAGGGGCAGTTCGCCAAGCGGCTCGACCGACGTAATGCGCGTGCCGGCGAAGGTAGCGCCTCGCAACGAGGCCATCCGCCGCAGCGGCTCAAGATCGCTGATCGGACAGCCAGCACAGCTAAGCTCCTCCAGCGGGGCGTCACGCAGCGGGCCCAGATCACGGATGTTGGATCTATGGATATCGAGCTTCCACAGTGGCTTTCCCCGCAGCGGTTCGAGCGAGGCAACCCGCGTGTGTTCGCAGGACAATTCTTCCAGCGGAGAGCCGCGGAGCGGCTCGAGCGACTCGATCGGGTTGAAGCTGCATCGCAACGATTGCAGTTGCAGATTGCCGATCTCGTCCAAGCGATCGATGCCCAGACCATCGAGTTGCAGGCGGCCGACGCGGTCCGCGTGCCCCAGTTCGGCCATCAGGCGCTCCGCCACATTCTTGGGCAGTTCCCGCATTGCCGTCCGCGCCGAAGCGGCCAGCCGCAGGGCCAAGCGGGTCTGCGGGTCCAGAGCCCGCACGCGATCCAGGGCAGCGAGCGCCTCTTCGTAGCGCGCCTCTTGCCAAAGGGAAAGGGCGTCGGCGGCGAGGATCGTGGCGTGATAAGGCGAGTGCGGATACTCTTCGGCAAAACGCCGGCGCAAGGCTTCCCGCTCCGCCGCGCCGGCCACCTGCGGCAGGGCCGACAGCCGGCAGGCCTTGGCCAACGCCGACTCGCCCACGTGTTGGCCCCGGTAATCGTCGGCCAGGTTGATATATTGCCCCAGCGCCGCCGGAAACTGCCCGGCCTCGACCAGGGCGTCGGCAGCGACCAAGGGGCTGGGTTTCCGCGGCAGCGAGCGACGGTAAACGGCCAGCGATTCGATGACCGCATCCGCCCAGTTTCTTATCCCGACCCCATCGGTGCCCTCGCCCACCAACGGCAACAATTCCGTCTGCCGCACCTGCGGCTGGCCGTCAACCTCCAGCAACAACTCCTCGCCCCGCCGCTGGAATGTGAGCGTCACGGTGCGGCCGGTAGGCAGCATCGCCGCAATTCCCTCCGAGGTGTCGGGCGCACCGGTGGGACGGTCGTTGCGGCTGATGAAGCTCACGGCGTTCCGGTACCCGCCGGCCTGGGCCATATAGCCGACTGGAAGCTCCCAAGTGCGCGCCGGCAGAACACTATCGACGCACAAGTCGATGCCGTCCGGCCGGGCGTTGTAGCGGACCCGCAGCACCAGCCGCACGTCGCCACGGATGTGTACGTCCTTGAGCAGACACCACTCGCCCCACCTGGCCGTCAGGCCCTGGCGGTCCAAGTGCCAGGGGAGCGTTGGGGACATCGACGCGTGGTGGCGGAATTCCAACCCATCCAGCGTGGTGCCTGGGCGAGTAAAATCGTAGCTGGCCACTTCGATCCAGCCGCCCCACTCGGCATACCAGTCCCAGGCGGCGTAGCCGGCAATCATGCCCACAAGGGCCACGATGACCGCCGTCAGCAGGATCGGCTTGCGGTGCTTGCGGAGCCGCTTCCGTAACAAATAGGAAACGGTCGGCCGCCGCGCCACCAGCGGCTCGCCCTTGAGGTACCGCTCGATGTCCGCCGCTAGGCCGCCGGCGGTGGCATAGCGCTCGTCCGGCTCCCGGGCCAGGGCCTTCATCAGCAAGGCCTCCAGGTCGCGATCCGCCCGGGAATCCACCTGCCGCAGCCGTCGCGGCTCCTCCTCGATCACCCGCCGCATCACCTCCATGGCGTGTCCGTGCGTGTCGTGCGGCCGCTGGCCGGCAAGCAATTGGAACAGGATCACGCCCAACGAGTAGACGTCGCTGCGGGCGTCCAGGCGTTCGCTGTCGCCGAGGGCCTGCTCGGGGCTCATGTAGGCGGGCGTACCCACCGTGTCCGCGTCCCGCGTGATCCCGGAAGCCCCGGCCGGATTCGTCCCGTCCGGCAGACGGGACCTACCCGCGTCCCGCGTGATCCCGGAGCCCCCGCCGCCGTGCAGGGCCTTGGCCAGGCCGAAATCCATTACGTGCGGCTGGCCCGCGCGGTCGACCAGGATGTTGGCCGGCTTGAGGTCGCGATGCACAATGCCCTGCTGGTGCGCGAACTCGACCGCCTTCGAGACGGCGAGCATCAACTCCAGAATCCCGCGCTGCGACAGGCCGGCATCCTTCACGTAGCGGTCCAGCGACCGGCCGTCGATCAGCTCCATCGCATAGAAATAGACGCCGTGCCGATGGCCGCCGTCGTAGACCCGGGCAATGTTCGGGTGCTCCAGCCGCGCGGTCAGGTCCACCTCGCGCTGAAATCGCTGCTCGGCCCGCTGCGAACCGAAGCTGGCCACGTTCATCAGCTTCAGCGCCACGGTGCGGTGGGTGCCGTGCTGCAGGGCTTTCCACACCACGCCCATACCGCCTTCGCCCAGCCGGCCGAGGATCTCGTAGCCTTCGACCTGGGGAAAAGCCGTCTCGCCGGATGCCTCCGACCGCCAACTGCCCGTGCTCGGGGAGCCGGCAGCAGAACCGGGCGCGGAGGACTCGGAGCCGCCCGTGGCGGGAACGGTATTGCCGGCGCCGCCCGCGGGGGCCGAAGGCGGGGCCTTGGGGGTCGGCGGCTGCGGCGCGGGATGGAAGTCGTCCTGGTTCGACATGGCTCTCCCGTTTTCCGCTAGGACGCTCGCTTTCCCGCGCTTCCGGTTGCGGGGTGCCGGCTGTTTCCCGCGAGGGCCACCAAGCAGCTATTCTATCAGAAGGCAGGATGGGTTGGAAGGCGCCGAGTGCATCGGAAACCCTCGGGGACTTGACAATGTCAAGCCCCGCAACGAAACTCATGTCGTCGGGCCGCCTGCCGCTGACTACGCTCACTTCGACGGAAACATCCCCAGTTTGCCATGCCCAAGGGAGTGTGTGACTATGTCCTGCACCTATCGCACGTTAATGGTCATCGTCGCGCTGAACGTCCCCTTGGCAGCCGGGACCGCGGAGTCCGCGGCCGCACGAGCGCGCAGCGAAGCCGATGCCTGGCCGACTCTTGAGTGGAAGCAGGCTGCGCCGTCTCCCTTTGCGCGAGTCGAGTCGCCGGCTGCCGTCGTTAATAACAAGCTCTACTTGTTCGGCGGATTCACCGAGGATCTGGACGCCTCGAATCGGCTCGACGTCTACGATCCGCTGAGCGACTCCTGGACGCGGAAGCAGGACATGCCGGCGCGGCTCACGCACCTCAATCCGGCCGTCGACGGCAATACCATTTGGTTCGCGGGCGGGTTCAAGGGGAAACATCCCGGGCCGGTCACCGCTGAAGTCTGGAAATACGACATCGCCGCGGACGCCTGGACCGCCGGACCGCCGCTGCCCGAGCGGCGGGCGGGGGGCGGCCTGGCGGTGGTCGCAGGCAGATTACATTACTTCGGCGGCTACAAGGCCGATCGCGACACGAATGCCGGCGATCACTGGAGTTTATCGCTCGCAGGGGGGAAAGACTGGCAGCGCGAGGCTGATTTGCCCGACCCGCGCGGCCACGTGAGTGCGGCGGTGCTGGACGGCAAGATCTTTGCCCTGGGCGGCGATCATGGCCACGACATCACGCAGATCGACGTGAAATCCTGCCACTGCTTCGATCCCGCCACGAAAAAATGGAGCCGGCTCGCCGACCTTCCGGACGGACGCAGCCATTTCGAATCGAGCACAATCGTCTATAAGGGCCGGATTCTGATCGTCGGCGGGCGATGCAACAGTTCTCAACCGCCGCGAAACGTCGTGAACGACTTGCTGCAGTACGATCCCAAAGCGAATACGTGGCGCGTCGTCGGCGCGATGCCCGAAAAGCTGCTCGCTCCGGCTGCGGCGATCATTTCCGGACGCATCGTGGTTACCGGCGGCGGGCTTAACAACCCGCGGCCGCTCACGGCCGCCACGCGGATAGCGCCGCTGCCGGACGGCAAGTGATCGGCCCGATCCGCGGCCGCTGATTCCGATCATCTCAAGGACCCTGTCATGTGCGACCATCGATCCGGCCCGGCCGGCGGCATGGGACGAAGGGCTTTGTTGAAAGCCGGAGCCGCCACGGCGATCGTCGCCGCGACCGCTCCGCTGTCCGCGCTTGCAGGGCCGGCCGGCGGCGCGACGCCCGCTCGCCGGCGGACCGGCCTGGGACTGGTGATCTATGCGCTGGGCCTTCACCGCAAAGCGCTGAAGTTGCGCGACGCGCAAAGCGAATTGTTCGAGCCGCCGGCGTTCCTCGAGTTTTGCCGCGGATTGGGCGCGGGCGGCGTGCAAGTTCCGCTGGGCATCCACGATGCCGAGTACGCGCGGAAGCTCTGCCGGCAGGCGGAGCAGTGGGGAATGTTCATTGAAGGAATCGTCGCCCTGCCCGCAAGCGACAGCGACGTGGAGCGGTTCGAGGCCGAGATTCGCACGGCCGTTCAGGTGGGAGCGCGGGTGGTGCGCACGACGATCACCGCCGGCCGCCGCTACGAGCAGTTTCGCTCGCACGCCGAGTTTCGCGAGGCGATCGAGCACGGCCGGAAAGCGCTGCTGCGGGCGGTCCCGCTCGTCGAGCGGCAGCGGGTGCGGTTGGCTGTCGAGAACCACAAGGACGAACGCGTCGAGGAGCGGCTGGCGATGCTCCGCAAGATCCAGAGCGAGTACGTCGGGGCCTGCGTCGATCTCGGCAATAGTCTCTCGCTGCTGGAGGAGCCCCTGGCCGTGGTTGAGGCCTACGCTCCCTGGGCCTTCACGGTACACTTGAAGGACCAGGCCGTGCGCGAATATCCGCAGGGCTTCCTGCTGGCCGATGTTCCGCTCGGCGAAGGTTTCCTGGACCTGAAGGCGATGGTCGCCATCCTTCGGCGTGCGCGGCCGGAGGTCCGTTTCGGCCTGGAGACGATCACCCGCGACCCCCTGCCAGTTCCCTGCCTTACCGAGAAATACTGGGCGACCATGCCCGGTGTACCGGGCTCCGACTTGGCCCGAACGCTGCGAACCGTGCGGGCCCGGCAGGCCGCGACCTTGCCGCAGGTGGACCGCCTCCCGCTGGAGGGGCAGGTCGCCTGCGAGTCGGCAGGCATCGAAAAATCGTTCAGGTACGCCAGCGAGGTCCTGGGAATATGACGCGTTGTACCCCGGCGGCATCGGTTGTGCATCGTTCTGTTGCCATGAGGTTCCTGTGAATCCGATCCTCGATGCGGGCGATCCGGCCCTTTATGAGGTCGTCACTCGTGGTCCCGGGCCGGCGGGAAAGCTCCCGCTGTCCGACGAGTTGCTCCGCCACCGGCCCAGCGGCGATGCTTTCGGCATGTCGCAGGACGCCGGCATGGGCTGGAACCCGCAGTCGCTGTCCGGGCCGCAGTACGTGCTGTTGAGCACCCTGGGCGGGCTGCGGGCCGACGACGGGACGCCGCTGGCCTTGGGCTATCACACCGGTCACTGGGAGGTCGGACTGGCGCTACGAGCCGCCGCGGAAACGATCAAAGCTGCCGGAGGCATCCCGTATGCCGGGCATTGCAGCGACCCCTGCGACGGCCGCACGCAGGGCACGGCCGGCATGTTCGACAGCCTGGCCTATCGCAACGACGCGGCATCCGTCTTTTGCCGGCTGGCGCGGTCCATCCCCAACGCGCGGGGCGTGCTGGGCGCGGCAACCTGCGACAAGGGATTGCCCGCGATGATGATGGCCTTGGCCAGCCTGAAGCACCTGCCTTGCGTGCTCGTGCCCGGCGGCGTGATGCTGCCCCCTGTCGACTCGCCCGAGAACACGGCCACCATCCAGTCGATCGGCGTGCGCTACGCGCAGCACGAGATCGACCTGGACACGGCTGCCGAGGCGGGTTGCCGCGTTTGCGCTTCCGGCGGAGGCGGCTGCCATTTTCTGGGCACCGCGGCCACGGCGCAGGTTGTCGGCGAGGCATTGGGATTATCGCTGCCGCACGCGGCGCTGGCTCCCTCGGGCCAACCGATCTGGCTCGACATGGCTCGGCGCAGCGCGCGGGCCCTCATGGAACTCGACCGCCGCGGCTTGAAGACCGGCGACGTCCTCTCGGAAGGCTCGATCCGCAACGCGATGGTGCTTTTCGCCGCCTTCGGCGGTTCGACGAATCTCGTGCTGCACCTGGCGGCCGTCGCGCACGCGGCCGGGCTCAAGCGGCCGTCGTTGGAAGACTGGATTGAAGTGAACCACCGCGTGCCCCGGCTGGTTTCGGTGCTCCCCAACGGCCCGATCCAGTATCCGACGATCCACGTATATCTGGCCGGCGGCGTGACCGAGGTCATGTTGCGATTGCGGGACCTCGGCCTCCTGGACGGAACGGCCATGACCGTGGCCGGAAGCACGCTCGCCGAAGTGCTCGGCTGGTGGGAGTCGTCGCCGCGGCGCGAAGCCGTGCGCCGGCGTCTCAGGCAAACCGAGGGCGTCGACCCCGACGACGTGATCCTGTCGCCGCGGCGCGCCCAGGAAGCGGGCCTGCCGAGCACGGTCTGCTTTCCGCGCGGCAACCTGGCGCCGGGCGGGTCGATCACCAAGAGCACGGCTATCGACGGCCGCTTGCTGGACGCCGGCGGCGTGTACCGCCACGTCGGTCCGGCGAAAGTCTTTACGCGCGAGAAGGATGCGATCGCCGCCTTCAAGGGCCAGGGCGAGCGGCCGATCCGCCCCGGGGACGTGCTCGTGCTCATGGGGCGGGGCCCGCTGGGCTCGGGCATGGAGGAAGTCTTCCAACTGACCGCGGCCTTGAAGTATCTCTCCTGGGGCCGTGAAGTGGCGGTGCTCACCGATGCCCGCTTTTCCGGCGTCAGCACGGGTCCCTGCGTCGGCTGGGTCACGCCCGAGGCCCTGGCCGGCGGTCCGTTGGGGAAACTCCGCGACGGCGATCGCGTGCAGATCGTCATCGACACGCGGCGTCTGCGCGGGAGCATCGACCTGGTGGGCGATGCAGAGCGGGACTACACGCCCGAACAATGCGGCCGCTTGTTGGCCGAGCGCCCATCGCATCCCGATCTTGCGCCGGACGAGAATCTCCCGCCGCAGACGCGGTTGTGGGCCGCCTTACAACGCGTCAGCGGCGGCGTTTGGGGCGGCTGCGTGTTCGACGTGGATAGAATCGTGTCGCTGCTCGACGCCGCCGCAGCGGCACCGTCTCCAGCGGCCGCTCCTGCGGTTTCCCAGGGCAACTCGGAAGAAGAAAGTTCCGCCCACCGCTTTCAACCCGAACCCGACAAGACGTGATTGTTTCGCATAGTCCAGTTTGATCCCATTCCCCGTCATCGGCAACTCCCATGAACAGCACAACGACACATGCCGCACGCGGCATCACCCGCCGCGCGTTCGTCACGACCACCGCCGCCGGGCTGAGCGCGCTATCCGCCGGCCGCGTGCTCGGCGCCAACGAGCGGATCAACGTCGGCCTGATCGGCTTCGGCCTGATCGGTCGTTTCCACCTCGCCGCCCTCAAAGAGCAGCCGGACGTGCGGATCGCAGCCGTGTGCGACGTGCACCGAGGCCGCGTGGCGGCAGGCGCCGCGATGGCCGGCGGCGAAGTCGCCGAGTACGGCGATTTCCGCAAGATGCTCGACGACAAAGGCCTGGACGCCGTGGTTGTCGCCACGCCCGACCATTGGCACGCGCTGATGACCATGCTGGCGTGTGCCGCCGGCAAGGACGTGTACGTCGAGAAACCGCTCACGCTCTTTGTGCGCGAGGGTCGCTGGATGCTGGACGTGGCCCGGCGTTATAAGCGGGTAGTGCAAGTGGGCACACAGAACCGTTCCGGTCCGCCTTTCCAGAAGGCCCGCGCGCTGATTCGGCGCGGCGAACTGGGCCAAATCGTCTGTGCCTCGAACAACAATTCCCGCAACGTGATGCCCGGGTTCGGCAACCCGCCCGACCAGGCGCCCCCGCCCGAGCTGGATTACGCCATGTTCCTTGGGCCGGCGCCCAAGCGGCCCTACAATCCCAATCGCTCCATCTATCATTTTCGCTGGTTCTGGGATTACTCCGGCGGGCAGGCGACCAACCTGGGCCAGCATGCGCTGGACCTGGTACACTGGTTCCTGGGGGTGAAGGCCCCGAAGTCGGTTTACAGCTCGGGCGGCCGCTGGTTTCTCAAGGACAACTGCGAAGTGCCCGACACGCAGGACGTGATCATGGAATACCCCGGCTTCACGGTCACCTGCCAATACCGCGAGGCAACCGCCGGCCGCGGGGGCCTGGGCATGGGCGGGCTGACATTCTACGGCACCTACGGCTGCCTGCCCATCTCGCGCGGCGGCTTCGAACTGCTGCCGGACCCGCGGGTCAATCCGAACAACGTGGTGGCCGGCATCCTGGGCGTCAAAGGTCACCCGGTAGGCGGGCCGCAGCTCGAGCCGGAGGAAAAAGCCGGTTTCTGGACCACGCCGGAAAAGGACAACAGCGGCAACGCGATCCGGGACTATGCCCGCCACATGCGGAACTTCCTGGACTGCGTCAAGTCGCGGCGGCAGCCGCTGTCGGACTTGGAAAGCGGCCACCAGGTGGCCACGGCCTGCCACTTGTCCAATATCTCGCTGCTGACCGGCCGGAAGCTGGTGTGGGACGCCGAGAAGGAGGAAGTTGTGGACGACCGGCAGGCCAACGCCATGCTGCTGCGTCCCTATCGTTCTCCCTGGGACAGAGAATTGAAAGCGTTGCGAGTGAGCTGAGCGCACTCGATTCGCGCGGAAACAAAACCGCTTTGCTTGAGCTCTGCTGGCGGCATCAAGCGGACGGCGGCTGAGGCTGGGCCCAAGTCTCGGCCAGGGCCACGAGCCACTGGACCGACTCGGCCATTTCTTCGAGGCAGGCCCATTCCAGGGGTGAGTGCGGGGTGTGGGCGCCGCAGGAGAGGTTCGGCGTGGGCAGGCCCGCCTCGGTGAGCCGCGAGCCGTCGGTGCCGCCCCGCACAATCGTCAGCCGGGCGGTGCGGCCGAGTCGCTGCAGGGCCTGTTGGGCATAGGCCACGGCGCGCGGCTCGCGGGTCAGGCCTTCGGCCATGTTGCGATACTGGGGCTCGACCTCGAGTGAGATGTCGGCCGCGGGGAATTGTCGGGCGGTGGCCCGGATCGCGTCGCGGAGGAGCTGCGCCTCGGCGGCCAGTCCCGCGACGGCAAAATCACGCAACAGGATGCGGAGCTTGACCTCGCCGACGCCGCCGCCGAGCTCGTACGGGTGCAGGAAGCCCTCGCGCTCGTCGGTCGCCTCGGGCGCCAGGCGGTCGCGGGGCAGCCGCGACAGGAAGTCGGCGGCCACCCGGATGGCGTTGGTCATGCGCCCTTTGGCAATCGACGGATGGATGTTGACGCCGCGGATGACGACCGTGGCGTTGTCGGCCGAGAACGTCTCGATGTCGATGAGGTCGGTTCCCAGGCCGTCCAGCGTATAGCAGACCGTGGCGTCGATCTCGCGGGGGTCGAGGTGATCGACGCCGCGGCCGATCTCTTCGTCGCACGTGAAACAGAGCCGGATCGGGCCGTGCGCGAGCTCCGGGTGTTCCATGAGCCAGGCCGCCGTCTCCAGGATAACGGCCACGCCGGCCTTGTCGTCCGCCCCCAACAGCGTCGCACCGTCGGTGGTGACGAGGGTCCGGCCGACCAGGCCGTCCAGTTCCGGGTTCTCGGCGACGCGGATCACCCGGGCCGGGTCGCCGGCAAGCGGCAGGTCCCCGCCCCGGTAGTCGCGTATCACCTGCGGCTTGACCCCTTTGCCGGTGGTTTCCGGCGAGGTGTCCAAGTGCGCGCACAACGCGACCGTCGGCGTGGACTGCGCGACCGTCGGCGGCACGGTCGCCAGCACAATCCCGAACTGGTTCTGCCGGGCGTCGGCGATGCCCATCGCGCGCAGCTCGTCCAGCAGGAGCCGGCCCAAGCGGAGTTGCCCGCGCGAGCTCGGGTAGCTCCGGGCATCGGCCCGGGCCGTCGTGTCGATCTTCACGTAGCGGAGGAAACGCCGCAACAGCCTGTCCGGACTCGCCGGGAGCGAACTTTGGCCGGGCTTGTGCCGTCGATCATTCATACGCCGCCAGTGTACCGCGCGTCGCCCCGGCCGCAAAGCCCACGGTACAGGATCATTCGGGAAGGATAACTACTTCCGCCGCACGTCGAGGCAGACCAAGGTGCCTTTCTCGTTCCGGGCGTAAATGCGGCCGTCGCAGAGCACGGGACTATTCCAACAGTCGCCTGCCGAGAATACCTTCGCCCGCGCGATCTCGGCGTAGGCCGTTGGAGACGCTTCCGCCAGGATCAGGTCCCCGCGGCGGGATAGGATGAGCAGCTTCCCGTCCGCAACCATGAGGCCGCCGCTTCCCACATCCTTCTGTTTCCAGCGGAGCGAGCCGTCTTTTACGCTCACGCAGACGAGGTCCGCCCTCAGCCAACCCGTTCCGGCGAACAGGTAAAGGCAGTCGCCCACCAGCACGGGACTGGCGAAGTGGCATTCGAACCCTTTCTTCCATTTGAGTGCGGCGTTGCCGCCGCTGAGGCCGATCAAGGCGCATCCACAGCCATAGCTTGAGGTGATGAAGATCGCGTCTCCCACGATCACGGGGTCGGCGCAGTTGGCGTTTTGCAAGGTCTTCCACTCGTACGAGGCGATTTCGTGCCCGTCGGCCGGATCGCCAACGACCAACCCGTTGGCGGCGAACAGGGCCACACGACGTTTCCCTGCCAGGGTGAACGGCACCGGCGAGGAATAGCTCGATTCGCCCGGGCTCTTCCAGACGACGTTGCCCGTCTTCTTGTCCAATGCCAGTCCCGCTGCTCCCATGTTCAGCAGCAGCAGTTGCCTTTCGAGAATTGGGGCCGTGGCGAAATTCTGGATCGGCATCGCGAGGTTCAGTTCCTTCGGAAGATTCTTGCTCCAGATCACTTGTCCCGAAACCGCACGGAAGCAGAATGCCTGCCCATCCGCGCTCACGGTGTAAACGGCCTTGCCGTCGAGCGCCGGCGCCGCGCGCGGCCCTTGTCCATAGGCTGAGTCCGCGGCCGGATACGCGTGTTTCCAGACCGTCGCTCCCGTATCGGCGTCGAAACAGAAGACGACATCCTGCTTCGCGTCCCGCCCCATGACGTAGAGCTTGCCGGCCTGGACTGCCACGCCGGCGTGGCCGGGTCCGACTTCGGTCTTCCAGAGCTGTTTGAGGCCCTCCTTCGGCCAGGCGGTGAGCCATCCCTTCTCCGTGGAGATGCCGTTGTGGTTCGGCCCGCGCCAGTTGGGCCATTCGGCGGCGGCGCTCTGTTGTCGGTTCAGATCCGCGGCAAAAGCCATTCCTGCAAGAATCACCGCCCGGAGTGCATTCACGATCGTTGTTTTCGTTGACATTGTCCTCCTTTGCTATCTTGTAAACCGTGGGCCGGGCTATTCCTTTGCCGCCGCAGCGGACACGGCAAGCGACAACACCACCAGCGACATCCCCACAACCGCCGGCGCTGATGGCCTCATATCGATTCCTTCCATCGTCGCCTTTTCTCTCATGTGACCGTTCACGGGTTCTTACGCCTGCCAGGCCTGCCGGTACTCCTCGGCGGCAAGCCGACAAGTGTGATCGTGATCGGTAGAACTTGGCTTGTCAAGCCCGCTGCGCCGGCCCGGCCCAATGCGGTAGTTGACTTTTGGGTGATTGGTGATCGTGGGAACCGCGTGCGCCGGTGTGGATTGGGTTCTAGCCCTGCCTCTCCCTTATTCTTGCCCCCGCGCCCGCCGGAGTCTATATTGAGGAGACCTGTCCCAGTGCATCGCTGCTGGTCGAGCGATGACAGGTCCTCACCCATGAAAAACGCCGCCATGCCAAGTCCGAAACGCTGTCTTGCACTCGCTCTGCTCGTGTCCCTGGCGGCCGGTGCCGTTAGACCGCTGGGAGCGGCCGTTGGCGTGACGCTGGAAGCCGAAGGCATCGCCATCGACGCCGGCGGCATGGGACGGTTCGAGCTGAAATACCCGGTGCTGGTCGGTGAGCGCTGGGACCAGGTCCGCAAGCCGATCGAGCGGCACGTCAGCGGCACGACCGCGACGCTCCGCTTCGAGAGCGGGGCGAGCATCGAGGTGTCGCTCCAGGCGGCCGGCGGCGAAGTCACGCTCACCCCCGCGAATCTGCCGAAGGACGCCAAGAGCCTGCGCATGGAGATGCTGATCGATTTCAAGTACGCCGGCGGCGGCTCGTGGAAGATCGGCGACGGGGCCGAAACGCCGTTTCCCGCCGAGAAGCCGGCCAAACCGTTCTTGCACCAAGGCAACGCCGAGCGATTCACGCTCCGCGATTCGCAGGGAGCCAGCCTCACGGTCCAGACGCCGCCCTATAGTTTCCAGCAACTGCAGGACAATCGCGAGTGGGGCTGGAAGATTTTCCAATGGCAGTTCGACGTGCCGAACCCCGCCGCCGGCCCGATGAAGCTCAAGATCGCGCTGGCCGCCCCCTCCGGCGGACCGAAGGTCCTGGTGGACAAGTTCGGCCAGAGCATCGGTGCGAGCTTCCCCGAGAAGGTGAAGTCGGAAGACGAGCTCAAGAGCGACGTCCGCGCCGAAGCGGAATACCTGGCGGCCCTGAAACCGCCGCGGACCGACGACTTCGGCGGGCTGCCCGGCAGCCGTCAAAAACTCGGGCTCACGCAGACGGGTTTCTTCCACGTCGAGAAGAAGGGCACGCGGTGGCTCCTGGTCGATCCCGCGGGCAACGCGTGCTTTCACCTCGGCATCTGCGGGTTCAATCCCTCGGACGACTACACCTTCGTCGCAGGACGCGAGCACATTTACGAGTGGTTGCCTGCGCGCGGCGGGCAGTTCCAGACGGCGTGGCATCCGGACGGTTATTGGGGGCCGCTGGCCGTATCCTTTCATCTCGCCAACACCATCCGCAAGACCGGCCACCCCTATACGAGTGCCGAGTATACCGCGCGGATGGTCGAGCGGGTCCGCAAGTGGGGCTTCAACTCGGCCGGGGCCTTCGGGTCCGGCGACGAAGGCGTGCGCCGGCGGATGCGGTTCCCTTGTGCCGCATCCTTGCCGCTGAGCCCCTGGGAGGGTTTCCCCGAGTTGCCCGGCGCGCACGGGGCGTTCGATCCGTTCGACGCAACCCTCCGCGCGCATTGCGACCAGCTCTTCGCCGCGATTATCGCCGCACGGGCCGACGATCCGCTGATTATCGGCTATTTCCTCAATAACGAGCCGCTCTACGAAGATCTCCCGCGGGCCGTCCCGGCCCTGGACGGCAAGCATGCTTGCAAACAGCGCCTCAGCCGCATGTTGCAGGACAAGTACCCCACCATCGCGGCCTTCAACGCGGCCTGGGAGACCGCGTTCACGTCGTTCGCCGAGGTCGCCGAGCGGGGATTGCCGGTCAAGACGCGCGCCGCCGCCGCCGACGTGCAACAGTTCACCGGCCTCTTCCTGGACGCGTATTTCCGCCTGGTCAGCGAGACCTTCCACAAGTACGACAAGAATCACATGCTCATCGGCAATCGCCTGCAGTCGGGCACGATCAACAACGAGCAGTTGTGCCGGATTAGCGGCAAATATCTGGATGTCGTGTCGTTCAATTACTACACCTACTATCTCGACAAGGATTTCCTCAACCGCATTTACAGGTGGACGGGCGGCCGTCCCATGATGCTCAGCGAGTTCTACTACGACTCGCCCAAGGATAGCGGCCTGCCCGGCGGCGGCAAGGACGTCTCCAGCCAACGCGAACGCGGCCGCGCTTATCGCAACTACGTCGAGCAAGCGGCCGCGCTCGGCTACGTGGTCGGCATCGAGTGGTTCACGCTCGTGGACCAATCGTTCACGGGCCGCTTCTTCGAGAGGCTCAACGGCGAGAACGCCAACACCGGCCTGCTGTCGGTCGCGGATCGGCCGTGGAAAACGATGTTGGGCGAGATGATGCAGAGCAACTACCAGATCTACCAGGTGTGGCTGGGCGATCGCGCGCCTTTCGTTTTCGACGATCCCCGGTTCACGGCGTCGGGGAGCGGCAAGCGGGTGGCCAAGATCTCGCGGGCGACCGGCCCGATCAAGCTCGACGGCCTCGCCGTGAACTGGCCCGCTACGCCCGCCGAGACCATCCCCTCGAGCCGGCTCGTGCAAGGCGCCGACGCGGCCGGCCTGGCGGCGACCTTCAAGCTCTGCTGGGACGACGCGCATCTTTACCTCTTGGCGCACGTCTGCGATGCCACGCCCATGCGCAACGACAATCGCGGCGACTTGCTCTGGAGCGGCGATTGTATCGAGTTGTTCGTCGGCCACGAGCAAGTCGGCGAACCCGGCCCGCTCCTGTTTACGGACCGGCAGGTCCTGCTCGCCGCCGGGCGCGCGGACGACCGCTGCCGCTGGCATTTCGTCAGGGCGACGGCCCAGCCCGAGTGCGCCATCGCGGTCCTTCCCGACGGCGACGGCAAGGGCTATACCCTGGAAGCCGCCGTGCCCTTTTCGGCCCTCGGTTTTGTCCCGCGCGAAGGCCGCGAGATCATGTTCGACATCGCCGTGGACGACAGTGCCGACGGCAAGGCCCGCCTCCGCCAACTCGTCTGGAACGGCACGGCCCGCAATTCCGGGGACCGCAGCGCGTGGGCGCGGGCGGTGTTCGCCAAGTAGGGTGCAGCGGACGAGGGCGCTCTCGTGCTCCCGATTGGTCCCGCAAACAGCGGTCCTGCGGCCGCCGGTTCACCGTCCCGCCGCCCAGCGTATCGCGCGATCCAGCAGATCGGTGAACGCGGGATTGTGCCAGGTTTCCGAACCGTGGCCGAGCATGCAGTAGAACACCCGGCACTTGCCGTACTGCTGCGTGAACGCAACCTGCGGCTGGCAGGTCGGACAATCGGTCGTCAGCAAGACGTGGACGCCCGGCGCAACGTAAAAGTTCTTGGACGATTCGTCGGCCACGGTGAAGTCGGCCAGACCGCGGGTGATCGGGTGCTCCCGGTCGGCCGCAGTCACCTTGATCGGCACGGTGTACCCGGCAATACCCGTGGGGCCGTACTTCTTGCCGTCGATCTCTTCTTCCTTGAAGCACCACTTGCAGCCGACGATCTTGCGCCACTCGCTCCACCCCTCGTGGGACAGGAGGTTGGCGTGCATCGACACCAGCCCGATCCCCCGCTTGAGCAGCTCGCCGAAGGCCTTGTTGTCCTCGTCGGAGGTCTTGGCCCAGTCGAACATCGCGATCACGTCGTACTCCTTTTCCAGGCCCGGCTTGAGCATCTTGGCCTGCTGGGGCATCTGGATCTGGGTGTACTCGAGGTCGGGCAGTTTGCCGAACTTGGCGGCGAACACCTTCTCATCGAAGCCGTGGCCGCCGACGGCCACCAACACGCGAACCTTGCGCTGGGTAGTGGGCCCCTCCGCAGCGACCCGCGCAACCGAGGCAAGACCAACGAGGACCGCGAGCAGAATAAAGACACAGCGTTTCATGGCAACGTTCTCCGAAGGTTTGCGGGTGCAGCCAGGACTTTCGACTCGACCCGATCTTACACGGGTTTTCCACAAAAAGCCAGTTATCCCGCCGGTTCAGAGATCGCTTGTCTCCGGTAGTCCGTCTGTGACGGACCAGTGCAGCCCCTGCTACGTCCGTGGCGATAACAAATGGGTTAACCCGGATTATTCATGAACGTGTAGGGTGGGACAAGCAAACCGCGAAGGTGGTGGGACTTCGGTCGCGGGTGCCGTATTCAGCCCACAATCGCAGAGTTCCGCGGTTTGCGAAGTCCCACCAACACCTCGCGCGACCTTGTCACCCTACGTGAATAATCCCCGGTCAAGCGGTTCTGTTTTCGCGCAAAGGCGCCAAGCCGCAGAGGCGCAAAGGAAGGCAAAAGGAGAGAAGGCGGGGAAGGCCGAGCGGGCCGGGCCAGCGGTGCATAATGCCTTCCGTGCCCTCTTTTGGCGCCTTTGCGACTTCGCGCCTTTGCGTGGAAATCCCACTCGCTCAACGTCCCCTTGCTTTCGACCGATCGACGGAGGCGGCCGGCGTTGCTGCGCCCTTGCTTTGAAACGCGCCTGGCGCGCGATCAGCCGCGCGCGCGAACGGAGGTCTCATCCACGATCCACAGCTTGCCCGCCGGCGATTCATGCTCCAAGACGGGCAGCAAACGTTGCAGGACCGAGAGCACACGCGGCTTGTCGAGCTGGGCCAGCCGTATGCCTTTGGGTCGTCCCAGCCGTGTAAAGATGGGCAATGCCATCCCCTCTTCGGTGTTATGAATCAGCCACTTTCCATGGGCCCATGCGTAAACTGCTTGACAAGTTGCGGGGGGGGCAGAATGCGGAAGTTCCTCGGCAGGCGCGGTCGCCAAGGGACGAGGCCGGTATGGGTGCCCCCTGATGACGCGGGGTGCGTGCCGGCCGGTTCCATTGCGAATCAAGTGAGGCAGCGTCCGCATGACAACAGCCGTTACCTGATTCGTGTCAGCGCGGCTCGTCGTGCGCTCTTGTACTGGCTCGCATGCTGTGGGCCAGTTTCCCTGTGTGTTGTGTGCTGGGATTGTCGTGCCGTTTTCTTGTTGCGTTCCAGGGCGAGCAATCGCCCGCAGATCGAGATGGAGATTTGAGATGAGAAGGTGGACTGTAGTGTTGGGGGTGGTGTCCTTGTTTCTGGTTGTCGGAAGCGCCTGGGGCCAGGTCCAATACACCGTGACCGACCTGGGCACGCTCGGTGGTAGCTCCAGTACTGCGACGGGCATTAACAACAAGGGGCAGGTCGTGGGGGGTTCCTACCTCGCCGGGAACGCCGCTGAAGACCCCTTTATCTACAGCGGCGGCGTGATGACCGACCTCGGCACCGTCAGCGGTTTTCCTTTCAGTGGCGCGGCGGCTATCAATGATGCCGGGCAGGTGGTGGGCAACCTTTGGCAGGCTGCCGACGACCAGTTTGCCGTTAGCCACGCCTTTCTGTATGCTAACGGCGTCATGACCGATCTTGGCACCATGGGGTACGGGGCGAGTGCCGCCGGAGGCATCAATAGCAGTGGACAGGTGGTGGGGTGGGCCGGTGCGCCGGCGGTGAAGGGCCATGCCTTTCTTTACAGCGGTGGCGTGATGACTGAGTTGGGCGTCCCAAGCGGCAATTACACGAACGCCAGCGGTATCAATGACAGCGGACTCGTAGTGGGTCAGGCCACTCCCCCCTACCCCGGCGCTTACCTCTACAGTCTGAGCGCCGGGACGATGACCTCCCTCGGCAACGGCGACGCGATCGCCATCAATGCCGGGGGGCAGATCGTCGGCCAGATTAACGCGCACGCTTTTCTCTACAGCGGCGGGGTAACGAGCGACCTCGGTACGCTCGGCGGAGCCAGCAGTGAAGCCCAGGGCATCAACACCCGCGGGCAGGTCGTGGGGGACGCCTATACTGCCGGTGGTGCCGACCACGCTTTCTTATACACCGGTACCGGGGGTTTGATGGACCTGAATGACCTATTAGCTACCAATCCGGGATGGACGCTCCAGTCCGCCGACGGCATCAACGATGCGGGCCAAATCGTGGGTTACGGCGTGAGCCCCAGCGGGCAGACCCACGCATTCCTGCTAACTCCCACTCCTGAGCCCTCGACCCTCGCCCTCCTCGGCGTCGGGTCCGTATGCTTCGCTGCCTGCGCCTTCCGACGGCGAAAGCGGGCGGCCTAGCCTGGATTATTCACGAACGTGTAGGGTGGGACAAGCAAACCGCGATGGTGGTGGGACTCCGGTCGCGGGTGCCGTATTCAGCCCACAATCGCAGAGTTCCGCGGTTTGCGAAGTCCCACCAACACCTCGCGCGACCTTGTCACCCTACGTGAATAATCCGGGTCAAGCGGTTCTGTTTTCGCGCAAAGGTGCGAAGCCGCGGAGGCGCAAAGGAAGGCAAAAGGAGAGAAGGCGGGGAAGGCCGAGCGGGCCGGACCAGCGGTGCCTAATGCCTTCCCTACCCCCTCTCGGCGCCTTTGCGGTTTGGCGCCTTTGCGTGGAAATCCCACTCGCTCAACGTCCCCTTGCTTTCGACCGAACGGCGGAGGCAGCCCGCGTCGCTCCGCCCTTACTCTCAAGCGCGCGGCACGCGTCTCCGACCCCGCCCGCGCCCCCGCGCCGATAAAGGGGCCAAAAGAAAAGGGGACTGTTATTCCGGCCTTCGTTCCAGGCGTAAACGCCCCGGCTATGGAAAAACACCAGCTTGAAATCGGGCCAGACGATCCGCTATGATCCCCCGGCCGGAGCCTCTCTCGCCGGAGAGCGTGGACGGCGGCGATCTTTGACAATTCGACGCAAGGGAGTCCCCGGAAGCACGCGCACTGTGGGGAAATCTCGCCGCTGTTGACCGGAAGCCGGCGCACCAACCGCCCCAGGGAGGGGGCAGTTCTGGAAATCTTCGAAAACGGCGACCAAAAAAGTGCAGCGGCGCTCGTTTTCCGGCCAAAAACGCGTTGTTTTCGCACGCGCGCTCGATCCAAAAAACGGCGACCAAAAAGGTGAAGTCCGGGACCCAGGGGCGCCCCGTGCCTTTCCACTTTCCCCTTAGCCCCCCTTCAGGGCGCGCGCCTGCGCACCTATCGTTCCGGGCGGAGTTCCTGGGCCTTGTGCGAGACTTCCTGGGCCGCTTGCTCTTGGCCCATGCGGCGCAGCACGTCGGCCAGGTTCAGGTAGTTCTTGGCGAGAATGCCGCGAACGTGCCCCGCCTTGGGATCCTTTTGCACGACCTCTTCAAAGGAGGCAATGCCGTCCTGGAGCGCGGACCGCGCCTCGGGCAACCGGCCCTGCTCCTGCAGCAGTCCGCCCAACGACTCTTGAATCGCCGCCAGCCAGAACTTGTAGAAGAAGTTCTCGGGGAAACGGCGGGCCAGCGTGGACTGCACATCCAGCGCTTTTCGCAGGTTGGCCTCCGCCCGCGCCGGGTCGCTTTCCCGGAGATCATAGTTGAGCCGCAAGCGGATGTTGACCGAGGAGACGGCATATTCCGGGATATTGGGATGCTCGGCGACGAGTTGCTCGGAGATGGCCAATGCCTTTTCCAGCATCGCCGGCGACCGCCCGGGGGCGTGGTGCTCGGGGCCCGCCGAAGGGGACAGTCCCATTTTCGCGGCGAAGTCGGCTTGCTCTCGCGATTGCGTCGTCTCCGCCGCGAAAATCGGGACAGTCCCCCATGAAGACCCGCGGTCGGCGAGCATGGCATAGGTCTCGCTGAGATCGTAACGGTAGTCGGCCACGTCCGGGTGCTCTTCCACGAGTTTTTCGAGAATCCGGGTTGCCTGGTACAAGTTGTCCGGCTCTGAACCCGGGCCGCCGCGTGGCCGCAGCGGCGGCGCCTCGCGATAACAACGGGCCAACAGGTGGCGATAGCCGGGCACGGCCGGATGGTCGGCCACCAGGCGCTCCAGGAGATCGACGGCCTTCTGCCGCGAGTCTTCGCTCTGCTGGCTGACGGCGCCGGGAGGCGGTGGCGGCAAACCGGGCTGGAGGCGCGGCGGGCCGGGCTGGCGATCAGGCGCGGCAGCGGGCCCGGGCGAAAGCCAGGGGGAATCGTCCTCGGAGAGCCGCCGCCAGGCCGTCAACGCCTTGCCCAATCCCTCCTCGCCCTCTTCCCCCGGCATCAGCGGAAACGGCGCGCGCGGCCCGTGACGCGGACCGCGGGGATCGAACACGAATCCGGCCGGGCCGTCGCGCGGTTCGCTCCGGCCGCCCGGCCCGGGCGGAGGAGGGCCGGGCAGGCCGCCGGCTTGCCTGCCGAGAAAATAGTACGTGCGCGCCAACTCGTACCGGCAGCCGGGCGAGGCCGAGGACTCGGGCGAGGCCGCCTGCAGCATCGCCAGGGCGTCCCGGTGCGCCTGCTGCCCCGCTTCGGCCTCGTTCATCGCATAGTACACGTTGCCGAGCTCATTGTGGATCCTGGCGATTTCGCTGCGAAGGTCCGTCTCTTCCGCGTGCGATTCGGCAAGCCGCGCGTACAACTCGATCGCGCGCAGATACGCGGCCTTGGCCTCTTGGTAATGTCCCAGACGCTGGCGGATGTCGCCGACGCGACGGTTGGCCTCGGCGGTCTTGCGGCGGAGCTTGGCATCGTCGCCCCCCTGGGCCGCCAGGCGGTCGTAGAACGCCAGCATGTGCTCCAACATCGCGGCCGCTTCCTTGGAGAGCACCGGCTGCGCCGGCAGCGTGACGGTCTCCTCCGCATCCACCACCAGCGCCGCGGAAGCGGGCGCGGTGCGGTCCGGGGCGAACTGCCGAAAAATGCTGTCCAGCGCATCGATCGCCAGGCTCGTGGTTTCTTCGGCCTTCTTGCGCTGCATTTTTTCCTCGGCGTTGGCCCGCGCCGTGCGCACGTAGCCCACGCTCGCCACGACGGCCACGGCTGCCAGCAACGCCAGGGTGCTGGCCGCCAGGGCGGCCACGGCCCGGTTGCGCCGCGCCCACCGCCACAGCCGCTCCAGCGCCGACGTTCGCCGCGCCTGGATGGGCCGGTCTTCGAGG
>Ga0326728_10008172_pt1 | contig 26198 bp, 14 predicted proteins | sample MB3enrmetagenome_FD_207602 | JGI IMG/M metagenome (GOLD analysis project Ga0326728, IMG submission 207602) | Lab enriched peat soil microbial communities from McLean, Ithaca, NY, United States - MB31MN | ecosystem: Environmental > Terrestrial > Soil > Wetlands > Peat | place: USA: New York... | reverse complement strand
CGGCCTGTTCCAGGAACGACAGAGGAAGGATGGTATGTTTCATGGGCTTAATATCTAGCACTATAGATATAATGTCCACAAAAAAAGGAGGCAAATTCAACAAATGAAGATTTTTGTCATGCGCCCTGCGCCGACTTTCGCTGTCGATTTCGCTTGCAAAAGGCCGTTTATTTGCTCATTGTCTCGTCTGAAAGACCCTGCATGCGATAAATGACCTAAAGGGGCCCAGAGATGAACGGGTTGTGGTGGAGTGCGTGACGCCTTCCGCCAGCATCGTGGCGGGGTACCCGAATGCCCGCGCCGCCTTCGCCAACTGGCTGCGGCCGGAAAGCCAGCCCCCAGAGGCGTGGGCTTGCCGCGCCGTGGCGCAATGCACGCAGGCGGGAGCACAAACATGAACGACGGGGCCGGCAAGAACAGGCGCGTGTTCGCCGAAAAAGGTGTAGTCACGGGGGTTTTTCGTTCAGAGGAATCTATTGTATGCCTGCAATGTGTTCGAGTCGTTCCAACCGATCATGAAATGGCCAAAAACGAGCCGTAATCCTTCAACCGCGCAAGGCTTGACGCGCGCCGACCTTATGGCTTGTGTGGCTTTAATGGCGGTATTGACGGCTGTGGCGGCGTCGGCGCTGTCCAGCTCCAAGGATAACGCCAGCCGGGTGGTCTGTGGCAGCAACCTGCGGCAGATGGCGCTGGCCGAGGGCATGTATGCAGGCGAGAACCGCGATTACCTGGCGTTTTGCAATTGGGATGGCGGCGACATGGAGCAACCGGGGGGCGGCTGGCTCTACACCCTTCCCAACGCCGGGGGAGACTCGATTCCGAACCCATTCGCCGCGCCTTGGTCAACCCATCCGCAAAGTGCGTGGACAAATGGGCTTTGGTGGCCTTACGTGCTGAATGCAAACTCATATCTTTGTCCGGTGGACATCCAGAGTTCGGATTACAAGGGACTTCGCAACAACAAGCTTTCCAGTTACCTGATGAACGGAGCCGCCTGCGGTTTTGGACAGGTCAATGGCGGACAGCTCCCTTTTCCGACCTGCAAGGTTAGCGACGTGTGGAGTCCGCGCTGCTATTTGCTGTGGGAAGTAGATGAGAACGCGCTCGGGCCAGACAATCCGGGAGCCTTTGACTATAACGACGGGGCCAGCTATCCGACCGCTCCTCCGGAGGGTGGCGAAGGGCTTGGGTCGCTTCACGGCAACAACGGAGGAGAGGTGGTCAGCGTGGGAGGGAGCGTAAGTTTCGTCACGCTGAAGACCTTCCAAGCCCAGGCGGCTGCGACGGGAACAACGAATCTGGCTTGGTGGAGTCCGTTCGGTGTCGGCAACCGCTAATCGCCCAGTTGGTTTATGATTTGGATCCGGAACGCCTTTCGAGCCTTGGGTCTTGTTATGGCGGCGGCGTTGTCGGCCTCTTTTTTGTGCGCTGCTTCGCCGCGGCCGGCGGCAACAGTGGACCCGCTTTTTGGGCCTCCGCCGACCGGAGGGGGCGATTCGTGGTGCCCGATAGTCAGCCCGGATGGCCGCTATGTGCTCTTCGCCAGCCGAGCCGGCAATCTGGCTTTGGGCAGCAACGGAGTTTATCAGCCGTTGGTGCCGCCCAAAGTCAATGTTTTCCTTCGCGACCGGACCGGCGGGACGACGATCCTGGTCAGCGTCAATATTTCCGGAACCGGCGGCGGCAACGCTGATTCGGTGCCCACGGCGCTGTCCAGCAACGGCCAATACGCCCTGTTTGAAAGCGCGGCCAGCGATCTGGTGGCCAATGACACCAACAACGCCATTGACGTGTTTCTTCGTGACGTGGTCAACAACCAGACGACTCTTGTCAGCGTCAGCACCAACGGCCAATGCGCCGACGGCGCCTCGCAATCTTCGACGATGACGCCCGATGCCCGGTATGTCGCCTTTTCCAGCGTGGCTAACAATCTGGTGGCGGGGAATGTCAACGGCATTGCCGATATTTTTGTGCGGGACATGTGGGCCGGAACGACGACGCTGGCCAGTCCCGGCGCCACGGCGGGCGGCAATGCCACGGCCCGCTCGGATTGTCCGGCGATCACGCCAGATGGCCGGTATGTCGCTTTTCTCAGCACGGCGGCGACGTTGGTTCCCGGCGCAACGGCCGTGGGTGATGTGTATGTGCGTGATCTTATCGGCCTCTCGACGGTCAGGGCCAGCGCCAGCGCGCGTGCCCTGTCCGGCTCTTCCCCCTTCTTCTTCAATGATGCAATCAGCGATGATGGCCAGTACATCGCCTTTGAATCGGGGGCCACGAATGCTGGGATGATATTCCGCTACAATCTTTCCACGGCGCAGTTGGACGTGGTCGGCCGCAATGGGGTGACTGGGTTGAGCGAGAAGATGGAATTCCGCAATTTGGACATGACACCTGACGGGCGGTTCATAACTTATCTTGTGGTGGGGAATGGAGGGAAGTCCTCCAGCGTCTATATCTGGGACGGGCAATCCAACCTCACGACGCTTATCAGCGGCCAGCCCGGTGTCACGGTGGAGAGCACGTCGGTCTGCGCGCTGCCGGCCATTAGTGCGAACGGGCAGTATGTCGCGTTCCTGAGTTCTTCGGCGGAATTGACGCCTGTCACGGCCAATACGACGACCGCCTATCACCTCTACTTGTGGAATACGGCCACCGGCACAAACAGCCTGGTTGATTTGGAGCCGGGCGGCCAGGTGTCATTCGACACATTCATGTCCCGCCCTTGCCTGACAGCCGATGGACGATTCATCGCCTTCGACGCCACGGATTCAAATTTGGCAGGAGACCCCCGCTCGGCCTATTACAACGTTTACTTGAGCGACCAGAGCACAAATGGGATCGAGGTCATCTCTTCGCGGCAATCGAATCTGCCCTCGGCGACCGCCCGCGCGCTGAGCATCGGACCTCAGTTTTCCGTCAGTTCAAACGGACAGTATGTTGCTTACTCCTGCGTCGCCAACCGTGTCGCCACGAACGCGACTGATGATTTTTGTTGCGTCTTTGTCAGTGATCTGTTGCATGGGTCCAATCTGGTGGTCAGCGTGGACACCAATAACGTGGCGGACGCCGATGGGACGTCCGTTGAGCCTGTCATCAGTGCCGATGGCCGTTACGTTGCCTTCACCAGTGCCGCCAGCAACCTGGTGACCAACGTTCTCAAGGGCGCCCGAAACGTTTTCGTCCGCGACCTGCAAATGGGAACCACCGCGTTGGTGAGCGTCAACACCAATGGCGCCAGCGGCAACAACCTCTCTATGTCTCCATTGCTCGATGCCAGCGGCCGGTACGTGCTCTTTTACAGTCAATCCAGCGATTTGGCCGGCACCCCTGCGACCGGCGTCAAGAACTTGTTTTTCCGCGACATGCAGGCCAACGCAACCTACCGGCTCACGGCGGGCAGTTCCGCTTCCGTCTCCGCCGTCACGGCAGCGGCGATGACGCCCGACGGCCACTATGTCGCCTTCGCCGGACTGACGCAAACGAACGCCAGCCCGTATCAGGTTTGCCTCTGGGACTCGCAGGCGGATGCGCTCGTTTACAGCAACACAATCTCCGGCGCGAGCAACATTGCTGTCAGCCCCGACGGCAATCGCCTGGCCTGCGTCGTTGGCGCCCAGCTTTACGCCCAGGACCGAGTTGCCGCGAGCAATTGGGTGATTGCCGCCGCGGTGCCGGCCTGGCGCGCCGGCCCGCAATTTAGCGGCGATGGACGATACGTGATCTATGCCACGTCCGCCGCTCTGGCGGCCAACGATACCAATGGAGTCAATGATGTTTATCGCTACGATTTCCAAGCGCAGACCAATCTACTGGTCAGCCAAAGCAGCCCCGGCAGGATCGTTGGCAACGGGCGTTCCGATTGGCCGGCGATAAGTTGGGACGGACGATGGGTGGCGTATCGCAGTTTCGCCACCAACCTCGTGCCTGGCGGCGCGAACTCCTTTCCGCAGATTTATCTCTATGACTGTCTATCCAACACGACTGCGCTGGTCAGCGCCAGCGCCCTGGCCAGCGCCGGCGGTGACAGCCGCTCCCTGGCGCCGGCCTTTAGCGGCGACAGCGCCACGCTGGTTTTCCGCTCCTGGGCTTCGGACCTTTTGACCAATGATTTCAGCGGAAGCGGCGGCATTGACGCGATGACCGTTGCCCTGCCCGCGTTGTACTGCGCCATTAGATTCAACGCCGGCAGTGCCACGATCATCAGTTGGCCAGCCGTTTCGGGGAAGAACTACCAGGCGCAATTCAAGAACAATTTGACCGATCCGTCCTGGCAATTGCTGCCGGGCGGTGTCACCATCGTCAGCAACACTGCCACGGTCACCGATGCATCTCCCGGCCCGCCGCAACGATTCTACCGCATTCAATCCAACTGATCGGGCCGCCGTTTGTCCGGCCTTTGCCGCTCAGGGTGCGGCCAGTTGCTTTTCCATATCGTCCAGCGCACTTTTCCAGCCTGCGTTTTGCGGGGACAGCCGGACGGCGGCGGCGTTTACAACGCTGGCAGTGGCGGCGATGGTGGCAATGGGGAAGGTATCCGCACCGGCTGTGGGTAGCGAAAACCCGATCGCAGCGCGATTGTATTCAGCCCGCGAAATTGGAGGGCCGTCGGTGTGACGAAAGGGGGACCTCGGCGCAAAAAGACGACCGTGTTGGGCGGCTGCCCGAAGATCATCTGGCAGACGATTGAAATCTGACCGACGATTCTGGCGCACGCTTTCAAATTGAGGAAGGCAGCTTCAGGCGGCCTGCCGCGTGTAACGATGATGCAGTCCTCCCAAGAGCGCATGAGGCGAAGTCCAATCCGCCATTCGCTTCAGGTGCGGCAGAGCCATGCCCAAAAAGCACGGTCCAGAGGCTTCAAACGCGGTCGGCTGGCATTTCGGGTCAGCACCACGAGTTGGTGATGCCGGGCCAAATTCTCGAGGAGCAGATCATTGAAAATGGAAGGATCGATCTGCGAAGTGAGAATAGCGGTGCCGGGCACCTGCAGCGCCAGGAGCCGATTGACGCTGTCCTTGGTGCGGTGCAAATCGTAATTGGTGTTCGTCACGATCGTTTCCATGTCGTTCAGGTTGGCCGCTTCCTGAAAGGCCGCAGTGACGGGTTCCGAATGTCCGAAACGATCACCCCAGAATGTGGCTGCGGCCCATGGAGAGGTTTCGCGCCGAGAGGTTGGGCGAGTAGCCCAATTGCTTGACAGCGTCGAAAACCCGGTTCTGCGTTTGAGGCAGGATGCGGTGGCGATGAGTCTCGTTGAGCACAAAGGAGACGGTGGCGACGGAAACTCCGGCGCGCCGGGCCACGTCCCGGATGTTTGGAATCCTCTTTATTGCCACCGGCGCCGGCGGCGGCTTGACGTTGCGGAAACCACGCTTCTTGACTGTGGCATGAAATTGTCTTTCCGGAACCACTGCAAGTTGTTTGACACACTTTGACGCCAGCTTCATTTGGCGTCCGTCAATAACCAGCTCAGTGTCCGTCCTCCGAAAAAACGCTCCACCATAAGCGAGTTCTTTTCCCATCAGGTGCATCCCCCGGGGGGCCTACGGACTCGAGATTAAACTGATTTGTGGTGATGAATTGAACGCCACCGTCAAGACGGGCAATATCTCCCCCATGTTTATCGTGCAGAGGGCCGATTCCCTCGCCGCCCTGAGGGGTGGATAGCGGAGTGGACGGGTAATTTGCTCCGTCGTTGAACTCGAACACGCCCGACCCCGGAGGATACTCGTCAGGCTCCCAAAAGAGGTAGCATGTGGGACTCCAGATGGCGCTCGACTTAGTGGACTGATCCACGTCCTCCACGGGAAAACCGGCGGCAGCGCCATCCTGTACGTAGCTGCTAAGCGTGTTGGCGCGGTTCTTATAAGCAAGCTCACCTGAGTAAGCCGCTACATCCACCGGGCAGAGATAACTTTTTGCCTGGCCCGTGTACGGCCACCAAGCTCCACCCTTATAAGCGAGGGTCATATTATTCTCATAAAGCGGATTGATGGCGATATTGGGGATTGACCCGCTGGCAGTATACAGCCAGCCTACAGCGGGTTGGCCATTCGGGGCATCCACCACATTGCCGCCATCCCAGTTGCAAAAGGCCAACCAATCCTTGTTGTCGTTGACGTACATGGCATTGGCAGCCCCCAGTTGCTTTTGATTGTTGATGCATTGTGTCTTGAGGGCTTGTTGCTTGGCCAAAGAGAGGGCCGGAAACAAAATGGCCGCGAGGATGGCAATAATCGCGATCACCACCAACAACTCAATCAATGTAAAACCGGGACGGCGTGTTTCATGCACTTTACAGGAATTGCGGATCATTGTTGTTTCCTCTAAATATAATCATCAATCTTGCAGTAGAAAAAGGGAGGAGCGCGTCGCTTTAAAGACACGCTCCTTCCCGTGAACAGCCATTACTGGGTCTGAACCTTGTAAAACATCTGAGGTGCTGACGGAGTGAAGACGTAGGGAGACGGCGATGAATTAGTCGTCCATGGGCCCAGCAGCGAGGGCGCTTGCAGGAGGGTACCCGTTGTCCACTGCACCTGCACCTGGCCGGAAACGAGTTTTTGAACGCCCACCGTGACCGGCGCCGCGCCAGCCAAGCTCAAGCCCAGATCAAAAGCGCCGTCCCAGGTAAATTGAGGGCTGGCATATTCCAACACGCCGCCAGCAGTGGGAACCAACGCGAGCTGGCCGCCCGTGTAAAGACCGCCGCTGACATTGGCCACATTGTCCCAGCCGCCGTCATAGGTCTGCGAATGGTCCCGGCCGAATGAGTAGGCATAAGTGGCATTAGGCGCCAATGAGAAATTCAGGCCGGTCCATTCCACCCAATCTGACAATTCCGCTGTTGTCAACACGAAATTTGTTTCGGATTCATAGACGCCATATAACGTCGCGGTCGAAGTGTTGGTGTTGACCCCGTAAAGGCGTAAGAAATAGGCTTGGCCCGTGGCTGGAAGACCGCCGCCGTTGCCAGCCAAGGCGATGAATGCGTTGGTGAGAACATATCCCTTCGGATTGGCACCGGTGGTGAAGGTCTGGCCGGGAGGCGTGGAATTGTCGAAGTAATAATTCAAAGTGCCGCCGCCTGGAGCAGGAGGGGAATTTGCTCCGGTAGCATCGGTTAATTGATAAATATCATAGGGTCCAGGCGTGGGCACGGTAGTGCCGGCATCGACCAAATTGGCCGTCGTAGTGGAGGGAATCAGAGTCACGGTGACCGCCGAACTGGTCGCGGTGCCGGAAGAGTTGGAGACTATAACGTCATAACGGTAATTGCCCGGAATCCAGCCGGTGGTATTCAAGACCAGATTGGAGGAGTCAACCGAAGGGATGTTGGTGAGCGTTCCACCGCTGCCGCCGTCCGTTTGCCAAATATAACTCAAAGGAGTCGCGCCGAAAGCCGCCTCGGTGAGAGTGTATTGTGTCCCGGAATAGCCAGCCCAATACGCGGTTGGCGAAACTTGAATCCCATTGGCATACGGCTGCGGAATGGACGCCGCCCCAACGGCCGTCAACCCCAGGTCAAACATCGCGGAATTATTGGTGACGGGATCGTAGATGATCGAGCCGTCCGTTGGATTGATCATGCAGAGCTCACCGCCTGAATAATTGGGGGTCGCGCTGGTTTGAAGGCCGCACCAATTGCCGGCATCGTTCGAGATCGCCAGAGAGTAGGCATAGGTAGTGTTGGGCGCCAGTTGCAAATTCAAACCGATCCATGCCAGCCAGTCGCCATCATTGGCAAAGGCGAAACTGGGGTCGGCGTAAGATTGCAGCAGCACGGCCCTGGAAGGCGTAATGTTGTAAATATACAAGTAATAACCTTGAGGATTGTTGATGCCCGACTCGCTGCCGCCTGCAGGGCCAGTCGCAAATTGGAGGGAAGTAAGCAGGTATCCTTGGGCGTTGGCACCGGTGGTAAAGGTCTGGCTGGCCTTGGCCGGGTTGTTGTCATAGTAATTCAAGGTGTCACCCGTGCCGCCACCGGTGAGTTGGCTGATGCTCAGATAATACGGCGACGAGGAGTTGGTAGCGCCTTCGTCAATGAGCAGGGCGCTTTCCAAGGGATAACTGACGGTCAATTCAATAACGGCGCTGGTGGCCGACTGATTCAGACTATTACTAACTGCCACGGCATACTGAAAGAGACCCAGGGTCGGTGTGCCAACCACCAAGGTTGTGGCGTTGGCTCCAGGGATATTGGTCGGAGTTCCGCCGCTGCCGCCGTCCGTTTGCCATTGATAAAAGAAGGGACCCGCGCCCAAGACTGATCCGGCGGCGAAAGTCACTGCCGTCCCATTGCTCACGGCGTTCACCGCCGGCGTTACATAGACATTGCCAGGTGTCACCATGGAGCAGGGATTGACAACCAATGAAGTGATAGGAGTCAGGCCGACGTCAAAATCGGCCTGCCAACCCGGTGTGGTGGGAAAATTGTTACTCACGAGCACGCCCCCGCTGCTTGGGATGAGCACGGCCTCGCCGTTGGTGTAAAGATCAGTGCCAGCGGTGTCTTCCGCCCCAAACAATTCCCAGCCAACCCCTGTATTGAGGATGGTGAAGGCGTAGGTGGTGTTGGGCTGGAGTCCGGCGCCAAGATTAGTGAACTGCAACCAGTCGTACTGGGCGTATGTAAAAGGCTGCGAGATGTAGGTCGCGAGCAAAGTTGCATTCGAAGTCACCGTGTTATATTGATAAAGAAAGAGATCCCATTTTTGGGGAGTGGTGTTAATGTTGTCACCGGCGCCCGAATACATAAGGAAGTAAACACTAGTCAGGATGTATCCTGTCGGATTGCTGCCGGTGGTGAAGATCTCTCCGGGATTGCCCCACTGGCCGCCGTTTGAGTAGTAGTTCACCCCGGGTGGTTCTCCGGGGCTGGGAGTGGTTTCATCCGTCATCGAAACATCATTGGGTCCGGGAGTTGGGGCGGATCCGCCGAAGTCAATGAGGAGGGGCGATGGTTGTGCCTGGAGCGTGGTGGCCAGCATTACGGTAAATGTTGCCACGGCTGAGGTGATTAGGATGCGTTTCATAAATGCGTTTCTGAATCAGCGGTTGAGGTTGGGCGTTTCTGCCATGCGCCGGAGTGCTCTTGGTGGTTGGGGCGACGCGCCAACTTGACGCGGCTCTGCGCTCCGATTCAGCTCCCCCTGGCGCACCAATCCATCGCCGACAGCACAAGCGACTGCCGCTCTGAGCCTTAAAACTGCTTCGATGATGGACCGAGGGTTCACCGTGGTAGAATAACCAATCTGGGTGGACCGTCATGTCACCTATTTCTATGATACTGCCATCCGGTGCGGATCAGGCGGTCTTGCCCGCCGGGCAATGATGGGACCGCCGTAGAAAGATGACGAAACAGAAGGATGCCCTGGCGCCTGCTGTCGGCACGTCATTTCAGCGGGCGTTGAACCGAGACAAAGGAGGGTTTATTGTACCGGGCCACCGCTTCGGCGCGGGACCGAACGTGGAGCTTCTCATAGATGCGCCGAGCGTGAGTGTTGACCGTGCTCATCGTGATGCCAAGGATTTCGCAGACCTCTTTGTAGAGATGCCCACGCGTGAGCAGTTCGAGCACCTCTCGCTCGCGCGCGGACAGGCTGCGCGTCTCCGGTGTTTCCGTCCACTGCGACTGAAAGGCCTGCACCACCTTTCGCGCAATGTACCCGGTCATGGGCGATCCGCCTGCCTTAATCTGCTCGAGCGCGCCGATCAGTTCCTCCCGCCGCGTTCGCTTCAACAAATACCCAATCGCCCCGGCCGCGAGGGCCTGAAAAATGTGCTCCGAGTCCTCATAAACCGTCAGCATGACAAATTGCGTTTTCGGCAGCATCGCCTTGAGACGGCCCACACACTCCACGCCATTGAGTCCGGGAAGATTGATGTCCACCAGCACGATGTCCGGTTTCGCGCCGGGCAGGTCCGCCAGCGCGCTTTCGGCGCTGCCATGGTCGCTGGCACACCGAAAGCCCGGCGCCGTGTTCACCCACCGCACCAGGATGCCTCGCACCTCGGCGTCGTCCTCGATTATCGAAACCGCAACATTCAAAGCGTCCATTTCATATCATTTGCCGGGCCAGTTGTCCTGTCGCACGTACCTATGATTCGGCAAGCGGCATTGGAATTGGCACACTGAATCGCACCCTCGTCCCTCTTCCGGCCTCGCTCTGCACGTCGCACCGTCCGCCGATTTCTGACAATCGCCTGCGCATGTTGTCTAATCCGTTGCCATTGGCTAAGCGATTTGTCCCAACCCCGTTTCGGCCGGGCACCGGTTGCAAGGCAAAACCAACCCCATTGTCCTTGACCACCAGGACAAGGGCCTCAGCTTCCAACGCCAGGGAGATATGCACCTCCGATGCGCGGGCGTGTTTAACAGCATTGTGCAGGGCTTCCTTGAACGCGAGGAACAGGTGATGACGCACATCGGCGGACAATGGCCAGGTCGGAAGCTCCAAAGGCAGGTCCAATCGACAGAGAATACCAGCGGTTTCCAGGTAATCCTGAGCGAACTTCTGCAAGTAGTTCGCCAGACTGTCGAGGGTGTCATGCATCGGATTGACCGCCCAGACGATTTCATCCATCGTCCGCGTCAAATCGCGAGCTGTGTCGAAAATCCGATCCAATTCGGCGGCCACCTGCGGCGGATTATTCAACTCGCTTCGAGCCGACTCACTGAGCAAGCTGATGCGCGTGAGGCTGGAGCCTAGATCATCGTGAATGTCTTTGGCAATGCGCACCCGCTCACGCTCGACCGCTCGCTGTTTCTCAAGGACTTGCAGCTTGCGTTGCATCCGTCGGCGCATGTCGAGCCACACCAGTCCCACGACAACCAGCGCCATACACACCCCGGCCAGAATCCAGAAGAACGGCGTCTGCCAGAAGAACGGCAAGACTGTGAAAGCCAGTTCTGCGCCCTGCTCGTTCCAGACCTCGTCGTTATTGCAGGCGGTCACTCGGAACCGGTAGTGGCCTGGCGGCACGTAGCTGTAGTTCGCGCTGCGCGCCGTTCCCGCCTGCACCCACTCACTCTCCAGTCCCTCCAATTGGCGCTTGAACTGCACTTTCTCGGGAGCAGCAAAGCTTAAGGCGGTATATTTGAATTCGAACCGGTGGCGACCGGCTGGAATCCGCATGGGCAACAGGGCGGCTCCCTCAATCACCCGCTTTTCATCCACCGTGAGGCTCTCAATCACAACAGGCGGAGGCAAAGAATTGGTTTGCACATCCCTCGGTTCGATGGTGACCAGTCCCTTGCTCGTCGGGAACCATAGCCGGCCATCTGAGGTCTTGCACCCGGCAGGCTGCAGCCCACCCGAGCACTCCAGCGTTGGCATGCCATCACCGAGACCATAAGTCAGGCAGGTGATTTTAATCGTCTGCCCATTTGCACACCGATCCAAGTCCGCTTTGCTCACGCGAATGATTCCGTTATGCGAACTCATCCAGAAAAAGCCAAAACCGTCCTCTTCGATTTCGCAAATATGCTCATCAGGCAGGCCTTGCTTCTGTTTGATCGTCGCCAAGAACCCATGCTTCAGCCGACTCAAACCTCCCGCGGTTCCGATCCAGAGCGAGCCGCTATCGTCACGGTGCAGACACGTGACGTAATCGCTTGCCAGCCCATCCTGCGTACGAAACCACCTCAGAATTCCATTAGTCAAGCAACCCAACCCGCCGCCGGAAGTCCCGAACCAGACTGTGCCGTCGCTGTCTTCCATCACGGTGCGGACCGATCGACCTCCCGGTCTCCCCTGTTGCCCATACCAAGTAGCCTGACCGTCTTGGTAGCGCAGCAATCCCGCCAGTGTGCCTATCCAGAGGCCGCCTTGGCGCGAACACAAGATGGCCGCCATCGGCATCACAATCCCCTCCAGTCCCGGCGCGGTAACAAAATGATCATTGCGCCGCTGGTATAATCCCCCTCCCCAAGATGCTGCCCATAGGTCACCTTTCTCATCCTCCACAACTGACCAAATATAAGGATTGTCCAAGCCCGCTCTAACGCCAAAGTTCTTCCAGGTCCCTTCATAAAATCGGTAGATCCCGGCCCCTTCGCTCCCAATCCACAAGGCCCCATCCCGTCCGCTGGTGCTTACAGATAAGATGGCGCGCCCTTGCCACTGGTCCGGCGGCGAAACGGTCTGCACCTTCGCCGCTCGTACTACCTGGAGGCCGGCGCCTGCCGTTCCAACCCACAGATCCCTCTCGCGGTCCTCGCACAACGAAGTCACCCAGTCAGACGGAAACCCGTTGGTCCGGCCGAACTGAACACCGTTCTCCCCTGCACGCGGTCGGGACAAATAAAATCCATGGTCTGAAGTCGCTGCGGCCAGCCAGCCGTCCTGCGTCTCCAACAATTGGGCAAGTGGAACAAGATTCGACGGAACTGGCCCAAGGTCTTCGCTCCATTTCCCGCCCTTCCACTGGCGCAATCTTCCGCCACTTACCACCCAGAGCCCTCCATCGCGACTGACGCCCACTCCCTGTACGTAATTGTCGGCGGTCCCCGCTTCGAGAACGACCAGCCGGCTTGCTCGTAGCTGCGAGAGGCATCCAGCACGGGCGACCCAAATCGTCCCATGCTCGGATCTCACCATCTGCGCCATGCCGTTTAATGGTCCAGTCTGCGGGGTCAATACAAGGCCGTCCCGCAAGCGTGCCAGCAATCCCGTATCATTCAGCAGCCAGATATCTCCCATCTCATCCATCGCAATGGCCCTGATTGCTCCTTCGCCCCAGGAAATGTTGGCCTCCATCCTTTCAAAGTGCCCGTTCTTGTAACGCGTGACTCCACCGCTGGAGTGGCCTATCCACAGTGTGCCGTCAGCGGCTTCAAAGAGGCAGGTTATCCCCTTGTCGTGCAGTTCTGGTGTGTTGTTGTAATCAAAGAGTACAAATCGCACCCCATCATACCGCATCAAACCGTTGTAAGTCCCCACCCAAAGATAACCGTCCCGAGCCTGCAAAACAGCAGTCGCCGTGCTTTGCGGCAGCCCATTGTCTGTTTGCCAGCTACGCGTAACGAAATGGGGAAGATCACCCGCCGCCAGGGCAAACGTTTCGCCACAGAACCATAGCGCAAACACCAAAAAGGTCCTTCGCACAGCATCTGAAAATAACCGCCGTGGGCGCATGGGATCACTTTGCCCAGCATCCGGCGCGCCGTGCAAGAAAATTCATTTCAGAAAATTCATTTCATCGTGCATTGAACCGAAACAAAGGAGGGTTTGTTGTCCCGGGCCACCGCTTCGGCACGGGACCGAACGTGGAGTTTCTCATAGATGCATCGAGCATGGGTGTTGACCGTGCTCGCGGTGATGTCGAGGATTTCGCAGACCTCTTTGTAAAGATACCCCCGTGTGAGCAGTTCGAGCACCTCTCGCTCGCGCGCGGACAGGCTGCGCGTCTCCGGCGTTTCCGTCCACTGCGACTGGAAGGCCTGCACCACTTTTCGCGCAATGTACCCGGTCATGGGCGATCCGCCCGCCTTAATCTGCTCGAGCGCGCCGATCAGTTCCTCCCGCCGCGTTCGCTTCAACAAATACCCAATCGCCCCGGCAGCGAGGGCCTGAAAAATGTGCTCCGAATCCTTATAAACCGTCAGCACGACAAATTGCGTTTTCGGCAGCATCGCCTTGAGACGGCCCACACATTCCACACCATCGAGTCCGGGAAGATTGATGTCCACCAGCACGATGTCCGGTTTCGCGCCGGGCAGGTCCGCCAGCGCGCTTTCGGCGCTGCCATGGTCGCTGGCACACCGAAAGCCCGGCGCCGTGTTCACCCACCGCACCAGGATGCCTCGCACCTCGGCGTCGTCCTCGATTATCGAAACCGCAACATTCAAAGCGTCCATTTCATATCATTTGCCGGGCCAGTTGTCCTGTCGCACGTACCTATGATTCGGCAAGCGGCATTGGAATTGGCACACTGAATCGCACCCTCGTCCCTCTTCCGGCCTCGCCCTGCGCGTCGCACCGTCCGCCGCTTCTGCCAATCGTTTCCGCACATTCTCTCGAGTTCCGCGAAATTGGACCGGATGGGTCTGCCTATCTTGACACACGGGAGAATCCGGCGGCGCATCAGGTTTGTGATGGTTCGGATGTTCAAAACGGTCAGGGGCATCCGTCAATTTCACACGGCGGCGGGTTTTCGATGCAAAATCAAACTTCTTGCAAAACTGATGAATTTACCTTTGTATTCTAAGTCAACTTAATAGATGACTCCAAGTGACGATATCCGATCCAACCCTGAATGAGACATTGGAAAGAGCAGGCGGTGCAGTTTCGCTGCGCCTGCAATCCCAATTTATTCCACAAATCAAAACACCAAAGAATGATACGACGGTGAAAAGGAACCTCGTTGCAATCTGCCTTGCGCTGGCTGTCGCGCACTTGGCGTCCCCAGAGATGGCGCGAGCGGCGGCCGACTTTTCCCGGCCGCATTTGGAAACCCGGCACGGCGTGCGTCAACTGGTGGTGGATGGCAGACCGTTCCTGATTCTGGCCGGCGAACTGCACAATTCCAGTTCATCGAGCCGTGAATACATGAAGGCGATCTGGCCCCAGCTCGCGCAAAGGAATCTCAACACCGTCCTGGCGGTCGTTTCCTGGGAGCTCATCGAGCCGCAAGAAGGCTGTTTCGATTTCAGTTCCGTTGACGATTGCATCCAGGACGCCCGGCAAAATCACCTGCACTTGGTTTTCCTTTGGTTTGGAAGCTGGAAGAATGGCGAATCGTCCTACCAGCCATATTGGGTGAAAACCAACCCGCGGCGCTTCCCGTGGGTGAAAGACCGCGCCGGCAAGACCTTGAACATTCTCTCCACCTTTGGCGACGCCACTCGCGACGCGGACGCGCGGGCTTACGCCGCTTTGATGCGCCATATCCGCGAGGTGGATGGCAAGCAGCACACGGTCCTCATGATGCAGGTGGAGAACGAGGTCGGCGTCCTGGGCGACTCGCGGGACCACATGGCCGCCGCGAATGAGGCCTTCGCCAAGCCGGTGCCCAAGGATTTGATGAACTTCCTTGTGCAGCACAAGGATACCTTGGCGCCGGAACTGCGCGATTTGTGGGCCGCCAACGGCTTGAAGACCTCGGGCACCTGGGAGGAAGTGTTTGGTCAGGGCAAGCCGGATTCGGCCAAACGATTCAACGACTTGACACAACAGGAAAAAGACATTTTGTGGCGGCAGTTGAGCTGGCCGGTGGACGAAATTTTCATGGCCTGGCGCTATTCGAGGTACGTCAACAAGGTGGCCGCCGCGGGCAAGTCGGAATATGACGTCCCGATGTATGTCAACACGTGGCTGCAGCAGCCCGGTTGCCCGCGGCCGGGAGAGTATCCCAGCGGCGGCCCGGAGGTTCAAGTGCATGATGTGTGGCGGTTTGGCGCCCCGAACATAGACATCCTGGCACCAGACCTTTACCTGCCGCAGTTCGCCGAGACGTGCGAACGATTTACGCGGAACGGCAATCCGCTGTTTATTCCCGAAGCCAACGGCAGGGGGCGAGCCTCGGAAAACGCTCTCATTGCTTATCTGAAGTTCAACGCCATCGGCTTTTCACCGTTTGGGATCGAAGGCAGGGATGGCGGCCGGGGGCGGACGCAAGGCACCAATGGGCCGCCTGCGCCGGACCCTCTCGCCCAGACTTACGCCATCCTGGACTACCTGGCGCCGGTGATTCTCGATAATCAAGGCAAGGGCACGATTGCCTTTCTACAGCAGATGGATGACACGAACGCTCCGCCGCAAGAATTGAAGCTGGGAGATTACACTTTGAAGATCGCGTTCGGCGCCGGTGGCCGGCGTGATGGCGGAGGCGGCTTCGGGGAATTCAGCGAACGTTCAGCTTTTACCAACACATCACCCACCCGCCTGGCCATCAATTCAGGGCCAGGCGAGTATGTATTTGTGGGTGGGCCCATGAGCGTCACCTTTACACCGAGCAAACCCGGGCCAGGCAAAGTGCTGCTGGGGAGCTTTGACGAGAGCATGAACCTGGACGGCCGCTGGGTGCGCGGCCGCCGGTTGAACGGGGACGAAACGGGCAACAACATGCGCTGGCAAAACATGCAATCGTTCGGAATCTATCGCTACACAGTATTTCAGCGGGATTGACTGAGTTTCATGCAAACAAAGCGACTTCCTTGGCCAAACACGCTCTTCCTGCACAATCAAGCTCACTGTCGCCGTGTGCAGGAAGGGCGAGACGGCGTGTGGATTGAAGATGAACGGGGTTACCCGATCGGGGATTTACAAGCATGACGATGCCGACGCCGATGGCCGGGGTGTTTTGAATGGTGACATCGCCAACTGAGAAGTCCAACTGATATGAAACTGGAAATGACCAAATGCTGCCAGGGCCGGCTTGCCCTCCCGGCTCTGGCGGGTCTTGGCCTGGCCCTTTTGGGCAGGCCGACACCGATGCAGGGGGCCGGAAATCCGCTTCCCCATGTTATCAATGAGAATGGGCACCATGCGCTGATCGTTGATGGCGCGCCCTACCTCATACTTGGTGCGCAGTGCCACAATTCGAGCGCTTGGCCGGGATTGCTCCCCAAAGTGTGGCCCGCTATTGACGCTTTGCACGCCAACACTCTGGAAATTCCCGTTTATTGGGAGCAATTCGAGCCCGAATCGGGCAAATTCGACACGTCGATAGTTGACTTGATCGTGACGGAGGCCCGGGAACACCATGTGCGGCTGATTCTCCTGTGGTTTGGCACGTGGAAAAATGGCAGTCCGCACTATCTTCCCCTCTGGGCTAAAAGCCGGCCGGACCTTTTCCCGCGCATGATGGCCAGGGACGGTCGGCGGGTGGATTCGCCCTCGCCCTTCGCGCCGGCAGCCCTTCAGTCCGACATGAGCGCGTTCAGCGCCCTGATGCGCCACCTCAAGGCCGCCGACCGGCTTCACACCGTCATCATGGTGCAGGTCGAAAATGAGCCGGGAACATGGGGCGGCAGCGTGCGCGACTATTCGCCGGAGGCGGAGAAGGCCTTCGCCGCGCCAGTGCCGGGAGAGCTTTTGCGGGCGCTGGACGCCAAAAGCGGCACCGGCGGGAATTGGCAAGCGGTCTTCGGCACCAACGCCGATGAGTTTTTTCATGCCTGGTCAGTGGCGCATTTCATCGGACAGGTGGCTGCGGCCGGGAAGGCCCAATACCCCTTGCCTCTCTACGTCAACGCCGCCCTGCGTGATCCCGTGACACCCGGCCCGGCCGGCACTTACGAAACCGGCGGCGCGACTGACAATGTATTGGACATCTGGAAGGCGGCCGCTCCAGCCATTGATATTCTGGCACCCGACATTTACCAGAATGACAGTGCGAAATATCGCGCCGTGCTGGAACATTATGCGCGGCCCGACAACCCCCTCTTTGTCCCGGAGACCGGCGGCAACGGCAACGGAGCCCGGATGTGCTTTGCCGCACTAGGGCGCGGAGCCATCGGTTGGTCGCCCTTTGGCCTGGACTACACGCGGACAACGGAGGAGGCCTTGGCGCCCGTCGGGCTGAACTACAGGATGCTCGAACCGATCATGCGCGAGGTGGCGCGGCTCAATTTCGAAGGCAAAGTCCAGGCGGTGGAAGAAGAGGCAGGTCAAGGGACCGAAACGCTGGATTTTGGCGCCTGGCGGGCGATCATCGGCTTTGCGGCATCGGGGCGCGACGGGCGCGGCAACGCGCCGGGAAACGCAACGCCAATCGGACGCGCGCTTGTGGCCCAAATTGCGGCAAACCAGTTTTTCGTCACTGGCGCCTATTGCAAAATCGATTTCAAGGCGGCCTCCGGCGGACAGCGGGACTTTCTCCGGGTGGAGGAAGCCGCGCCTTTGGACAGGACGCCCCACTCAGCCAACAGTCAGAAGGGCACTAAGGCGGCTTCGGCGTTCCGCTTTTTGCGGATTTGGAACGGAGACGAGACCGATTGGGGCCTGAACTTTGGCTCCACACCGCAGACTCTGCGCGTTACCTTGGGCAGCTACTGAATGCGGGAAAGGTGGTTTTTGGAGATATTGATGCCGAAGATGCTATTTTCTGTAAGTGGGGTGCTTTGCGTGGCCGCGGTTTTGTTGGTGGAGGAGCTTGACGCGGCGATCTCCCCGGTGAATTTAAGGTGCGATTCATGGCCAAACCCATTGGGCATTGACAATGCCAATCCGCACCTGAGCTGGCAGGTGGTGGCGACCGACCCGGGCGAGCGTTCTCAGAGCCAGACGGCTTACCAGATTCAGGTGGCGTCGTCCCCGGTTCTCCTGGCCGCCAGCCAACCTGATTTATGGGACAGTGGCCAGGTATCGGGCCAGCCGTTTTATGTGCCGTACGAAGGCAGTGCGCTGACATCGGCCCAACAGGTATTTTGGCAGGTGCAGGTTTGGGACAAGAATGGTGAACCCTCTGGATGGAGTGCCCCGGCCACTTGGACGATGGGACTGCTGAACCAAACCGATTGGCAGGGGCGATGGCTGGTGTCTCCGTTGAGCGCCCGGAGCTTGAGCCTGGCCGGGTGCTCGTGGATCTGGTATCCGGAAGGCAACCCCACCGTGTCCGCGCCGGTGGCGACGCGATATTTCCGCCAAAGTGTTGTGGTGCCTACGGGCGCAACTCTCAGGGGCGCCACGCTGCTCGTCACGGCGGACAATAGTTATATCGCTTACATCAACGGAACGCAGGTCGGCGCAGGACAGAATTGGATGACAGCGACGCCGGTGACGGTCACGGCCGACCTTGCGGCCGGGACGAATATTCTGGCCATCGCTGCCGCCAACGGCGGCAGTTCTCCCAATCCCGCCGGGTTGATCGGGCAGTTGATTCTGAATTACGCCGACGGAATACAAAGCACCGTTGAAATGGACGCGACATGGAAGACGGCCAATACGCTTCAGACGGGATGGAATTCAAATGGCTTTAATGACAGTTCGTGGACCAATGCGCTGGTTCTGGGCAGTTACGGGATCAGCCCCTGGGGGACGGATGTTGTCGTGGAGGGGGGGGAGCCGATGCCGATTATTCGGCGGCAATTCACGGTCAACCCGGGATTAAGGCGGGCGCTGATTTACATCTGCGGCCTTGGCCAATACGAATTGTCAGCCAACGGCGTAAAGGTGGGCAGCGCGCTGATGGCGCCCGGTTGGACGATGTACAACAAGACCTGCCTCTACGATACGCTGGACCTGACTTCGTATCTAACCAATGGTGTTAATGCTCTGGGTGTGATGCTCGGCAACGGCATGTATAATGTCGAGACGACCACGAACTACACCAAGTTCACCGGGTCCTTCGGTCCGCCCACTTTGATCGCGCAAATCCAGCTTTATTATAGCAACGGCGCCAGCCAGGTCATACCGACCGATACAAACTGGCTGGCGACTTCCGGCCCCATTACCTACTCTCATGTTTATGGTGGGGAGGATTACGATGCCCGGCTCTGTCCCGCGGGCTGGGATGAGGCGGGCTTCGATGCTGCGGCGTGGTCGGCGGCGGAGATGACCAATGGACCCGGCGGAACCCTGCGGGGCCAATCCCACGCTGCGCCACCGATAGTGGCCATGCAAACCTTGCAGCCGCTGCGGACCAACATTCTCTCCACCAGCACCATCGTCTATGACTTTGCCCAAAACGCCACCATTATTCCGACCCTGACAACTCACGGGCAGGCGGGGGCGGTCGTTCAGATGACGCCCGCCGAATTGACCAACGCCGACGGCACTGTGAATCGCAATTCTGTCGGCGGGGGAACGGCCTTCTGGCAATACACTCTTGCGGGCACGGGATCGGAAAGCTGGATGCCGCGATTCTTCTATCACGGCTGCCGTTACCTTCAAGTCGCGCTAACTTCGGCGCCTGGATCATCGCAATTGCCGTCGGTGGATGCGTTGCAGGGGGTGGTGATCCAGAGCGCATCCACGAACGCGGGAACCTTCTCGTGCTCGTTCGAGCTATTCAACCGCATCCGGACGATCACCCGGTGGGCGCAAGGGAACAACCAGATCAGTATCCTGACGGATTGTCCGCATCGCGAACGATTGGGCTGGCTGGAAGAAGGGAATTTGAATGGACCGTCATTGCGTTATGAATTTGACATGGGCCTGCTGGTTGCCAAAGATTTGCAGGACATGACCGACAGCCAAAGCTTGAACGGACTTGTGCCGGACATTGCGCCCGAATTCACGGTTTTCAGTGGAGGATTTCTGGACTCTCCCGAGTGGGGCAGCTCGGTTATCCTTTTGCCGTGGCAGCAATACCTGTTTACGGGCGATGACACCTTGATGCGTGAGTATTATTCCGAGATGACCAATTATTTTAATTATCTGGAGGCCCAGGCTACAGGCAATTTTCTTAATTATCCAAACGGATTGGGGGACTGGTATGATATTGGGCCGAATCCGCCTGGCTACCCGCAGAACACGCCGGTAGCCCTGACGGCCGACGGATATTATTGCCTGGACGCGCAGATACTAAGCCAGGTTGCGGCGGAGATTGGCAAGACCAACGATGCCGCCGGGTTCAATTTGCTGGCCACGAACATCGGGGCGGCGTTCAATAACACCTACTACTCGGCGAGCAATGGTTATTACTCGACAGGCTCGCAGACGGCACAAGCGTTTCCGCTATATTTGGGAATCGTTTGTCCGACGAACCAGGCCTCGGTCCTACAGACGCTGATTGAGAGTGTCAATTCCAATGGATTGACTACCGGAGAAATCGGTCACCGCTACATGTTGCGCGCGTTGACGGACTTTGGGCGCCCGGATGTCGTATTTAATCTCCACAGCGGGACCAACGATCCCGGGTACGGATACATTCTTGACCAAGGGGCCACAGCCTTGACCGAGGCGTGGGATGGCAATCCGGGTGATTCGCAGGATCATTTCATGCTGGGGCATATCACGGAATGGTTCTATCACGACGTGGCTGGAATCCAACTGGACCCGGCGGCGCCAGGATTCCAACATGTGATCATCAAGCCTGCTTTCGTGGGTGGCATCAGTTGGGTCAACGCCAGCTATAATTCCGCTCGTGGCGCCATAACGAGTGATTGGAGTCTGAGCAATAACGTTGCCACGCTTGGCGTTACTATTCCGGTGGGTTCGACTGGATCGATCTGCCTGCCGATGCTCGGAGTGGGTGTCACGAACGTCATAGTGACGGAAAGCGGCACACCCATTTGGCAGAATGGCGCCGCGCGAGAGGGCACGACGGGAGTGGAGTTTGACCAGGTGCAAGGAGGGGGGTGGCAGACAAACATGGTTTGGACGGTCGGTTCGGGGAGCTATCAGTTTGCCTGGAACGTGGTGCAGACCGGGAAGACGTACGCGTGGTCGGCCCCGATGCCCATCACCCCGGCGGATGCCACGCTGAACCTGTCGGGCGCGACCGTTGAGGCGGCATGTTTTGGGGCGACGTCGTCCTCCATCACGGTGACGCTCTCTGACGGCGCGAACATCGTTTTCAAAGGTGACGGCAGCACGGCTGCTTGCAGCGGGCAGGGGACATTCACGGGTGCGAATACGAATGAGACGGGCAATTCGAGTTTTGACACTGTGCTGAACAGCGCGGAGTATGACAATGGCCCACACACCATTACGCTGAAAGGGCTGTTGGTGGGGCAACTTTACTCAGTGCAACTTTTCGCGTTGGATGATCGCAACCCTGCCACGGTGGGATTTCGGCAATTCAACTATCAGGACCCGAACGATTCGACGGATGTTTCCGCCACTTCAACGATGGACGCCAATGTGTATATAGTTGGCACGTTTGTGGCGACGAACGCCAACATGGTCATCCAGCAGAACCTGCCCAGTTCGAACAATGGGAACCTAAACGCGTTGATAGTTCGGGCGCTGCCCCGGCAGCCTTCGACGACCCCGCCTGAGCTGGATTGGCAGGTCACGGGCAGCCAGATTCAGTTTGTCTGGCCGCCGGACCACATGGGTTGGCTATTACAAGTGCATAGCAATTCGGACAATTCCGGGATTGGCACGAACTGGGTAACGGTGCCCGGCTCGAATCTTACCAACGATTACACCTGCCCAATAGGGACAAGCAACGGAGCGGTTTTCTTTCGGCTGGTTTACCCATAAGATTCGTTTGCCGATCTGTTTTCGAAATCATCATTTCCCAGAATCCCCATCAAACCGGAGAGGCCGGGAATGCCCAAGGCACTCCCGACCCCCCTGTTTCGATCTTCATTCCCTCCGGTTTCCACCGTAAGGATCGCCCTTGTCCACCGCTTCATGGATATACCAACCGGTAAAACACGCTCGGACTGCTGGTCGTGATGGGCACAGTTACCTGGTTGGTGGCGGTTGAACCGGCGACCGTGACCCAATTGGTGTTCGACAAATTGGTTTGCATCTGCAACGTCCAGCCAGTTTGGTTCGACGGCCAGCTCAATGAGAGGGTGTTCCCGCTCACAACGGTCCACGTGATATTCGTCGGAGTGGTATTCACGGTCGAACTTGTGGCGACTCCCAGCACGCCACGGGTGGTTAGTGAGTTTGTCGTCCAAACCAGGCCGGGACCAGGAGACGCTGGGCTGACCGCAGCAAATGCTCCCGTAATACCACCGCTGGCATTGAAAAGTTGGAACGAGTCGCCGTTGGCCAATGCACCGGAAAGATTGCTGACAACCAACGTGCCGCCCAAGGTCATAGTGGTCATGCCGGATATTTGATCGCTGGTCAGCGCTGTCTTGTTGATGTCCACGCTGGTGAAACTGCCGGGCTGGAGAGTCACGCTGTTGCTGATCGTCATGGTTCCGGTGCCCGTTCCTCCCGGAGCAAGGGTGCCGCCCGCGGCTACCGTGACCGGTCCCGCAATGGTGCCGCCGTTGCCTCCCAGCGTGCCGCCGGATTCGACCAGAACGGTGCCCGCGCCATTAAGTTGGCCGGTGACCCACAGTGTTCCGCCCGCGACGGTGTTCGATCCGCCGTAGCTATTCGTGCCAGCCAGCGTCCAGACCCCGGTGCCACGCTTGACGACATTGAGGAAGTCTTCTCCGTTATCCGTCAGGTCGCCATTCCAAACTCCAACGGCCGTGCCTTGCAGATTCAGATCAGAGTTAGTGGTCGTGCTGTTGTCAATCGCGCTGTCAATGGTCAGGATTCCCGCGCTGGAGTCAATATTGAACTCCGTGCCCGAAACCCCGGGCTCGGTGGATGAGAAAGTCAGCGGGCCAACAACCGTATTGCTTCCGCTGGCGTTGCCCAAAAGAGGAGTCGTCGCACCGGCGCCAGATTGTCCGCCAATTATAAGAGACTGAACCCAGGTGACGTTGTTGGAGAAATACAGCCCCCCGACACGACCACCGCCCGAAACAACCGTCGAGCCGATATTGGTATCCCCCAAGGCCCAAGGATTATCTACCGTGACGTCCGACCAGAATAGCTGATTTTGACCCGTGAAGCTGTTCGAACCGGTCAGGGTCGTCGCTTGGAATCCACTGAAATAAATGTACCCGCTTCCGCTGATCGAATTGGTAAGGAGCAGGTTCGCCGGACCGTTGGGCTGCAATACGGCATCATTCTCGAAATTACCCTCGGGAGCGCTGGCGATTGCCAGGTTGCCCGCGCTGATCAGACCAATGGAATACACGCTGTTGGTCGCTGACAATGTGGTCTGGCCGCTTCCCAGTTGATAAATGGATCCTGAACCGGTCAAACTTCCTGAAACGGTCAGGATGCCACTGGTGTTTTCAAAGTCAATCGTGCCATTATTCGTGATGACATTGGCGTTGAATGATCCGTTCGCGGCGCCGTTTCCGACTTGAAGCGTTGATCCGGCATCAATGGCGGCGCTGGCAAAGCTGGCTCCTGTTTCCGATTGGAGCGTTCCAGTTCCATCCCCGGTCAGGTGAAGAGACTGGCCATTAAAGCTGCCGCTGCCCGTCCATTGGTAGGTTTCAGAATCGGTCGCGTTTACCGTTACCGTGTTGGCATTGACCGCATTGGTTGCGGTGACAACAGTGCCACCGATGTCATACCCAAGACTGTCCAGGGTCGCGTTGTCGCCGCTGGTGAAATGAGTCTGAATGCCGGCGCTGATGTTGGTCCAATTGAGCGTCGTTGTGTCCCAAGTGGTGTCATCCACAATGGGGTTCCACGTCAGATTATTCGGCGTCCGGATGGTGACCGTGGCCACCCCGCTGGTCACCACGTTGGCCGGATTGACCATGTTGCTGACAACCACCGAAAACTGGTCGCCGTCGTCCGCCAGCGTGGGCGAGGCCAATGTATAGGACCGGTTGGTGGCATTAAGGATGGGATTCCCATTCTTGAGCCACTGGAAGGCAGGATACCAGCCCTTGACGACCACGCTCACCGTGACGGGAGTCCCCACACTGACAGTTTGGGAAGCCGGCGTCGGACCCGTGAAAACCGAAACCGACTCTGTATCTTCGGTGATCAGATAGCCCACCGCATCAGCCCCAAACCCAAGCGGAATGTTGTTGTTCGGGAAAGTCAAGTTCGTGCCCGAAGCCACAGTCCGCAGGGTTCCGGAATTGTTTTGATCTATTTGCACCAGGTAGCCCATGTTGGTCGTGCTCGAGGCAGACGGAAAGAGTTCGACCCGAAGGCGATTGAGAACGGCCCCGCTGGCAGTCGTCGTGGGACCGCCGCCACCATTGATAAACAATTGACCGGCGCCAATCCCAATGCGAACCAACACTCCAAAGTCGGCGCCTGTGATGCCTATATATCCTCCCGGCGCAAATTCCACGGCGGCCCAGCCATCCCCGGAGCCGGTCAACGGCGCGTTCGTCTCTATGATGGCATCAAATATCCATGTGTCGCCGGCCAGCATCTCGGCCCCGCTGATGTCAACCGGAGGACTGGGAGCGGCGGTATTCCCGCCCGTTACTATGGTGTCGCTAAAATCTATGACTTCAATGCCGGGGGTGGTCCGGCTGGGCAGGGTGACGGTTGTTTCGGGAGACGTTGCGGTGGCTGACGTGTTCAGATTGGTCAATACGTAGGTGAACTGGGCGCCGGCGTCCTCGATGGTGAGCGGAGGCGTTGTGTAAATCAAGTTGGTTGCGTCTTGAATTGAGTTGCCATTCTTGAACCATTGAATCGCCAACGGAATGTCCGGCGACCCTTCAAAATTGCCCGTCAATGTGATGGGACTGCCCACGGTCCCAAGAGCGTTGGTCGGAGTGGGCTGGGCAGCCGCGAAGAACCCGCTATTGTCATAGAATTTCTGGGCATCGTTGTTGGCGCCAAAAGTCAGAGCGATGGTGTTGTTCGCGAAGGTCACGGTGCCTGAAAGGGAGTAAAAGGTGCCGATGAAGCCTGGATCCACCTCCGCCAGATAGCTCATGTTGGTGGTGCTTCCGGCCTCCGTCACGGTTAGTTCAATGCGAACATGGTTGGGGTTCCCCCCGACGTCCCCAAAACTTGTTCCCGCCGGAAACAGCGCGCTGGTGTTGCCGGTGTTGGCGGCCATTTCCGCCTTCACAGCCAAAGCGGCGCCCGTCAGCCCGAGATACCCGCCTTGATTCAAGTTGATGGCGCCCCACTGATCACTCGTGCCCGGCGCCTGACTGACGTCCACGCCGTCAAAAACCACCACGTCGTTGACGTTCAGCCCCGCACCAGAGATGGTGGTGGCGCCAACGAAAGCATCAACGAGGGGATTATCGGGGCCGGTGTAATTCCCCGCCGTTGTCGTATAAAACCTGAAGTAATTCGTGGCCGCATTAGCCGCCTGGAAAGATGTCAGAAGCGCCAGCAGAACCGCCAGCAACAGAGCGGCGGGCCGGTTTTCTTTGAGTTGTGGATAATAACGATTCATTTTCTTCATGATGTCTCCTGATTCTTAATTGAATTTCGAGGCCGATAGGGCCACCCAAGACGGCGCCATGACAGCGACCAAAATGAGCATTTTCATACTAAAACTACTGATTTTTCGACCTTATGGCGGACACCAACGATTGTCATGTCACCTATTTCTATGATTCCGGCTTCGGTGAGGATCCAACAGGCACACCGCTTTGATGGCGGAACGGATGGCGAGGCTTCACGAGGGCGCATATTCGAGAGAAACCTCTAGCCTGGGGGGCAACGAAGCCAGCCGTGTCAAACGACAATTAAAATTCACCACTGACGACAATTAAAATTCACCAGTGAGCCGGTAATGATCAGGCGGCGGTTGGGATGGCCGGAGGCCATCCC
>Ga0326728_10008167_pt1 | contig 26209 bp, 27 predicted proteins | sample MB3enrmetagenome_FD_207602 | JGI IMG/M metagenome (GOLD analysis project Ga0326728, IMG submission 207602) | Lab enriched peat soil microbial communities from McLean, Ithaca, NY, United States - MB31MN | ecosystem: Environmental > Terrestrial > Soil > Wetlands > Peat | place: USA: New York... | reverse complement strand
ACGTGTGCTCAATCGAACGAATGCCGAAGGGCAAATTCATCCGGCCCGCCCGAACCATCCACTGCTTGTCCTCGTCCAAGTCCACTCCGACCCAGTGGACGCGCGAGACAAGGTTCTCCTGCGACGAATGCGTCAACGATGCGGGAAGGTCGCCGAGGGGCACGTAGCCGATCGACCCGTTGACGTGGAAACGGTCGACCGACCACTGGCCCTCCAAATCGGCCTGCATCCAGATTAGCTGGTCGGTCGTCGGGGCTCCGGAGATGGCCATGTGCATTTGCATCACGCGAAAATCCGCTCCGAGGAGCACCGAATCGGGAAGGGTGACGGCTCCGAAGAGAAACTGCGAGATCTTACCTGGTTCGTCGTTCGCCTTTTCGCCCCAGTAGTGGGTGCGAAGGAGCACCTCGCTTTGGGCTCGACCATACCCGGTGAGCAAACCGCCGCCGGAGGGATCGGCGTGGCACATGTTGCAGCCAGCGTAGTCGTGACGAATCATCCAGGCGTATGCCTGCGCGCTGCCAGACCACGTGAGCAGGACGCCCACCGCACATACGACAATACTGACGCGAAACCACCCCCACGAGACGCGTTCAATGTTCATGGAATGGGATGGGCCTTTCAAGGGAGCGTGACTCAACCGGGGGCGCAGCTTGCGCCTGGCCCGGTATCTCAGTTATGGCAGTTTTTATCGACGTCTATAGATGCCATGGCGTGTCCCCAGCAAGGGTACACGACTTTCTCCAGGAGCGCAGGGGCAATCTCTGCACGCGAATTGCCGGTCATCACGCACTTCGCTCCGAGTGCTTTCACCGTGCGGGTCGGATCGGAATCGTTTGGCCAGGCTCCCCGATTTCATGACTCCAATACGCTGAAGCTGACGCGCAGCGCCACCCCGGGCCTCACCGTCATGCCGAGATAGGGAGGCACCACAACCCCGTAGTCCGTCATGTCGATCTCCGCTTCCGCGGAGACGTGCATCCAGGCGCCCCCGCGCACGGCACTGTAGTGGAACGTCACTTCCCGGGACTGACCGTGAATCGTCATGATGCCGGTCGCCGTGCCTTCCGCGCCGTTGAAGTCGGGGAATTTCAACTCGGCACGGGCCACGGTGAGGCGAGCGCTCGGAAACCTGGCAACCTGCAAATAGTGCTCGCGCATGTGCGCGTCTCGAAGTGGAATGCCGGTGGTCAATTTGACGAGCGATACGGCAACCGTCAGCCGCTGGCCATCGTCGACAACACTGAGATCTGACGTCGAACCGACGATCCGAATACCCGCTGGCCCGATCACCCTGAAGGCGACTTCCGCGTCGTCCAACGCGACGAGCACTCCGTCGGGTCCAACGAACGGAACGGACACGGCGTCCGGAATCATGACGGCAGTACGAGAGTTCATTGTCTCGATCCTCCGAGTGTCTAGACGAACCTGCGTGCGATGCGCCAGCAGGCGCACGGCACCTGCGTGGTTTCCCCGGGCGCAGGCTTTGTGTTCAAAGTAATGAGCTAGTCATTCGCCGTCCCGATCGATGGCGAGTCCACGTCCGTCTTGCCATCCGCTCATGCACGTCGATTGAATGGCGACCGCTGTCTCGGCAGCACGGGCGGAAACACCTCAGGGAAGCATAATCCGACCCGGCGCGCCGTTCGTGCCCGCCTCGGTGTGGCAGCTGTTGCAGTCGCCATTGACTTGGGGAGTTGTCATCTCCCGCACCAGCCCGTTGTAGTAGATCTTGGCGGTAAATGGCGTCTGCACCACCGTATTCGAATAGAAGTTCCCAACGCTGCTCGTGGTCAGATCTGTGGTGGCTCCGGAGGCGTCGGTAATGATCACGGTCGTCGGGCTGCTCGTTCCGTCACAGAGGAGCGGCTCATGCGCAGTCGGATATACCGTTCCGGCTATGAAGAAGCTATGGCAGTTGCCGCACGCATCGCCGGGCCGCATGGTGGGGCCCGTGCCGGACGTATACGTCTTCCCGCTCGTGCACACCTCGGGGGTATTGTAGTTCGTAGTCGTCACGACGGTGCCGCTGCTGGAACCGGCGTCTCCGCTGCTGCCACCCCCGCTGCTACTACTACTGCCACTGCTGCTGCTTGTGCCGCTGCTGCTCGAACTGCTGCCGCTGCTGCTCGTGCCACTGCTGCTGCTCGTGCCGCTGCCGCTCGAACTGCTGCCGCTACTACTCGTGCCGCTACCGCTGCTGCTTGTGCCGCTACCGCTGCTGCTTGTGCCGCTACCGCTGCTGCTTGTGCCGCTACCGCTACTACTCGTGCTGCTGCCGCTGCTGCTCGAGCTGCTGCTGCTTCCGCTGCTGCCGCTCTGACACGACGCCTGGGGCATCCCTGCGCTGACCCAGCTGTCGAATGCAGCGATCTGCGTAGCAGTCGGCAACGGACTGCCAAGCGGGGGCATGGGAGAGCTCGCGCTCGACATGCGTGTGACGCTCAGAGCGCCCACGGACTGCGTCGGGTCGGTCTTCGCCGGCGCAATCAAGTCGGAATAGGTGACAAGAGGCATGGGTGCGCCGCCGACAGGCGGCGACGAATGGCAGGAAGTGCAAGTGTTCGACAGAAGTGCACTGATGTCCGCAGGAAGACCACACCCGCCTAACCCAGCATCCGCGCCGCTAGTCGATCCGCTGCTGCTGCCTCCGCTCGACGAGCCCGACTTTCCGCTCGAACTCCCCGTCACACCGCTGCCGCTGCCGCTCGACGAGGCTGTCGAACCTGAACTGCTCGAATTGCTCGAGCTGCTCGAATTGCTCGAGCTGCTCGAACTGCTCGAGCTGCTCGAACTGCTCGAGCTCACACCACCACTTGTGCTTCCTGACCCGCCGCTGCTGGTAAGCCCACTTTCCGCTCCGGAGAGTGCGTCGCCCGAATAGCACCCCCATAGAGACGTCGCGAGTAGACCGCCAATGACGAGTCGTTTCATTGTTCTGCTCCCCTATCAGGAGTCCGATACGTTGAAACTCACACTGAGAGCAATGTCGGGCTTAACGGTGATCCCGAAATACGCCGGAACGTTGATTCCATAGTCTTTCATATTGACCTGGGTGTCGCCAGCCACGTGCATGGCCGATCCCGCCTTGGTGGCGTGGTAATGAAAGGTCACGTTCTTCGATTTTCCGTGGATCGTCATGACGCCGTTTGCGGTGGCATCGGCGGCGCCCTGGTCCGGGAACTTAAGCGCACCGCGCTCGACCGTAAGCTGCGCGTTGGGGTACGTTCCCACCTCGAGGTACTTGTCGCGCATATGCGCATCACGCAGGGAAATCCCGCTGTTCAGCTTCGAGAGCGCGACGGTAACCGTGACATGCTGTCCGTCGTCCGCAACGTTGAGATCGGGCGTGGATGCAACAATCTTGAACCCGGCGGGGCCGACCGCCGTCATCGAGACACTTGCGTCGCCCTGCTTTGCGAGCTTTGCATCGGCGGCCATGGAGAGGAGAGACAGACAGGCCGAAACAATGGTGGCGGTACCGAATTTCATGGCATCTATCCTTGGTAAGGTCGTGCAGCCATCGCGAACTCCCGGCGCGTTGGGCTCGGTTCTTCTGGATGGTGTTCTCCGGTTGGGTGCGCTGCGTTCAAATTAAGTTATGGGGCGATCATCTCTATCGACCAGCCCGCATCTGATGAACGGCGAACCGTTTCAGTTTGGATGAACAATCTTCGCGTCACTGGGCAATCTGTGCGAAAGGACCGGAATGAACGTTCGACGCATGGCTCCATGCATGCTGGCAAGCGTAGGTGGGCTGGGAGCGGTCTTCGGCGGACCGGTCGCCTCGGCTAGCGCGCTTGCCTGCGAGAGCGTTCGGATCGAAGGACCGCCGAGCCTCGCGCCGCGCTGGGCGGACGCCGTTCGCGAAGCTCAACACGCTCTGGCGACAGCAGCCGACATCGACTGCGTCGGGATTATCGAGGTCTCCGTGTCGCCGATGACCGACGACGCGGCCGGCGACGAGCATGTGCGCGTCTCCGCGACCACCGTCGACGGTCGCAGAGCACAGCGCGTGGTCCACAAGCCATCAGCGCTGGCGCCGACCATCGTTGGGCTGATCGCGTCGATCCCGGAGGACAGTCCGGCAATGCCCCGGAGCGTGGAAGCCCCGGTTCCCGCGTCAACGCCGCCACCCACGGTGGCGCCGGTAAATGCCCCTCCCCCTGCTGCTTCACGGGCGAACTTTGGTGTATGGGCAGGCTTGGCTGCTGGCGGGCGTATCGGCGAACCCTATCTATTGGAGATGCTCGACTTTGAGGGTACCGCCGACGTGCGGGTCCAATCGTGGGTCCTGTGCGCCTTGTTCCGTTTTGGACTCGGCGTGGCCGGCGGTGACGACGACGCCTCGGAGTACTCCGAAACCGACATCGGCCTCGGTGCAGGTCGCTCGTTTCCTCTCGGAACGACGGTGCTCGATGCCATCTTCGTCCCTTCCCTCGCGACGATGCGCTTTGATGACCACGACGAAGTAACCAGTCCGCCCGGCAGCCTGTCGGAGTTGCGGCTCGGAGCGCGGATTCGCTGGTCGATCCCCGTAAGCTTGGCATGGCGTCTCACCCTGACTGGGGATACCGAGATCGCCCCCCAAGGGTTCGATCACCCGATACGCACCCAGTCTCGTTTGCCGGCTCTCCCAGCCTGGACCGGGGGCATGAGAATCGGGGCTTCGGGGAGGCTGTTATGACGGCCATTCAGCCGAATCGAGGACGTTCTGCGCCGCGAACCGACGATGTGCTCCTGCGCGCCATTGCCGACGGCGACCTCGCCTCCCTCGGAGAGCTCTACGATCGTCACGCGCGATCCATGTGGCGAGCGGCTGAGCGCACGTTGGGCGGTGGCGCCGACGCCGATGATGTAGTCCACACGGTCTTCCTAAAGCTTCCGAAGATCGCCCGGTCCTACGACGGACGCCCCGACGCACGCCCCTGGCTCGTGGGCATTTCCGTTCGCGTAGCACTGCGACATCGCCGCGGAATGGGGCGTTTCCTGCGGATGCTCACCGGACTGGCTCTCGCTGACCTTGAGGGGACGGCGACGAGCCCGGAGGTCCTCGCGAGCGACCGGCAGGATCTCCGGAGGTTTCAGGGCGCCCTCCAGAGACTTTCGCCGAAGAAGCGTGCCATATTTGAGCTTGTCGAAATCGAGGGACTGTCAACCGAAGAGGTAGCGCGCGCCCTCGGAATTCCGCCGGCAACGGTTCGCACTCGCCTTCATCACGCACGACTCGAACTCAACGAAGCAATGATACGATGGAGGCAATCGTGATGCGGCGACATTGCGATCGACTCTGGGAAATCGACGCCGTGCGCGAGGGGCGACTCCTGCCCAAAGACGCCGAGGCGTCCGCTCGGCATCTTCGCGTCTGCACGACTTGCTCTGAAGTGGCCGCTCGCGACCAGCGGCTTCGCGTTCTCGCTACGTCGCTTCAGCCTAGCGCTTCACCAGGGGAGCTCGACCTGCGCCGGCTTCGTTCGCGCATTCTGCGCGATGCGGCCGGCGAGGGTCGACGTCCCTTTCGAGTGAGGCCGTCGTTCGCCATTGCGGCTGCGTGCTCGATGGTTGCACTGGTGGTGTTCGCCGCAATACGCCCTCGCACGAGTTCGATAATACCACTCGTTCAGGGCGAATCCGCTCCGGCAGCCAGCCCTTCTGCGATCGTGTTTGCCGGGGAGGTATTTCCGACCGAGGGAGCACGCTGGTCGCAGGCGCGCGAGCGCACCGACGAAAGCGTTCGACTCGACGTCGGGACGCTTCGAATTCAGGTGCGGCGGCAGGCTCCGGGGGAGCGCTTCGATGTGCTCCTGCCCGATGGCGTGATCGATGTCCGGGGAACGACGTTCGAGGTGACAGCCAACGCGCGCTCGACCGAGCGCGTCCACGTCGACGAAGGAGTGGTCTCGCTGCGAATCGGGACGAACGAGGAGATCATTCTTCGCTCGGGTGCTACCTGGGTCGCCGGGACGATCGACGAGGCGCAGTCCGCTCCTGCGAGCGATTCGGCCGTCGCGACTTCGCAGGCGCCGGCTCGTGTGACGGAGGCGCGCCGAGCCCCGACGCTACGACTCAAGGATGGCGCGACGGTCCAAGTCGACGATGGCGCAGATGCGTATGCGGGCGCCATCCAACTACTCGAAAGTCATCGCTATTCCGAGGCAGCCGACGCGTTTCGAGACTTCGCGAGCGCGCACGCCGGCTCGGCGTTGGCCGAAGATGCCTCGTTCTTGGAGGCCACCGCGCTGGCTCGGGCGGGCCGCGTGGACGCCGCTGGACTCGCAGCCGAACATCACCTCCAGAGATTCCCCCAGTCGTTTCACCGCAAGGAAGCCGCCATCCTCGTGGCTCGTGCAGCTCGTGATCGCGGCGACTGCGCGCGCGCCAGGAGTGTGTTGGCTCCGTGGGTGTCGATCGCGGACGCGGAAGCCACGGCCACGCTGCGAACGTGTGCACCTGGGAATCCATAGCCTCATTGTCATTGGACTTGTGCGGGCGCTCGCAGCCCCCCCAGCCCTCCCCGCCGCGGTCATGCCGCAATTACCGCTCGAGACTTGGCGGTCGGCACGAACCTTACTCGCCACTTGTTCCCGTCGGGATCGTGCGCTTCAATCCCCTGGTCCTCGAGCCGTAGCCTTACGCCCGCGCGGCGAAGCGCGATCGCCGTGTGCCCGACATGTTCCGGATCGTTGACGACGAGAACGAAGCTCGCGCGACCAGACCCGGTCTGCGGTCCACGACCTAAACCGTCGATATCGCGCCTGCCGCCGCGCGCGATTCCCCGTTTGGAAGACAGGGCAGAAGCCCGAGTCGCTTCCGCTTCCAGCTCGAGCGCGAGAACGACCGGCGGCGAGTCGATCTCGAACACAGCATGGACATCGCTCTGCCGCGAGGCGTGCGACCCGAACAGCGCCTCATAGAACGCGCGGGAACGCCCGGCGTCGCGGACACCCAACCGAATATGGACTCTGGGAATAAGCATGACGGACCTCCATCGCTCGGAGTCGCGTGAAGCCACGGGCACACAAAGCCCGTGAAACATGACCTCGGTGCAGGCGGCGCCGAATCCGAAAATCACGAAGGCCGCCTCGGGTTGCCCCGGGCGGCCTTCCAAGCGCTATCGCGCGGAGAAAGTTCGCCTCAAGGCAAGGGCGCTGCACCCCAAGACTTCGTCGCTACGGATCGGTTCGCTCGCTTAAGGCAATGCGCGCAATGCGTACGGAAGCCGACGAGAAGGCCTTGGGACATATGACGATATGCGGACGGCACGATCATCACCATAGCCGAGTGGCTAGCGCAAAGAAGAGCTCTGGTCAAGCGGCGCGACGAACGCCCGAGCCGATGCACAATCCGCATCGAGCTCCCCCATCGACGAACGGGCGCTTCGCCGCCCCCCTCAAACTCCGCGACTCGCGGGAGCATACAGGTCCATACGTTTTGTGGGCGACGCGCTGCAAAGACCGCTTTTCTCGCATGAAGGATGTGGCATCTTTCGTAGCAGTATGAATCGCACCCACCTTCGAGCGCTTGTCTTGGCTGTTGTCCTGTCCGGCGTGGCCATCATGGTCGCGTGCGCCACGGCGGCACAAAAGGATGATTCTTCTCCGCTGACGTCCGGCGGCAGCAGCGGGGGCGGCGGGAACGAAGCGAGCATCGTCCAGACTGGCAGTTCGTCTGGATCGTGGACGCCCCCCAGCGACGACGGATCCATCGTCGCGCAGAATCCACCGCCGGGCAGTGACCTCGACGCGTCCGACGCGTCCGACGCGCCCCCCAGCCGCCCCGTGAAGTGCGACGACGCGGGCGGCGATGCACAGCACTGCACGTGCATCAACATTGCATCCATTGGCGCTCACGGAGGAACCGGAAGCAATACCGACCCCGGGGACACGTCGTCGTTCACGTACTGGCTGAACACCGAGAGCAGCGCCTCTGTCGATACGTACACGACGAAGCCGACCCTCATATACGACCCAACGAATTCGACGGATGCCGCGAGTCCCGGTCAGCTTCTTCTCAACAACTACGACGTCATCATTCTGCAGTGGCTCGGCGATGTCCCGTGCGCGGGTTCCATGTGCACGGCCCAGACTTATTGGCAGTTCTCCTCCGACGAAGTGAGCGCGCTGGAGGCCTGGGTCAACAACGGCGGCGGCATCGTGACCATGTCCGGATACGACACCCGCTCGGACGAGATCACGCCGGTCAATAGCCTACTTTCGTTCACCGAAATGCAATATGGACCCGACGACGTTCTTGGGAACTGTCAGCTCTTCGACGGCGGGGCAGACAGCCTATGCTACTGCAACAACATGGCGCAGCCCCTCGGACCGCCATGGGCTAACACCCCGGTCGGCGCGAGCATCACGCAGGTCGGGGCCTTCCACGGAAGGCCCGTGCTGACGAGCGGTGCCGACGCCGTCGTCGACATTCAGGACTCCAAGTACCAGTACGCTGCGCACCAGGCGATCGGGAAAGGACACGTCGTCGTTTTCACCGACGAGTGGGTGACATATTCGAGCCAGTGGTTGACAATCTCGGGCGATGCCGGCGGCGGCGTCGATTACAGCAATCCGTACGACCCTTGCTATCAGCGAAGCTCTGGCATCATCTTCCAAGTGCCGCAGTTCTGGTACAATTCCATCGGATATGCAGCTTCCGCGGTGAACTGTCCGTTCACGATCGAGCTGCCACCTGGCATTCCGCCCATCATCCAGAAGGTGCGCTGAACGCTGCGATGCAACACGCCTGCCGCTGGAATTGCCTACACGCCTAGCTTCCTCCGATTGTTGAGCGCAACTTCTGACTCAGCCGGCCGCCGCTACAGCCACGCCCGAATCATGGTAGCGGTGAGCCCCGCGAGCGCAGGCTGATTGGTGCCCAAGCCGCTCATGGGGGGCTCGACGAACACGCCCGCTTGAAGCCGCCACGTGTCCGTGAAAGGCCACAGTCCTGACAGAGTGATCGTCGTCAGGCGCCTGGAGCTCGATGGGATAGCGCTTCCGTCGCTCGAGTTGGCGTCTCCTTCGAACGAATACGATACCGACAGGGCCAGCGCTTGATCCCCCGGGAATGTGTACGCACCGGCAGCCAAGAACGTCCACTGCGTGCCGAGCGTCTCGCCTCCATGCGGCATTCGCTTCGCCGCCATGGCCGTCGCATTGGCAAGCCAAGGGCCGAACGCCTGCTCGACGGCTATCGCCAGGCTGCCTTGAAAGGCGCCTATTCCCGTCGCATCCACCGCCAAGGGCGCCACCGCGGCATCGGGGCTACGCCCGGTTGGAAGCGTTAGCCCCCCGAGCAGCGCGACCCCTGGGATCTTCGATGACTCCCCTGCCCGCACGAAATCGTAGCGCGCGCTCGCATTGACATCGCCGAGACCCCCGCCCCAGTGAGACCCGTCCTGCGGCGTCGAGCGCGACGTCTCGACGAGCGGAACGAGCAGGGCCAGCTGCCCGCGCCCGACGACGCGAACCGCGGCGAAGAGGTCCTGTTCGAGATCGGCTTCGCTGTCTCCGGGCGGGGAGAGCGAGTAGTGCCCTCCCAGGTCGTACGATCCATGCACGGCCGCCAGACGCAGCTGGACGCCGACAAGCGCGTCTTCGTGGAGCGCGAGTCGACCTGGCGTGACCGCTGTGCCTCCCGCGCAGCACGCCTGCGCCAAGGCATCGCACGGAGCGATCTCGATGCCCACCGCACACCCTATCGTGATCGCATTAAGGAATACTGAATTCGACCACGGCATGGTCCACCAAAGACCCCGAAAACGCGAGATCGAGATCCCAGGTCCCGCTCATGAAGAGATCGATGTTGGTCACGTCGTAGAGGCCTTGCCCTCGGGCAGTGACAGACGGGACGATCGACGTCCCGTGGTCCATGGCCGGCATCCATGGCGTGACGGTCAGGGTGAGACCGTCCTGTGGGCTGCCTGTCACCGCATCGGTAATGTCCAAGTCCACTTCGATGGTCCCGCGCGTCGGGGGATTCGGAATGGGTTGCGCCACGATGCGAAGCGCGCCCGATGCGGTGGTGACAGTGATTGGTCCTGCCGTGGGGCTCGCGCTTGAACATCCCGCGACAAGGCAGAAAACGGCGCATGCAAGCGCGCGATGATTCGGGTTCATTGGGATGATGGGGGCCGCGCTCACCGCGGGGAAGGGTGTTTGGCCAGCTTGCGCTGAAGAGACCGACGATGAATTCCGAGAAGCCTCGCCGCGCGAGTGATGTTGCCCTCGCAATCGACGAGCACCCGTTCGATGTGCTCCCACTCGACGCGATCGAGTGAGGGAACCGTGGCGGTCGGAGGCACGTCGGCCGGCGCTTCGTCGCGGTCGAACGCGGCGAGCACTTCGTCGATATCCGCTGGCTTGGTGAGATAGTGCGTCGCTCCTGAACGCACGGCGTCGAGAGCAGTCGCGATACTGCCGTATCCCGTCAACACTACGATTCGCGTCGTCGCGTCGAGCGCGTGCAAGCGTCGTACGATGGTCAGGCCCGAAGTCCTCGGCATGCGAAGATCCACCAGAGCGCACTCGGGGGTCTCTCGCTCTGCGATGGCGACGGCATCTTCGCCATTGGCCGCGCCCCAAGCCTCGAAGCCGCGGTCCTCGAGCGCTCGCATCATTCTGACGCGAAACGTGTCCTCATCGTCGACTACGAGCACTGTGCGTCCGTCCCCTTCGCTCCGCGCTGTACCATGCGAGTTCATCGAGGGATCGCACTGCACTGAAGGAAGAGACCCGCATCCGTTCCGCCGCCCGGACGGCGCACAAAGCGGAGCTGCCCTCCCACACGATCCGCGAAAGTTCGCGCGAGATAAATCCCTAGACCGAGCCCGCCCAATCCCGGCTTCGTCGTTACAAAAGGCTCCCCGAGCCTCGCCTCGACGGAGGCTGGGAGTCCCCCGCCTTCGTCCAGAACATGAAAGCCCACTCGGTCGTCCACGTCGACGCGAAGGCGCACGGGCGCGTCGACACCTGCTTCTTGATGCGCGTCATGCGCGTTGCGAACGAGATTCGCGAGCATCTGGGCGAGCGTGCACGCGGGCGCCACGACAACGGAGTGCTCGGCCTGAGGGCCCGAGAACTCGACCACGAGCTCAGTCGAAATTGCAGGCGAAAGTCGCGCTCGAAGTTCGCTCACCACTCGCGCAGGGCTCGTTCGCACCGGCATCTCGCCGATCGACTCTCCCGCGCGTGACGTCAGCTCGGCCAGAATTGCGCGGCACCTAGCCACTTCCCGGCCGATGAGCTCCGCGTCGGACACAACGGCGCTGCCCAGCTCGCGCTGAGTCGCCGCGCGTGCGAGCTCTTTCGCCGCGAGCCCGATCGTGGCCAAGGGCGTGCCGAGTTCATGAGCCGCGTTCGCCGAGAAGCTCGACAGCGTAGCGAGACGCTCGTTCTGAGCGGCCATGTGATCGATCTCGGCGCGCTGGCGGTCGCGCTCTCGGATCGCATGGGAGACGCGCCCGACAAAGTGGGCGACGAAGGACGCCGAGAGCGCGTACGCAATCCACATGCCCACGAGATGCTGCGACCACGGAGCGCAGTGCGCATGCGAAGCGCCGACCTCCCCGGGACCGCCGACGAGAAATAGGGAACCGAACCCAGCGATGGAAAGCAGAGCGAGCGCCCACGACGTCCGTGGCGGCAAGAGAAGAGACGCGAGCGCCACCTCGACGAGAAAAAAGACGGTAAACGGGTTGGCGGCGCCGCCTGACACCCCGAGGACAATCGTCAACGACACCACGTCGACCACGAGAAGCGCCGGGACGGCGTGCTCATGTCGAGCGAAGCGAGGCACCCGAGTGACCAGCGCGTTCGTCAGGGCCCCCAACGCAAGGACGCAGCAAAGCAGGCCCCAAGGCAGATGCGCTCCGAGCGCGAAGCGGGCCACCGCGAGCGCCGCTATCTGCCCAAAGAGGGCCCCCCAACGGAGACGAACGAGAAACGGCAAGCCGAGCGCACGGTCGGACATGTCTGTCGGTCCTAGCGGAAGAACGGGCGGGCGTCAGCGTGGCAACTCGTCGCGCCCCTTGATGTGCTCGCATCAGCGACGAGGCGCGTGACCGTCGTCGCAGTTCGGGGGTCGTCTGGATGACTCCCCACCGTGGCGTGCTCGGTCTCGGGTCGGCCCGGTCACCGATCCACGGAATGGCAACCGAAACAGCCATATCCTATTCCCGTTGCCGGATCGTACGGCGACTTTCCCAGCAGTCGAGCCATCTCTGGCTCCACGTCGCGTGCCATGAACCTGTCCATCGCGTCTGCCCGGTCAGTCCAAGCGACTTTCACGTCCGTCTCGGACAGCAGCAAGTTTGGATTCGGCATCTCGAAGTGACCGGTGGCCACTCGCCGGCCGTGGCACGTGGCGCAGTCCATTCGAGCGTAGGTGTGAAGCGAGAATCCCTGAAATAGCACCTTCATTTGAGGCGTGACGACGGCCTCCATGTACCGCGTTCGCTGCTCCCCATTCATGGATCTCCAGGGACCGCTCGGTGTCGCCGATTGACTCGAGCGCGAGCCTGCGCACGCCGACGCGAGCGACACCACGGCAAGCGCCGATGCGAGACCCTGTCGCACCCGGCGCCCCGCGCCGCTCACCAACGCTCGAGCGCGCAACCGAGCGTCTTGGCCTCTGGCGACTGCACCGCGCGGCCTGCAAGAAGATCGTCGAGGGCCGCCCGCAGGTACGGTTTCACGTCGTCGTGGAGATGCATCTTGTCGCTGTCGATGCCGCCTCGATAGAGGACCCGCCCCTCCCGATCGACGACGACAGAGTACGTTGCGTAGTCCGCGCCGAGAGCATCCGCGAGCTTGGCCCCGCGATCGAGCAGGATGGGAAACGCGTAGCCGCGCCTGCGAGCCTCGGCGTCGTCACGCTCGCGCGATCCGCTGACCTCCGAATCGACCATGAGAAGCTCGACTCCGCGCCCGTGGTACGCCTCGTAGAGAGCCCGGATGCGCGCGTCGTGCGCGTCGAGGCAGTGGCAGTGAGGCGAAAAGAAGATGAGCACCGTCCACGGGGCCCCGTCGACGAGATGGCGAGCGTTTACGCGTGCGCCGCCCGGCGCGGCCAGCGTCGTCGCAGGGATTTCAGAGAGATGCGGTGCCGAGCCTGCGCACCCGGGAATTCCGACTCCGAGGGCAAGAGCAATGGTCGTCATCGCGAACCCCAGAGGGCCCCGAATCCGGGAAGTCCGTGGATCCACAGAACATCGGCAGGAATTCGCCGTTAGAATCATTCTGCGTCTCACGGCACCGTGACGCGAAATGCTGCGTGACCGTGTGGCGAGGTAGGAAGGACGTCGTAGCACTCTTCATGAATATGGAAGCGCACCGTCCACTGGCCGGGAATGTCGAATACTACGGGCCCCTTGTAGACCCCCGTGCCCGCGGCGACCTCCGTAAGATAGGGGGAGCTGGCGGAGCCCGGACTGCCGTGCGTTCCCACGTCGCACGACGCATCGGGGTTCGTCGGAATGAAAGCCTCGGCAACCAGGCCATTCGGAATCCCAGTGATAGGTGTCCCGTCCACGAGACTCCACACGGAAACTGTGAACTCTACGCCTTCCAGGCCTACGCAGATTGGGTCTGACGTCCAGCTCACCACGTACTTGCAATCGTCATCATCCCCATGTTGCCCGAACATCGTGGCGCCAAAGGCGCACCCACCCATCCCGGCCATCCCAGCCATGCCGCCGTCGTCGCCAGAGCTCGCCCCGCCGTCGTCGCCCCCCACACCGGCGTCAACCCAGCACGACGCCAAGTCGACCGGCTGCGGCGGCTGTCCTTGGCAGTGCGTGTCGACAGGGCCCGGAGTCGCGCCTCCGGGAGATGAACATGTCGCACTCCCATCAGACTGGACCGATGGAGGCGTCGTGGGAGAGCTCGAGCACGCGAAGGTCACAAGAATCGCGCCAGCAGCCAGGCATATATCGACGAGGGGGACGCTTCGCGGTCCCCCTCGAACTCCCCCGGCGTGTGCACCAAACCTGTAGGACAGCGAAGTACGCAACATCGATGGGAACCCTCGTCGAATGGATTTCTCGAGACCATAGACAATCGATTGCCCGGTGCCGCTGCGGCTTGTTGTCGCGGCCGACACGACCCGGCAATCGAGCACTGGCGCTTGTTCCGACGGGTGCGAGCGTCTTACCGTCTCACCAGCCGCTCAGCGCGCATCAGGGGCGAACCTTCGCCCGCTCCGTCGGCATCCGCCCGCTCGAACGGCAAAGCCAACTCCGGTGCCTGATGTGGAAGCTCGAGGGGGATCGCGAAGCGTCCCCCTCGTCGATTCGCTTGCCCGCCCGCGTGCACCCGACTCCGCACGTACACTTCCGCCGCCTTGTACGAGCTCCGAACCAGAGGCCCCGACGCCACGAATGCGAAGCCCATTGCTCGACCTAGCCGCGCGAACTCCTCGAATTGCTCGGGGGTCACGAACCTCTCGACGGGAAAGTGCTTGGGCGTCGGCCTGAGATACTGACCGAGAGTCAGCACATCGACACCCGAAGACCGGAGGTCGCGCATCGCGGCGAGCACTTCGTCGTCAGTCTCCCCGATACCGACCATGAGCGAGCTCTTGATGACCGTCCCCGGACGGCGCTCCTTGGCGTGGCGCAGGACGCCGAGCGAACGCTCGTAGCTGCACCTCACGTCGCGCACCGACCGCTGGAGCCGTTCGACGACTTCGAGGTTGTGGGCCCAGACATCGGGCCCCGCCTCGAGCGTGACGTCGACCGAGGTCATGTGGCCGCCAAAATCGCCGAGGAGCGTCTCGACGAGCATCTCGGGGCGTAGTTCCTTCAGCCGCTGCACCGTTACGGCTACATGGTCTGCTCCTCCGTCGAGCAAGTCGTCCCGGTCGACCATCGTCATGACGACGTAGTGGAGCGGCATCCGAGATAGGGCGCGCGCCACGTGTTCGGGCTCTCGTACGTCGACGGCCCCTCGGGGATTCCCCGTCACGACCGCACAGAACCGGCATCCTCGCGTGCACGTATCGCCTAGGAGCATCACGGTCGCAACACCTTCACTCCAGCACTCACCGACGTTCGGGCAGTGAGCCTCCTCGCACACGGTATGAAGGTCGAGACTGCGGAATGTCTCCTTCAGCGCCCCGTAGCGTTCGCCACCGGGCGCGCGAACCTTGAGCCACCCCGGCTTAGGCGCAAATCGGACAGCGTCGGCGTTCGCCATGCGGAGGGTCTAGCATGTGAGCTTGGCAAGCGACTTCAGGGCAGCCTCACCCGGAGGGCTGGCTTCGCCGCGCTCGGTGAACAGAGCTCGGATGAGGCGCGCGGGCGTTACGTCAAACGCGGGGTTTTCGACCTTCACTTCGCCCGGCGCGATGGGCGTTCCAGCAAGCGTTCGCACTTCATCGGACCTGCGTTGCTCGATGGGAATGGCCTCGCCACTCGGGCATTCGAGGTCGACCGTGCTCCAGGGTGCGGCCACGTAGAAAGGAATCTCGTGGACCGACGCAAGACAAGCCAGCGAATAGGTACCGATCTTATTGGCGACGTCGCCGTTGCTCGCAATGCGATCCGCGCCGACGACGACCAGATCGACTCCACGGCGCCTCATGACCTGACCCGCCATGGAGTCGGTGATGAGAGTTACCTCGAATCCGTCTTTGACAAGTTCCCAGGCGGTTAGGCGTGCGCCTTGCAGAACCGGCCTCGTCTCGCACGCGACCACTCGAACACGCTTGCCGCCTTCGCGCGCCGATCGAACCACTCCGAGGGCCGTGCCGTAGCCTCCCGTCGCCAGCGCGCCCGCATTGCAATGGGTGAGCACCGTGGCGCCGTCGGGCACATGCGCCGCTCCGACGCGCCCCATGGCGCGGCAGGCCGCGACGTCTTCCCGGTGAATGGCCCTGGCCTCGGCCGCGAGTCGGTCGAGACGCTCCGGAGGGGAGCGCGCCTCCACCTCGCGCACGACGCCCCGCATTCGGTCGAGCGCCCAGGCGAGGTTCACCGCCGTAGGACGGGTTCGTCGAAGGCGCTCATCGGCCTGCTGCATCGCGTCTAGAAACGACCCTTGCCCTGCCCTCGCTGCCGCCAGCACGAGTCCATACGCTGCCGCGATTCCGATCGCGGGTGCTCCGCGCACCGCGAGCGTCTCGATGGCGAGCGCCACATCATCGAGGTGGAGAAGTCTGTCGTAGTGTTCCTCGAGGGGAAGCCTGCGCTGATCGAGAAGGATGACCTCGTCGTTCGTGAGCGACAGCTCGACGGCAGAATACGGGGCCAAGCTCAGGGGCTTCGGGTGCGGTAAGTTCACGGCGACCTCGGACTGTGGAAAGGGGGCCAAATCTAGCGCACTTTGGCCGTTTGTCCGTCAGCGAGTGAACAGCGGGTGCTCCACGCCGAGCTCACCTACGCTCGTCCGCGCCTTCGCCAAAATTCCCTCAGCGCGCTCGAGGAGACGCTCACACTCCTCGCCGATCGCCGCGTTCGTGCTCGCATCCGGAGACTTCTTCAGCATTTGAGCACAAGCTCGGCAGCTCCGAGCGAGTTCCACGTCGTTGTGGACGTTCTCGAACAGCGCGATGGACCGGCGCAGGTGCTCGGCCCCCGCAGCCACCTTCGCTGCATCGGGCGGCCCATCGCCCGTGGCAGCCATCGCCTCGCCAAGCAGTCGAAGCGTGATCCCGAGTTCCACCCGGCTCTCCGCCTCCGCAAACAGGTCCACCGCCCTTTGCGCGCTCGCCTGCGCGCTCTTCACATCCCCGCGCGCGAGCTCAGCTCGCGCAAGTGTGCGAACCGCCTCCGCAAGACCGAGCCGATCGCCCATCTCGTCGGTGAGCTCGCGCGCCTGTTGCAGTTCGGCCGCCGCACGTTCGACGTCCCCGAGCCGCTGGTGCACTTCCGCCAAGTTCGCGACGAGCCCGGCGAGTCGATTGCGATCGCCAGTCTCTTTGGCGACATCGAAGGCTTCCTGGAAGTACGCGAGGGCCTTCTTGTCCTCACCCACCATGCGCGCAACATTTCCCAGATAGCCGAGCGCTCGACTCATCCCGACCACATCGCCAATGTCACGCCGGATCCGTAGAGCCTGATCGAACGCGTCGACGGCACCCTTCACGTTGCCGGCGTCCTGGTAGACGAGTCCGAGCGTCACCAGGGACAGTGCGACGCTTCGCCGATCTCCAACCTTGCGGCGCACCGCCAAACTCCGAAGCGTGTACTCGAGCGCCAGCGCATAGTCCCCCTTGAGCCAGTGCAGCTTGCCGATATCCTCCAGCGCGTAGGCCACACCGCGCTCGTCGTGCGCCTGTCCAACGAGAGCAAGAGCCGCCGTAAAGTGTCGGCTGGCTTCCTCGAGACGACCGCGTGCTCGAAATAGTCGACCAATTCGTGAGTGCGCCGAGCCTCCCTTGCTGAGAAGGCCGAGACGCCACGAGCCCGCCAGCATGGCCACGAAGGCAGCGTGAGCTTCGTCGTTGCGACCGAGCGATTGAAGCACATCGCCCTGCCGCTCGAGCGCCTGCAGTCGCATGTCCTCGTCGTCGAAATCGCTGTCCTCGAACAGGGTGAGCCCCTTGGCGTAGAGCTCTGCGGCCTTGGCCGCCGCGTACCGCGATCGGGCAACGTCGCCCGCCCGCAAATACGAGATAGCCGCAACGGCCGGGGCCCCAGCCTTTTCACGGTGTCGAGCGAGCATCTCGAGGTGCTCTTCGCTTGCAGCCGCCGATTCGTCGCGAAAGGCCAGCCACTCCGCGATCGCCCGGTGGTATTGCCGCGCCGTGATGGATGGGGTGAGGGCCACGAGCGCCTCGCGCTCGAGGTTGTGTTTGAAGACATATTCCTCATCGCCCGAGATACTGCTATCGGGCAGTTTGAGGACGTAGTCTCGGTCGACGAGCTCCGAGAGACACATACGCACCGAGACGATATCGTCCGGCTCGCCACCCTCCCAGATCTCCGGCGCGGTCTCAGTTTGTCGTTGGATGGCCACCAGCCCGCCCAGCCAAAAGACGCTGCCCATCGCGGCCCCCCGTTCGAGAATCTCGCGTTCGCGCGGGGCGAGCGCGGAGACGCGCGCAGCGATGGCATCCTCGACCGTGAGCGGAAGTTTGACCTGCGAGGCCAATTCGAGATGGATCTTCCAGTGATCGTCGTCGAAGGCCGTCGCCGACGTGAGAACGCCAGTCTCGTGGTAGATGCGCACAATTTGCTCGAGGAGCGCAGGGTGACCTCCGGCGAGGTCGACCGCTTGATCGACGAGGAGCTGGACCTCGGGAGCGTCCCCGCAGGGGGCAAGGAGATCGCGCATGAGCGCCGACGCCTCTTCGTCGCCGAGCGGAGGCAGTTCGAGGACCGAGTGCCGCGTCCCGCCGTGCGCGCGCCAATCATCCCGACGCGCCGCCACCTCGCGCCTGGCCACGCATACGAGCATGATGGGCCCGCGAAGGCTCTCCACCAAGTACGCGAGCAGGTCGAGCGAGTCGTCGTGCGCCCATTGGAGATCCTCGAGCACGAGCATGAGTGGCGCGTCATCTCGCCGAGCGTCCGTCTCGAGGAAGCTCTTGATGACGGTGCGGCGCATCGCCTGAACCTGGAGAGGATCTCCCTCGACAGCCTTGACGAGCGGGGATGACTGAAAGTCGACGTCCAGCAGCTGCCCGAGAAAATATGCGACGTCGCCGACCTTTCGATCCTCGAGCACGGCCGCGAGATGGGTGCGCACGTGCGCCTTCGCCGCGGCGCTCTCCATCCCCTCGACCACACCGAAGCGCGAGCGCAAGACGCGCGTGAAGACTTCGTGCGCTGGCCCCCCTTCGCGCGCCGCACCCCTGAAGACCCGAGGAGCCCGGCCGTCTTCGGATACGCGCGCGATGAAATCGTGGACGAGGCGGCTCTTGCCGATGCCCGCGGCACCGAGCACGGTCACGGTGCGAGCCTGTTTCTCGTCGCGAGCGAGTGCGTAGGCCCGCTCGAGTTCGCGCATTTCCGCATCGCGGCCGGCCAGCGAGGCATGCCGCTCAGCGACGGGGAATGGTCCAGACGCGAAGGAGCTGTCGTTCGACACGGTGAGAGAACAATAACCCAGGACGCTCCCGAGTGACGAACACGCTCTCAGACTCACGGCCTGCTCGAAAAAGGGAGGGCCGGTTTGCCTGGAAACTTGGCCCTCGATGCACGTCTGTGGTCTCGGTCGTGCAAGCCCGTGCGCCCCGATGTCATTTCAGCAGCCGTCGCGACGCTTCTCACCCTTGTGACGGGCTCACCACTTCACGGGACTCCAAGCGCAGGACGTGGCAGCGTCGCGCGGGTCTCTCCCCTCGTTCCCGCGGCGATGCGCTATGGGCGCAGTCTAGGGTCCCCGACCGATGGACGCCTGATCGGGGGGACGCACGTCGACGAAACGGCGTACCTTCGCATCCTGCCGGCCTATGTCGCTGGAGACGTGCGCTGGGGCGTCGAGCCGCTCGTGGCCATGCTCGACCGAGCTGCCCGGTCCGTCCGGCGTCAGTTTCCAGAGACGATCACGTCCGTGGGCCATTTGTCGCGCGAAGGCGGCGGGGGAATCGACCGTCACCGCTCTCACGAAAGCGGGCGGGATGCTGACGTAGGGTTTTTCGTGTGCACGGCGTCGGGCAAGCAGGTGTTCGAGACCAATTACGTTGCATTTCGAGGCGATGCAACGGCGCCGACCTGGCCGGGGGCCTTCTTCGACGACGCAAGGAACTGGGCGTTCGTCTCCGCCCTGCTGGAGGACTCGGAGGCCCGCGTGACGCACATATTCGTCGCCTCTCCCCTGAGAGCGCGACTTCTCGCGTACGCCGAGCGTTTGGGTGCCCCGGAACCGCTGCGGCTTCGAGCCGCGGAGCTCATGCACCAACCTCGGGGTTCGCTGCCCCACGACGACCATTTTCACGTTCGCATCGCGTGCCCCGAGCGGATGGAGGGCTGCGTCGAGAACCCGGGAGCGCGTCCGCCCGTCACATCGCGTGGCATCGGGGGAGCCCGAGGGGGGTCGCGAAGCGCCCCCCTCGTCGACTCCGGACGGTCTCGCCGCCAGCCACCTCCATTCCCGCACTTCACGGTGCCCGGACGCTACGTTCCCAACGCGGTCGACGAAGTCACGCCCGCTGCGCCAGGGTCCGATCGCCCCCCGAGCGCGCCATTTCCGCCCCTGCCTGTCGACGTCCAGACCGGCGTGGATGACGTCGACGGGTAGTAATTGTGGGCAAACTCGCCGCACGTCGGCTGCGCGTTGAACCTTGGGGATTCGTTCACTAGGGTTGAGCGATCCAACCTGGACGAGTGGTGTTGCGTGGCTGCGCGAAGCTCCGCCGGGCGAGAAAGATCTGAGGCATGGCACTCACGAAGGATCAGATGGCGAGGCGCGCGGCTGCGGAATTCGATTCGTTGAATGAGCAAATCGGCGGGACGGACTCCCTGACGCTCGTGACGAGCTTCGCCCATTTCGAGCTCGAATCCCTGGCTCACCGAACGAGTCGCTCGAATGTCGTCGTAGCAAGCGCCCTTCAGGTGAGCGAAGCGGGCGACCTGGCGACGTCCTCCCGAATCGATGGCCGTCGCGGCGCGCTCGACGACGCGCGCACGGAGAACGGGGGGACCCACCGCCTCGTCGTGTTGATGGAGCACTGCGACGAGGACGGAGCCCCGCGGATCGTCCGAATGTGTACGGCCGCAACCCAGGGCCGAGGGTTGGTTGGCCGAGTCCTCACCGAACTGGCCGCCATCGACGTGAGCCCCGACGGCCTCATCCTGCGCGAGGTCGCTCCCGGCGTAAGCGCGCGGGATGTACAGGACCACACCGAGCCCACGCTCAAGGTCAGCCCTGATCTCAAGGAGATGCGACCGGCATGAGTTGGCCTGGAAAGAAGCTTCCCGAACTGGACGCTGCGGACAAGAGGACCGTCGGCAAAGGGGTCTTCCGAAAATGCGAAGGATGCGGCGAAACGCTTCCGGCCGAGAGCTTGGAAGCCAATTTCGAAGTGTGTCCGCTCTGCGGTCAACACCATAAACTCAGCGCCCCCCGTTGGCGTGATCTCTTGCTCGACGGCGGTGAGTTCGAGGCCTGGGCTGCAGACCTCGAACCCGTGGATCCGCTCGAGTTCGTCGACGGCAAGCCGTACCCGGAGCGCATCGCGGCAGCGCAGCGGTCGTCCCGGTGTCGCGAGGCGATCGACGTCGGATGCGGGCGCATCGAAGGCCGCCCGATCGGGTGGGGTGCGTTCGTGTTCGCGTTCATGGGCGGTTCGATGGGTTCGGTCGTGGGCGAAAAGATCACACGCCTCTTCGAACGCTCCGCGGAACTGCACTTGCCAGTCGTCCTATTGCAGGCGAGCGGCGGAGCGCGAATGCAAGAGGGGATTCTGAGCCTGATGCAAATGGCCAAGACCGTGGCTGCCCTCGAACGCCACAAGGCGACGGGGATGCCCTACATCAGCGTGCTCCTCCATCCGACGACGGGAGGCGTCGCCGCCAGCTTCGCATTCCTGGGCGACGTCAATCTCGCGGAAACCGGTGCGCTCATCGGCTTCGCGGGGCCGCGCGTCATCGAGCAGACGATTCGGCAAACGCTTCCCGAAGGCTTTCAGCGAGCCGAATTCTTGCTGTCCCACGGAATGGTCGACCGAGTCGTGGGTCGGCTCGACATGAAGCGCGAAATCGCCTCGATCCTGGGACACTTGTGCTCGACGACCTCGTCGGTGGGGCGCCAAAGCACAGGCGAGTCGCCGTCGCGGACATCCGACCGCTGAATGATCTTCAAAGGGTCGAGCATTGACGTCGCTCGCGAGCTGCCTCGTTCAGACCTACGATCGCGCGGCGTTGGGCATGCGCCTCGGTCTTCAGGCGATGGAACACGCGTGCGCGATGGCTGGCCACCCCGAACGTGCCTTCCGAGCGGTCCACGTCACTGGAACGAACGGCAAGGGCAGCGTCTGCGCGATGGTCGAGGCCATCGCACGACGACACGGGCTCAAGACCGGCCTCTACACCTCACCGCACCTGTGCCGTTTTGCCGAACGGATTCGAATCGACGGGCGTCCTCTCGAGGACGATAGGCTCGCCGAACACCTGGCACGCGCCCTCGCCATCGATCCCCCCTTGTCGTTCTTCGAGACGGCGACCCTGGCCGCTTGGCTTGCCTTTCGTGAATTGGGTGTCGACGTCGGCATCGTCGAAGTAGGGATAGGCGGACGACTCGATGCCACCAACGTACTCCCGGGGCCAGTCGCCGCGGCCATCACTCGGGTTGCTCTCGACCATGCCGACCGACTCGGTCCGACTATCTTGGATATCGCCCGAGAGAAGGCCGGCATCGCAAAACCAGGTCTCGATCTCGTTCTTGGTCCCATGGACGAGAACGTGCGCGCGGTCATCGAGGCCGTGGCCCGCGAGAGGGGCGCGACGACCAGCTCGACCCAGGGGGTCTCGCCTCCCCCGATCATCGGGATCGCTGGCGAGCACCAGAGGGACAACGCGCGCATCGCAACGGTGCTGGGCACACGCCTCGGGGCGAGCCCCGGCGAGATCGCCGAAGCGATCGCCGAAGTCCGTTGGCCCGGGCGCCTGGAATCGATCGGCGCCTTCCTGCTCGACGGCGCGCACAACCCGGACGGGGCCCTGTCGCTCGCCAGTCATCTCCGTTCGCTGCGGATTCCCGCTGGAGATACCGGACTCGTGTTCGGTGCGTTGGAGGACAAGGATTGGGGCGCCATGCTCGAGGTGCTCGCACCGCTCGCCGCAATGCGCATCTATGTGGAACCGCAGAGCGGTTCGCGCCCGAGTGCTTCTCCGGCGTCGATGGCAGCCCGCTTCGGCGGACAGGTTGTGTCCAGCGTCGAAAATGCCGTCGACGTCGCGCGGACTCTGTCCCCACGCCTAACGGTCGTCGCAGGGTCCCTCGCTCTGGTCGGACGGGCGAGGGCATTTCTGATGAATCTCCCTACCGATCCGTCGGTCTCGCTTTGATAGCGAGCGACTCTGCCGCTAGATTGGTTGGCCCATCATGCCTAGCTTCGACATCGTCTCGAAAGTGCAGCGTAACGAGATCGACAACGCGCTCCAGCAGGCCCAAAAGGAAGTCGCGCAGCGCTTCGACTTCAAGGATACGGAAACCTCGTACGACAGCACGCCCGAGGCCATCACCGTTCGGTCGAGCAGCGAGGAACGCGCGAAAGCGGCCATCGGTGTCCTTCAGGAGAAGCTCGTAAAGCGAAAGGTCTCGCTCCGTTTCACCGAAACTGGCAAACCGGAGATATCGGGCAAGACGGCGCGCGTCGTCATGAAGATCAAGGAAGGGATTTCGGTCGAAAACGGTCGAAAGCTCGTTCAGATCATCAAGGACGCCAAACTGAAAGTGCAAGCGGCGATTCAAGAATCGCAAGTGCGAGTCACCGGCAAGAACAAGGACGACCTTCAAACGGTAATCCAGCTGGTGCGAGCGCAGGACCTCGGCATCGAGCTTCAATTCGTGAACTTTCGGGACTGAATCGACCCATGTCCAAAGCAAACTTGTCTGCACAGGGCGTCACTACGACTTCGGTTCGCAAACTCTTTGGGACAGACGGGATCCGTGGCGTTGCCAACGAGCATCCCATGACGCCCGAGCTTGCCCTATCTCTCGGTCGTGCCATCGCCTTCGTCGCTGGAAGGGGAAAGAGGCATGCTCCACGCGTGCTCGTCGGAAAGGACACGCGTTTGTCGGGCTACATGATCGAGACGGCGATCGCGAGCGGAGTCTGCGCCTCCGGTGGGCGTGTGATGCTGTGCGGTCCGATGCCGACTCCCGCGGTGGCGCACCTGACCGTCAGCATGCGTGCCGATGCCGGCGTCGTCATCAGCGCGAGTCACAATCCGTACGAAGACAATGGCATCAAGATCTTCGGCGGCGACGGGTTCAAACTTCCGGACGAAGCGGAGTGCGAGATCGAACGGCTCATGGAAGCCCGAGAGGCGCACGACGTTCGGGCTACGGGCCGCGACATCGGACGGGCCGAGAAACTCGAGGATGCACGCGGTCGCTACGTCGTATTTCTGAAGCAGACATTCCCGCGTGACCTGGCGCTCGACGGGGTCCGGATCGTCGTCGACGCCGCGCACGGCGCAGCCTACCGAGTGGCTCCGATGGTCCTCGAGGAACTTGGAGCCCGTGTCACCGCCATCGGCGCGAAACCGAACGGGGTCAACATCAACAAGGACTCGGGGGCGCTTCACCCCCATCACGCTCGCGACGAAGTACTGAAGCGAAATGCGGCCATGGGAATCGCTCTCGACGGCGATGCGGACCGCGTCATTCTCATCGACGAGAAAGGACGCGTCGTCGATGGCGACCAGATCCTCGCGATTTGCGCGGCGAGCATGATCCAGACCCAGAGTCTTCTGAAGCGAACCGTCGTGGCGACTGTGATGTCCAATCTCGGGCTCGAACAGGCACTCACGCGCATGGATGCCAAACTCCTGCGGACTCAGGTGGGAGACCGATACGTCGTCGAGACGATGCGCAGCGGCGGATACAACCTCGGCGGGGAGCAGTCCGGACATCTCATCTTCCTCGACAAGGCGACGACCGGGGACGGCATGCTCGCGGCGCTTCAGGTGCTCGGCGTCATGCTGCGGACGGGCAAGCCGGTCTCGGAGCTTGCGGAAGAAGCCTTCGACCGCGTGCCCCAAGTACTGGAGAGCGTGACGCTGAGCGCCCGGCGACCCCTCCAGGAGATGGCGCACCTGTCCTCGCTGACTGCGAAGGTCGCAGCAGAACTAGGCAATCGAGGTCGTGTGCTGGTTCGCTGGAGCGGGACGGAGCCCAAGCTGCGAGTGATGATCGAAGGTCCTCACGAAGACAGGATTCGAACGCTCGCGATGGACCTCGTCGACGCGGCTCGGAGCGACGTGGAGTAGGGCACGTGCCCGAGAAGGGCGGTGGGCGCAGCAGGACTTGAACCTGCGACTTCGTCCGTGTGAAGGACGCACTCTACCGCTGAGTTATGCGCCCGGCTGAACCGGAAAGAACCCGTCAACTACTCCACTCGGTGGGACTGCGCAAGGGATGCACGCGCGGTAGGCAGCACGTCTGCTGTCATAGCGCCACCCGCCTCAGGCGAGCGCAAAGGGCGTCCCTGCCGTCACCCGTCAATGCGCTAAACCCGACGACCGCACGGATCCCAGCTTGTTCCGCCCCTCTTTGCACGGCATCGAGGGCAGGCTTACGCGCCGATGCGGGGACCTTGTCGATCTTGGTCGCCACAAGCACCATCTCGACGGCGCGATTCTCGCTGACAGGCCGTCTGCTCGCCATGAAGTCGACTAGCTGGAGGTCCTCCTCCTCGAGCCCCCTGCGAATGTCCACGAGCAACACGACCGCCCGCAGACCCACTCGAGTCCGGAGGTACCCCTCGATCATGCCCTGCCATTCCGAGCGCTCGGTTTTCGACCGACGCGCCCACCCGTAGCCCGGCAGGTCGACGAAGTGGAGGGTCAGCCCGTCGGCGAAGCGAACGTCGAACACGTTGAGCTGGCGGGTACACCCCGGCGTGCTGCTCGTTCGCGCGAGAGAATGGCGCTGCATCAGGCCGTTGAGCAGGCTGGACTTGCCGACGTTCGACCGCCCTGCAAACGCAATCTCGAGCGACGTCGGAGGCGGAAGCGACGCCGCATCGACCGCCCCCGCGAGGAATTTGGCGTCGACCACGCGCGTTTCGGTCGAGGTCTCTTTGGTCTGCTTCATCGCCTACGCCTCCCTCCTGCGGCGCCCAATGGCGCTCGCAATCTCTAGAAACTCCGGCGAACGCAGCGCCCACGTCGTCCCCAAAAACACCATGACATACACTCCCGTCGCGCCCACGCCAGGCAGGGCACGCAGCGACGAGCAAGCCCCTCTGCCATGCGAAAGCAACCCCGCCATCGCGACTCCCGCCAGACCCGCGACGAGGGATGCCGCCAGGGTGCGCCCTCCAGACAGGGCCAAGGTCCTCCCGCATATCGTGCCGAGACGCCGCCTGAGGCCGACGAGCAGAAGAATCATCTGCACGGCGCTTGAACCAGCCACCGCCGCACTGATCCCCGCGTGCCCGAGAGAGGCCCGGAGCCCCAGCGCAAGTGCGATGAACGCCATGAGATCCAGCGCGCTGACGATGACTGGGGTGCGGGTGTCCCCCATGGCGTAGAGCGCGGGGATCGTCTGGCGCACCGCCGCGACGGTCCAAATCGCCGAACCTTGCCAAAGGAGAG